>Ga0209350_1000149_pt1 | contig 46028 bp, 42 predicted proteins | sample GraSoi013_2_20cm_2_FD_185822 | JGI IMG/M metagenome (GOLD analysis project Ga0209350, IMG submission 185822) | Grasslands soil microbial communities from the Angelo Coastal Reserve, California, USA - Sample 09_27_2013_2_20cm (SPAdes) (version 2) | ecosystem: Environmental > Terrestrial > Soil >...
CCGCCAGCAGGTTGACGACGCGAGAGTACGCCTGCGCCGGCGACATTTCACCCAAGGCGAAGACCCCGGTGAGCATGGGCGGAACCGTGCCCCGCATCCCCGGGGGATTTCCCTCCGGTGCCGTTCCCGGCGCGGGCGCGGGTGCGGGCGCCTGCCGCGGAGACTATCCTAGCGCCTCGGGAGGATCGGCAATCGTGGCTGCACGCGGCAGCCGTGCCGAGCGAAAGGCATTCGGGACGGCACCGTGTCGACGCCAGCTCTCGAAGTTACGCGCGATCGCGGCGCGTCGGCCGCGACGCTCGACTTGCGTCCCGAGGGACCGACCGAGCGGCGCATGGTCTCGGCGGGCGCAGTCGCGATATCGCTGCATGCGCTGCTGCTCCTGACGATCGGGCTGCTGAGCTTCGAATCCCGTACCCCCGGCTCAGCTCCCGAGCTGCGTCTGTACATCGAGTCGATCGACAGCGGCGACGCCGACCGCGAGCGGGCGGGCGCTGTTGAGCGCCTCGCGGCGCCGGTCGCCAAACCCCGCGAGGAAGTCCTCGCGTCCCGGGCCGGGACGCGCTCACCCGTGATCGAGTCTTCTTCAGGAGCGGTAACTCCCGCCGTGCCGCCGAAGCCCGATGAGACACGCGACGTTTCAATCCCGTCCGCGGGCGGTTCTGCGCCCGATCCAGGTCCATCGAGCGGGTCGGACCAGAGCGACTCGCCGGCCGCGGAAGCCGCCGTTGTTACCACGGTGGGGCCAAGCGAGCGGGAAGAGCCGGTCCCTGCCGAGGCCGCGAAGCCACCGCAGCCGGGAGTGCCCATCGGCGAAGCACAGGAATCCGTGCTCGCCCACTGGATCCTGAAGGCCGCTCAGAGCCTCCAGGAGGCCAACCAGACGCAGGCACGGCTGTCGCTGCAGCACAAGGGACGGCGATACTCGGCTTTCCTCGAGCGACGGCCGGCGGCGGACGAAATGGGAATCGACCGACTCAGGGTCGAGATCTCGACAGAACAAAACGGCAAGCGCCTGCTGACGTGGCTCGAGCTGAAGCGGCTGGCGTTCTCTCACTTCACGCAGCTGGTGGACGATTGGGATCAGGAGGACCTGCTCCATGGCGACGTCATCGTCGGCCGCTTCCACAGCAACTCGGTAGTCAGGCTTCGCCTCGATCGAATCGCCCCGCAGGTGCTCGGCAAGCTGACCACGGCGGCCTCGCAGGTCGACCTCGAGAACGGCGGCCCGCGGGCGCTTCGCCGGATCTTTCGCGGCGGCATAGAAACCAACACACCGCGGATTTCACTGCCGGCGGATTTCCGGTCATTCGTCGAGGACCACGCCGACCGTAGCAAGATGCGGACGTTCGAGCACAGCGCCCGCGTGACCTTCTACTCCGATGGGAGCTACGGATGGCGGGAGTTGGGAAGCACCGGCGCGGAGGAGCGACGAACGATGAGCGCGCCGCACTACATCGTCGCTGGCCGCGGGGCAACCCTCGCGGTGCACGGCACGGTCAAAGGCGCGGTGGTGGTGTACTCGCCGGAGCGGATCGTGATCGAGGGTAACGTCGTCTATGCGCACGATCCGCGTTCGGACGCCGGTGCCGAGGATTACCTGGGACTCATCTCGAGCAAGGACGTCGAGATTGCCCCGCCGAACGTGACCGGCCCCGGGGATCTCGAGATTCAAGGCGCGATCTACGCGAAACGCCGGTTCATTGTGTCCGACGATTCTGTTCCGGGCGGGCCAACGACCTGTCCCTGCGGAGGGACGCTGTCGATTCACGGCAGCCTCACCGCCGGCTCGCTGTCGCCGACCGAACCGCGCTACGCGACGCGCTACGAATTCGACGAGCGCTTCGAGCGGGTGCGCCCACCGGGTTTCCCGGTCACCAACCGATACGAAGTCGACACGTGGGATCCGGAGTGGCGCGAGGCTGAAGACGATCGGCCTGCGGAAGCTGCGGAAGGGGTACCACCTCAAGCAGACCAACCCCCGTCAGCCGTTCCGGTTTTTCGTGGTAGAGATCCCTGAGAAGTTCATTCTGATGCCCCCCTCTTATCCGGCTCGATGGCAGACGGAGTACCGAATTAGCCGTGCTTTTGGCGATGCCTGGCTCAAGCCGAGCGAGCAACCGGTGCTGCGTGTGCCAAGCCTGATCAGTCCTGGGGAGTGGAACTTTCTGCTGAACCCCTTGCAGCGTGACTTCTCACTGAAGCGGGTCATCGCAGGTCCAAGCACCTACACGTTTGACCACCGTCTCCTCGAGCAGAGCTGAGCGGCATTCGCTGCAGATAACCGCTGCGGCGGGGAAGCGTGAAATAATCGTAGCGCGTTCATGGACAGCAGAGCTCGCCACCGATTGTTGTCGACAGTGGACCGGCTTCTGCTGGAGCGTGGTGAGCTTGATCCGCTGGAGTATCTGCTCGCGATAGGCTGTGTGGACTACGCGGATTACCGGGAATGGCGCCATAGGCGACGGCCGGTGTTGCAGTCGGCGCTGAGGTTTCCGGTCGAGGAAGTCACGGCGGCCTTGGCGCACGCGCAGGCTTATGCAATCGAGCAGCGCCTCAGTGTCGAAGTCTGTCCTCCGACGGCGTGGGATCAAGATCAAGGTCCGCTGTCGGTCGGCCCGTCAAGAACCCTGGCGGAGCTGTGCAGCCATCGGCTCGTCCGACCCGGGAATCGCCTGCAGGGGGATTTGTTCCAGGACAGCGCCAAGACCATCGCCCTGGACGCGGTCAACCGCGCGCTGGCGGAACATCGATTCGATGCGGGGCGCAGTGCACTGGAGCGGCTGAGTAAGCTGCCCAACACTCATGTGCTGGTCAACGATTATCTGCGCCTGATCCGAGCCGCCGAGCGGTGTTCCACCGAACCTGCCGAGCGCCTGCGGGAGCTCGAAGAGGACGTTGCCCCCTTGGCAGCCAGCACTCTCGCCGTCCGAGCGCGCGATTATCTGGTGCCGCTGTGGGCGGAGCTGGCCGAGCGCCTGGAGGGTCGCCTGTTCACGCCGAGCTTGCCGAATTTGCATGCCAGCTACGCTCATGCGCAGGCTCATGCCTGGAATCGCGTGGCGTTATCCATCGAAACGGAGCTTGATGCGCGCCCACATCCGCTGCTGCTGGTGCGGCTGGCCGAGGCGTATGCACGGCAATCCCGCCGCGAAGCCGCGCGTCGGCTGTGGACCCGCCTGTGCTGGGAGCATCCTCAAACGGCCGCACAGACACTCGCGCATGCGCCCGGGGATGACGGGATAGCACAACGTTGGCGGGAATTCATCAGCGCAGATCCGGAGCTGCCGTCGGAGGATTTTCCGGCGTGGTTGTTGATCGCGGACCTGTCACAAAGGAGCCACGTTCCACCCGCGCTCGCTCCAGACAATCGTAACGGCCGCGTCTATTGCGCCGTACACCACCTGATAACCACCGATGGCGAGATGCAGGCACGGATGGCGCTGCACGCGCTGCGCCCGGATCTGCTCAAGATCTTTCTCGATCGCCGCCGTGCGGCCTACGATGCCATCGTGAAAATTTGACGCTGCCCGGTCTTCCGTACGGCGGGTTTGGTTGTGCGCGCGTCCGTCCTTTCTACATATCCATCCCGCCCATTCCGCCGCCGCCCGGCATGCCGCCATGGGCATGCTCATCGTCCTTCGGAGCCTCGGCAACCATTACCTCGGTCGTGAGCAACAGGCCCGCGACGGATGCGGCATTCTGCAGCGCAAGCCGCGTGACCTTCGTTGGATCGAGAATGCCCTCTTCGAGCATGTCGCCGAACTCACCGGTTGCCGCGTTGTAGCCGTAGGCACCCTTGCCGGCTTTCACCTGGTTCAGGATGACCGCCGCATCTTCGCCGGCATTCTCAACGATATTTCGCAGGGGCTCTTCGATCGAGCGAGCGAGAATACGGATGCCGACCGTCTGATCCTCATTGGCACCCTCTAACTTATCGAGCGCCTTGAGGGCACGGATCAGCGCGACACCGCCGCCCGGTACCACGCCTTCCTCGATGGCCGCACGGGTTGCGTGCAGGGCGTCCTCGACGCGTGCCTTCTTCTCCTTCATCTCAATTTCGGTGGCTGCACCGACTTTGATCAGCGCAACACCGCCGGAGAGCTTCGCGACACGCTCCTGGAGCTTCTCCTTGTCGTAGTCGCTGGTCGCTTCCTCGACCTGCTGGCGGATCGACTCGATGCGAGCCTTGATGTCCGTAGCCTTGCCCGCTCCGTCGATGATGGTCGTGGTCTCTTTCTCGACCACAACCTTCTTGGCGTCGCCCAGATCAGTCAGGGTCACCTTCTCGAGCGACAGGCCAACCTCATCGGAGATCACGGTGCCGCCGGTCAAGGTCGCGATGTCCTGCAGCATCGCCTTGCGGCGATCGCCGAAGCCCGGAGTCTTCACGGCTGCAACCTTGAGGATGCCGCGGATGTTGTTGACGACCAGCGTCGCGAGCGCCTCGCCCTCGACGTCCTCAGCGACCACGATCAGCGGACGGCCTGCCTTCGCGACCGCCTCCAGGAGCGGGAGCATCTCGCGGATATTCGAGATCTTCTTATCGCACAAGAGAATCAACGGCTTTTCGAACTCAGCCGTCTGACTCTGCTGCTGGTTGATGAAATACGGGGACAGATAGCCGCGGTCGAACTGCATGCCATCGACCACCTCGAGTTCATTGTCAAGTCCTTGACCCTCTTCGACGGTGATGACACCTTCCTTGCCAACTTTCTCCATTGCATCGGCAATGGTCTTGCCGATGGACTCATCAGAATTCGCAGAGATCGTACCGACCTGCGCGATGGCCTTGGGGTCCTTACAGGGTTTTGAAAGGCGCTTCAACTCGTCCGTCGTGACGAGCACGGCCTTGTCGATGCCGCGTTTGATGTCCATGGGGTTGCGACCGGAGGCGACGGCCTTCAGGCCCTCGCGGATGATCGCCTGCGCAAGCACCGTGGCCGTCGTCGTACCGTCGCCGGCTTCGTCCGAGGTGTTGGAAGCGACTTCCTTCAGCATCTGCGCGCCCATGTTCTCGAATTTGTCTTTGAGCTCGATCTCCTTCGCAACCGAAACACCGTCCTTCGTGATGGTCGGGGCGCCGTAGCTCTTCTCGAGCACCGCGTTGCGGCCCTTCGGGCCGAGTGTCGCCTTCACTGCATTCGCAAGGACGTTGGCGCCCTTGAACATGCGTTGGCGCGCATCGTCGCTAAATCGTACTTCTTTCGCTGCCATTGTCGTGTCCTTCGGGTGAGTTACTTCGACTCGACGACGGCCATGACGTCTTCTTCACGCATGACCACGAGTTCTTCGCCGTCGACCTTCACTTCGGTGCCGCTGTACTTGCCGAAGAGAATCTTGTCGCCGACCTTGACGTCGCAGGGACGCACTTGTCCGTTCTCAAGGATCTTCCCCTTGCCGACCGCGACGATCTTTCCTTGAATGGGTTTTTCGGCCGCCGTATCGGGAATCACGATGCCGCCAGGCGAGGTCCGATCCTCTTCCAGGCGCTTCACGATGACGCGGTCATGAAGAGGACGAATCTTCATATCTGAACGCTCCTTTGAAGCAGTGGGGTATCCTTCAGGTATATATGGTGACTTAAGAGCGGATTTCAAGGTGGATGCCCGAAAAAGCTACCGACGGGGCGCCCTCGCGCCGGCCGGTTACCTCGAAGCGGCGCCCGGGTCTACAGCCGAGCACGAGTAGCAACATCCGATCCGATGGTCGCACAGCACGTTAATGCAGTCGGAGGTCTGAAATGGACCGCAACGACACCCCTGGCATGCGCAAGCGCCTGATGAGCGAGGGGAGCTCGAGGCCCCCTGAGAGGCCCGGTGAGATCGACATTGCAAGCCGCGCCACGGTTGCTTACTCATCCGAGGACCCGGCTCATCCCGTCGAGCACCTGATCGACGGGCACTATGGGCGGGGTAGCACACATTGGGCGAGCGCCCGGACTAATGCGACCGAGCGAATCGTGCTCGAGTTCGATCGCCCCCAGCAGATCTCCTGCCTCGTTTACGAGGTGGAAGAGTGTCGGCAGGAGCGCACGCAGGAGGTGCGCGTGGAGGTCTCCTCGGATCACGGCCGCACCTACCGCCAAGTGCTCGTGCAGGAGTACACCTTCAGCCCGCAAGGTGCGATCTTCCAGCACGAGGAGCTGCGGCTGGAACTCCCCGCGATCACCCATCTGAGCTTGACCATAGTTCCGAACAAGAGCGGCTCTGGCATCGCCAGTCTTACTGCGCTTCGCCTCTTCGCCTGAGCAGATCGGCGTTGATCGCTCCGCGGGTCCCCACGGAATGCATCACAAGCTCCGGCTGTCGCCGCGCATTGCAGCGATGCTCGCTTAGAGCATCCTCATCGATATGTCGGTGGCTACCTTTAGACGGCGCGATACGCCCCAATAATAGGTACTAGAACGGAATAGATTTCCTATTTGAAAGGAGAACGAAATGATGAATCTTGTGTACTATCAACCGTGGTCCATGATGGATCGCTGGCGTCGCGAGATCGACGAGTTATACACCCGGAGTTCGGACGCCTCACTCCCCGCCCTAACCCATAGCACGGCTTCTTGGACGCCGCCGGTCGATTTGCAGGAGGGAAGCGACCACTTCGTGCTGCGTGCGGATGTGCCGGGCGTCGCGCTCAAGGACATAGAAGTCTCCGCCGAGGACGGCACCTTGACCATTCGCGGCGAGCGACTGGCGAGGGAGCCCGTAAAAAACGACGGCTTCGAACACATCGAACGCGCCGCCGGTACGTTCTTGCGCCGTTTCACCTTGCCGGAATCGGCACGAGCTGAGGGGATCAAGGCACGGTATGCGGATGGCGTGCTCGAGGTCGAGATTCCCAAGCAACCTCGAGTCGAGGCCAAGCGAATTGCGGTAACAGTCAATTGAGACGTTCGGACATGGCGGCGACAGAGGACTGGCGTCCGCCATCGGCCATGGCGGCGACAGAGTACTGGCGTCCGCCATCGGCCTTTACCTCACCGATGCGACTGCGGATGCACACGATCATCGGCTTTGAAGAAGCCACCGGCCCAGCGCGACTAACGCGCCATCGCTCGGGCGACAGCGCCGGCTGTGGCGCGCGCGTCCATCTCCCGCTCGAAGAACTGATGGTTGCTGCGCCCATGAGCCTTGGCCTGGAACAGCGCAATGTCCGCGTTTTTCAATAATGCCTCGGCGTCCGCGCCGTCATCAGGGTAAACGCCGATACCGACGCTCACCGTGACCTGCAGATCTTGATGGCCGATGCGGTGAGGTCTGCTCACGGCGGCGAGTATCTTGTCAGCAGTAAAGGCTGCATGTTCGGCGCGAGCCACTTCCGAAAGCAGAATCACGAATTCATCCCCACCGTGTCGGCTGACGGTGTCCGAGTGGCGCACGCAAGCCACCAAGCGTTGCGCAATCGACTGCAGAAGCTGATCGCCGATCGCATGACCCAGCGAGTCGTTGATGTGCTTGAAGTGATCCACATCCAGGAATAGCACCGCCACCAAAGTGCGGTGACGCTGCGCCGACGCTATCGCCTGCGCCAGTCGGTCGTTCAGCAACAAGCGGTTGGGCAACTCGGTGAGAAAGTCGTGTTGGGCCAAATATGACATTCTCAGCGACATCGCGCGCGCCACACCGACGTCGTGAAACACGATCACGGCGCCCGTCACCTGCCCGCGGGCGTCGTGAATGGGTGCCGCGGTATCCTCGATGCCAGATTCATACCCGTCGCGGCGAATCAGGACACAGTTCGCGCTCAGGCTGACGCTTTTGTTGTGCAGCATCGCCATCGCCAGGGGATTCAGAGCCGGTTCGCGGCTATCCCCGTCGATGATGTGCAACACCTCCTGAAGCGGCCGGCCGGAGGCCTCGAGCCGCGACCAGCCGGTCATGCTTTCGGCGACCGCATTGAGATAGGTGACGTTGCCTGCGACGTCGGTGCTGATGACCGCATCCCCGATCGAGTTGAGCGTAACGTGTGCGCGCTGGCTTTCCAAGAACAGGGCCTCTGCGTACGCCGAGCGCTCAAGCATGCTGCTCAGCGCCCTCGCCAACGAATGACCGTCGAGTCGTTCTTGCAGCAGATAGTCTTGCGCACCGCGCTGCACCGCAAGCCTCGCAACATCCTCATCGCGCAAGTGACTCAGGACCAGGATCGGGACGTGGGGCGATGCGTGCTGCAGCTGCTCCAAGGTCTCGATTCCCCGGCTGTCCGGGAGAAACAGATCGACCACGACCGCTGCGATTTCCTCCCCTCCTTGGCTGCCCAGCCGTTTGATGGCGTCGCCGCAGCGATTCACATACTCGACTTTGAAAGGGCCGTCGCGTGAATCGACCAGCGAACGTCGAACGGTCTTGGCTTCCGCGGCGTCCGCCAGAACCAGAAGTACGTTTCGGGACATAGTGCCTCTGCACACCTCACTGTACGTCCGCAACGATGCGCCAAGCTCCCTGGGGGTCTCAGTGTGCTAGCGTACATAGGGAAGCGGAACTGCGTCACATCGCTGTCCATCATGCTGGGAGATCGGGGATTGTCTCCGAAGACAAACAGGAGAGTTGGTGTCACAGCCGTCGCGGTCCGCCGCGAAAAATCTCGTCTGCTCGCCGCTCTACCCGGCCCGGATCGTCAACGTCTGCTGGCACGCTGCCCGCAGGTCGAGCTGCGCCTTGCCGATGTGTGATCGCCAACGGCGCGCGGCTCGCCAGGTTCGGGGCGGCCCATCACGGGTTGTGTGCGGTACTAACAAAGCAGGAACTGTTGAGTTATACTTTCTGCTCTTATACCCCCGTGGTTGACCAGAGGTGCTCCATGCCCGGCTCCCACAATCCTCAACAAAATCACCTGCTGGCTGCGCTGTCACCCGTGGAGCAGGATCGACTCTACCCGCATCTACGGCTCGTGCCGATGCCCCTCGGGAAGGTTTTGTACGAGTCCGGCGATCTCCTGCGCCACGTTTATTTTCCCACCGACTCCATCGTGTCGCTTCTATACGTGCTGGCCGACGGCGCGTCGGCGGAAATCTCGGTGGTGGGCAACGAAGGCCTCATCGGCATCGCGCTGTTCATGGGCGGCGAAACCACCCCGAGTCGGGCCATTGTGCAAAGCGCCGGCCACGCTTACCAGCTGATCGGACAGCAGCTCAAGGACGAGTTCCATCGAAATGGGGAGCTGCAGATTCTGCTGCTGCGCTACACGCAGGCCCTGATCACGCAGATGGCGCAGACCGCAGTGTGTAATCGCCATCACTCGGTGGACCAACAATTGTGCCGCTGGCTGCTGCTCTCTCTCGATCGCCTGTCATCCAACCAATTGACCATGACCCAGGAGCTTATCGCCAACATGCTCGGCGTGCGCCGTGAAGGCGTCACCGAAGCCGCCGGCAAGCTCGACAGGCTCGGTGTTATCCGCTACACCCGTGGACAGATCACGGTACTGGACCGGCCACGGCTGGAACAGCTGTGTTGCGAGTGTTATGCCGTGGTCAAGAGAGAAAGCGATCGCCTCCTCCCGCGCCAGGCAGTTCAGTGCGCGGACGTGACCGAACCAGTTTCGATTGCCTCAAATCTACTGCCCGCACGTTAGCACCGAGCGCAAGACTACCGGTAACTCACTATCTGAGCTCGACGGCAGCACTCGCCGTTTCTTCGGGCAACCTCACAAGACTGCGCACCACTGCAGGATCGATGCCGAACCCCGATCTGGAGTTTGGAGGACGCTTGCTCGGTCTGCCCGGACATACATCTGCGGGCAGCGCAGCGTGGCAGCTCAGACGAGTCAGCTCGCGAGCGATCTCGTTCGGGCGTAACACGAGAGCTACGCACCCGGTTTCAATGGCGCTGATGGGCATGCTGGGAAAGCGTGCAGATCCCGGGTACTGCGCAAATGTGGTGCCGCCGCGTTGCCGGATCGCACGTATGCCGAGGGCACCGTCGGAGCCTGCGCCCGAGAGCACCACGCCGATCGCGCTTTCGCCACACTCTTCCGCGAGCGAGGTTAAGAGAGTGTCCCCAGGATGATGGAGTTTACTTGCACTGGGAGTCACGCGAATGCGCCGACCGGTCACTGTCAGTGTGACATTTGCAGTTCCCACGTAGACATGGCCTTGCGCCGCCACCACACCGTCGTGCGCGTGCGCCACTGGGAGACTGGTTCTCTTGGCGAGAGCTTCAGCCACCAGCTTCTCGCGGGCCGCATTGAGATGTTGAGCGATAATCAAGGTCACAGTGCATTCAGCCGGCAAAGCGGCCAGCAGTTCGGAAACGGCCTCAAGGTCGTCCGCAAAGGACGCCACGGCTACGATGGGAGATGTATCCATTCACTGCGCTCGAGGGTGAGAACCGTCCACTGAACAGGAGAACGTCCGATCCTCGGATGGCCTCGAGGTCCTTCGGTCATCACTTGGATAGGCATGCTCCGCCTTGCCTGCGAAAGCCCTCCACGCAAGTCCACCCATTGCCCGGAATAGTCAATATACGCGGTTCAACCGTCAGACACTCTTCGGTACCCCTCGCGTTGCAAGCTGCGTCGCGACCGTTGGCCCACGTACTGAAGCTACTGCCTCAGACAGTTTCCATGGCCGCGGCAAAGCGTATCTCCGAGCGATCGCAACGAGCTCACCCCATTGAGTTTGATCGAACTTCTTATCCGAACTCGTCCACTCACGAATGAATCGGGAGCGAGTCATAATCTCCCGGCGCAAGCACGCTTCGTACGGCTCATCCGCTTGGCGCGTGCGCGCTGCTGCCACACTCGCGATTCTTGCCAATTCCGCGAGAAAGCCCGCCGAAACCCACACCCTGACACCATCTGCGCTGAGCTGTTCTTTGAGCATGCGCGGGGCGTTTGTGAATCTCGGTACGAGCAACTCAATCGTGGAATCCAGTAGTTTCATGAACTTCCAAGGGTATATGCGCGTCAGTCTGCGATAAAGGGCTGCGGCGCGCTCGTTCCATACCCACTCCAACTCCTCGGCGAACCGCTTCGGCTTGATTGCAGCCGTATGGTCATGCATAGCTGTCCTCCTGGGACTACGCGCCTTTGCGACTCAACATTGCACGCACGTTGCGCGCCGCAAGCACCGGTAGGTACGAGCGTACTTTCGCACCCAACTCGAGCCGTGAAAATTCCTGTGCAAACAGACGCCGGACTTCCACCAATGGTGCGCCCGTTCGGTCGTGCAACGTACTGATCGCACGCTCGTGTCTGGCCGCTTCCTTACCGCGTTCTAGAAGTGAGTTCATCGAGAACCTCCTCGTGAATTTTGAGGCGTATGTTGAGGCAGGCCTCTGCGGCCGGTCGGTGCGCTGACACACAGACTGCAACTGCGCACAAAACACGCTCTCGAAGTTGCACCGTGGTAGTTTGCTTTTCGGTCCGAGGCTCAGGGTAAGCGTCCGCTTATCACCCGCCCACGCTAATTGGATGAATGTTCGGCAGCGAACAGATACAGTTTTACGTTGCGCGCAAGATGGGCGGTTATGAAAGGATACGGGTCTCGGCAGTCTTATCGAGGGTAGTGTTCAGCGTGCGGGGTCGACTCCGGGTTCGAGTCCGGCCCGCTCCGCTATAACGATCCAAGTCAATCAAGGTAACTTATGAATATCAAGCGTCACAGTGCCGCGTTTGCGGCGTTCGTTGGGTTTGTGATTACAAGCGTCGCGGCGGTCGCGGATGATCATGCCTACACTGACGGACCAGTCGTCAATGTAGCGGCGATTCGGACTGAATTTGGGAAGTTTGATGACTACATGAAATATCTCGACACCACATGGAAGGCCGAACAGGAAGCGGCCAAGAAGGCCGGAAATATCACCAGCTACAGGGTGATCACGGTAGAAGCACGCGGCGAAAATGATGCGGATATTTACCTGGTGACGAACTATAAGAACTGGGCCGCTTTTGACGGTGCAACAGCCAAGGGCGATGCGATAGCAAAACAGGTGGAAGGAACTTTGGCGGCGTCAAACCAAAGCGCGGTTGACCGCGCCAAGATCCGGCGCGTTCTGGGTTCGTGGACCGGACAGGAGCTTGACCTCAAGTAGCACACGGATCGTCTTGTGCACGATAACAAGCCGGGCCTCGCGCCCGGCTTTTTTCTATGGCGCGCCTGTGTATATAGGCAGACGGTTGACCAACCATACGACCGGGTGTCTCTACCCAGAATCTGCACGACTCACAAATCGTGTAAGTTGCATTGGAAACGTGCCACCTTGACTATTTAGCGCTCCTTTCCCGCCCGCGGACGCTCACACTACATGTGCCAGCGCACAGAAGCCTCCGCGCCCGCCAGGCATGCTACCTGTTTAGCCACTGAGGGCCGCGAGTGAGCGGACCGACTCTGTGTGTCCGGAATGCCCAGCTGCGGACCGAACCCACCGGCGGCTCGCTTCCTGTCTTCGTACGGAATCCGCTGAATTGACCACCACCGGGAGATCGATATGAATTGGGACGTCTTTAAATCCAACTGGAAGCAGTTCAAGGATAGATTGAAGGCACGCTGGCGAACTTGGGACATGAGGTCCATTGTGCCGATTGCGGCCAAACGAGCCCCGGCAGACTGGCCGATATCAAAGCAACGGATTGAGCGCCCAAACCAGGTGTGAACCCGCCGATCCACGAGCGGAGCGCCGCGCTCCCTGCGACGATCTCATGCCGCCGGGGCCCCGGACACGCCGAATCCGTGAGCCTCGAGGGAGGTGTCGCTTGCTCACCTTCGCCCGCTCACGCTGCAGCTGCAGGTTGCCGCACGGATCGCGACCCAGACGAAATCCGGCAGGCGGCAAGGCTGGCTACCTGGGAAGATGAAGGCGGCACGACTTCAAGTTGAGCTCAAGCGCCGTGGCAAGTCTAGCCTGCAGCTATGGTGGTGGAGCACGAGGACGCAGGAAGATTGAGATGGACTGGAATTCCGCGCAAGCCAACTGGCAGCAGTTCAGGTGCGAGGTGCACGCAAACTGGCTAAGGCTTACCTGCGGTCACCTCGACGCGATTGCGGGCAGGCGCGCGTGTCTTGCGAATAAGATTGAAGAGGCGTACGGCGTCACAGGCGACGTAGCCGAGCAGCAGATCAAGAGCTTCGAAGCGCGCAACCAGCACCCGCGTCCCGTGAGCTTTCGTTGAGCAGGCTATCGTGGCCGCGCATCCGTTGACACAATCCAGGGAGCTCAGCGAAGGCCGCGCACGAGGCGGCATGCCGCGCATATTGATAGTCGATGACGACGTGGATGCCGCCGATGCTCTCGCGTCCTTGCTGCAAGCGGCGGGGTACGGCGATACGCGCGTCGCGTACACCGGCGCGACGGCTCTTGCTCTCGCCGTCGAGTTCGTGCCCACGGTTCTGCTCGTGGACCTCGATCTGCCTGACATGAGCGGTTACGACGTCGCCCGGCATCTCTCTCAACATCCGCAGCTGCAGACCCTGAGACTGATTGCATTGACGGTTAGCAGTGAGCACCCCGGCCGCGAACTCGCGCGTGAGGCGGGGATCGAGCGATACCTGATCAAGCCCATCGGCGCCGCGGGCCTGGACGAGTTGTTCACCTGATCTCGCGACCCGACGGGTGATCCTCTGCATGCTCCCCTGTCGCTTCGGACGTGCACAGCAGCCGCAGAAGCACTTGCCCGAGTTTAATCCACCCGCGGCGGAAGGCAGCAGCAGCATCGCGCCAAGGAGGTCTGCGCTGAGGCTGCGCAGTTTCCACGGTAGATCGCGCGCGACCCACGTCGCGTGTTTCGCACTAATTGCAAGTCGAAACGAGCAGTCTCGCGCAATAAATATATCATTTGTGCACGCGCCGCACGCGCTCGACATCGGACGTATACTCCGCGCCCTCAACCGCATACGAGTTGAGTTGGTTGGCGAATTCTCGCTGACTATACGTCGAGGTTCAATTTATGGATCAATCAAAGAGCTTGCCTGTCGGCGAGGCCGCGAGGAACTCTAATACTGCACCCACTAAGAACATCGTTGACACGATGATCGCCGCGGGCCATTTCACGACCTTTGCTGCCGCAGTCAACGCAGCGGGTCTGACCGGTGAGCTGGTCGGCAAGGGCCCGTTCACCGTTTTCGCGCCGACCGATGAGGCGTTCAAGAAGCTCCCGGCGGGCGGGTATGAGAGCCTGCTCAAGGACGTGGGCAAGCTCAAGGCAATTCTTAACTACCACGTGGTCTCGGGCTATTTCACGGCCAGGGACGTGAAGTCAGGAGAAGTGATGACGCTGCAGGGCAGCCCGTTGACGGCAGCGGTGTCGTCATCGGACGTTCGAGTCAATGGGGCCCGCGTCACCAAGGCGGACATCGTTACGACGAACGGCATCGTTCACGCTATCGATGCGGTCATTCTGCCCAAGAACTGGCAATTGCTGGCCGCCGCGGCCTGACGATCGCCTTTCGCGAAGCACTTTCGTGCACTAGAAGGTCCCGTTCGCGGGACCTTCTCTTTTTGTTAGCCCGTGCTCAGTGATCAGCCCGCTGGCCCTCGTTCGCGGCGCCGATCGGTCGGCTGATTTCCGCTCCAAGCAAGTCTGACCCTGCGCACGAAACCTCGGCAAGATAGAGCGGATTGCTGTAGCCTGCACCTCGAGGCTCGTGATCTTTCGACTTGTCTGCCCTTGGCCTTGTGCCGTTCCGGCGCGTGTTCTGGCCGACGTCTGTCACCTCGGAAAGTCTGGCGAACCAGGAGGCAGGGCCTTCCTGCTCGTTTCCCTTTTGTCTTCGTGAGTAGTTCGCAGTGACCAAACTATACGTTGGAAATCTTCCCTTTACGGCCACCGAGGATACCGTGCGCGCCCTGTTCTCTCCGCACGGAACGGTTGAGAAGCTCGCCCTGATCAACGATCGCGACACCGGTCGCCCACGGGGCTTCGGTTTCGTTGAGATGTCGAATGCCGATGCCACGCGCGCCGCGGGAGCTCTGAACGGTACGGACTTCGGCGGCCGCGCCCTCAGGGTCAGTGAGGCCCAGGAGCGCGCCCGCGCGAGCACAGACGCAGGCGGGCCGCGGCGCTGAGGTCGGGGACTGCAGCTACTCGCCGCAGGCGCGGGACTGCTTTGGGGTAGCGCTGTGGCGGTCAGGGGCGCAGGACAGGCCCTTTGACGCGTCGGTCGAGGTCGTCGTGCTGACACGCGAAGGGTGCTCGTGCGACGACGTCACGAGTGCTAACGCCAGCGGCGCGGCGATTTCCTTCGCCGCGAACCCTCCCGGATCGGATCACGCATACGAGTGCCCCGCGTTCGGTGGTCGCCAGAACGCCCTCTTGCCCGCGATCCACCGCTTGCGGTTTAACTTCGATTCAGGCGAGAGATACATCGATCCGAGTCGCGCGCCGGGAAGTGAAGCGGCAGCTCGCGGCCATCCCGGAGGCCGAGGAACGACTCATTCTCGCCACCGGCCGCTACATTGGCGAAGGGTTCGACGACGCGCGACTCGATACGCTCTTTTTAGCCCTGCCTGTGTCGTGGAAGGGAACATTGATTCAATACGCAGGCCGGCTCCACCGTCTCCATCCGGCAAAGCAGGAAGTGCGCATCTTCGATTACGTCGACCGTGAGGTCCAGTGCTGTTGCGGCTGTTCCAGAAGCGCCTACGCGGCTATCGTGGTCTCGGTTACGCGAGAGGCGCAGCGCCGCTTGGGCTTGGGGAGCCTGGGGATGACATCGTCGTCGAATATGACGAGGAAGTGCTGCGCTCGCTCAAGAAGCGGGACGACTTCCTCTGAGCGCCGGCAAGCGCAAGAAGCGGCGTACTCCGCGCCTCACGAAGGCGAGGCTCACGGAATGATCGAGCAAGCGACCGTCGACGCCTACGGTAACTCCGAGTAGATTACAGGCTGTTTCACAAGCTCGTCGATGGCGACGCTGCTTTGCGGCTCTCAATCTAAAAATTGTTGGCACGTGTTGGGATTTGCGGCTTACTGCAGAATTCTGCTACCAACAATAACCACAGCTGCGTGAAGCACTGCGACACGGAGCAAGACACTCTGAGAACAGTTGAGAATCGGGAATAGCCGTGAAAGCCGAAGATTGTCGCGTGAAACTCCATAACATATTGCTTTTTAAAGAGAATTCTGGCGGAGAGAGAGGGATCCATATCGGAATACAAGCGGTTGATCCAAGAACAACTTTTCTATTCGATGAATTCTGATACCCACAAAAGTACCCACGGATCTCGCCGGTCGATTGCGCGCGTTCGATAGGATTTGCCGAGTTAGGCGGAGATAATATTAGACAGGTCGAGCTGAGATTCCCGCTGCCAGCTCGTCCGCACGTTCGTACCACCGCACGTAGGCGGGCTATCGCTTCCGCGTGCGCGCGAGGCGGCGATCGAACGAATACGGTCTCGGCGGAGAAAGCTGGAAGCGTCGAAAGTCGGGGTGCGCGGGATTCAAGAGAAAGTTCCATTCCTCCACGACCACAGCTGAGGGGACTTGAAGTACGGCGGTCTCTAGGCGCTCAAGCCAAACGCGTCCCAGCTCCTGCAGCGCCGGCGGCGCCTCGGCATTGGACCAATTCTTCGGCAACCGATCGATGGCGACGGTCTCTACTTTGAGATCGTCGGGCCACTCTGCGCTCGCGATCACAGACGCCGGCACCCAGCCACGGTGCTTATAGTTCAACGTGTACTCGAGCACGGCGAGCGCGATGCTGCCCGAGGTGTAGACCACCCGGTGCCCGCGAGGTGTCCAGCGGCCGCTCGCGTGCAGCCCGCCTCTGCCGGAGAAGATCTCACTTTGATGCCGGCGCTTGGTGAGCCGATAGACCGTGGTCAAGCGTAGAGACCGTACTCCATCTGATACAGGAGGTTACTCACCTTCTCGGCACCCGCATCGGTTGCGAGGACCTCGAGGGGCCTGCGCCCGCCGAGGGACTCACTGGGCTCGCGGAGCCAACCGACCGCGTGTGACCGGTCCTCCAGCACCTCCTCCGCGAGTGCCAAGATTCGCGCAAGGCGAGCGACGCGGTCGGAAACTGCAGGATCCAAGCGAGAACGGCGCTTCCAGCGTGCCCGGGTCCGAAGACTGACCTGAAGCAGCCGGTCCTCCTCGTCGGGGCTCAGTGCAAGCGTGTGGGCAACTCGCTCATAGGCTTTGATCGGCAGGCCTCGTTCGATCTCCGCGAGCAAGTCCACGCGATGGGCGCGGGCCCCAAAGACTTGGCGGCCCCCGAGAACCTGCATTAGGTTTGCGGACATGCTCGACTCCGATCCTGCCACATGGCATATATTGTAGTGCCATATGACATTAGGTGCAACTGCATCAGAGCGATATGGGAATTAAGGTTGATGAGCGCCTCGGCGGACGTGTTCGCCGTGAGCGCGGTCACTGTTGCACGGGGTTCGCCCTATCGGGTGAACAGCGCTTCGAAGAGGCGCTGTGACTCTTTCGACCAGCACCTCGAGACCCTATTCGACACAAAGGTTCTCGGCGTCACGGTGACCGTCGAACGAATTGACATGACTGACGACGAACAGATAATCGCGATCTGTCGACGCGGCCGCTCACTACAGGCGATTCCGATTCTCGACCTTCCGCTGCCGAAGCCGCGCCCTGCGGGCGTGGAGTGGATTGAGGCGTACCGCTGCTGGGCGGCCGGCGGATAGCGAGTGGTTTCCGTTTGCAGTGGCGGCGCAGGATGAGCGGGTTCCAGTACTGCGAGTTTGTCGCGATCGATCGCCTGCTCAGCGCAATGGAGCGGAAACGGCTCCGCGAGATTACGAGTCGAGATACCACCACCTCAACCCGGCTCGTCAACACGTACGAATGGGGTAACTTCAAGGCGGACCCGCGTGACCTTGTTTGCGAAATGCTTCGACCGGCTCACAACAGGCACTCGTCGAGTTCCTGCGCATCCGTCCTGCCTGACGGTCGCCACGCCGACAAAGGCGAGCACGAAGAGTTGTTGATATCTGGTTCAACGGTTCAACGAGTGCTGACACCAATAAATATACCAACAGCTTGTTGAGACACCACGACACGAAGCGAAACGCCCGGGGAATGTCTGAATCAGGAATAGCCCCCAAAAATCCGCGGATTACTGCACATAATCCTGTAAGGTATTTATTTATAAGTATATTTTGGCGGAGAGAGAGGGATTCGAACCCTCGAAGGGCTTTTGACCCTTACACCCTTAGCAGGGGTGCGCCTTCGACCACTCGGCCATCTCTCCGCGCACTGGGAACTGCTTGTGTGTCAGTCGGCTGCGCCGGCGGCTGTCCGACGGCCCCGCCGCGCGGGGCGGCCATGATACTGAAGCGCTTCACGGGCGGCAAAGAGGGTTCGGACCCCGCCCTCGCGCGGCGCTCCGCCCTCAGGCCGCGAGCCGTGCGCGCACGAACTCCTGCACCGACTCGAGCGCCGCATCGAGCGCCTCGGGCCTGCTGCCGCCGGCCTGCGCGAAATCCGCCCGACCGCCGCCGCGCCCTCCCACCTGCGCGGCGACCGCACCGGCGAGCTCGCCCGCCTTGATGCGCGCGGTCTGATCCGGCGTAACCCCCACGACCAGCACCACCTTGGCGGGGTTCTCGATGCTCGCCAGCACGACGACGGCGGACTTGAGACGCTCCTTCAGCTGGTCCACGGCGTGGCGCAATGCGCCGGCGTCCGCGCCATCCACCTTGGTCGCCACCACCTTCACGCCCTGCACGTCGACGGCGCCCGCGGCGAGATCGACTCCCTGCCCGGACGCCAGTCGGTCCCTGAGGGAGCGAATCTCGCGTTCCAGCTGCCGGGTGCGCTCGAGCTGCTCGCGCACCTTGTCCTTGAGCTCCTCCGGCGTGCCGCGCACGAGGGCCGCGATCTCCTTTAGCAGCACCTCGTTCTGCTCGACATAGTCTAGTGCTCCCTCCCCGGTGAGCGCTTCGATGCGGCGCACGCCGGACGCGACGCCGCTCTCGTTGACGATCTTGAAGAGTCCGATGTCGCCGGCGCGCTGCACGTGAGTGCCGCCGCACAGCTCCATCGAGAACTCCCCGAGGCGCAGCACCCGCACGTCCTTGTCGTACTTCTCGCCGAAGAGCGCGATGGCCCCGCCCGCCACCGCGCCTTCGTAGTCCATGACGCGCGTCTCTGCGGGAATGTTGGCGCGGATCTGCGCGTTCACGAGCCGCTCGATCTCGTGCAGCTCCTCAGGCGTCACCGGCTGAAAGTGCGAGAAATCGAAGCGCAGCCGGTCGGGCGCTACCAGAGATCCCTTCTGCTGCACGTGCTTGCCGAGCACCTTGCGCAGCGCCGCGTGCAGGAGGTGGGTGGCGCTGTGATTGAGCGCCGTCGCCTGGCGGCGCGCGCCGTCCACTCGCGCCGTGAGCGTATCGCCGACACGGATACTGCCCTGCTCCAGGCGGCCGACGTGTACATGCGCGGCGCCGTCCTTCTGCGTGTCTTCCACGACGAAGCGCACCCCGGGACCGGTGAGCTCGCCAGCATCGCCCACCTGGCCGCCCGCTTCGGCATAGAACGGCGTCTGATCGAGCACCACCTCGCCCCGCTCGCCGGCGGCGAGCACGTCGACCGGGGCGCGTCGCTTGAGCAGCGCCACCACGCGGCCGGAGCCGCTGATCCCCTCGTAGCCCTGGAACTGGGTGCGCGCATCGAGTGAAGCGCCGCCGCGCCGATCGAAGTCCACGAACTTACTGGCCTCCTGGGAACGCCGCCGCTGTTCTTCCATCGCCGCCTCGAAGCGCGCCAGATCGATGCCGAGGCCGCGTTCGCGCGCGACGTCGGCCGTCAGGTCTACCGGGAAGCCGTACGTGTCATAGAGCTTGAACACGGTATCGCCGTCGATCTCTTTCGCGCCGTGCAGGTTCCGTATGGCGCCCTCGAGCAGCACCATGCCGTTGGCGAGGGTCTCGGCGAAGCGCTCTTCCTCGGTGCGCAGCACGCGCTGCGTATGGTCGCTCCCGCGGACGAGCTCCGGGTAAGCCTCGCCCATCTGCTCGGCGAGCACCGGCACCAGTTTGTGGAAGAACGGCTGCTGCATGCCGAGCTTGTAGCCGTGGCGGATCGCGCGCCGCATGATCCGCCGCAGCACGTAGCCGCGACCTTCGTTGGTCGGCAGCACGCCGTCGACCACCAGGAAGGCGCTCGCGCGGATGTGATCCGCGATCACGCGCAGCGAGCTCGAGGTGAGCACCGAGGTCCCGGCGAGCCTGCCCGCCTCGCGGATCAGGTTCTTGAACAGATCGATGTCGTAGTTGGAATGCACGCCCTGCATCACGGCCGCGATGCGCTCGAGGCCCATGCCGGTGTCCACCGAGGGCTTCGGCAGCGGCGTGAGCTTGCCGTCCGCGGAGCGCTCGAACTGCATGAACACCAGGTTCCAGATCTCGACGAACCGGTCTCCCTCCTCCTCGGCGGACCCCGGCGGGCCGCCGGGAATCCCGGGGCCGTGGTCGTAGAAGATCTCGCTGCACGGCCCGCACGGGCCGGTATCGCCCATGGCCCAGAAGTTCGACGCCTCGCCGAGCCGTGCGAAGCGCTCTGGACTGACGCCGACATCCTTCAGCCAGATGTCCGCCGCCTCATCATCATCGCTGTACACCGTGCACCACAGCCGCGCGGGATCGAGCCCGAGCGTCCGGGTGAGGAAATCCCACGCGAAATGGATCGCCTCGCGCTTGAAATAATCGCCGAAGGAGAAGTTGCCGAGCATCTCGAAGAAGGTGTGGTGGCGCGCGGTATAGCCTACGTTCTCGAGATCGTTGTGCTTGCCGCCGGCGCGCACGCAGCGCTGGCTCGAGGTGGCGCGCAGGTAGTCGCGCCGTTCCCGGCCGAGAAACACGTCCTTGAACTGCACCATGCCGGCGTTGGTAAAGAGAAGGGTCGGGTCGTTGCCGGGCACGAGCGAGCTCGAGGGCACGATCACGTGGCCGCGCGCGCGGAAAAAGTCGAGAAACGCGCTGCGCACCTGCGCGGCGCTCATGTAAGAAGGCTTGTTCAAAGGGATTTCAGTCCGTATCCAGGTCGGCGCCCGTAGCCGCGCGGATATGATCCGACGAAAAGCCACGATACTGCAAAAAACGCGCCTGTCGCGCCTTGTCCGTCCAGCTCGCCGGGGGCTGCCCGCCGAACTTGGCGCGCCGCGCGCGGCTTGCGAGCGCGCGCCAATCCGGCCCGCCCGCGAGCGCCGCATCCACCAGGGCATCCGGCACCCCGTGCCGGCGGAGCTCGGCGGCGATGCGGATCGGGCCCTGTCCGCGCTGCGCGTGCCAGTTGACGTAGTTTTCCGCGAAACGCCGGTCGTCGATGACACCGCGCGCAGCGAGCCCGGCGATCACCTCCTCCGCGGCGGCGGCCCCAAAACCCTTCGAGCGCAGCTTCGCGTGCAGCTCCGCCCTCGCGAAATCGCGCCGAGCGAGCAGTGCGATTGCCGCCGCACCCACGGCCTCGCGGTCCGCGCTGCGCTCGGCATTCATCGGTTTGGTCGATCGGCGTACGGTCATCGTTTTGAAGTATAGTGAGAGCGTGCCGTCGGCGGCTCGCTCGGTGCAGCTGCTCCGGAGACCACTCGGGAGGAAACGGTCATGCGATTCGCAGCTACAGTGCTCGCGTGCCTTGGCGTCGGTGCCGCCTCCGGGGCGCTCGGCGATCCGCCCGCCAGCCCGCCTGCGACCGCGCCACCGGCGACCACGCCCTCCTCGGCCACCCAGACTCCAGCGCCGGCAAAGCCCGCCGTCGACCCGGAGGAGAAACGTCTCATCGCGCAGGGGTATCGCGCGAAAATGCGCCATGGCGAGAAAGTCTTCTGCCGCACGGAGCCGGAGCTCGGCTCGCGCCTGGGTGGAAAGGAGATTTGCGGGACGGTTGCAGACCTCAAGGCCCAGCAGGCCTCGACGCGCGAGGAAATCCAGAGGGAGCAGCGGACGATGACACCGCCGGGGAAGTGAGCGCGGCGGCGGTGTTTGCGGCCCCTCAGGCGCTGTTGGCGGCCTGCTCGCCGTTGCCGTTGCGCTGCTGTCGCGGCGGCAGGAGCCTCGCGCGCACCTGCTCCTCGATCTCGCGCGCCACCTCCCGGTTCGACTGCAGGTAGGCGCGCGCATTGTCCTTGCCCTGGCCGATGCGGCTGCCCTTGTAGGCATACCAGGCGCCGGATTTCTCGATGATCCCGAGCGAGCTCCCGAGCTCGATGATCTCGCCTTCGCGCGAGATGCCCTGTCCGTACATGATCTCGAACTCCGCCTCGCGGAACGGCGGCGCCACCTTGTTCTTCACGACCTTCACGCGCGTCATGTTGCCGGTCACTTCCTCGCCGTTCTTGATCGCGCCGATGCGCCGGATGTCGAGGCGCACCGACGCGTAGAACTTCAGCGCGTTGCCGCCGGTGGTGGTTTCCGGGTTACCGAACATCACGCCGATCTTCATGCGCATCTGGTTGATGAACACCACGATGGTGTTCGAGCGCTTGATGTTGCCGGTGAGCTTGCGCAGCGCCTGCGACATGAGGCGCGCCTGGAGCCCCACCTGCATTTCGCCCATCTCGCCCTCGATCTCGGCCCGCGGTGTGAGGGCCGCCACTGAATCGATCACGACGATGTCGACGGCGCTCGAGCGCACCAGCATGTCGGTGATTTCCAGCGCCTGCTCCCCGGTGTCCGGCTGCGAGACCAGCAGCTCGTTGATGTTCACGCCGAGCTTCTCGGCGTACGAGGGGTCGAGCGCGTGCTCGGCGTCGACGAACGCCGCGGTGCCGCCGCCACGTTGCACTTCAGCGATGACCTGCAGGGTGAGTGTGGTCTTGCCCGAGGCCTCGGGCCCGAAGACCTCCACTACGCGGCCGCGCGGCAGGCCGCCGACTCCGAGCGCGATGTCGAGCCCGAGTGAGCCGGTGGACACCGTCTCGACGTCGTAGCTCGCCGCGGCATCGCCGAGCCGCATCACCGAGCCCTTGCCGAACTGCTTTTCAATCTGTCCGAGTGCGGCGGCGAGCGCCTTCTTGCGGTTCTCTTCCATCTGCGAATCTTCCCGAGCGCTGGCGCGGTGAGGGAGAAAATTTCCCGGCGCGAATTATCCCATAAACCTGCGGCGATCGGTGCGCGCTCACTGCGCTGTTTCTTGGCTACTCGTGTTCATTCTCCGTCTTACCCAGTAGATACGACTCAATGACACTGTATACGGGGCCGGCGGGCTCGGTGCGGCTCTCGATGAGCGCAAACGCGTCGAAGGTCCACTGCACCGGGGGGAGCGGCTGTGCAGCGGGCGCGTGCGCAACCTTGCGTGCCACCGTGACATGCGCGTGGAAAGGCTTGAGATCCGGACTGAAACCTCGGGCAGTGGTCTCGCCCTTGAGACTCTCCGCGAGCGCGGGCGCTCCCGCGAGCGCCCCGACGCGCGGCGCGCCGGCCGCCTCGAACCCTGCGGAACCCTCGGCGTCAAGCGCGCACAGGATCCGCGGTTTGGCCCAGTGGACGAGACGATCGAAGCTCACGAGCATCGGGGCCCCACCGGCCTCTGGAGCCTCTGCGACCCGCCGCGCGATCGCCTGAAGCTCCGCGACGCGCCGCTCCGGGACGCTTCCGAGGAAGGCCAGCGTCACGTGCAGGCTCGCTTCCGGCACCGGCCGGCCGCCCGAGGATCTCACGGCCTTGCGCGTCGCGTGAACGAGCGCGGCGCGCTGCCCGGCATCGGGCCATAACGCAAAGAACAACCTCCTCGTCGGCTCGCGCGTTTCCGGCGGCGGCTCGGGTCGTGCCGGGGGTGGCGCGCAGGGTCCCGGCTGTCGGGTCCCGCTCAAGGTCGGGCCGTGCCTCCCGGGGCCTCGCGGGACACCGGCAGGTCGAGCCGCAGGATGAGCCGCAACCCGTGCTCCACGGAGCCGTTGCGCACGAGCGCGCGGTCCCCGTCGAAGTGCTTTACCTCAGCGATGATGTCCACCGCCGGCCCCCGGCGCACCGCGGCGCAGAACCACACGGTGCCCACCGGCTTGTCGGGCGTTCCGCCGTCGGGGCCCGCGACGCCGGTGACCGCGAGCGCGAGGTCGACGCCCGAGACGCGCAGCGCCCCCTCGGCCATCTCCTGCACCGTCTGCTCGCTCACGGCGCCGAGGCTCTGGAGCGTGCGCGGCGCGACGCCCAGATCGCGAGCCTTTGCGGCATCGGAATAGGTCACGTAGCCGCACTCGAACCACTGCGAGCTCCCGGGCACGTCGGTGAGCGCCTTGGCGACCCAGCCTGCGGTGCACGATTCCGCGGTGACGAGGCGCCGCCCGGCCGCCTTCAGCTTCTCGCCGACGCGCTCGGCCAGCACGTAGAGCTCGGGATCGCTCGCCATGAAGCGAGGCTAACCCACCCGGGAGGGTACCGGTAGCCGTTCGGTCGCGCGGTCGCGAGCGTACCCTCGCGGTCCTCTTGCGGTAGCCTTCACGCCCATGAACGACGCGGTCCGCTCGCAGCATACGCCGGTGATGCAGCAGTACCTGCGCATCAAGAGTCAGCACCCGGACATGCTGCTCTTCTACCGCATGGGCGATTTCTACGAGCTGTTCTACGACGACGCCCGCCGGGCCGCTGCGCTCCTCGACATCACGCTCACCACGCGCGGGCAATCGGCCGGCGAGCCGATCCCGATGGCCGGCGTGCCGTATCACGCCGTGGACTCCTATCTCGCGCGCCTGGTGCGCAAGGGCGAGAGCGTCGCGATCTGCGAGCAGCTGACCGACCCGGCCACTCCCAGGGGTCCGATCGAGCGGGCGGTGGTGCGTATCGTCACGCCTGGAACCGTGACCGAAGCCGCGCTGCTCGAGGAGCGCCGGGACACCCTGGTTGCCGCGGTGGCGCGCGATGGCGGGCGCTTCGGGCTCGCCTGGCTCGATCTCGCCGCCGGCCGCTTCACGGTGCTCGAGGGCGAGGGGCGACAGGCGCTCGCCGCGGAGCTCGAGCGGCTGAAGCCCGCGGAGCTGCTGCTCGCCGAAGGCGCCAGCGATGAGCCCCTCGCGCGCGCCGGGACCGCGCTGCGCGCGCGACCGCCCTGGCACTTCGAGCTCGCGAGCGCCTCGCGCCTCCTCACCGACCAGCTCGGCACGCTCGACCTGAAGGGCTTCGGTGCCGACGAGCTGCCGCTCGCGATCGCCGCGGCGGGAGCGCTGCTGCAGTACGTGCGCGACACGCAGAAATCGGCGCTGCCGCACATCCGTGCGCTGCACGTCGAGGAGCGGGGCGAAGCGCTGATCCTCGATGCCGCGAGCCGTCGCAATCTCGAGCTGGACGCTTCCTTGAGCGGCCGCGAGGACGCGACGCTCCTCGCGGTGATCGACAGCTGCGTCACCGCCATGGGCTCGCGGCAGCTGCGTCGTTGGCTGAATCGCCCGCTCACCGCCCAGCCGTTGCTGCGGGAGCGCTACCACGCGATCGGCTCCCTGATCGATGGACGCGCCTTCGACGCGGTGCGCGGCCATCTGCAGGGCGTGGGCGATGTCGAGCGGATTCTCGCGCGGGTGGCGCTCCGCTCGGCGCGGCCGCGCGACTTGACGCAGCTGCGCAGCTCGCTCGGCGCGCTGCCGGCCGCGCGGGCCGCACTCGATGGGCACGACGCGCCGCTCATCAGGGAGCTGCGGGGGAGAATGAGCGACCACGAGGACGTGGTGGCGCTCCTCACCGCCGCCATCGCTGCCGAGCCCGCGCCGCTCCTGCGCGACGGCGAGGTCATCGCCGGGGGCTACGACGGCGAGCTCGATGAGCTGCGGCGCATCGCAACCCACACCGATGAGTTCCTTCTCGAGCTGGAGGGGCGCGAGCGCGAGCGCACCGGACTTGCGACCTTGAAGCTCGGCTACAACCGCGTGCAGGGGTTCTTCATCGAGATTCCGCGACGCGACGCCGAGCGGGTTCCGAAGGACTACGTGCGCCGCCAGACCGTGAAGTCCGCCGAGCGCTTCATCACGGAAGAGCTCAAGCGCTTCGAGGACCGGGTGCTGGGAGCGCGCGACAAGGCACTCGCGCGCGAGAAGCAGCTGTATGAGGAGATCCTGACGCGGCTCATCGACGCGCTCGGTCCGCTGCAGGTCACCGCCGGAGCGCTCGCCGAGCTCGATTCCCTCGCTGCGCTCGCCGAGCGCGCCTGCGTGCTCGAGTGGACGCGTCCCGAGCTCATCGCGGAGGCGCGCCTCACGATCGAAGGCGGACGCCACCCCGTGGTCGAGCGCTTCTCGGACGCGCCGTTCGTGCCCAACGACCTGCGGCTCGATGCCGACCGACGCATGCTTATCATCACCGGTCCCAACATGGGCGGGAAGTCGACCTACATGCGCCAGGCCGCCCTCATCGTGCTGCTCGCGCACCTCGGCAGCTACGTGCCCGCGGAGCGCGCCGTGCTCGGGCCCATCGATCGGATCTTCACCCGCATCGGGGCGGCGGACGATCTCGCCGGCGGGCGCTCCACCTTCATGGTGGAGATGACCGAGGCGGCCAACATCCTCCACAACGCCACCGCGCGCAGTCTCATCCTGCTCGATGAGATCGGCCGCGGCACCAGCACCTTCGACGGCCTGTCGCTCGCCTGGGCGATGGCGCGTGACATCGCCTCGCGAGTCCACGCGTTCACGCTGTTTGCCACGCACTACTTCGAGCTCACCACGCTCGCCTCCGAGGTCGAGGGTTGTGCCAACGTACACCTCGACGCGACCGAGCACGGTGACGGCATCGTGTTCCTCCACGCCGTGAAGGACGGGCCCGCCAATCGCAGCTACGGCCTGCAGGTGGCGCAGCTCGCGGGCGTGCCGGCGGGAGTGATTGGTGAGGCGCGGCGCTACCTCGAGCAACTCGAGTCCGAACGCGAGCACCAGCGCGCCGCGGCCGTGGGTGGGCGGGCGCGCACCGCGCAAACTGAGCTGCCGCTGTTCGTGCCGCCCGCCGCGGATGCACTGCGCCAGGCGCTCGAGGCCATCGATCCGGATGAACTGTCGCCGAAGGCGGCGCTCGAGGCGCTCTACACCCTGCGGCGTTTGCTCGATGAGTCCTCGCTCAGCGGGTTCACTTCCACGGATTGACGACTCTGATGGCGCAATGGTCGAAATCCGTGATATTGCGCGTCGCGAGGGTCGCGCCGGCCGCTCGGGCTATAGCCGCAATTTGGGCGTCGAACGCTGCGATCGGACGCCCTCGCCGACGCCGCTCGACCGCAATATGCGCGTACGCGAGTGCGGCCTCGCTGCCGAACGCCAGCAGTCGTTCGGCAAAGTCCTCGGAGAACATTGCTTGCGCGGCAGCTTCGAGCGCCTTACGCCGGCGCCCCTGCGGCAGCAGCATCACCCCGTGCATGATTTCCGCTTGCGTGATGCTGGTGACGTAAAGGCTGCTCGCCGGTTCGCGCTCCATCCAACTAACCACCCGCGCCGCCGGTTCGGGCTTCATCATCTCGGAGACGACGTTCGTGTCCAGAAGGATCATAGGTCCGGCACTGGTGGTTCCCGCGCCAGTTCACGCTCGGGCAGACGCAGGTCAACGCCACCGAGCGGCGCGAAACGCCGACGTATGGCGTGCGCCAGGTCAGGCGAACCTACGACGCTCTGTGACAACGCCTTGCGCAGAATGCGTCTGGCCTCTTCCTCCATCGATCGTTTGCCATGCGCAGCGCGGACCCGCAACCGGGCCTTGGTCCGTTCGTCGAGATTCCTGATGGTGATGCTGGCCATATTCGCAAGCAGTGCAATCAATGACTGCATTGTAATCATTGATGGCACTAAAGCCAAGAGGCGCCGTGGCCGCGAAGAGCCTAGCGCAGCGTAAAGCGCCCCTGGGAGAGGAACAGGCCGGTCTCCCGCGCGACGCGCGCGGAGACCAGCATGCCGAGATGGCTGACCGGAAGCACGATGCTGTCGGTGGCCCCCGGCATGCGCGTCTCGCTCACCGCGATGGTGCCGTCGTTTGGCTCGGTGAAAGCGGCGAACAGCCTCCCAAACCCGATCGGCTGGCGGCCGGCGATGATGCCGAGAGGGCGCGCCTGCGCCCAGCGCCGCTCGTGCGGCGTGAGCAGCTCTGCCGCCACCGACGGTCCCATGAGGTGCGCGATCGGCGAGAAACGCGCGGCCCGCTTGGCCGCGCGACTCCCGACGCACGGGGTGCCGAGGAACACGACTCGGCCGGCAGGCTGATTGGGAAAGCGCTCGAGGAAACGATAGATGACGAGCCCGCCGAGACTATGGCCGAGGAAATGCACCGCGGGCGCCTTGAGCTCGCGCACGAAGCTGTCGAGGTGCTCGGTGATCTCGCCCATGCTGGATGAGGCCGCGGAATAGCGGAAGGCCTGTAGCGTGAGATCGAAGCCCTGCGCGAGCCGGCGACGGAGGATGAGCGACTCCTCGCCCGGCATCCACAGGCCGTGCACATAGACGACCGGCTGGCTCAAGGCCGCGGCACGCGCACCCGTATGTGCAGCTCACGCAGCTGCGCCTCGCTCACCTCCGTCGGCGCATCGGTGAGGGGGTCCGCAGCCGTCTGGGTCTTCGGGAAGGCGATCACCTCGCGGATGCTGTCGGCACCGGTCATGAGCATCGCGAGCCGATCGAGCCCGAAGGCAATGCCCCCGTGGGGCGGCGCGCCGAACTTGAGTGCGTCGAGCAGAAAGCCGAATTTCTTCTGCGCCTCGTCGGGCGCGATGCCGAGCAGATCGAACACCGTGGACTGCATCTCGGCGCGGTGGATACGCACCGAGCCGCCGCCGATCTCGGAGCCGTTCAGCACCATGTCGTAAGCGCGGGCGATAGCTGCGCCCGGCGCCGCGGCGAGCGCGGCCGAGTCATCGTTCCTTGGGGACGTAAAGGGGTGATGCATCGCGACCCAGCGCTTCTCGTCCGCATCCCACTCGAACATCGGAAAGTCGACCACCCACAGCGGCCGCCAGCCGCCCTCCACGCGCTTCAGATCCTGCCCGAGTTTCAACCGCAGCGCCCCGAGGGAGTCGTTCACGACCTTGGCGCTGTCGGCGCCGAAGAAGATCAGGTCGTTGTGGGCAGCGCCGGTGCGCTCGAGGATCCCCGTGAGCGCCGCATCGCTCAGGAACTTGATGATCGGTGACTGCAGTCCCTCGCGCCCGCGGCCGGCCTCGTTCACCTTGATATACGCAAGTCCCCGCGCGCCGTAGCGGGCGACGAACGCCGTGTAATCATCGACGGCTGAGCGTGGCAGCGCGCCGCCGCCCGGTACGCGCAGCGCCGCGACGCGCCCGCCGGGATCTTTCGCCGGGCTCGCAAACACCTTGAACTCGCAGTCCCTCACCAGATCCGCGACGTCGACGAGCTCGAGCGCAATGCGCAGGTCGGGCTTGTCGGACGCAAAGCGGCGCAAAGCCTCGGCATAGCTCATGCGCGGGAACGGATCGGGGAGCGCGGTCCCCAGCACTTCGCGGAAGATATGCCGCATCAGGCCTTCCATGAGTCTCATGATCTCGTCCTGGGGAAGGAACGAGGTCTCGATGTCGAGCTGAGTGAACTCCGGCTGGCGGTCGGCGCGCAGATCCTCGTCGCGGAAACAGCGCACGATCTGGTAGTAACGATCGAAGCCCGAGATCATCAGCAGCTGCTTGAAGATCTGCGGCGACTGCGGCAACGCGAAGAACTTGCCGGGATGGGTGCGGCTCGGCACGAGGTAATCCCGCGCTCCCTCGGGAGTTGCCTTCGTGAGCATCGGCGTCTCGAGGTCGATGAAGCCGTGCGTGTCGAGGTAGCCGCGCATCGAGCGGGTGATGCGATGCCGCAGCCGCAGCCGCTCGCTCATGACTTCGCGCCGCAGGTCGAGATAGCGATAGCGCAGCCGCACTTCTTCGCCCACCTGCTCGTCGAGCTGGAACGGCAGGGGCTCCGAGCGGTTCAGCAGCTCGAGCTCACGCGCCACGAGCTCCACGCGCCCCGATGCGAGGTTGGCGTTCACGGTGCCCGGCGGTCGCTCGCGCACCCGTCCCGTCACGCGGACCACGAACTCGTTGCGCAGCCGCTCGGCTTCCGTGAAGACCGAGGCCGCCTCCGGATCGAAGATGATCTGCAGCAGCCCCTCACGGTCGCGCAGGTCGACGAAAATCACCCCGCCGTGATCGCGACGGCGGTGCACCCAGCCGGCGACCGTGATGTCCCGGCCGAGGAGCGTCTCGTTGACCTGTCCGCAATAGTGTGAACGCATAGAGGCGCGCGATGGTACGCAGGCCCGCCCGGGCACTGCAAGGCTGGAGTCAGGCCTCAGGCAACTCGAGGACCGCGGCCCCTTCGAGCGCCCCGCTGCGCAGCCGCTCGAGGGCTAAATTCGCGTCGCCGAGCGCGAAGCGCTGCACCGTGGCCTTGAGGTGCAGCCGCGCGGCGAGCGAGAGGAACTCCCGCCCGTCGGCGCGCGTGAGATTGGCGACCGAGGACACCGACCGCTCGCCCCACAGCAGCCGGTACGGAAACGCCGGCACGTCGCTCATATGGATGCCGGCACACACCACGCGTCCGCCGGGGCGCACGCACCCGAGGGCCGCGGATACCAGAGCGCCCACCGGCGCGAACAAGATCGCGGCATCGAGCCACTCGCCGGGGCGCTCGTCGGAGCCGCCGGCCCACTCCGCGCCGAGCTCGCGAGCGAAGCGCTGGCCGGCGGTATCTCCGGGACGCGTGAAAGCGAACACCTGGACGCCCTGCGCACGCGCCACCTGAGCGAGGAGATGAGCCGCGGCGCCGAAGCCGTAGAGGCCGAGCCTGCGCGGCTCGCCCACCGTCTCACCGAGGCACGCGAGGCGGTAAGCGCGATAGCCGATGAGCCCCGCGCAAAGAAGCGGGGCGAGCTCCGCGGCCGCCCCTGCGGCGGGGAGCGGCAGGCAGTAGCGCTCGTCGGCGAGCACCTGCTCGGCGTAACCGCCGTCCCGCGTGTACCCGGTGAAGCGCGCCCGCTCGCACAGATTCTCGCGGCTCGAGCGGCAATAGAGGCATTCGCCGCAGGTGAAGGCGAGCCACGGCACCCCCACGCGATCGCCGATGCGGAACTCGCTGGCCTCCGGGCCGAGCGCCGCGACGGTGCCGACGATCTCGTGGCCCGGAGTCACCGGAAAGGGAATTGCCGGCAGCTCGCCATCGAGGAGATGCAGGTCCGTGCGGCAGACGCCACAGGCCTGCACCCTGATCAGCAGCTCGTGTCCGCGCGGGGACGGCAGGCTCACCTCAGTGAGCACGAGCGGCGCGCCCGGGCTCACGAAACGCATCGCTTTCATGGCTGCGGCGCCCTCGTGCGATGTGGCGGGCCGATGCCTCTCAGGCGGCGGGTTTCGCCAGCGCCGTCTTCGCGGCTTGCGCATGAGGCGCCGGGGGAACCACTACACCGCAGGTGATGATCATCTTCATGGCCTCATCCACCGACATCTCGAGCTCGACCACCTGGCGGCGTGGCACCACCACCAGGTAGCCGGCGGTGGCATTGAGTGCGGAGGAGATATAGACCGCGACGTGCGGCTCGCGCATCTTTTCGCTCACCTCCGGAACGTCCTCCGCGGTGAGGAAGCCGATGCTCCAGGCTCCTGCCCGAGGGTATTCCACCATCACGACCTTGCGGAAGGAGTTGGACTGCGACAGCACGCTCTCGGCGAGGCTCTTGACGCTGCCGTACACCGTGCGCACCACGGGAATGCGGTTCAGCAGCTCCTCGCCCCAGACGATCAGCCGCCGGCCGATCAGGTTCGTCACCAGGAGCCCCGTGAGGAGCACCACGACGAGCGCCAGCACCGCTCCGGCGCCTGGCAAGGAGAACCCCACCAGCTTCTCGGGCCGATACGCGGGCGGCACGAGCAGTAGCGCCAGGTCCATGAAGTGCAGCAGGGTGACCACCACCCAGAGCGTGGCGAGTATCGGCAGCCACACGAGCACCCCGGCCACCAGGTAGCGCCGCAAGTTCCGTTTTCTCGCGCCGCTGTTCATGGTTAGCGGCGCCGACCGCGTGCGCGCCTCGTTCGAGAGCCGCGTGGGGAGTTGCGCGGTGTTGCGGCTCGCGCGCCTTTGACGGGCACGCTCACCCTCTTGCGCGATGAGCCGGTCGCGCCCTGGGCGGCGGCTTTCGGCGCTCCGGCTTTTAGCGCGGCGGCTTTCGGCTCCGTGCTCTTTCCCTCCGTCGGCTTCGCCTCCTTGGCATCCGCCCCGGGCTTGCTCTCCGCGCCCTCAGGTTTACTCGCGGCGGCGGCCTCTTCCTTCTCGGCGGCGACGAGGTTGCGCTTGCCCTCCTTATCGGACTTGAAGTCGGTCTCGTACCAGCCACTCCCTTTCAGGCGGAACACCGGCGCCGACACGAGCTTCTTCAAGCTGCGTTTGCCGCACGAGGGGCAGCGGATGAGCGGCGCATCGGTGACCTTCTGCATGACCTCGGCGTAGAACTTGCAGGCCTGGCACTCGTATTCGTAAACGGGCATTTGGTTTGTTGTCTCGAGAGAGCTGACTGCGAGGATTATAACGGACCCGCGACGCGCGGCCTGCGCGGCTCATTTCATCGGGACAGGCATTTCATCAGGCGCGGCCGGCCCTGCGCTCTTCCACCTTCGAGAAGGTGAGCTCGCCGTCGCGCACACCGACGCGGATGCGGTCGCCCGGGGCGAACTCTCCCTGCAGGATCTTACTAGCCAGCGGATTCTCGATCTGCTGCTGGATGGCCCGCTTCAGCGGTCGCGCACCGTACACCGGATCGAAACCGGCCTCCCCGAGGCGGTCGCGGGCGGCGTCATCCAGCGCCAGGTCCATGTTGCGCTCGACGAGGCGCTTGCGCAGGTAGAGGAGCTGGATGTCGACGATGGCGCGGATCTGCTGCGTGCCGAGGGGATGGAAGACCACGATGTCGTCGATGCGGTTGATGAACTCGGGCCGGAAGCTCTGCTGCACGATCTCCATTACCGCGCTCTTCATCTTCGTGTAGTTCTTCTCGCCCGCGTACTCCTGAATGACCTGCGAGCCGAGGTTGGACGTCATGATGATCACGGTGTTGCGGAAGTCGACCGTGCGCCCCTGGCCGTCGGTGAGACGCCCATCGTCGAGCACCTGCAGCAGCACGTTGAACACGTCCGGATGCGCCTTCTCAACCTCATCCAACAGGATGACCGAATAGGGCCGCCGGCGCACCGCTTCGGTGAGGTAGCCGCCCTCCTCGTAGCCGACGTAGCCGGGAGGCGCGCCGATCAGGCGCGCGACGGAGTGCTTCTCCATGAACTCCGACATGTCGACGCGGATCAGCGCGTCCTCGGTGTCGAAGAGGAACTCGGCGAGCGCCTTGCAGACCTCCGTCTTGCCGACGCCCGTCGGCCCGAGGAACAGGAACGAGCCGTTCGGGCGGCGCGGGTCGGAGAGACCGGCACGCGAGCGCCGGATGGCGTTCGCCACGATATGCAGCGCCTCGTCCTGGCCGACGACGCGCTTGGCCAGCGCTTCCTCCATGCGCAGCAGCTTCTCCTTCTCCCCTTCCAGCATCTTCGAGACCGGGATGCCGGTCCATTTGGAGACCACTTCGGCGATCTCCTCCTCGGTCACCTTGTTGCGCACCAGGGTCGGCGCCTTGTCCTCGGCGGCGCTGGCGGCGCTCAGGCGCTTCTCGAGCTCGGGGATCTTGCCGTACTGCAGCTCCGCCATGCGCCCGAGATTGCCGGCGCGGCGCGCGGCCTCGAGCTCGAGGCGTGCCCGGTCGAGCTCCTCGCGGATCTGCGCCGTGCCCTGTAGCGCCGCCTTCTCGGCCTTCCACACCTCCTCGAGGTCGGCGTATTCCTTCTCCAGGGCGGCGAGCGAGGCTTCGAGTGTCGCCAGGCGCTTGCGTGAGGCCTCGTCCTTCTCCTTCTTCAGCGCCTCCTGTTCGATCTTGAGCTGAATGATGCGCCGCTCGAGCTTATCGAGCGCCTCGGGCTTGGAGTCGATCTCCATGCGGATGCGTGCCGCCGCCTCGTCGATGAGATCGATCGCCTTGTCGGGGAGTTGCCGGTCGGTGATGTAGCGGTGCGAGAGCGTGGCCGCGGCGACGATCGCAGGATCCGTGATCTCGACCTTGTGGTGCACCTCGTAGCGCTCCTGGAGACCGCGCAGGATCGCGATCGTGTCCTCGACCGAGGGCTCGTCCACCAGCACCTTCTGGAAGCGCCGCTCGAGGGCGGCGTCCTTCTCGAGGTACTTGCGGTACTCATCGAGCGTCGTGGCGCCGACGCAGTGCAGCTCGCCGCGGGCGAGCGCGGGCTTGAGCATATTGCCGGCGTCCATGGCGCCCTCGGCTCTGCCTGCGCCCACCATGGTGTGCAGTTCGTCGATGAAGAGGATGACCTGGCCTTCCTGCTTGGCGAGATCGCGCAGCACGCCCTTCAGGCGCTCCTCGAACTCGCCGCGGAACTTCGCCCCGGCGATCAGCGAGCCCATGTCGAGCGCCAGGATGCGCTTGTTCTTCAGGCCCTCCGGCACCTCCCCGTTGACGATCCGCTGCGCCAGCCCTTCGACGATCGCGGTCTTGCCGACACCCGGCTCGCCGATCAGCACCGGGTTGTTCTTGGTGCGGCGCTGCAGCACCTGGATGGTGCGGCGGATCTCATCGTCGCGGCCGATCACAGGGTCGAGCTTCCCCGCTCCGGCGCGCCCGGTGAGGTCGATGGTGTACTTCTCGAGCGCCTGGCGGCCTTCCTCCGCGTTGGCGTCGGCGACCTTCTCTCCGCCGCGCACCTCCTCGATGGCCTTCTCCACGGCGCCGCGCACCAGGCCCGATTCCTTGAACAGTCGCGCGAGCGCGCGATCCTCGAACGCCGCCAGCACGAGGAGCTCACTCGAGATGAACTGGTCGCCGCGCTGCTGCGCGAGCTTGTCGGTGACGTTCAGCACCCGGTTCAGGTCGTTGGAGATGTGTATCTCGCCGGGAGCGCCCTCGACCTTGGGCAGTCCGTCGAGGAGCGCCAGAAGCCCCGAGCGCAGTTTGTTGACGTCGGCCCCCGCCTTCATGAGCAGCGGGCGCACCGAGCCGCCCGCGCCATCGAGCATCGCCAGCAAGACGTGCGCGGGCTCGATGAACTGATGATCGCGGCCGAGCGCGAGCGACTGCGCGTCGGCCAGCGACTGCTGAAAGCGGCTGGTCAGTCTGTCCATGCGCATGAGAGTTCAACCCTGGTTGCGACACTGGGTAGGACAGCGGGTTTGTGGGGACAAACCGCTGTCCCTTCAAGGGGCTGCGGTGCCGAAGATGCGCATACGCTAGCCCGCGGGCTTGCGCGCAAGGCGCCGCAGCTAAGCCGGGGTGCGGTCCCTGAGGTCGAGCAGCGGACCGATGAATTTCTCGTAGTTGCGCCAGCGGCCGACGGAATCCTTGTAGATCGGCTGCCGCACCTGCCAGTAGCTCGCGGTCCGGACCACCCGCTCGGTCCTGTGAAACTCGAGGCAGCGCGGATCCCACGGGAGCCCGAGAAAGTCCACGATCCTGCGGCTCCACTCCTCCTGGGCGCCGATGAGTCCTGCGTACGGCACTTCGAGCAGGATTTCGGGCGGGAGCACACGGCGCCAATGGTCCATGAGGCGCCGATGCTCCTGGTAGTAGTGCGCCAGGTCGGAAAGGTCCATGGTGAAGTTCAGCGACGGCAGGAACGCCTGGAAATAACAGGACAGGCAGGCATCGATCGGATCACGTCGCAGGTAGATGATGCGTGCCTTGGGAAATACCGAATGGATGACGCCGAGATGGTCTGAATTGAAAGGCGTCTTGTCGACGACGCGAAGCGGATCCGGGAAACGCCCGGCGAGAACGCTCCGGTACCCTGTCGCCAGCTTTCTAGTGAGGGCCTCGTCCGGCGGGCCCTGCTGGAGCGTTGCGGCGTGCTTGTGCACGGCATCAGGCCAGAACGCCAGCTCACCGGCGGACCGGGCGGCCGGATGCGAATGGATGATCTGCGCGACGAGCGTCGTGCCCGAGCGCGGCATGCCGACCACGAAGGCAGGACGCATCGAGTCCGAAGCGCCCGCGCGCGTCCCCCCGATCGTCTCACTCGTGTAGGCGCGGATCAGGTCGTCGACGAATCGCGTGCGGGCCCCCCGGTCATAGGGCTCGGCGGCCAGCTTCTGCAGCTCGTTCGCGCGCTGGTAGCTGCGAAACGCCCGCGCGAAATCCCCAACATCGTCGTAATACTTTCCGATCGCAAAGCGCATGGCGGACTCATCGATCGGTGTGAGGCCGGTGGCGGCGATCTCCTCTGCGCGCTTGAGCCATGCGCCGTCGGCGGGCGTCATCTTGCGCAGCCAGACCAGACCAGACCAGGCGTAGGACGCTCCCGGGTCGACTTCCAGCGCGCGCCGGTACGCGGCCTCTGCTTCGGCGAAGCGGCCCTCGAGCCCCTCGATCTGGCCCGTGCCGACCAGTGCCTGCACGTTGCGAGGGGCTGCCCTGAGCGCTTGCTCGTAGCAATCCCTGGCCTCCTGCAAACGACCCAGCAGCCTAAGACTCGTGCCGAGACTGACCCGGGCATCAATATACGACGGCTTCAGCTTCAGGGCGCGTCGCAGCGGCAACTCGGATTCGTCGAGCCGACCCCTCGATTGAAGGACCCCGGCAAGATTGAAATGTGCCTCCACGAAGCCCGACCTTATCCCGATCGCGCGACGGAATTGATCCTCCGCTTCATTGAAACGTGTCAGCTGCGCGAGAGCCGTCCCCAGACCATTGCGTGCCACTGCGTCGCGGGAATCGAGATTCACTAATTGCTGGTAGCACTCCAGCGCCTCGGCATACCCACCCCGGGCCAGGAGCTCATTACCCCGAGTGTGAAGAGCCTGAACGGGGCGCGAGCCGGATCGGCGTCTTAAGCCCTCAGCTGCCTGGTCAGATGGGACCGAGTTGGCTTGATTCAGGCGCAGCACCAGCGCGTGCGTCAGCTCGTCGACGAGCTGCTGCTCAACGCCCTTCTCGAGCAACCGCCACTTGAAGGAGTTTGCGAGTGCTGCTCTCTTGATGAGGTTTAGCTTCAGGGGACCGGCTTCGCGATCCACCCGCCTGAGGAGCTTCTGCAGGTCCTGACCTTGCGGGCCCGATCTGGTCCCCTGGCGGCGCGTGCCCGATGACCTGGAGGCAGACTGCAAAAAATCGTCCGCCAGGGCACTGCCAACTTCGGTGGCCTCGCGAGCATTGAACCATTTGAGCAGCATTACGACATACTACCGCGTCCGCTGAATTACCTCAGACGATACCCGCTCGGAAATCTGAGGTTCGCGAAGTAAATCGCAATTCCATGCACCGCCGGCGCCGCGGCGGGGCCGGCCGCAGCCGTTGCCGCCTGCCGGCGCGGCTACTTGTCAGTCAACCGCTCGGCGAGCGCGATGACCGCAATGCCGAGGCCGATAAGCAGCACCTGGGCCGCGCTGGTGCGCGGGTCGGCGCGCCGATGCAGTCCCGGGATGAGCCCCGCGACCGCGATGTAGAGAAATCCCGCGGCCGCGAAGGCGAGCGCGTAAGGGAGGAGCCCGAGCGCATGACGCAGGCCGTAGTACGCCGCGATCGCCCCGATCACCGAGGCGATGCCGGTGGCGAGATTGAGCAGCAACGCGCGCCTGCGCGAAAGCCCCGCGTGCACCAGGATGGCGAAATCCCCGACGCGGTGAGGGATCTCGTGCGCGGCCACTGCGAGGGTCGTCACCAGGCCGAGGGAGAAGCTGCCGAGGAAGGCCGCGGCGATCAGCACTCCGTCGAGCGCGTTGTGGAGGCTGTCCCCGACCAGCACCAGGACGCCCGAGGCTTGCTCGCGCAAGTGCTCGTGCCGGTGCGGCGTGTGCTGGTGCCGATCGCCGTGGTGGCCGTCGTGGTGTTCGCCCGGGTCCTCATCCTGCGAGTGAGCGTGCCACCAGAGCACCAGCTTCTCGATGACGAAGAAGATCCCGAGCCCCAGCACCAGCGCGAGCCCGATGTCGTGGGCGCCCGCGGTGCCGGCTCCTTCGATCGCCTCGGGCAACAGCGCCAGCAGCGCCGCCCCGAGGAGTGCCCCGGTCGCAAAGCTCACGCAGTGCGGGAGGATGCGCGCACTGCGCTCTTCCGGCACCCAAAGGAACGCGACCGCAAAGGCGGCACTCGCAATGCCGCCGAAAGCGGCGAACAGGATGATCCAGAGCAGCAGCACGCGGGTCGGGTTCTTCTACTCGGGTCGGTTCTTCTGCTTCGGCGGGTCAAGGGGATCGTAACACGCTCGCCGGGGCCCGAAGGCCGGCGTCTCAGCCAAGCCAGATGAGCGCCGCCATGCGCCCGCACTGCCCGTCGCGGCGGTAGGAGAAAAAGCGCGCCGCATCGGCGTACGTGCACCAAGCGCCGCCGAATACCGCGGTGACTCCGAGCGCGCCGAGGCGCCGTCGGGCAAGCGCGCCGAGATCGCATTGCCAGCGCCCGCGCGCGTTGAGGTGGAATGCCTCGGACGCCCCGGCGTCGTGCCTCAGGAAGGCCGCGCGCACCTCCCCGCCCACCTCGAAGTGTCGCGGGCCGATCGCAGGACCGAGCCACGCGATGAGCTTCCCCGGCGCGACGCCGAGCCGCGCCACGGTGGCCTCCAGCACTCCGCCGGCGAGCCCGCGCCAGCCGGCGTGCGCTGCAGCGACTGCGGAGCCGTCGCGCGAGGCGAAGAGTACCGGCATGCAGTCCGCCACCTGCATGACACACACGTTCCCGGCGCCTCTGGCGATCGCGGCATCGGCAGTCGGTGCCGCAGCGGACGCCGGTAAGCGCGCCGCATCGAGATCGAGAACCTCGATGCCGTGCACTTGCTCGAGCCAGAGCGGCTCCAAGGGGAGCTTGAGGTGCGCGCTCACCCGCTGCCGGTTCTCCGCCACCGCCGCGGCCTCGTCCCCGACGTGCGCGCCGACATTCAGCGAGTCGTAGGGTGGCGCGCTCACGCCGCCGCTGCGCAGTGTGAAGGCAGCGTGCACCGCCTTCGGCGCCGGCCAGTCGGGCACCAGAACTCCTGGAGGGGCAGCCCTTTGCGGCAGGCTCATGTCGGATCTTTCCGGAGCGCCTCGAGCAGGCGCTGCATGTCTTCGGGCGGAGGCGCCTGCCACTCGAGGCGTCGGCCGGTCGTGGGGTGAGTCAGCTCGAGAAGCGCCGCGTGCAGCGCCTGCCGTGGAAATGCGCGCAGCGCCGCGGCCAGCTCCGGCGCGCATCCGGCCGGGATGCGCCGGCGACCCCCATACACCGGGTCGCCGACGATCGGAAAGCCGATATGCGCGAGGTGCACGCGGATCTGGTGCGTGCGGCCGGTCCCGAGCTCGACGCGCACCAGCGTGTGCGCCCGGAAGCGCTGCACGATGCGATAGCGCGTTACCGCGCGGCGGCCGTCCGCGCGTACCGCCATGCGCGTGCGATGAATGCGGTGCCGGCCGATCGGCTCATCGACCGTGCCGCCTGCGGTCATCGCGCCCGTGCATACTGCCAGATACTGCCGTCCGATCTCGCGGGCCGCGAGCGCTGCGACCAGCGCGGCGTGCGCTTCGGGCGTGCGCGCCACCACGAGGAGCCCGCTCGTATCCTTGTCGAGCCGGTGCACGAGCCCCGCGCGCGGCACCCGCGCGAGCTTCGGATCGAGCGCCAGCAGCGCGTTCTGGAGCGTATGCCGGGCGTTGCCGGCCCCGGGATGTACGACGAGCCCGGCCGGCTTGTTGATGATGATGAGCGCGCGGTCCTCATGAATCACCGCGAGCGGAATCGCCTCGGGGCGGACGGCGGTCTGGGTCGCCAGCTGCGCCTCGATGCGCACCTCTTCGCCGCCCTGCACCTTGTCCCGGGGCCGCGGCGCTCTCCCGTCGACCTGCACCGCTCCCGATTCGATCCAGCTCTTGAGGAGCGCGCGCGAATACTGCGGCAGAGCGCGGGCCAGGGCCCGATCGAAGCGCAGCCCCGCGTCCGCCCTCGGCAGCGTGAGCGCATGCGAGCGGAACTCCGGTGGCGCTTCCGCGGTCGGAAGCGGACCCGGTGGATTCGCTATACTCCTCGCACTCAATCGGCGCGAAGCCAAAGAAAGGCCCTTCCCAGAATGTTATCGCCCGGTCCGGTGCGCGGCAGCGTGGTCGCGCTGTGTGTCGCTCTGGTCGCGCTCGGGGGCTGCCGCACGCACCGCGCGAGCGATGAGAAGAAGATCACCCCCGAGGTGCTCTACAAGCGCGCCCGGCACGATCTCGATGCCAACGACTTCAACGCCGCGATCAAGATCTACGAGCAGCTGACGGCCCGCTTTCCCTTCACCGACGAAGCGCGGCAGTCGCGGCTCGATCTCATCTACGCATATTACCGCGCCGGGGAGGGCGAGTCCGCCACCGATGCTGCCGAGACCTTCATCCGCGAGAATCCCACTCATCCGCGCGTCGACTATGCTTATTACATCGAGGGGCTGGTTGACTTCGAGCGCACGCCGAATCTGATCGAGCACCTCTTCCGCGCCGACCTCACGCAGCGCCCCCCGAGCACCGCGCGCAAGGCCTTCGCCGCCTTCCGGAAGGTGGTCGAGCAGTACCCGAAGAGCGAGTACGCGCACGACTCGCTGCAGCGGATGGTCTACCTGCGCAACCGCCTGGCCAGCTACGAGGTGCACGTCGCACGCTACTATTTCAAGCGCGGCGCCTACGTCGCCGCCGCACAGCGCGCCAAGGGGGCGATCGAGCAGTATGACGGGGCGCCCGCGGTGCGCGAGGCGCTCGAGATCATGATCGAATCCTACGACCGGCTGAACCTGCAGCCGCTCGCGGCCGAGGCCCGCCAGGTGTACGAGCTCAACTACGGAGCCGACGTGCGCCGTGCCACCGCGCGCGCTCCTCGCTAGCGCCGGTAGCCGCTGGTGATCGGATAGCGCCAGTCGCGCCCGAAGGCCCGGCGGCTGACGCGCACGCCGGGTGGCGCCTGCCGGCGCTTGTATTCGTTGCGCTTCACGAGGTCGAGCACCTTGGCGACGGTGGCACGGTCGAAGCCGCGCGCTTCGATCTCATCCACCGACAGGTCCTCCTCGATGAACGCTTCCAGGATCGGGTCGAGCACCTCGTAGGGCGGCAGCGAGTCGGAGTCTTTCTGTCCCGGCCGAAGCTCCGCGGACGGCGCGCGCTCGATCACCCGCTGCGGAATCGCGCGGCCGAGGGAGTTCCGGTAGCTCGCGAGGCGGTACACCAGGAGCTTGCTGCAGTCCTTGATCGGCGCGAAGCCGCCGGCCATGTCGCCGTAGAGCGTCGCATAGCCCACGGCCATCTCGCTCTTGTTGCCGGTGGTGAGGAGCATCCGCCCGGTCTTGTTCGAGATCCCCATGAGCAGCAGCATGCGGCAGCGGGACTGGATGTTCTCCTCCGTGGCGTCCTGCGGGCGACCCGCGAACTCGCCCTCGAGCGCCGCGAGCGTGCTCTCGAACATTCCCTCGATGGACAGCACGCTGCACTTCACGCCGAGCATCCGGGCCTGCTCCTGTGCATCCTCGAGGCTCATGGCCGAGGTATAGCGCGACGGCATCATCACCGCCTGCACGCTGTCCTTGCCGAGGGCATCCACCGCGATCGCGAGCGTGAGGGCGGAATCGACGCCGCCCGAGAGCCCCATCACGACTCCCGGGAAGCCGTGCTTCCTCACGTAGTCGCGCACCCCGAGGGTGAGTGCGCCGTAGACGCTCGCCTGGTCGGCGAGCTCGGGCGCCACATCCCCGCGCTCCGGCACCACCCGGCCGCGCGCGTCGCGCACGAAGCTCGCGACATAGGTGCCTTCCTCAAACGGCGGCGCCCGCATCACCACCTCTCCCTCGGCGTCCATGACGAAGGAGTTGCCGTCGAACACGAGCTCGTCCTGTCCGCCGAGGAGATTCACGTAGGCGAGCGGCAGGCCGACGTCGCGCGCACGGCTGCGGGCGATGTCCTCGCGCTCGCGCTGCTTGTGGATCTCGTATGGGGAGGCGTTGATGACGACGAGAAGCTCTGCGCCCGCCGAGCGGGAGACTTGCGCGGCTTCCGGCTGCCAGGTGTCCTCGCACACCAGCAGTCCCAAGCGAAAGCCCCGACAGTCGGCGACCGTCGGCTGCGCCCCGGGCTCGAAGTAGCGCTTCTCGTCGAACACCTTGTAGTTGGGGAGCTCCACTTTGCGGTGGATGGCGATGAGTTCCCCGCCCGCGATCAGCGCGGCGGAGTTGTAGATGCCGGCGGGCGCATATTCCGGGAATCCCACCATCACTGCGGCGTCGGTGAGCTCACGCCGAAGGCGCGTCAGACCTGCCTCGACCTGGCGGCGAAAGCCACGGTGAAAGAGGAGGTCCTCAGGCGGATAGCCCGAGAGCGTCAGCTCGGGGAAGAGCACGAGATCCGCGCGCAGCTCACCCTTCGCGCGGCTCGCGGTGCTGATGACCCGCTCGGCGTTCCCCTGGACGTCCCCGACCAGGAGGTTCACCTGCGCCAGCGCGATCCGGAGAGGCTCGCTCATGTGGTACCGGCTAAAAACCTGCCGGCTATTGTTTCATGCCTCAGCGGCGTCTGCCCTGCCCCGGGCGGCGTACCGCGCCCTGCCCCGGGCGTCGCAGCGTACGCGCCGACCCCGCCCGCGCCGGCGCGGCCCGGACGGACGCCGTCCGCGGCGCGGTCCGTGCGCTTCGTGCGGCAGCCTTCCGCCCTGGCGCTGTCCGCACGGGTGCTGCCCGCACAGGCGCCGCGGTACGGCCTGCGCGCCGCTGCCGGGACCGCAGCAGCTCGTTCACGGTCGAGCCGAGCTCGGCGGGGGACTTGACGGTGCGCACGCCCGCCGCCTCGAAGGCGGCGTACTTGTCGCTCGCCGTGCCCTTGCCGCCCGCGACGATCGCCCCGGCGTGCCCCATGCGCTTGCCGGGCGGTGCGGTGAGCCCGGCGACATAGGCCACCACGGGTTTGGTGACGAACTTGCGGATGAACTCGGCGGCCGCCTCCTCGTCGCTGCCGCCGATTTCGCCAACCAGAATAATGCCCTCGGTGCGCGGATCGCGCTCGAAGAGCTCGAGCACATCGATGAAGTTCATGCCGCGCACCGGATCGCCGCCGATGCCGACGCAGGTGCTCTGGCCGAGGCCGACGTTCGTGGTCTGGAACACAGCCTCGTAGGTGAGCGTCCCCGAGCGCGACACGATGCCGACCGTACCCTTCTTGTGAATGAAGCCCGGCATGATGCCGATCTTGCATTCCTCGGGGGTGATGACGCCCGGACAGTTCGGGCCGACCAGGCGAGTGGCGCAGCCCGCAAGCACCGCCTTCACCCGCACCATGTCGTTCACCGGGACTCCCTCGGTGATGCACACGACCAGGTCGATGCCGGCGTCGGCCGCTTCCAGAATGGAATCCGCAGCGCCCGCCGCGGGCACGTAGATCATGCTGGCCGTGGCGCCGGTTTCGCGCACCGCTTCCCGTACCGTATTGAATACCGGGAGTCCCAGATGCTGCTGTCCGCCGCGGCCCGGGGTCACGCCGCCGACGAGCCGCGTGCCATAGGCGATCGCCGCCTCCGAATGAAAGGTTCCCTGCTTGCCGGTAAATCCCTGGCAGATGACGCGCGTGTTGCGGTTGACCAGGATGCTCATGCCTTGCCCTTTGCGGCGAGCGCCACGACCTTGCGCGCAGCGTCAGTCAGGTCCTTGGCGGCGGTGATAGTGAGCCCGCTACTGGCGAGCATGGCGCGAGCCGCTTCCGCGTTCGTACCCTCGAGCCGGACCACCACCGGCACCTTGACGCCCACCTTCTTCACCGCGGTGATCACGCCATCGGCGATCAGATCGCAGCGCACGATGCCCCCGAAGATGTTCACCAGCACCGCACGCACTTTCGGGTTCGAGAGAATGAGCTCGAACGCCGCGGTCACGCGCTCGGCCGTCGCCCCGCCGCCGACGTCGAGGAAGTTCGCCGGCCGCCCCTTGTGCAGCTTGATGAGGTCCATGGTCGCCATGGCGAGCCCCGCGCCGTTCACCATGCAGGCGATGTCCCCGTCGAGGGACACGTAGTTGAGATCGTGCTCGCTGGCGCGCCGCTCCATCGGATCTTCCTGGCTCGGATCGCGGAGAGCTGCGAGATCGCCCTGGCGAAAGAGCGCGTTGGCATCGACGTTGATCTTGGCGTCGAGTGCCAGGAGCGCGCCGCTCGCGGTGACGATGAGCGGATTCACCTCTAGGAGGCTCAGGTCCTTATCGATGTAGAGCCGGTAGAGCGCTGCCGCGAGCGACTGGAACTGCGTCACCTGCGCGCCACTCAACCCGAGCCCGAAGGCGAGCTCGCGCGCCTGGTAGGGCTCGAGTCCCGCCGCTGGATGGATATTGACCGAGAGGATCCGCTCGGGAGTCTCGCGCGCGACTTCCTCGATGTCCATGCCGCCGGAGGCGGAGGCGATGAGCGCGATGCGTCCGCGCTCGCGATTGAGCGTGAGCGACAGGTACATCTCCCGCGCGATGTCCGATCCCGACTCGACGTACACGCGCGAGACCGGGAGTCCCTCGGGGGAGGTCTGCGCCGTCACCAGATGCGTGCCGAGCAGGTCGGCAGCGGCCGCGCACAGCGCGTCGACGTCCCGCGCCAGCTTCACCCCTCCCGCCTTGCCGCGACCGCCGGCGTGAACCTGCGCCTTGACCACCCAGACCGAGCCGCCGAGCGCGCGGGCGGCGGCGGCGGCTTCCTCGGCGCTCGCGGCGACCTGGCCCGGCGGGACCGGGATTCCGTAGCGGCGGAACAGCTCCTTGGCCTGATATTCGTGGAGATTCATCGCCCGCCCGCCGCGCGTAGAGCGCGCATTCTCCTCGAAAAGGCCCGCGCCTGACCAGCAACGCCAGCGCCCGACCCACAGCATGCGGCGCCCGGCCCGCGCCGGCGAGCCGAGGCCCGTGGCCACCGCCCCGCCGTGCGATGCGAATCGCGTTACCGGTGAGGGGAAGATGCTACAGTCGCGTCAAGGTCAAACCGCCCGCCACCTGCAGCTTGTCTCGAACGTTGGCCACCCGGGCCGCCCCATCCGTCACTCCGAGCGATCTCGCCTGGCGCGTGATCGGGCTCCTGAGTCTCTATCGCCTGCTGGTGCCGCTGCTGCTGCTCGCGATGCAGTCGCTCGCGGGTCCCGACTGGGGCCTGCTGGCGGCGCGACCGAAGCTGTTCGTCTCCGCCTGTATCGCCTATTTCACCGCCGCGGTGCTCCTCGTCATCGCCCGCCGGCTGAAGTGGTCGAGCCTGCGGATTGTGGCGCTGGTCAACGCCAGCGTCGACGCGATTGCTGTCGGCCTCATCCTGTATGCCAGCGGCGGCATCGCGAGCGGACTGGGGATCCTGCTGATGCTACCGGTGTTTGCGCTCACGATGCTCGCGGATCGTCGCGATGCGCTCCTGATCGCGGCGGTCGCCGCGCTCGGCGTGCTCGCCCAGCAGGTGTTCACCGGCCTCGCGGGCGCCACCCCGGCGTCCGACTACACCACCGCCGGATTTGTCGGGGCGTTGGTGTTCGTGGTGGCGCTCGCCACCTGGCCGGTCGCGAACCGCCTGCGGGAGAGTGAGGCACTGGTGCGCCGGCAGGAGATCGACCTCGCGAACATGGCCCAGCTCTCGCAGTACATCGTCCAGCACCTGCGCGAGAGTATCCTGGTAGTCGACGCGCAGGACCGTATCCGGCTCATCAACGAGTCCGCCGCCCAGATTCTCGGCGACGAGAACGCCTACCCCGACGCGCTGATCGGTGAGGTCTCCCCGCGACTCCTCTTTCTACTTGAATCCTGGCGTCAGGGAAGCGGGGGCAACGGAGCGCTGCCGGCCGTCGACCCGACGTTCGTGGCCGCCGACGGCGGGCGGGTGATGCGGGCGCACTTCGCGCCGCTCGGCTCCTCGAGCCCCGCACCGGTGCTGATCTTCCTCGAGGACACGGGTCTCATCGCCGAGCAGGTGCAGCAGTCCAAGCTCGCGGCCCTCGGGCGCCTCTCAGCGAGCATCGCCCACGAGATCCGCAACCCCGTGGGGGCCATGAGCCACGCCGGGCAGCTGCTCGCGGAATCGCCGCATCTCACCGAGGAGGAGCGCCGGCTGACCCAGATCATCCGCACCAACGCCGATCGGGTGAGCGGCATCATCGACAACGTGCAGCGGCTCTCGCGGCGGGAGCGGGCACGCCTCGAGCTGCTGTCGCTGCCCG
>Ga0209350_1000150_pt1 | contig 45965 bp, 41 predicted proteins | sample GraSoi013_2_20cm_2_FD_185822 | JGI IMG/M metagenome (GOLD analysis project Ga0209350, IMG submission 185822) | Grasslands soil microbial communities from the Angelo Coastal Reserve, California, USA - Sample 09_27_2013_2_20cm (SPAdes) (version 2) | ecosystem: Environmental > Terrestrial > Soil >...
TTGGCTTTCCTCTCGCATCGACGGGTTCGTTCAAAGCTACACCGCTAGCGCGATGGGCGTGTGTCAGGAACGGGTGGCGTCGCACCGATGCTGGGCGCGCGATAATTCACGTCCAGCACAGCGAGCCGCGCGAGGTGGGTGGCGAGCCGCCGCGTGAAGTCGGCGTAGTCCCGCTCGTCGCGCGGCGTCCACAGCACTTCCGCCAGCGCGCACGCCCGCGGGAACGCCATGTACTCGACCCGCTTCGGGTCGGGGATGTACTCGGTCCACACCTGACCCTGTGCTCCCAGCACGTGGCGGGCTTCGTCCGCCGTGAGCTCCGCGGGCACGGGCTCGAACGCGTACACCGTGTCGAGCGGCAGAAACCCGCCGATCGCCAGCGGCTCGCGCGTCGTGTCGGTGGACTGATAATAGTCGAAGTACGTGTGCGATCCGGGCGCCATCACCACGTCGTGCCCTGCCCGCGCCGCCGCGATGCCGCCCTCGATGCCGCGCCACGACATCACCGTGGCATTGGGCGCGAGCCCGCCCTGGAGAATCTCGTCCCAGCCAATGAGCGAGCGGCCGTGGGCGGTGAGAAACTCGTCCATGCGGCGGGTGAACCAGCTCTGCAGCTCGTCCTCGTCTTTCAGGCCGAGCTCGCGGATGCGCTCCTGGGCCAGCGGGCTCGCCTTCCACTGGGCCTTGGGGGCCTCATCGCCGCCGATGTGGATCCAATGGCCCGGAAACAACCCCATCACTTCCGTGAGCACGTTTTGGTAGAACCGGATCGTCTGTTCGCCGGGGTTGAGGATGTTCTCGTCCACGCCCCACCTGGTCCAGGGGGAAAGCGTGTCGCCTTTGTTCCCCAGCTCGGGATAAGCGGCGATCGCGGCCTGCGAATGCCCCGGCATCTCGATCTCGGGGACGATCGTGACGAACCGCGTCTGGGCGTAGGCCACGATCTCGCGGATGTCGTCCTGGGTGTAGAAGCCGCCGTGCGGCTGCCCGTCGAAGCGCCACGTGGTCGAGTCTCGCCGGTCCGGCCGGCCCACGATCGTCTCCCGCCGCCACGCGCCCACGGTGGTGAGCCGCGGGTACTGCTTGATCTCGATACGCCAGCCCTGGTCCTCGGTCAGGTGCCAGTGGAAGCGATTCATCTTATGGAGCGCCAGGAGATCGATGTATTTCTTGACGAACCGCTTTGGCATGAAATGGCGTCCCACGTCGAGGTGCATGCCGCGCCAGCTGAAGCGCGGATAGTCCTCGATCGACACCGCCGGTATCGTCCAGGCGGTGCCGGCCACCTTCGCCTCCCGCAGGATGGCGGTGGGGAAAAGCTGACGGAGTGTCTGGATGGCATAGAAAGCGCCCGCGGCGCGGGCGGCGCGGATCGTGACCCGACTGCGGCTCACGTCCAAGCGGTACGCCTCGTCGCCCAACGTCCGGAGCGTGCTGTCGAGACGGAGCGAGATCACCGGGACGCCGGGGGGAGGCGCCGACGAGCGCACGACCAGACGAAAGCCCGTCGCGGGGAACAGGTAATCGGCGAGCATGAAGCCGAGCGCGCGGCTCGCCGCGTCCGTCGTGATCACCGTGCTGCCGGTGAGCGTGAACGAGCCGGCCTTGGGCGTGAGGTGCACCGGGCGCGGCACGATCGCGAACCCGGAGTCGAGCGCGAGCGCCACTAGGAGCGTGGTGACCATCACGTACCTACCCGGGTGCGCGGCCCCGCGGGCAGATGCTCGAGCAGGTAGCGCGTAAGCAGGGAGTACACGTGCAGCGTGGTCCCCTGGCCCTCGCAGATGCAATGGCTGCGATTGGGATACTCCATGAAGTCGATCGGCTTCCCAAGCGCGATCAACCGGTTCAGCAGCCGCTCGCTGCCCTGATAGTGGACGTTGTCATCGCCGGAGCCGTGCACCAGCAGCAGGCGACCGCGCAGCCCCTCGGCGTGATTGATGGCCGACGCGGTCTCGTACCCGCTCTTATTCTCCTGCGGTAAACCCATGTAGCGCTCCTGGTAGATCGTGTCGTACAGTCGCTCGTCGGGCACCGGGGCCACGCTCATCCCCACCTGGTACACATCGGGGTAGCGGAACATCGCCTGCAGCGTGCTCGAGCCGCCGCCGCTCCACCCCCAGATGCCCACCCGCGTCGCATCGAGGTAGCGCCGGGAGCGGGTCAGGGCACGCACGGCGTCGGCCTGCTCGCGACTCGACAGCACACCGATCGCGCCATACACCACTTTGCGCCACGCCCGGCCGCGCGGCGCCGGCGTGCCGCGGTTGTCGACGCTCGCGACCACGTAGCCCTGATCGGCGAGCATCCGGAACCACAGCCCCAGGCCACCCATCCACTGGTCGCGCGCGGTCTGCCCGGCGGGCTCGCCGTACACGTACATCAGCAGCGGGTAGGTCCTCGTGGAATCGAAGTCGCGGGGCCGAATCATCCAGCCGTCGAGGGTCGCGCTATCCGGAAGCGGTACGCGGAAGAATTCGCCGCGGCGCGACGTGAGCGGCGCGACCGCCCCGCGCAGTTGCTCGTTCGCAACGACCGTGCGGGCCGTGGCGTGGGAGGGCAGGCGCACCAGGTCGGTTACGGGCGGGGTGTCGAGCGTCGAGGAGGTGTGCCACGCCCAGCGCGCGTCTGGTGAGATGTCGTAGCTGTGGGTCCCCGGTCGGTCGGCGGGCGTGACGCGCTCCGGCTTCTCGCTGCCGTCGAGCGGTATGCGATACAGGTAGCGCTGGGTCGCGTTATCGGGCGACGCGATGTAATACAGCCACCCGCCGGGCTCGTCCAGCGCGGCGACTTCGATCACGTCGAAGGCGCCCGGCGTGACCAGGCGTACGGTCTTGCCGTCGCGGCTGACCCGATACACGTGCCGCCACCCGTCGCGCTCGCTCACCCAGGTGAACTCCTTGCCGCCGGCGAGCCACTGCAGGTCGTCCACCACGTCGAGCCACGCGCTGTCCCGCTCCACCAGTACGGTCCGGACGGCGCCGGTGGTGGCGTCGGCGAGCATGACGCGATCCGTGTTCTGGGCGCGGTTGATGCGCTGCAGCACCAGCTCCTGCGGCCCCGCCCACTCGAGGCGGGGGAGGTAGTTCTGGCGCGGATCGTCCGGCACCTGCAACCACCTGGTGGCACCGCCGTCCGCGCCTACTACGCCGGCGGTGACGGCGGAGTTCGTGGTGCCGGCCTTCGGGTACTGGACGGGAGTGACGAACGGGTAGAGCGAGTCGGTGTCGTTCGTGAGCAAGAATCTGCCCACGCCGGTCATGTCGAAGTGCCAGTACGCGATGCGGGCTCCGTCGGGAGACCAGCGGAAGCCGTCGCGCAGGTCGAACTCCTCCTCGTAAACCCAATCGGTCATGCCGTTCACGTGCAGCGAGTCGGCGCCGGTGGTGAGACGCGTGATGCGGCCGTCGGCGAGGCGCTCGACGTACAGATCGCCCTGCCGCACGTAGGCGACGCGGTCGCCCGTGGGCGAGAATTTGGCGTACATGAGCGACGACGCCGGGGCGTCGCCACCCAGCTTTTTGAGCGTCCGGCCGGCGCGGTCCAGCACCCAGTAGTCCCCGCGCGTGTTCTGGCGCCACACCCGTTGCGTGTTGGTGAAGATGAGGAGCTTCGACGCGTCGCTCGACCACTCGTAGTCGTCGATGTCGAGGGATGCAGTCGCGCCCGGGGGGATGAGCTGCCGCGCGGCGACGGCGACGCCGCGCGCGCCCGTCGCCGTCTCGTAGCGCACGATGTCGGATCCCGTGTTGTCGGACGCCGGCTCGACGGTGGTGTAGGCCGTCCCGCCGGCGATCCAGCGCGCCGGACCGAAGTGCTCCGGCGCGAATTCGCGGGAGGCGAACAGGCGCCGCAGCATGTCCGCGGCCTGGGCCGGAACCTGCGCCGTGAGCGGCGCGGCCACGAGTCCTGCCGCCGTGACGACCACGAACACGGCTCGACGCATCATGTGGTCACTCGTGCTCGCGTAGCTCGCGGATCCAGATGTCGCGGTAGCGCACGGGATGGCCGTGGTCCTGCAGCAGCAGCGGCAGCCGGTCGCCGTGCGGCGCATAGTGGGCGCGCTGGCCGTGTACCGTCCAGCCGGTGATGATCGTGTTGTTCTGGACGAGCACGCCGTTGTGCAGCACGGTCACCCGCGCCGAGTCGCGCACCGCCCCGTCCGACGTGAAGCGGGGCCGGTGAAAGATGATGTCGTAGGTCTGCCATTGACCCGGCGGGCGGCACGCGTTGACGAGCGGCGGGGCCTGCCCGTACACCGCGGCCGCCTGGCCGTCGGCGTAAGTGTCGCTGTGATAGGAATCGAGCACCTGTACTTCGTAATGCGTCATCAGGAAGACGCCACTGTTGCCGCGGTCTTGCCCTTCCCCGGTGGCCGGGAGGGGCGCTGCCCACTCGAGGTGCAGCTGCACGTCACCGAAGCCGCGCTTCGTCTGGATGGCCCCCGTGTGCGGCGTTACCTCGAGGGAGCCGTCCCGCACCACCCATTTCGCCGCACCACCATTCTCCGCCTGCCACTGCTCGAGGTCCTTGCCGTCGAACAACACGACGGCATCGGCGGGCGGCGGCACCGGCGGCCGCTCGGGGCCGGGGTCGACCACCGGAGGACGGGGGCGGTCCATTGAGTGGACGGGCCACTGTTGCGCGCTCACCGTAGCGGGCAGGAAAGCTCCGACCAGCAAGAGTGCGGAGTGTGGAATTCGGAGTGCGGAGTATAACGCTGGTCGTCGCTTGGCGATCGACCCTTCACCGCGATTCCGCATTCCGCACTCCGCATTCCGCACTCGGTTCATGGCTTCCACGTTCCTTTCGCGACGGCCGGCACGAATGTCTCCAGCCCCTTGGGGGGGAATTCCAACGTCTTCCCCTGCTCGGCGCTCATGTATGCGGTCATCAGGAGCTTCACGACCTCGAGGCCGTCGTCGAATGTCAGCTGCGCCGCTTCGCGCCCGAGGAACACGCGCACGAAGTGCCGGTCCTCGGCCTCGTAGCCGTACACCGCCGCCTCGCCCGAGATGACGGGCATGAGCCCCATCTCCGCGTTCTGCTTTTCGACCAGGTCTTCGCCGGATTGACCTTTCACCTCGCGACTGAAGAACAGCCTGAGCGGGCTCTCGAGCGAGTTCCACGACATCGAGTACTCGGGGCCGAGCAGTTCGGCGGAGAGACGCAGCCCCGCGCCCACGAAGCTCCACGAGGTGGTGGCCTCGCCCAGCACGGTGGCGCCGTCGTCGGTGGCGAATTCGATCATCACGCTCGCGAAATCTTCCGAGGGCCGCTTGGTGTAGTCCACCTCCTTGCCCATGCGCTGCTGCAGCTGCTTCGCGTAGGCCGGCTGGCTCCATTTCAGGCTGCCGATATGGCCCGTCACCCGCACCGGCCGCACCGTCGAGAGCGGCGCGCCGGGCTTGGTGAGAAGGTGACGCACGACGAGGGACGAGTGGCACATCATGTCGTTCAAGACGCCGCCCCCCTGCAGGTCCCCGCGCCAGAACCACGGCATGTGGGGCCCGCTGTGCTCTTCCGCCGCGCGCGCGAGGTACGGCCGGCCGGTGAGCGACGCGCCTCGCGCCCAGACGATGGCCCGCCCCTGCGCCACGGCGGGCGCGAACAGCTGATTCTCGAGGTAGCCGTGCGCCAGTCCCGCCTTTTTCACCATCTCGGTCACCCGCACGGCTTCGGCGACGTTGCGCGCCAGCGGCTTCTCGCAGGCGACGCCCTTGAGCGTCCCCTTGCCGCGCGTCATGGCGTCCACGATCTCTTCCACGTTCTCGACGCGCGCCTGGTTCGGCCCGCACAGCCACAGCGCGTCGACGCCGGGGTCGGCCACCATCTCGGCGATCGAGCGATGGGCCTTCGCGGGCCCGAGGTCGAGCCGGCGTGCCTGCGCGGCCATGTCGTCGGCGTGCTTCAGGTTCGGGCTCCACACGCCGAGCACGTCGACATCGCGCACCGCCTGCAGTCCCTGCAGGTGAAAGCGCGCGTTGAATCCACTGCCCACGAACCCGACCCCCAGCCGCTTGTCCGCCATGCGCCTGTCCCGTTTCCCGTTTCTCGTTTCCCGTCAATCGGCGTAGCTGACGCCCAGCTTGGCGAGCGCTTCCGGGGGGCAGCCTTTCCACTCGGCGACGAAGGTGTTGCCGATGTAGCGCAGGTCCTGCACGCCCAGCTTGCTCGAGAAGAACCCCGTTGCGGTGAGGTCGCGGAAGCCGTTGAAGAACGCCACGCCGGGCGCGTGCTCGGGCTTCGCCTTCTTGGGCCACGCGATGTCGTCGAGCACCGCCGTGCGCTCGGCGTCGGTCGCGCCGGTGAAGGTCTTGCCGTAGCGGTCGTCGCACTCGTGGTCGAGCCACGCCAGTCCGCCTTTGATCGGCGTCGCGAGGTTGGGGTCGTCGCCGAGCATGAAGTCCATGAACTCCGGGACGCCCGCGTCGGTCGCGCTGCCGGAGTGTTCGTCCTTCGGGAGGATGAGATCGACCAGCAGCCGCACCGTCTCCCACTCGTGGGCGGTGAACTGCCTTGGCTCGTATGGCCCGCCCCGTTGGAGCGTCTCGCGTGCCAGCGCCGCCGCCTCGCGCACCGACTCGGGGGCCCACCGGAACGCCGCGGCCGCGGGGGCGAGCGCGAGCAGCCGAACGGCGTCACGCCGATCCATAGCGCTCATGGCCACTCCCACGCGGCGCCCAGGGCCGGTCCCGAAGGCGGGAATCGGCGGAACGGGTGACCCCGACGGCAAGCTCCCAGGGGAGTGGTGAGGGGCTGTCGAGGAGCGCAGCCGGAGGGGTTACCCGTTCCGCGATTCACAGTGCCCCCTTTTTCATCTGATCCGCGATGTATTCACTGGTCCGGAGCGACAGGGCCAGAATCGTCCAGGTCGGATTCTTGTCGGCCTGCGACACGAACGGCGCGCCGTCGGTCACGAACAGGTTCTTGCACTCGTGGGCCTGGCACCAGCCGTTCGTCACCGACGTCTTGGGATCGTCGCCCATGCGCGCGCCGCCCAGCTCGTGAATGATGACGCCGCCGGCGGCGATGCCGTACCCCCGTTCCCGCGTCGGCATCGGGGAAAACACCTCCCCGCCCAGCTCGGCGATGAGCGCCCGGAACGTCTCCTGCATGTGCTTCACCTGGTTGTACTCGTGGTCCGACCACTTCCAGTGGAAGCGCAGCACCGGGATGCCCCAGCGGTCGACGGTGCGGGGGTCGATCTCGCAATAGGTGTCGTCGTTGGGAATCATCTCGCCGCGGCCCGAGAAGCCGATGGTTGCGCCGTAGTAGCGGCGGTAGTCGTCTTTGAGCTGCTTGCCGTACCCGCCACCGGCGGGGTAGCGCTGGATCCCTCCCATGACGCCGTAGTCGGGCACGTGCGTCCCGCCCCACACCTCGATGTGATAGCCGCGGGGGAAGTCGAGCTTCCGGTCTTCGAGCCACCAGGGCATGTACAGGTGCATCCCCCCCACGCCGTCGTGGTTGTGCGGCACGTGGTCCATCATCTTGGGGATGAAGCCCCCCACGTCCGTCCCGGTGGTATCGGTGATGTACTTGCCCACCGTGCCGCTGCCGTTCGCCAGCCCATTCGGGAACGCCGACGACTTCGAGTTGAGCAGCAGTCGCGCCGTCTCCAGCGCGCTCGCGGCGAGCACCACCACCTTGGCGCTCACGTGCCGGTCCGCGCCCGTCGTCTTGTCGACGTACACCACACCCGAGGCCCGGCCGGTCTTGTCCACCGTCACCTCGCGGGCCATCGCGTTGGTGACGAGCGTGAGCCGCCCCGTGGTGAGGGCGGGGCCGATCAGCACGTTGGTGGACGTGAAGTTCGCGTTCACGCGGCAGCCGCGGTTGCACTGGCCGCAGTAGTGGCACGGCGCCCGGCCGTTGAGTGGTCTCGTCAGGATGGAGAGCCGGGCCGGAATGCAGGTGATGTGGAGCTTGTCCGCCGCCTGCTTGACCAGCAGCTCGTGGCAGCGCGGGCGCGGCGGCGGCTGGAACACCCCGTCCGGCTCGTTGGGAAGGTTCTCCTTCGAGCCGAACACGCCGATCAGTCGGTCGATTTTATCGTAATAGGGGGCGACGTCCTCGTACGAGATGGGCCAGTCGTCGCCCAGGCCGTCCCGACTCTTGCGCTTGAAGTCATACGGCCCGAAGCGGAGCGAAATCCGGCCCCAGTGGTTGGTACGGCCCCCGACCATGCGGGCCCGCCACCAGTTGAACTCGGTGCCCGCGGCGCGCGTGTAGGGCTCGCCCTCGATCTCCCAGCCGCCGATGCAGGCGTCGAATTCCCCGAACGGACGGTCCTTGGTCGACCGGCCGCGCCGCGGCGACTGGTAGGGCCACGTGAGCATGGCCGAGTCCTTGAGGTTGTCCCACGGCACGCCCGCCTCGAGCACGATCACGTCCGCCCCCGCCTGGGTGAGGGCGTGGGCGGCCATGCCCCCGCCCGCGCCCGAGCCGACGATGCAGACGTCGTATACTCGAGACTGGGGGCTCGGGGCTCGGGGCTCCGTCATACGGTGCAGGTCTCCACGGCCTGTCGTAACGAGGTGAGCGGGTCGCGCGTCGGCACGAATTCGTGCGCCATGAACCCGGTGAACCCGGTGTCGGCGATGGCGGTCGCCACGGCGTGCCAGTTCAGCTCCTGTGTGCCGTCCAGCTCGTGGCGACCGGGCACGCCGCCGGTGTGGAAGTGCCCGATGAATGCCGCGTTGTCGCGAATCGTCCTGATGATGTCGCCTTCCATGATCTGCATGTGATAGATGTCGTACAACAGCTTCACGCGCGGCGACGCCACGCCCTTCATCACGGCGACGCCGAACGCCGTGTGGTCTCCCTGGTAGTCCTTGTGATCGACTTTGCTGTTCAGGAGTTCCACACAGACGGTTACCTGTTGCTGTTCCGCGAGGGTCTTGATCTGCGTGAGCCCGGCGACGCAATTGTCGATCCCCTCGGCATCGCTCTTGCCGCGGCGGTTGCCGAACATCGTGATCACATTGGGGACTCCGTGCTTGGCGGCGAGCGGGATCGTCTGTTCGAGCTCGCGCAACAGCATCGCGTGGTTCGCCCGGTCGTTGAAGCCGGTCGGGATGAAGTCACGGCGGCTCGCGGGATAGCCCATGGAGCACACGAGCCCGCAGTCGTGCACGATGTCCCATTCTTCCGGGTTCAACAGGTCGATCGCGGCGAGCCCCATCCCCGCCGCCGCCTTGCAGAAGTCGGGCAGGGGAATGTCGCGATAGGGCCAGCGCGAGACGGACTGCTTCAGTCGACCCGCGCTGAAGCGCGGGCTCGGCGCGGGTCCGCCCTTAAGGGCGGCATACGGCCGAGCCCAGGCTTTAGCCTGGGAACTCACGGCAGCCGCTCCCACCAGTCCGATGGCCTGCCGCCGGTCCATCAGAACTCCAACCGCTTCAGGTAGTCACAGCTCGCCTTGATGGACGCGAACGCGTCCGCCGGCTGGTCGTGCTCCACGAAGAAATGCTTGATCCCCGCCTGTGACTGCTGGGCAAAGATGTGCTTCCAGTTGATCGTACCGGCCCCCACGTCCGCCATCTTGTTGTCGGGCGGACCCATCGAGTCTTTCACGTGCACCAAGGGGAAGCGTCCTGGCCAGCGGGCGAAGTAGGCCAGGGGATCCTGTCCGCCTTTGGTGATCCAGTACAGGTCCATCTCCATCTGCACGAGCTTGGGGTCGGTCTCGGCGAGCAGCACGTCGTAGGGCAACTTGCCGTCCACCGGGGCGAACTCGAAGTCGTGGTTGTGGTAGGCGAACTGCAGTCCGGCCGCGCGCGCCTGCTCCGCCGCCTTGTTGAAGTCGGCGGCGATCTTCTTGAAGCCGTCGATCCCGGTGCGCCGCTCCTCGGGGATCCACGGGACTACCACGTACTGGTGCCCGATCACATGCGCCGCATCGAGCCCTTCGTGCCAGGCGTCGGGCGCGAACGAGGAGATGTGCGCCGACGGCGCGGTGAGGCCGTGCCGGTCGAGCATGGCGCGGATCTCCGCAGGCGTCTTCTTGAAGTAACCCGCGAACTCGACTTCCTTGTAACCGCTCGCGGCCACGCGCGCGATCGTGCCCTCGACGTCCTTTTCCATCTCGTGACGCACAGTGTAGAGCTGCAGGCCGACGCGCTCGATGCGCGCGGCCCGGGGGGGGCGCGGCAGGCGGGGCAGCCCGGCCGCCACGGCCGCGCCGCCGAGCAGCGTGAGAAAACTGCGGCGATCGCTCACGGATTCACAGCTCCCGGCGCTTCAGCTGGTCCACGGCGTAGGCCGCGGCGCGAGCGGTGAGCGCCATGTAGGTAATGGAAGGGTTCTGACAGGCCGACGACGCCATGCACGCGCCGTCGGTGACGAACAGATTCTTCACGTCGTGGCACTGGTTGTGGGCGTTCAAGACCGACGTCTTGGGATCGCGCCCCATGCGGGCGGTCCCCATCTCGTGGATCGTGAGGCCGGGCGGGTTGTCGTCCACAAACGGCTTGACGTCCTTGGCCCCCGCCGCCTCGAGCATCTCCGCCGCGCTGACCGACATGTCCTTGAGCAGCTTGCGCTCGTTGTCGCTCCACTGGCAGTGGATGCGCAGCGTGGGAACGCCCCATGCGTCCACCTTCTCCGGATCGATCTCCACGTAGTTGGTCGGGCGCGGGAGGCACTCCCCGAAGCCGTACAGCGAAAAGCCCCACGGTCCTTGGGTCCGCAGCGCGCGCTTCAGCTCCACACCGAAGCCCGGCTGCGATGCGGCCCGACCCCAGCCCGAGCGCCCGCCGCCTCCCTGGAATCCGTAGCCCCGCAGGAAGTCGGGATGCGGCGTCTTCACGTTGCGGAACCGCGGCACGTAGACCCCGTTGGGGCGGTTGCCGTGCACCGTGCGGTCTTCCATGCCCGGGATGGTGCCGTTCGCCCCGCCGCCCATCGTGTGGTCCATGAGATGATGACCGAGCACGCCGCTCGCGTTGGCGAGCCCGGTGGGGAAGCGGGGCGTCTTGGAGTTGAGCAGGATGCGCGTCGACTCGAGGGTCGACGCGCACAGGAACACGATGCGGGCGCGGAACTCGAGCGGCTCGCGGGTCTGCCCGTCGATCACGCGCACCCCCGCGGCGCGGTCGCGCTGCTCGTCGTAGATCACGCTGTGGACGACGCTATAGGGCCGCAGCGTCAGACGCCCGGTGGCCCTGGCCGCCGGCAGCGTCACCCCGATGCTGTTGAAGTAGGAATGCGTGATGCAGCCGCGCTCGCACGGGCCGCAGTAGTGGCACGCGGCGCGCCCCCGGTGCGCCTGCGTGAGGATCGCGGCGCGTCCGATCGTCAGCACCCGCTCCCCGGCGAAATGCTTCGCGATGCCGTCCTTGACCACTTGCTCCGCGCAGTTCAGCGCCATCGGCGGCAGGAACTTGCCGTCCGGGAGCTGCGCCAGGCCGAGCGCTTCGCCCGTGATCCCGATGAACTCCTCCACGTGGTCGTACCACGGCGCGATATCGATGTAGCGGATGGGCCAGTCGACCCCGAACCCGTCGCGCGCGTTCGCGTCGAAGTCGAGGTCGCTCCAGCGGTACACCTGCCGGCCCCACATGATGGATTTGCCGCCCACCTGGCGGCCCCGGATCCAGTGGAACGGCTTGTCGGGATCGACGCTGTAGGGGTTGTCGCGGTCGTTCACGAAGAACTTGCCGCTGTACTCGTTGCAGGCGTAGCAATGGCGCTGAATGAACTGATCACGCTCGAGCGCCTTGCGGTCGCCGAAGCCGCGGAACTTCATCTCCCAGGGCGGCACGTGCTCGACGTAATCCCGGGCGGGGTCGATCGGTCGGCCGGCCTCGAGCACCAGCGTCTTGAGTCCGCGCTCGCACAATTCCTTGGCCGCCCACCCGCCGGTGATCCCGGAGCCGACGACGATGGCGTCGAAGCTGGGGGCGGGCATCAGAAGTCCCCCGGCGTCGCGCGCCAGCGGTCCAGCGGTGCGCACGGGTCGAATGCGCCCGGGATCGCCTCGTAGTGCAGCTCGGCCGTGGCCCCCGCCTCGGACGTGCAGTAGCCGTACACCGTGACGAATTTCATATGGTCGAAGAAGTGCGGCTTGCCGTCGGCCTTCGCCTTGCGAGCCTCCTGTGCCTCGGCGTCGAGCGCGGTAAGGATCGCTCCGCGCTGCGCCGCGGAGGCGCCGAGGAAGTCCGCGGCCGACACGGCGCGGGCCCGCGCGTCGACGTCCGCCAAGCCGTCGAGGAACTGCTTGCGGTCGTCGTCGGGGGCCCACTCCGCGAGCAGCAGGTCGATGAACTCGGGCAGCCGCGCCGCGCGCGCGCCCGGAGTCTCCGTTTCGGGAATGATCAGATCGGCGATCATCTCCACGGTCTCGGCCTGATGCGGGTCGAGCACCCGGAACACGTAGCCGGGGCCTCGGGCGTGCGCCCGCCGGCCCACCGCCCACAGCTCGTCGCCCGAGAGTCGCGACAGCGCCGGACTCGCGACCGCGGCAGCGACGACGCGGCACAGCTCACGGCGGTTCATGGGCTCCTCGGGGCGGGGGAAGGCACAAGATCCACCCACGCCGGGACGGCCGCCAGGGCGCCCTCCCGTCCCCGGGCGTTGACACGCGACGCCGTCGATGTATGTTTATGCATCTTCCTGCATAAACAGTGAGGCGGGTACCCATGGGGCCGTTGGTCGTCCTCGCATACTCGGGCGGACTCGACACGTCGGCGATCGTTCCGTGGCTGCGCGAGCAATACGGCGCGCGTGTGCTGTGTTTCGCGGCGGACGTGGGACAGGGCGCGGGGGAGCTGGGCGGCCTGGTGGACAAGGCCAGGCGCTCCGGCGCCGTCGATTGCGTCGTGGAAGATCTGCGCGAAGAATTCGTGCGCGACTTCGTGTTCCCCACGCTCCGCGCCGGTGCGGTGTACGCCCGCACCTATCTGCTCGGCACGGGCATGGCCCGCCCCGTCATGGCGGCGCATCAGGTGGCCCTCGCCCAGCGCGCCGGCGCCCAGGCCGTGGCGCACGGCTGCACCGGCAAGGGCAACGATCAGGTGCGGTTCGAGCTCACCTACGCGGCGCTCGCGCCGGAGCTGCGGGTGATCGCGCCGTGGCGCGAATGGGCGTTCCAGGGCCGGGAAGACTTGATCGCGTACGTGAAGGCGAAGGGAATCCCGGTGCAGGCCACGCTCGAGAAGCCGTATTCCACCGACCGCAACTTGTGGCACTGCTCCCATGAAGGCGGCATCCTGGAAGATCCCTCCAAACAACCCCCCGAGCACATCTTCGTCATGACACGCGACCCGCTCGAGGCGCCCGAGCTGCCCGCGGTGGTCGAGATCGGGTTCGAGGACGGGACGCCGGTCGCCGTGGATCGTGTGCCGCTCGGTCCCGTCGAGCTGCTCGAGACGCTCAACGCCGTCGCCGGCGAGCACGGCGTCGGCCGCGCCGACGTCGTCGAGGACCGGCTCGTGGGCATGAAATCTCGTGGCGTCTACGAGACACCCGGCGGGACGCTGCTGCACGCGGCGCATCGCGAGCTCGAGCAGCTGGTGCTCGATCGTCGCACCCTGCGCCTCAAGGACGAGTTGGCCCTCCGCTACGCCGACCTGGTGTACGACGGGCGCTGGTGGACCCCGGAGCGGGAGGCGCTCGACGCCGCGGTCCTGAGCACCCAGAAGCGCGTGACCGGCGCTGTGCGGCTCAAGCTCTACAAGGGCGGCCTCGCGGTCGCCGGGCGCGAGAGTCCGTACGCGCTGTACCAGCCGTCGTACGCCACGTTCGGCAAGGACAACGTGTACGACCAGCAGGACGCCGCGGGATTCATCCACCTCTACGGCCTCTCGGTGCGGATCGGCGCGGGCCTCGAGGCCGCGCGCCAGCAGCGCGAAGTCGGCGCGGCAGCGGACTGATGGCCGCCCGGCCGACGGAGCCCGCGCCGCCCCCTCCGCCTCCTGCCGCCCCGCATCAGATGTGGGGCGGTCGTTTCAGCGTCGGTCCCAGCGAAGCGCTCGACGCCCTCAACCGCAGTCTACCCGTCGATCACCGGCTGTGGCCCCAGGACGTGACCGCCAGCAAGGCCTGGGTGCACGCTCTCGGCCGCGTCGGCGTCGTGACCGCTGCCGAGGAGACGCAGTTGCTCGACGGTCTCGACCGCGTCGCCGAGCGGCTGGCCGATGGCGCGGCCGTGGGCGCGCCCGACGAGGACGTGCATACCCTGGTCGAGCGCCTGCTGTACGCCGAAGTGGGGGCGGTCGCCGGCAAGCTCCACACCGGCCGCTCGCGCAACGACCAGGTGGCGACCGACCTGCGGCTCTGGACGCTCGAGGCGATCGATCAGGTCGACAGCGAGGTCGCCGCGCTGGGACGCACGCTCGTCGCGCGGGCGCAGGACGGTGTCGCCGTGCTGCTCCCCGGCTATACGCACGGCCAGCGCGCCCAGCCGGTGCGCTGGGCATACGTGCTGCTGGCGCACGCCTGGCCGCTGGTGCGCGATCGCCAGCGCCTGGCGGACGCGCGCCGTCGTGTGGCCGAGTTGCCGCTCGGCTCGGGGGCGCTCGCCGGCTCGGGATTCCCCGTCGACCGCGTGCTCCTGAAAGAAGCGCTGGGGTTCCGCGCCCTGTGCGCCAACGCGCTCGACGCCACCGGGGACCGCGACTTCGTCGCGGAGGTCCTGTTCGCGCTGTCGCTCGTGGGCACGCACCTGTCGCGCCTGGCCGCGGAGCTGGTGCTGTATTCGAGCGCCGAGTTCGGCTTCGTCCGGCTGTCCGATGACTTCAGCACCGGCTCGAGCCTCTTGCCGCAGAAGCGTAACCCGGACGTGCTCGAGCTCGCCCGCGCGAAGTCGGGGCGCGTGCTGGGCGACCTGGTCGCCTTGCTCACCACGCTCAAAGGTTTGCCGGCGGGCTACAGCAAGGACCTGCAGGAGGACAAGCCACTGCTGTTTGACGCGTTCGATACCCTGGGCCTCGTCCTCCCCGCCGTGACGGGGGCGATCGCGGCGCTCACCGTCGACGCGGAGCGCATGCGCGCCGCGCTCGACGCCTCGCTGCGCGCCACCGACCTGGCCGACCTGCTGGTCGAGTCGGGCGTTCCGTTTCGTGAAAGCCATGGGCTGGTGGGCCGGCTGGTGCGCGAGGCGGAGCGCTCCGGCGTGCCACTCGACCGGGTGCCGATCCCGGCGGCGGCAGCGCTCCACCCCGCGCTGGGCGCGGCGCTGGCCCAGCTGGGCACCTGGGAGGATTCGATCGAAGGGCGCGCGACCCCGGGCGGCGCCTCGCGGGCCTCCGTGGACGAGCAGCTTGCGGCACTGCAACTTGCATTCGCCCCGGCGGGAGGCCCTTAACCCAAGGTCTTGCCGCGCGTTAGCTGGTTATGTAGCATACGTGGCCGTCTCGCTCGCTTCGGGCGGACGGTTTTTTTCCCCCGGGGAGGTCCGTGCGCTGCCTGGCGCTCAACGCGTCCTTCGAGCCGCTGACGATGGTGCCCGTACGCCGGGCGCTGCGGCTGGTGATCGACCACAAGGCGGAGATCGTCGAAGCCGACGGCTCCGTCATGCGGAGCGAGCGCCTCGCCATCCCGCGGCCCGCCGTGATTCGGCTCGTCAAGTTCGTGCACGTGCCGCGCCGCTTCCGCCGCCAGGTCACCAACACGTTTCTGTTTGCCCGCGACAACTACCGCTGCCAGTTCTGCGGGCGGAGCCAGCCCGAGTTGCGCCACCGCGAGTGCCTGACGCGGGATCACCTGGTGCCGCTGTCGCGCGGCGGGACGAACGCGTGGACAAACGTGTTGACGGCGTGCAGCTCCTGCAACACCCGCAAGGGCAACCTCTTGCCGGAAGAGGCCGGAATGCATCCGCTGCGGCCGCCGGTGGAGCCTCACTTCGTGCACCTCGCCTGGGCGGTCCGCCGCCTCACGTCGATCCAGTCCAAGTACATCCGGCTGTTCTACGGCGGCGAGGTCCTCGCAGCGCTCGAAGCGCTCTGAGTTAACGTTTCCGACCGCGCTTCGAGCGTCAGGCGCGGCAGCCCCGCGATCCGGACCAGCAGCCGCTGCACGCCGCGCGCGAGCGAGCCGCCCACGTTGCCCCCTCCCGGAACCGAGGAACCATCGTCCCCCTTTAGCCAGCGGGTCAACTCTTCCAGATCGGTGTCGTTTAGTGTGGTCACGTTGAGCCTGCATAGGAAATAGAAGTTCCCGGCGCCCTTGGGTTGGAGGTAAGGCGCGCGGTAGGGAATTTCGAGCGCACGCTCCAAGTCGTCGGGCTTGGCGTAACGGGCGACGGTTCCGTTGCTGCGGAGCAGCACGAAGTCGTCGGCGAGCGGGTCGTGCCGTGCCACTGCGTCCCACGACAAATCGCTCACGAACTGATCGAACCATCCCGAGCGCGACCGCCACAGCTCCAGGCGATAATGCAGGCGCAGGGGGAACCCCGAGCGCATCAGGCCGACGAACTGGCCGTCGGCGAGCAGGGCGGTGGCCTGGACGCGCGGGACGCCGTTCTGGAGGATGACCGTCAACGCGGGCGACTGCGCGCCGGCCGGGGAGACGGCTGCGGCACCGAGCAGGGCAAGGACCGCCAGGCCCGACCTCACCTCAGAAGCGGTGGTCGAGTCGCAGCGTGAATCGCAGCGGCTCGCCGACCGTCACCGCCTTGGCCGCGTACAGCCCGAGTCCGCCCCAGTCGAGGCCCAGGCCGAGGTCCGCGAGCCAGCTGCCGAGGGTCGGCAGCCGGTCGGCGGGCAGCCGACCCGGTCCCCCGCCGACCAGCCACGCCTGCCCGGCGTCCCCCAGCACCACGAGATCGGGCCCCTGCAGCGTGAACAACGACTTGACCGCTTCGTCCTCGGGTGCCGACGAGCCGTACGACCAGTGGAGCGAGAGGTGCCCCCGGTACTCGGCCTGTGCTAGGATCACCCGGTCGCACGCCGCCACCAGGGTCCCCGCGAACGCCGGGTCGACGATGTCGCGGTTGCACGCGCTGTGGTGGAACCCGTAGCCAGCCAGCGGGTCGGGCCCGCCGATCGAGAGCCGCTGTTGCAGAGGGAGTGCGTCCCCCCCGACCCATCCGCCCGCGAGCAGGCGAAGGTTGACGCGCCCCGACGGGCTCACGCGCATGTAGCGCCGGAAGTCGAGGAACAGGCGGCTGAACGCATAGGAGCCGTCCGTCGCGATCGGGGTGCGCACGGCGGCGGGGACGCCGGCCTGCGGTGTCACGTCCCGGGAGTGGGAGTGCTCGATCCGCGCGCGCAGCCACCACCCGGCCGTGGGGTCGGCGCGGTCATTGCGCGTATCGAAACTCACGTTGCCGCTGAGCGCGGTGTAGTGCCCGTCGTCGATCGGCGGGTTGGGGCGCCACGCCTGGTCGTTGCGGAACACGGTCCACGGGTCGCGCGCCGCGACGCTCTGCTGCCAGTCGTGCCGGAGCTCGATCTCGAGCTGCAGGGCCCGCTCGGGCTGCACGAACACGCGCCCCGCCACGCCTTTGCTGAGGTAGTAATCGCGATAGTCCCGCTGGAACAAGAACGCCGACCATCCCACTTCGGCGTTGCGCAGCCCCCAGTCTTCGACCGGGACCACGTTGTCGAACGCGCGAAACTGCACGCCGTACGCCGGCACCTCGCCGGAGCGCAGCTCCGCGCGAAAGATGTAGCCCAGATCGCCCCGTTTGTCGGTGAACTGCCCGGCAGTCCGGAACACCCCCAGCGCGTCCACGCGCAGCCGCAGGTTGCGGTGCAGCTTCCAGTCGAACAGCGGCCCGAACACCACGGGCAGCCCTTCCACCCGGTTGAACGTGCCGCCCGTGGCGAGCGTGAGCGACGAGCGCGAGTCCTGCGTGCCCCACGACTTCTCCACGCCGAGGTTGCGGAACCAGCGCCGCAGGTCCGGAGGGACGAGGGCGATCTCGTCGCCCTTGGCGCGGAAGGCGAGCGGCTCCTGGTAAATGCGGACCTCGCCCGCGACCGCGGCCCCCCGCGCGCGCGCTACCGTGCCGCCGACCACGATGAGGTCGCCGGTGATCACCGCCGTGGTGTCGAGCACGGCGTCGCCATTGATCACCAGCAGCGTGCCCTCCACGCGGCCGCCCACCATCACGGGGCCGCTCCGCACGGCGACGTCGCCGCGCCAGGCGTTGCCGGCGGGGAGGCTCGAGCGTCCCACGAGCCGCGTGGTCGCCGCGGCGTTGTAGCGGTGGACCACTTCCTCGGCGACCGCGCGCGGCAGCTCCGGCGGCTGGACCATCGCGCCGGCGCTCTCCGGCTGGATCACGATCGCCGTGTCCTGCGCGGCAGCGACCGCGGCGCCGAGCAGGCAGAGGGCGGCCAGCGCGACGCTGCGCACCGTCAGCCCGCCACGGTGCGCGGCGGCTCGAGCCCGAGCCGGCGCATGCGGCGATACAGGTTGGCGCGGTCGGTGGCGAGCCGGCGCGCCGCTTCCGCCACGTTGCCGCGGGCGGCCGACAGCGCGCGCGCGATGAGCGTGCGCTCATAGCCGTCCAGCGCCTCCGACAGCGCCACGTCGCTCCACGCCTCGGTGGCCGCCCCCGGGGGGGCGCCGTCCTGCGGCACGACCCGCGCCACATCGTCGGCGGTCACCGTATCGCCGGTCGCGAGGATCGCGAGCCGCTCCACGATGTTCGCCAGCTCGCGCACGTTCCCGGGCCAGCCGTAGCCCGCGAGCAGCTGGACCGCGCCGGCGTCGAAGCGGACCGGCCGGCCGAGGCGTGCTATCTGGCGCGTCGCGAAATGCTCGACCAGCGGAGCGACGTCGTCGGGCCGGTCGCGCAACGGCGGGATGCGGATCGGGAGCACGTTGAGGCGGAACAGCAGGTCCTCGCGGAACTGACCATGGTGCGACGCCTTGGTGAGGTCCTTATTGGTCGCGGCGATCACGCGCACGTTCACGGTGATCGGCTTTTCCGCCCCCAGTCGCTCGATCACGCCGCTCTCGAGCACCCGCAGCAGCTTGGCCTGCGCCTCGAGTCCCAGATCGCCCACCTCGTCGAGGAACAGCGTCCCTCCGTCGGCCAGCTCGAAGCGTCCGACGCGCCGCTCCGTGGCGCCCGTGAAGGCGCCGCGCTCGTGACCGAACATCTCCGACTCCACGAGGTCCTTAGGAATCGCGGCGCTGTTGACGCACACGAACGGCTTGCCCGCCCGCGCGCTCTGGCGGTGGATCGCCGAGGCGACGAGCTCCTTGCCCGTGCCCGACTCCCCCGTGATCAGTACGCGTACCTCCGTGGGCGCGACGCGCGCGATCAGGTCTCGCAGCTCCTGCATCGCGGCGCTCACGCCCACCAGCGGATCCGCGTGTCCCAGCGCCTCGTGCAGCCGGCGGTTTTCGGCCAGCGTGCGCGACAGCTCCAGAGCCGCGCGCAGCGTGGTCAACACACCCTCAGGCGTGAGCGGCTTCTCGAGGAACTGAAACGCGCCGAGTTTGGTCGCCCGCACGGCGTCGGTGAGGCTCGCCTTGCCGCTCATCATCACGACAGGTACGTCGGGCGCGAGCCGCTTGAGCTGCTCCAGCGTGGCGAGCCCATCCGGCCCGCCCGGCATCATCAGGTCCAGCAGGACAGCGTCGGGGGCGGCGCGCTCCACGGTGGCGAGCGCGGCGCTGCCGTTCGCCGCCTCCGCCGTCTCGAATCCCTCGGACTCGAGCAGCGCGCCCACCATCTTGCGGATGTTGGTCTCGTCGTCCACCAGCAGGATGCGCGGGCTCATGTGGCGGCGAGGACGATGGAAAAGGTGGCGCCCCCGCCCGGCGTGTCGGTGGCCGTGATGGTCCCGTTGTGCGCCTCGATCGTCTGCCGCACCAGCGCGAGCCCCAGCCCCGTCCCATCCTGCTTGGTCGTGAAGTAGGGCTCGAACACCTGCTGGCGCAGCTCGTCGGGCACACCGGGTCCGTGGTCGGCGATGGTCACCACCAAACCGTCCCCATCCCGTGCGACTGCGACGTCAATTTCGCCGCAGCCGTTCATCGCTTCCGAAGCGTTGCGCAACAGGTTCGCGAACGCCCGCCGCAACGGGTCGTAGTGCCCCAGTACCTTGCAGGGCTCACCGTTGGCTCGTACCCGCACGGCGACCTCGGGAGGCACGGCGCTCTTCCCCAGGTCCATCAGCAGGTCCACGAGATCCACCTCGCTCTTCGGCCCTTCGGGCAGGCGACCGAAGTCGGAGAACTCCTTGGCGAGTCGCTCCAACCGTTGGGTCTCGGCGGCCAGCACCTCTACGGCCGTCTTGGTCCGGCTGTCCGCCTGTCCGGCCGACCGTCCGACCTGGTCCACCGCGATCCGCATCGATGTGAGCGGGTTCTTGATCTCGTGGGCCACGCGGCGGGCCACCTCCCGGAATGCCCGCAGCCGCTCGGCCTCGAGCTCGCGCTCGCGCGCCGCGTCGAGCGCCGTCGCGAGCTCGCGCAGCGCCTGGCGCAGCGCCTCAAACTCAGGCGCCCCACGGCTCGCCGGACCCGCGGGCAGCGGGACGCGCCGCCGGATCAGCCGGGTCCACCCCACCAGCTCGTCGATCGGCCGCGACAGCTGGCGCGACAGGTGCCTGGCCAGCCGGACCGCAGTGGTCAGGGCGAGGCCGCCGAACACGATCACCACCAGGGCGAACCCGCCGGCGTAATAGCGCAGATAGGTCTCCGCCCGCCGAGCCAGCGTGACCGAGTTGGACAGTCGCTCCAGGTGCTCCCGCACCGCCGCCCGCTCGCGCGGAGCGAGGTGCGTGGTGTCCATGCGGTCGACCATCTGACGCGCCGACGCCGCCATCTCCTCGAGCGCCACGCGTGCGCCCGCCGACGGCCCGACGGTCCGCACGGCGAGCGCCCATCCCACCACGGCCAGGGCGGTCGGCACGGCGGTCAGCGCCACGAGGACGACGAAAATCCGCTGCCGGAACGGGAGCGCCATATTTGTGGGGGCAATCTAGGCATTCGGTGCGCGTGTGACAATTCGACACAGGGAAACAAAGTGCGGAGTGCGGAGTTCGGAATGCGGAGTATTTCCGGACTAGCGCGGGAGCGAGATTCCCCGTTCGGGACTCGCACTGGCATTCCGCACTCCACACTCCGCATTCCGCACTCGGGGAGGGCAGGGAAGGGATGAAGAGCCATACCCACTACCTCTGGTTCAACACGAAGCAGCGCCAGGAGATCATCGACGTCACCGAGCAGGTTGCCGCGCAGGTGGCGGCGAGCGGTGTGCAGGAAGGCTTCGTGCTCGTGAGCGCCATGCACATCACAGCGTCGGTGTTCGTGAACGATCACGAGTCGGGGTTGTGGGCGGACATCCTCAAGTGGCTGGAGACGACGGTCGCGCCGTGGGACCCCCAGCGCTACCGCCACAACGAGACGGGGGAGGACAACGCGGCGGCCCACCTGCGCAGCCTCACGATCGGGCACGAGGTGATCGTGCCGATCACCGCCGGGAAGCTCGACCTAGGGCCCTGGCAGCGCGTTTTCTACGGCGAGTGGGACGGGCAGCGCAAGAAGCGGGTGATCGTCAAGGTGCTGGGGGAGTGAGCACTGCGAGGCCGTAACGGCAAGGATTCTTGTGGCACGCCTCCATGACGACCCTCACGCGGTACGATGCCGTCGTGACCGGCGTCAGGCGAACGGCGGCCGCGTGGTCAGTCGCGCGGTCCACGGCGAGGTCGTGACTCCTTAAATCGGACAAGGCGAGGCTCAGGCTCGAGCAATCCTCGTCGCAGGCCGCCACAAAGACGTAGGCGGTCTGCGCATGCAACGGCAGAACCAACGAGTCCGAGTCCGCGGTGTTCAGCATGCCGATCCGGGTCGCCACGGAGGTGGCCCCCACCCCTCGATCGAAAGACCCGGCCGCCCGCCCGAGCTGCGTGCGGACCTCTCGCTCCCAGCGGTCACCTTGAGCCCGAGCCGGAGTCCCCGGGAGCGTTGTGAGCGCGAGTGCGACTCCGAGGACCACGCGCGTCTTCATCCGACTTGACGACGTATGGCGCCGCGAGCAACCGCGGCGACCGCGGCTCCGCCCAGCAAGATTCCGAGCACGGCGGCGCTGAGGGGCGCAGCCGCCCCGAGCGGCAGTCGTGGCAGGAAACGCCGCTCCCAGCGCTCCGTCCACTTTCCCACCGGCATTTTTAGGGCAGTAGCGAGCGCCGTATCGACCGGCTCGGTCGAATTCCAAAAGCGCAGGAACCGATCGTAACCGACCTCGCGCGCCACGTCTCCGAGGTACCGCCAGCCCTGTACCAGGCGCTCGTCGCGCCACCACAGCACCGTTGCGTCAAGCAGTCGGGGTAGGGAGTCACCGAAAGCGTCGCCGGCACCTGAGAGCACGGCCGTCCGGCAGCTCTGTGCCCGGCCGGCCAGACAGCCGATCGCTGCGATCGGGTGCCCGTACACGGCCGCCCAGAACCAGCCGGTATTGCGATCCATCATCCACGACGCTTCGGGCTGGTGCGACCAGTCCCGGCCCCAACTCGGGACGCTGGTCAGGTCGTAGTGTCGCCGTGCCATCCAGAGTCGCACCGGCGTGCCCGGTACGCCCCACCGGGCGAAGAACGCGCACGGTCCGAGGCCGCCCCCCAACCAATCTTCGAGTTGGCGGGGGAGCCCGCGCCTCCAGTACCAAGCCGGGATCAGGGCAATGCAGGTTGCGCGATCGCTCGAATCGGGCAGGAGGTAGCCCACCGACCCAGTCGGCACCTTGGGCGTGGAGTCCGTACCGGTCCGGGGGAACCGCCGGAAATCCACAACGACCCCGACCGCGACCTTGCTCACGCCCAGCCCGAGCTCGCGCCATACCGTGTCGAGTGCCGATGCGACGAGTGCCCGGGTGTGCACCGGCACGGTGTCGGGTGCTTCCACGAGGAGAGCAGGACCAGGTTGATCGGTCGCACGCCGCCGTGCCAGCTCGGGCTCGAGTCGCCGCCGGTACACGGCCAGGCGCACGGCCAGATCGGCGGCACGCCATTGCTCGGCAAGCCCGCGGGCCCTGAGACGCGCCGCTGTCGGTTGCGGCTGCCGGCTGCGCGCCGTGGCCGCCGGTGCGGTCCCGCTGGGCGACAAGTAGCCTACGGCGACGATGGCGCACGCGACGAACGCCCCGGCGAGCCACCACGTCAGCTGACGCGCCATCTCGAGCTCCGTAGGCCGCAGACGGCGAACAGTATCGTCCAGCCGAGGGCGATCCAGATTCCCCGGGGAGGCAGCGAAACGGGCACGGGCCGGGCCGCGAGAACCTCCGCTCGCCAGCGAGCGAGCAGCGAGTCGATCGCCATCCCCCCCGCGGCTGCCAGACGATCGGCGATCGGCAACCCGGCACTCGCCACCAGACGGTGATAGGCGGCTCGCCCGCCCAGCCGCAAGGCATCGCTCAGCAGCGTCGCGCGGGCATCATACGTCAGGGGCCGTGGCAGGGCGCCTGGCGGGAGGGACCGCAGCAGCTCGGTGCAGCCGGAGTCGCTCCCCTCGGCGCACGCTCGGAGCATTGGCTGCTGCACGCCGCGATCGAAATAATACGGGGTGAAGGCCTTCAGGAGAGAGCGCCGCTCTCGCGCGCTCGGATACCAGCGCGTCAGGCGATCGCCACGCCCGAAGAGATCGAGCGCATCGCGACACGCGCCGATGTCCCCGATCAGGCAACGGCGTGACGCCTCGGAGGGCGCCGTCACCAGTCGCAGGTAGACGTCCGCCCGCTCCAGGTCGGCGTGGACCAAGGGCCGCACCGGTCCGCCCAGCCAACCTTGCAGAGCGGTATCGGCCGGTGCGATGGGCACGGTGGAGAGGAGCAGCAGCGTCAGCGACGTGACGTCTTGATCCCAGGGGATCTCAGTACCGTTGTGCCACGGCGGTCGCTCGACGGTGGTATCGGGGTCGACGGGGACGAGGACGTAGGGGCGGTCCTCGAGCTGCCGCGCGTCGTCGCCGTACACGCTGTCGATCAAGGGCCACGCGCGGGCTGCGGCTTCACGCAGCGGGAGGGGCGACGCATTGGTCACGATCGTGAGCGCGCCGACGCGGATCGTGTCGTGTCCGACGAACACCCGTGCGCGCTCCAGGCTGTCGATCGCGTCCGCCACGGCCGTCGCGTGGCGCCACTCCCGCGCCAGGCTGTCGGCGCGAGCCTGCAGGCGCGGGAGGTCTTGCCCGGTCAAGCCCCGTGCGCAGGACAGCCCGAGCACCAGGAGCACCCAGCGCTTCCTACACATCGATCAGCATCCACCGGCCAGTGAAGATCGCGAGCGGGCCGGGCCAATTGAGAACCAACAGCTGCAGTTTTCCCACGAGGTCGAGGTCGACCCTGGCGACGTTCGCGATGACCTGCACCAGCATCACGCCACCGATCAGGGCGAGGACGATCCCCGCGGTCCGAGCCGTGCCGGCGGAGACCGCGAAGAAGACCGCGAACGCGACGAGGACGGCGAGTGCGAACCGGACGGCCAGCGCTACGGGGTATCCCTGGAGGCCCGCCGGGATCGCCGCGCTCGACGTGGCTAGCAGCGCGCCGACCAACACCGCGGTGATCGGGGCGGCGAGAAGGAGGGCGCCGGCTCCGAACCGGAGGAGGACGTAGCGCCAGCGAGGCACTGGCAGCACCAGCGCGTACACGTGGCGCCCCCGGTGATCGGGGGTCCAGCTCGCTATCGCGACGAGCAACCCCAAGGTCGCCGCGAGCACGGGATACAGCACGCCCCACGATTGCACGGCGTGCAGCAGTTCGGGCGCCTGGAGCGGGCTCGAATCCGCACGCGCGGCACCGTGCACCGAGATTAGCGGCAGGGCGAAGCCCGCCACGCTACCGAGCAGCACGATTAGCCGGGACCATTTCCACTGGCTGTAGAGCATGACGCGGAACATGTCCACCTCCTACGGGCGTGGGCTGCGGAAGCTGCGCAGCAGCTCCACGAACCCCTCTTCCAGATCGAGGTCGATGACCTCGTGCAGCGACACGCCGGGGCCATCGAAGTACGTCGCCATGTGCGGCTCCCACTCGCGCACCAGCCAGGTCTCGCCGGTGCCGTTGGCCGGCTCGCGGGCCAGCAGGACAAAGGGGGCGTTGTCCGCCGTCGCCGGCGTGCCGCCGATGCGGAGCCGCTTGATGCCGTTCTTGAGCCGCTCCATCGGCACTTCGATGATCAGCCGGCCGTCGTCCATCACACCGATCCAATCGCAAAACCGCTCGAGCTCGTGGACGAGGTGACTGGAGATGAAGACCGTGGCTTGTCGCTGTGAGACATACTCGAGCAAGGCCGACAGGACGTCTCGCCGCACCACGGGGTCGAGGCCGTCGGTCGGCTCGTCGAGCACGAGCAGCTCCGGCCGCTGCGCCAGGGCGACGAGCATCATGAGCTTGCCCTTTTGCCCCTTGGACAGCCGCCCAAACAGCTGGTCGTCTGGCAGCGCGAACTGGACCCGCAGCCGCTCCGCCCACGGCCGGTCCCACGTCGGGTAGAACGCCGCGTGAAACGCGAGCGTCTCGCGAACGGTCAGCATCGGATCGAGGTGAGGCTGCTCGGGCACGAATCCTACGCGCGCCAGGATGGCGGCTACGTCGTGGGGGACCGCGCTGCCCAGCAGCGTGATGCGGCCGGCGAGCGGGCGCAGCAGCCCGAGCATGAGCCGTATCGTTGTGGTCTTACCGCAGCCGTTGGGCCCGAGAAATCCGTAAATCGCCCCCTGCGGGACGTGCAGGTCCAGATCCTTGATCTCGAAGGTGCGGCCGGTGCGATAGCACAGTCGCTCGATCTCGATGGCGTTGGTCATGGCGCTCCCACTCCGATCTCCTCCGTCACAGCGGCCTGTAGCTCCTGCCGGGACACGCCGAGGCGTCCCGCTTGAGCGAGCATCTCGCGGACCAGTGCAGCCGCCTGCCGCGCCCGCTCGCGCGCGCGCGCCTGGGGCGCCACTTCTCGCACAAACGTCCCCGCGCCCTGTCGCATCTCCACGAACCCCTCGCCCTCGAGGTCGCGATACGCCTGCACGACGGTCGCCGGGTTCACGCGCAGCTCGGTCGCCAGCTGCCGCACCGACGGCAGGGCGGCTGCCGGGCGCAGCTCACCCGACGCGACCGCAAGCCTCACGCGGTTCGCTATCTGCTCGTACAGCGGGATCGGGCTGCGGGGGTTGAGGTGCTCGAACACGGGTCAGGGGGCTGTATCATTGTAGCGATACAGTGATACAATAGACCGTGGCTGTCAAGGAGGGGCAATCCGCGGCACCAAGTCGACACTGTTCCTTTCTACGCAAGTTGTTTATTTTCAAGTCACTGAATCGCGTGGCCGGGAGGGCGGCGTCTCGTCAATCCGGCAGCGCCTGGCCAGCCTGGCCGACAGCCGGGACTCGCAGCAGGCGCGCCGAGATCGAGCTTGACCGACTTCCCGAGAACATTCCCGCCGCGCATGACCTTGACCGGCGACCTATAACACGATTCCGCAGTACACACCCGTCGCCTCAGCGGAGGTGCCCGCATTCGGGTACCTCGGCGACCACCGTCCTCGCCCCTGCCACCCCGATGCGTCGGAACGTATGACGATCCGACGTGGGGGCCGCGCGCGGCGGGGACAACGGGAGCAAGACGCAACCACATGATGACACAGCCGCATGCCCATCTCGCACGACCGCACAAAGAACCGCCCGCCCACGCGCCCAATGCCGCGCTGCTGATCGACTTCGACAACGTCACGATGGGGATCCGGTCGGACCTCCAGTCGGAGCTGAAACGGCTGCTGCAGTCGGAGATCATCCGTGGGAAGGTGGCCGTGCAACGCGCTTACGCCGATTGGCGCCGCTACCCGCAGTACATCGTCCCCCTCTCCGAGTCGTCGATCGACTTGATCTTCGCGCCCGCGTACGGCTCGAACAAGAAGAACGCGACCGACATCCGGCTCGCGATCGACGCGCTCGAGCTGGTGTTCACGCGCCCCGAGATCGGGACCTTCATCCTGCTCTCGGGCGATTCGGACTTTTCCTCGCTGGTGCTCAAGCTCAAGGAGTACGGCAAGTACGTCATCGGCGTGGGAATCCGCGAGTCGTCGAGCGACCTGCTGATCCAGAATTGCGACGAGTACTACTCGTACAACGAGCTAGCCGGGTTCACGAAAGAGTCCGACATCACGCACGAGCGCCACGACCCCTGGGATCTCGTGATCGAAGCCGTGAAGCAGATGACCGCGCACAACGACGTGATGCGGTCCGACCGGTTGAAGCAGGTGATGCAGGAGATCGACCCGGCCTTCAACGAGAAGGACGTGGGATTCTCCCGCTTCTCGAAATTCGTGATCGAGGCGGCTCACAAGGGCTTGATCAACCTCACCAAGCTCGACAACGGCCAGTACGAGATTGCCCTCGGGCCCGGCGTCCCGGGCGCCGCGGCGCAGCCGGCGGGCGTGGCCGCACCGGATCGGGCTCGCGAGCGCTCGGAAGGCCGCGGCCGGGGCCGCGGCCGGCGCGGCGGAGCGGGAGGGGGAGGGGGGGGCCGCGACGAGCAGGAAGCTCGCGTGGAGCCCGCGGCGGCGGACGAGCCCGCTCCGGAACAGCGCCGCAGCGCCTTCTCAGGTGCCTTCGGAGTCATCAAGCAGGCTCTGGGCCGCCTGGGGGGCGACGCCCGCCCGGTGAGCGCCGAAGAGCTGGGCGAAGCCATGGCCGAGATCAAGGGCGACGCCGAGCCCGTCGAGCCGGCCCAGGTGCAGAAGCTCCTGCGCCAGGCGCACGACCGTGAATTGATCGATCTCGCCAAGGAGGACGATGGCGCCTACACGGTCAAGGTCCGCGACGCCGCGTCCCCCCCTCCGCGCGCCGAGCCGGCGGCGGTCACCGATGCGGACGAAGCGCTCGATCCCCCCATGCCCGAGTCGTCGGCGCCGCCGTCGATGCGGCCGGGTGCCTCGCCGACCGGCGGTATTCCGTCGCGCAGCGCGCGGTTCCGCCGCGGGTCGCGGGGCCCGCGCGTCAGTCCGCCGGACATTCCCAAGATCGGGGTGGTCGAAGTCGACCCCAACTTCAAGCCGCGGATCGAGCTGCTGCCCCCCAAGCGGTCCGAGGTCGAGCCCCGCAGCGCCGACACGACTCCGGTTGGCGTTCCCTCCGGGGGCGACGAGCGTCGCGAGCGCGGGGGACGAGGCGGGCGCGGTGGCCGGGGTGGGGGCGGGGGGGGCGGGGGGGGGGGGGGGGGGGGGGGGGGGGGGGGGGGGGGGGGGGGGGGGGGGGGGGGGGGGGGGGGGGGGGGGGGGGGGGGGGGGGGGGGCCGTGGAGGCGATGCCGCCGCGCGGGGCGGCGAACGCGCCGAGTCGGGTGAGCGGCCGGAGCGCGGCGGTCGTGGTCGCCGGGGTGGCCGGGGACGGGGTGGTCGGAGTCGGGGAGCGGGAGGGGGCGCGACGAACGGCGGCGAGCGGGGACTGCCCCGCGACGTCGAGCAGCCGCGGGCGTCGCTGCCCGAGCCTGCGGCGCCGCCGCTTCCCCCACCGGCGTCCAAAGGCCCAGCGCCCGAGCCGGACGACTCGGGGGGCGGGGACGGGGGCGAGTCATTCTGGTCCAAGGTGAAGCGCGGGCTCACTGGCGGTCCGTGAGCGGTAGAGCCCTGCCGGCGTCGTTCTACGCGCGACCAACTCCCGTGGTCGCGCGTGGGCTTTTGGGACATGTGCTCGTCAGCGAGGTCGGTGGGCGCCGCACGGCCGGCCGGATCGTCGAGACGGAGGCGTACGTGGGCCCCGACGATCCCGCCTGCCACGGCTACGGCGCGCGCCGCACGCGGCGCAACGCCACACTGTTCGAGTCTCCAGGGACCGCCTACGTGTACTTCACCTACGGGATGCATTGGTGCCTCAATGCCGTGACCGAGCGGGAAGGGTTTCCGGCCGCGGTGCTGATACGGGCGCTCGAGCCGCTCGAGGGGCTCCCGACCATGCGCCGCCGGCGACGTAGCCGCTCGGACCGGGAGCTCTGCTCCGGCCCCGCCAAGCTCTGTCAGGCCCTAGGTGTCACCGGTCGCGAAGATGGCGTGCCGCTCACGCGCGGCCGCCTGCGGATCGTGCGTCCGCGCAGCCGACAGCGAGACGCCATTATCGTGACACCGAGGATCGGCATCACCCGGGCGGTCGACTGGCCGCTGCGGTTTCTGATCGCAGGGTCGCTGTGGGTCTCGCGCTAGGACTGCTGCTTGTGCTCCAGCAACCCATCGTCGTGGACGGTCACATCGACACTCCGCAGCGCATGCTCGACATGAAGACCGACATCACGGCTCGCCTTGCCGACGGGCACGTCGACGTGCCCCGCATGAAAGAGGGTGGGCTCACGGCGGCGTTCTTCTCGATCTGGGTGGACGCGCGCTACGCCGGGCGCGCCGCCTACCAGCGCGCTCTGGACCTGATCGGGGCCGTCCGGGCGCTCGCCGACACCAACCCCGAGGTGGAGCTGGCCACTACACCCGACCAGGTGCGGGCGGCGGCGGCGCGCGGTCACATCGCCGCGCTCATGGGCGTCGAGGGCGGTCACGCGATCGCCAACTCGCTTACGAAGCTCGACTTCCTGTACGGCCAGGGCGTGCGCTACATGACGCTCACCTGGAACAACGGTAACGACTGGGCGGGCTCGTCCACCGACCCCACGCGGCACGGCGGGTTGACGCCGTTCGGGCGCACGGTGGTGCGCCGGATGAATGAGCTGGGGATGCTGGTGGACGTGTCGCACGTCTCGGACTCGACGTTCTGGGACGTGATCGCAACGAGCACGCGTCCCGTAATCGCCTCACACTCGGCCTGCCGCGCCCTGGCACACCATCCCCGTAACCTCTCGGACGCCCAGCTGCGGGCCATCGCCAAGAACGGCGGCGTGGTGGGGATTAATTTCTATCCCGTGTTCTTGGACGAGCACTTCTGGCACGAGTACGATGAGCTGCGCCGGCGGCTCAAGCCCGAAACCGACTCGATCCGGGCTCGTTACCGAGGGGCTCCGGGCGAGTCGGCGTTCGAGGTGGACAAGTTCGTGGGCGAACGCGCCGAGAGCCTCGACGTGCCCACCATCGATCGTCTCCTCGACCACATCGATCATGCAGTGCAGGTGATGGGAATCGACCACGTGGGCCTGGGCAGCGACTTCGATGGCATCAGCGTGTTGCCACGGCCCATGAAAGACGCGACGTCCTTGCCCGAGCTGATCCGGGCCCTGCAGGGCCGGGGCTACTCGGACGAGGACGTCCGTAAGATCCTGGGAGAGAACTTCCTCCGGGTGCTTACTGCCGCTCCGTGATCCCCTCCTTGGCGCTGCCGAACGAATAGCGGATGCCGCCCTGGAACGTGTGCGTCGTCCCCTGGATCAGGAAGCTCGCCGCCGCCGACGTCAGGATGTAGTGACCGTACAGCGCCAGCCGCCCCTGCTTGATGTCGATCCCGCCCATCCACCAGAAGAACGCCTTCGTGGCCGCATTGTCCGCGGCGTCCTGGAGCGCGGCTTCCTGGGCAAGGTTGCCGCCGCACGAGCCGCAGCTGGCCTGGACGTTGAGCGCTTCCATGATCGCGAACCCGCCGCCCGCGAACGGCTCGACTCGCAGCTGCGCCGGGAACGCGAGCACACCCACCATGACGCGTCGCAGGTTATTGAACTGGACGTTCCCCGGGGTCACGGTCCCGCTCGGCTCGATGAACGTCACGTGCCGGGCCGACAGGAAGAACGACTGCTCGTACGCCGCGTACAACGCGGTCCGTTTGCCGGTGATCAGCCAATGGCCCCCGAACGTCGGCTCGAAGGAGTAGCTGTCGTAGTTGGTCCTGAAGACCATGAGACCGCCCTGGCCGCCCCAGTACCACTTGTGCTGCCAATCGCTACTGCGCCGCTCGTACGTGGGGCCGGCGGCGCGGGGTTGCGCCTCGGGGACCTTGCCTCCGGCCGCGACGATCGAATCGCGTCGCGGCTTGGGGATTTCCGGATAGATCTTCTCGTGCGGGCTGGGGCCCAGGAAAAACGATAGCCCGGCCGATCCCACCAGCTGGCCGGCCCACTTGCTGCCGGGTAGCTGCGTGGAGGGTGCGTAATAGGCCCCCCCCTCGAGGCGCAGGGCAGCCCGGTCGCTGATGTAGATCCGGTCACCCAGGGCGGCGTGCGCTCCGGCGTCCCGAAACCCGCCCGCGGCGCCGCTGTTGAAGTCCATGGCGGAGTAGCCGCCCAGCAGGTAGAAGCTCTTTTCGGAGCCGAAGTTCAGCACCAGGCTGCCGGAGGCGAACCACACCGGATAGTTCGTCCCGCTCCCGCCGCCGGCGGGCTTGGGCCGCATGTACACGCCGTCGCCCTCGATCCCCAGCCAGTCGGTGATCCAGAAGCCGAGCCGGCCGCCGCCGCCGATCTGGTTGTCCAGCAGGAAAGCCCGGTCGAACCGGGTGTAGGAGGCGAACCCGCCGAGCTCGAACTGGTGGGCATGCTGGGCGCTCAAGCTCGCGGCCCCGCCGAGCAGCAGAACGCCCATCACCGTGGCTACCCGCATGGGAAAGACTCCTCGCGTACCGGGGAAAGCGACCCACAAAATAGGGAGTTCAGCCGGAAAACGCGATACCCCTTCGGCTTAAGCCTCTGACCCTTGAAAGTACTTGAAGGTTGAGGCGGGTCCACGTCCACCAACTACCGAATATATCCCGAAAGTTAGAGCTTAGTACGACCGGCGGTTCCTCGCGCCCCCGGGACCGACGAAGAACGACATCCCCACGCTCCCAACAACATGTATTACTTCGTCCTGTTGGCCGAACCCGGCGCCGGGGCCGCGGTAGTAGGCTCGGGCTTCCAGCCGCACTGCCGCATGGTCGCCGGCGAAGAACAGCCGTTGGCCGAGCCCGGCGTGGACGGCGTTCAGGTCGGAGGTGTAGGGTGCGTTCGGCCCCATGTGGAGGCGCGAATAGCCGCCCAAGATGTAGAGGCCGCCCGAGCTCAGGACCAAGCTCGCGCTCGCGAACGCCGTTGTGGTCGATCCCACGCCGCTGAACGTCGAGCGCGGCTGGGCTACGTTCCCGTCTACCTCGAGGCTGAAGTGGTCACCTAGGAAAAAGCCTAGCCAGGCACCCGCGCCCAACTGGTTGTCGAGCTGGAAACGGCTATCGTACCGCATGTAGCTGCCGAACCCGCCGATCTCGATCTGGCCGCCATGCTGGGCATAGAGAGACTGTGCCCCGCTGGCCAGCAGCACCGCAACGACAGTGAGCGCCCGCATGGGAAGAGCTCCTTGTGAGGGTGTGGCGTGGGCGCACACCAAGATAGGCGTTCCCCTCGAATCCGCGATACGCGGTACTCCGACCATCAGATGTGAGGCGTAGCGCACGGCGCGGCGGGTCAGGCCGTCGTAAGGCGCGCTAGGGTATCCGATCGAAAGGTACTTGGAGGTGAGAACGAGCCGGACGCCTGAGTACCGAATATATACCGAATACTGCGTGACGGCAGCGCCTACCGGTACGGCCTCCCGCGTTAGCGGCCGTTCGTCGACTTCGCGCCGCTATGGCCCAGGAAGAACGACACGCCCGCAATACCAGCGAAGTGCCCGACCCAATTAGGGCTGGCCCGCACGCCGCCGGGCCCGCGATAATAGCCTCGCGCCTCCAGGCGGAGTGCCACGTGGTCGCCGACGAAGAAGATTCGCTCGCCGAGCCCCCCGTGCAGGGCGTTCAGCTCGGAATAGTAGGGTGGATTGGGTCCCATGTAGAGGCGGGAATACCCGCCCAGCACGTACGCGCTCCCCGAGCTGATGACCAGGCTCGCGCTGCCGACCGCGACGGTCGTCTTTCCCACGCCGCTGAGCTGCGAGAGCGGCTGCGCCACGTTTGCGTCGAATTCGAGACTGAAGTGGTTGCCGAGGAAGTAGCCGACTCGAGCACCGCCGCCGAACTGGTTGTCGAGCTGGAGGCCGCTGTCATACCGTGTGTAGCTGCCGAATACGCCGATCTCGACTTGGCCGCCGTGTTGCGCGCCGAGCGGCGCAATCCCGCCCGCCAACAGCAGACCGATAAGCGTGAGCACGCGCATGGGAGGACTCCTTGGGGAATTGGGGGGCAGGCGCCACCCAAAATAGGAGCTTCCCCCAGAATACGCGATATGCCTTGAATCCCTTGGGTGTAGTTCTCGCGACAAACACCGAACCACCTCCGAAGATGTCGCGTCAGATGAGTCCTAGTTTCCTCCCCACGTCCTTGAATGCCGCCAGGGCGACGTCCAGGTCGTCCCTGGTATGGGCAGCTGAGAGCTGGCAGCGGATGCGGGCGTGGCCTTGGGGCACGACGGGGTAGCCGAACCCGGTGACGAATACGCCTTGGGCGAGCAGCAGCTGGCTCATCTGGATCGCCTTGGCCGTCTCGCCCAGAATCACAGGGACGATGGGCGTCTCGCCCGGGAGTGGCTTGAACCCCAGGGACTGGAGCTGCTCGCGAAAATAGCGGGCGTTCTCGTGCAGCCGGGTGACCAGCTCGGGGTGGCGCTCGACGTGGCGCACCGCGGCGAGGGCGCTCCCGGCGACGGTGGGCGGGAGGGCGTTGGAAAACAGCTGCGGCCGCGACCGTTGGGTCAGGTAATCCGCGAGGGGGGCGGGGCCCGCCGAGAAGCCGCCGGCGGCTCCGCCCAGCGCCTTGCCCAGCGTCGACGTGATGATGTCCACCTGGCCGAGCATGCCGTAGTGCTCCGCCGTGCCGCGGCCCGAGCGGCCCAGCACGCCGGTCGCATGCGAGTCGTCCACGGCGACCACGGCGCCGTAGGCTCGCGCCAGCGCCACGATATCCGGCAGCCTGGCGATGTCGCCTTCCATCGAGAACACGCCGTCGGTGAAGATCAGCTTGAGGCGGGCCTTCATGGCTTGGGCGGCCCGCAGCTTCTCCTCGAGGTCCGCCATGTCGGAGTGCCGGTATACCGCCGTCTGGCACTTAGTGATCGTCTTCGCGAGGCGGATCGCGTCGATGATAGACGCGTGATTCAGCTGGTCCGAGATGACGATGTCCTCTTCACCGAGCAGGGTGGGGGCGAGGCCCTCGTTCGCGTTCCAGCAGCTCACGTAGGTGAGTGACGACTCGCAGCCCACGAAGCGGGCGAGCGCCTGCTCCAGCTCGCGGTGAATGGTGAACGTGCCGCAGATGAAGCGTACGGAGCCCGTTCCGGCCCCGAATTGGTCGAGCGCGTGCTTGCCGGCGGCGACTACATCGGGTGCGTTGCACAGCCCCAGATAGTTGTTGGACGAGAGAATCACGACGTCGCCGCGCCCTTCCATTTTGGTCCTGGCGGCTTGCGGCCCTTCGAGATGATTGAGGCGCTTGTAGACGCCTTGCTGCTTGAACTGCTCGAGCTCGGCCTCGAGCCGGGCGGCGAAGCTCATGCGATCTCCAGGATGATCTTGCCCGCATCGCCCGAGCGGATGGCGGCGAGGGCTTCGTCGATTTTGGCGAGTGGAAACTGGTGCGTGATCACGGGCCGGGGGTCGACCAGTCCCGCGGAGAGATAGCGGCGCATCTGGTTCCAGGTCTCGTACATCTTGCGGCCGATCACGCCGTACACGGTGATGCCTTTGAAAATGATCTCGTTGGCGAAGTCGACCGGCACCTGGCCGTTGGGAATGCCCAGCAGCTGGACCCGTCCGCCCAGGCGCACGGCGGCAAACGCCTGGTGCAGGGCCGACGGGACGCCCGACATCTCGCACACCACGTCCGCGCCCTCGCCGCCGGTCTCGGCCAGCACCGTGCGCACCACGTCGTCGCGCGTGGCGTCGATCGTCACGTGGGCGCCCATCTGCTTGGCCAGCGCCAGGCGCTTGGCGTTCACGTCGGAGGCGATCACCTTGGCCGCGCCCGCCGCTCGGGCGATGCCCACGGCGAAACAACCGATGGGACCGCATCCCACGACGAACACGGTACTGCCCGGAATATCCGCTGTCAGCACCGTGTGAAACGCGTTGCCCATCGGGTCCATCACAGCGCCCACCGTGGTGGGAATGCCGTCGAGCGGCAGCACATTGGTGGCGGGCATGGCGATGTACTCCGCGAACGCCCCGTCGCGGTCCACACCGATGATGCGGGTGTTCTTGCAGATGTGGCTGTTGCCGGTGCGGCACTGGAGACAGTGTCCGCACACGATATGGCCCTCGGCGGTGACGAGCTGCCCGGTCCGGAGCTCCGCCACCCCGCCGCCCACCGCGACGATCTCGCCGGCGAACTCGTGTCCCACCACCAGGGGCGGTCTGAGGCGCCCCTCCGCCCATGCGTTCCAGTCGGCGATGTGCAGGTCGGTGCCGCATACGCCGGCATGCCGCACCGCGATCAAGACTTCGCCCGGGCCGGGAGACGGTTTGGGCACCGTCGTGACCTTGAGGCCGGGGGCGCGTCGCTCTTTGACGATCGCTTGCATTGAGACTCGGGATGCGAGATGCGAGATGCGGGATGCGTTAGAAGATAGACCGCGTGAATCCCCCGTCCACCTGCAACGCGGCGCCGGTAATATAGCTGGCGCGCTCCGACACGAGGAACGCGACCGCGGCCGCCAGCTCATCGGTGCGACCCATGCGCGCCATGGGAATACCGGCGATCAGCTCCCGCATCACCTCCTGGGACGCCCGCTGCTCGCGTTTGGCGCGCGTCTCCGTCAGCTCCGCGATGCGCTCCGTCGCGATGAAGCCGGGGTTTACGACATTGACCGTGATGCCGTCGGTAGCCACCTCGTCCGCCAGCGCCTTCGCGAAGCCCAACACGCCGGCGCGGGCCGTGGTCGACAGGATCAGGCCGGGCAGCGGCTGCTTGGCGGCGACCGAGGCCAGGCACACGATCCGCCCCCACTGCAGCTTACGCATGAGCGGCACCGCGGCGCGGCACAGATGGACCACGGAGAGCAGGTTGAGCTCCAGGGCGCGCTGGAACGCCTCGGCGCTCTGGTTACTGAACGGCGCGGCGGGCGGGCCGCCCGCATTGCAGAACAACACGTCGAGCCGGCCCAGCTCGTGGTGCACCCGTTCCACCAGGCCTGCGGCCTGCGCCGGGACGCCGACGTCGGCCGCGAACGGCATGACCCGCTGGCCGGTTTCCACCGTGAGCTGATCGGCCGCGCGCGCGACCACGTCGGCGTGGCGTCCGTTGACCGCCACGCGAGCCCCCTCGTGCGCCAGGGCGTGCGCGACGGCACGACCGAGACCCTGGGTGCTGCCGCACACCAGCGCGACGCGTCCCGCCAGACCGAGGTCCATGCGGCGGGAATCTATTTGCGGGGCTGTGCGTCGGTTAGTCGGCGACGGCGACGTGCGCCGGCTCGAGTCGCACGGCGCAGCACTTGAGCTCGGCCATCTTGGCGTAGGGATCGAGCACGGGGTTGGTGAGCAGGTTCGCCGCCGCCTCGCGGAAATGGAAGGGGACGAACACCTGCCCCCGCGCCACGCGCTCCGAGATGCGGCACGACGTCACCATCGCATTGCGGCGCGACGTGAGGCGGACCAGGTCACCGTCGTCCAGGCCCAGCTGCGCCGCGTCGTCCGGGTGAATCTCGACGACGGGCGTAGGCTCCCGCTGATCGAGCCCCGAGGAGCGCCGGGTCATCGTGCCGGTGTGCCAGTGGTACAGCTGCCGGCCGGTGTTCATGACGAACGGGTACTGCTCGTCAGGCAGCTCGACCGGAGGCGCGTAGTCGACGGGCACGAACGTCGCTTTGCCATCGGCGGTCGGAAACCGCTCGTCGAACAGGAATGCGGTCCCGGCGTGCCCGGGCGTCGGCACCGGATACTGCAGACCCGCTCCCTCGAGCCGCGGGTACGTCACGCCTCTCCAGGACGGCGTCACCGCGGCGATCTCGGCCATGACGGCTTCCGCGGTGGCGAAGGTGGTCGGGAGGCCCAGGCGGTTGGACAGGTCGCTCAGGATCTCGAGATCGCGGCGCGCGTCGCCCGGGGGCTCCACGGCGCGGTGCGCCACCTGGACTCGCCGCTCCGTGTTCACGAACGTGCCGGTCTTTTCCGCGAAGCTCGAGCCGGGGAGCACCACGTCGGCGTAGCGCGCGGTCTCGGTGAGGAACAGGTCGTGCACGGCCAGGAACTCGAGCTCCCGGAACCACTGCTCGGCGTGCGCGATGTCGGGATCGGAGATGATGGGGTTCTCGCCCATGATGTACATGCCGCGAACCCCGCTTTGCGCCTTCACGATCTCCGTCACCATGAGCCCCTCCTTGAGCGAGAGAGACTCTTCGGGCACGCCCCATGCCTTCGCGTACTCGGCGCGGTTCTTGGGGTCCGTCACGGAGCGGTAATCCGTGTACACGAACGGGATCGCCCCCACGTCCGAGGCCCCCTGCACGTTGTTCTGGCCGCGCACCGGCATCATCGCCGCCCCCCAGCGACCGATCATCCCGCAGGCGAGCATCAGGTTCAACAGCGAGGTGACCAGGTCGGTGCCGTTGGCGTGCTGGGTGAGGCCCATGGCCCACAGGGTGCTCGTGTTCGGCCCGCGGGCGTAGAGCTCGGCCGCCTCGCGGATGCGCTCGGCGGGCACGCCGGTGATCTTCGCCGCCACCTCGGGCGTCATGGCCCGCACCGACTCGCGCACCTTGTCGAACGCGTGCGTCCGCCGCGCGACGAACTCTCTGGCTTCGAGCCCGCTCGCGATCACGTGGTTGAGCATCGCGTTGAACAGCGCCACGTCGGTGCCGGGCTGCATCTGGAGGTGGACGTCGGCCCGCCCGGCGAGCTCGGTCTTGCGGGGATCGGCCACCATGAGCGTCGCGCCGCGCTCGTGGGCCCGCTTGATCGCCGCCCCGAAAACGGGGTGGGACTCCGTGGTGTTCGCGCCCGCAATGAAGATGACGTCCGCGGCGTGCTCGACCTCGCGCATCGAGCCCGACGCCGCCGAGGTGTTCAGCGCCCGCTGCATCGCTGCCACCGAGGTCGAATGGCACAGGCGCGTGCAGTGGTCGATGTTGTTGGTGCCGAGCGCGGCGCGGAACAGCCGCATCATGAGGTAGTTCTCCTCGTTCGTACACTTGGCCGAGGAGAAGCACGCGAGGGCGTCGCCGCCGCGCGCGCGCTTGATGCGCGTCAGCTCTTGCGCCGTGAGCTCCAGCGCCTCGTCCCACGTGGCCTCGCGGAACGGCTCGTACCACGCCGCCGGCGTGGCCACCCGGTCGCGCAGGTCCAGGTCCAGCCGCTCGAGCAGCGGCAGGTCGCGCACGGCCTTGCCGACCGCGCGCGGCGGTCCCGCCGGCTTCGCGTTCTGGCCTTCTCCTTCGATCGTCTGCCACGGACCGCCGCGGCGCTCCGCGCCCGTCGGGCCCCGCCAGACCCAATGACCGCCCTCCTTGATCCAGCCGCGGCGGATCAGGGGCCGCGTGAGGCGGTCGTGATGTTGCGGGAAGTCGTAGCCGAATCGGCCCTTCACGCACGTGGAGCCCTGATTGGGGGTATCGAGCTCGATGTCGGGCGAGGTGACTCGCATGACCTCGTCGCCCGCGACGTGCAGGTCCACCTGACACCCGACGCCGCAGTAGGGGCACACCGAGCGGACGGTGCGCTCCGGTCGGCGAACCCGCTCCGGCGCGAACCGCTCCAGCGGCATGACCTCGAAAATCGCGCCGGTGGGGCACACCCGGACACACTCGCCACACCAAGTGCACCCAGCCTTGTCGGGATCGCCGTCCGCGCCCACGATGATTTCGGCGTGCTCACCCCGCTGCGCCACGTCCAGCACGCCGACCACCTGGATGTCCTCGCACGCGCGCACGCAGCGTGTACACAGGATGCAGGTGCTCATGTCGTGCCGGATCATCGGGTCGCCGGGGCGCTCGTCGCCGTGTCGCAGCGCCAGGTCCCGCGCGCCGCGTGGGGTGGGAGCGACACCGTAGCGCACCACGTAGCGCTCGAACTCGTTGCGGGGCGCGGCCCGCCCGCCGTTCCGCAGGTGGTCTCCGGGATAGCGCTCGAGCAGCAGCCGCAGCACCCCCTTGCGGCTCTCGACCGCGGCAGGGGATTCGGTCTGCACTACCATCCCGTCCGCCACTTTGGTCGCGCAGGCCGGCACCAGCTTCGCTTGCCCCTCGACCGAGACGAGGCAGATGCGGCAGTTGCCGACGGTGGGCAGCTTGGGATACCAGCAGAGGGTGGGGATGTCCACGATCCCAGCGGCGCGGGCGGCGTCGAGGATCGTCTGCTCGGCGTCGGCCGGGACCCGGCGGTCGTTGACCGTGAGCGTAGCCATGACCTTAAAGATTAGCCGCCGAGCCTTGAAACGGCACGGGCCGGCGCGAGGCCGGCCCGGGTGCTCAATCGAGATGCTCGGGGAGGTGGCGGTGCGTGTGGTCGCCCGCTTCGCCTTCGTCCGTGAACCAACAATAAGCCCAAATCTTAGCCGGACGAAGCATCCGACGCCCGGCTTGCAGGATGATGCCGATGGGCTCGTCGTCCAGAACTAGGGGGAGACTGGTCATGACCGTTCCACGTTGCGGGACGCCACGACGCCAAGGCAAAGACGGTGCCGATCGCGAGCCTGTGCAACTTGGCGTCGTGGAACGTGTTAACGGGGCTGGGTAGGGAGGCGGGGTCACTCCGACACGTTCAGCGCCGTGTCCAGCTGACGCTCGGGCTTGGTCGCCGTAAAGCCGGCGCCCGCCTTGGTACGACGGCGCCGCACGATCTCCCAGCCGCCGTATTGCGCCTGCAGTGCTTCGGGGGCGAGCGGAATGACCTCGCTGGCCGTGGGGCTCGGCAAGATCACGTGCACGCCGCCCGGGCGGGTGCGCGCCTGGAGCTCCGCCAGGAGCCCGTTGCGGTCGCGCGCGCGTGCGAGCGCGAGCGCGGCGGGATCGATCACCACGACGCTGGGCGACACGTCGGGGAACCAGCCGCCGAACGTGACGACGAGCGCCTGGAAGCGCCCTGCCAGCTGCTCGGTGACGGCCCGGCTCTCGGCGCCCTCGATCGCGGCCAGGTCCTGGTCGAGCAGGAACACCTCCGCGTCGTGGGCGGCGATGAACAGGGCGACGGGCAGCGCCGCCGCGCCGATCACGACACCGACGTCGCCGGGCTCGAGGCGACGCACCGAGCTCACCAGCGGTCCGTCCGCTTCCAAGCCCCAGTGCGTGGGTGCCCGCTGTGCGGCCCGCAGGGCGCGGTGCTTCTGGCGCCAGCGCGGGAACGTGGGGAGCCGCAGCCGCCGGACGATGATGCGGTCTACATGCTCGAGCAGCAGCACCTCGGTGAGCAAATACTGCCCCGCCGCGCTCCCTTCCAGCTCGCGCACGGCCTCGTCCCCGATCTCGAGCAGCTCTTCGCGGGTGAGGGTGTTCTTGTACTCCTCGATGCGCTGCAGCAGGAACTCGTGGTACTCCTGCTTGAGCGAGCGCGGCGGCCGGCGCGCCGTACGGGATTGGTGCTCGCCGGACAGGCTTAGCATGGCTCCACGTGCACGGTGACCTCGTGCAGTCGCAGGTCGCGCTTGAGGCGCTCCTCCACCTGGTCGGCGATCGCATGGGCCGATTCGACATCCGCGTGGCGGTCGACGCACACCGTCACCTCGGCGTATCGCAAATCGGAGGGCCCGCGCGACCGGATGCTGTAGGCGCTCTTCACACCGGGAACCGCCTGCGCGGCGTCCTGGATGTCGCGCGTGGGAATGGCGCGCTCGTCCACCAGCACCGGAACCGTGCGTGCCAGAATGCGGTACGCCACCAGGACGATCACCAGCGCCACGGCGATCGCGACCGCCGAATCCGCCCACCACCACCCCTGACGCATGAGCAGGACACTCACGACGACGCCGACTGTGACGAAGACGTCGGCGCGTGTGTGTGCCGCATCGGCCACCAGCAGCTCGCTGCCGAGCTCGGTGCCGCGGCGGTGCTCGTACCAGGTGATCAGCACGTTCACCCCGAGCGTGAGCACGAGCAGCGTCAGCTGCCAGTCGCTGACGTCGACCCGGTGGGTGCCGCTCACGAGATGGTTGACCGCTCCCCGCACCAGCTCGAAGCAGCTGATCGACAGGAATCCCACGATGGCGAGTGCGCCGAGTGTCTCGAACTTGCCGTGGCCATAGGGGTGGTCCTCATCGGGCTCCTTGGCTGCCACGCGAATCACGATCAGGGCGAGCACGTTGTTCAGCGCGTCCACGCACGAATCCACCGCGCCGCCCAGGATGGCGAGGGATCCGGAGGCGAATCCCACCCAGAGCTTCACCCCCACGACCGCCAGGTTGGCGACCAGGAGGCCGACGAACACTCGGCGGACGAGGGCGGACGCCGGCATGGACAAGAATGCAAGGTTGTAAGGGGCAGCGGTTTAGTCAACGGGGAACTAGTCGACCGCGCGCAGCAGCGCACCCTTCAAGTACCCCGTCTCCGGGACGTTGACGAGCTCCGGGTGGTCGCGCCCGGCGCCCGTGACGGCGAGGAGCTGGAGGCGGGTCCCCGAGTCCCGGGCCGCGTCGGCGACCATGTCGAGAAAGACCGACCGGTTCACGTGGTAGGAGCAGGAGCACGTGAACAGCACGCCGCCCGGCTCGAGTAGACGCATCGCCCGCAGGTTGATCTCCTTGTAGCCCGCCAGCGCGCGGACCAGGCTCTGCTTCGACTTGGCGAACGCGGGCGGATCGAGCACCACCGTGTCGAAGCGCTCGTCACGGCGCTCGAGCTCGCGCAGCACATCGAACGCGTTCGCCTCACGCCAGGCGATGTTCGTGAGTCCGTTGAGGGCGGCGTTCTCCCGCCCTCGCGCCAGCGCCTCGGCACTCGAGTCCACGGCCACCACCGCCGCGGCCCGGCGCGCCAGATGGAGCGCGAACGAGCCGTGATAGGTGAACAGGTCGAGCGCGCGACCCGGGCCGGCGTGTTCGCTCACGAGCACCCGGTTCTCACGCTGGTCGAGGAACGCGCCGGTTTTCTGGCCGGTCCAGGGCGCAGCGGCATAACGCACATCCCCCTCCACAACCTCCACGACCTTCGGCACCTCGCCGGAGGCGAGGGTGACTTCGAGGGGCAGGCCTTCGTGGCGCCGAATGGCGGAGTCGTTGCGCAGCAGGATCCCCTCGGGCGCGAGGGCCGCGCCCATCCCCGCCAGCACGTCGTCGCGGACCTGCTCGAGTCCGGCCGAGAGCAGCTGGGCGACGACATACGGACCATACCGGTCCACCACGAGCGATGGGAGTCCGTCGCCCTCGGCGTGGACCACGCGGAACGCCGTGGCGGCGAGCTCCGTGCGGCGCGCGGCCGCCGCGGCGATGCGCTCGCCCCACCACGCCGCGTCGATCGCTTCGCGCCCGCGCGTGAGTAGGCGCAGGCGGATCTCCGACTTGGGGGAGTACAGCCCCTGGCCGAGGTGGCGGCCGCGGCGCTCGGTGACGGCCACGATCCCGGGCGTGTCGCCCGGCTCGTCGTACACGTCCGTGCGATAGATCCAGGGATGGCCGGCCTGCCAGCGGGCGGCCCCCTTGGCCGAAACGATGATCGTCGGTTGCCGGAGGGCGGCACCGCCCTCCACCGCCTTCCACCGTCCTTCACCGCCTGTCATGTCTGTCGGTCCGGGCGCAGCTTGGCGGCGTCGCGCAGGTACATATGTTTCAGCTCACGCTGCGGCTTGGCCGTGTAGAAGTGGAGCAACACCCGGATGCAGCGCGGCAGGCCGTCCGGCACGGCGACTTCCGCGGTTCCCAGCAGGGGGACGTCGGTCCATCCGAGCAAGCGCGCCGCACGCGCCGGGTACTCGGCGGTCAAGTCGGGAGACGACGTGAAGATCGCGCTCTCGACGTCCTCGGGCCGAAAGCCGTTGCCGTCCTGGAGGGCGCGCAACAGCTCGGCCGTCGCGTTCAGGATCGCTTCGCGCGTGTTGGCCGCCGCCGTGGTGGCGCCGCGCAGTCCACGCAGAGTCTTGGTCATGGCCCTCGCCGATCAGTTGCGCTTGATGGTGCTCACGGATGCCGCGCTCCTCAAGGGGCGCGACGTGGTCGCGGAGTGCCGCCAGGCCGCGCGCGGCGGGGCGACCATGATTCAGGTGCGCCTCAAGGACGCGCCGCCGCGCGACGTCGCGGCCCTGACGCGCTCCCTCGTGGGCGCCCTCGCCATTCCCGTGATCGTCAACGATCGGGTCGACGTGGCGCTCGCCGCCGGGGCGGCCGGCGCCCACCTCGGCCAGGACGACCTGCCGCTCGACCGGGTGCGGCCTCACGTGCCCCCGCCTCCCACGTTCCTGCTTGGCATCTCCGTTGGCACGCCCGCCGAGGCGGAGCGCGTGCGCGCCTGGGAGGGGGGGCCCGATTACTGGAGCGTCGGACCGTGCTTCGCCACGGGAAACAAGCCGGACGCCGGCCCGCCGCTCGGGGCCGAGGGCTTCGCCCGGCTCGCCCGACTGGCCCCGGCCGGCACCCCGGTGATCGCGATCGGCGGCATCACCGCGGCCAACGCCGCCGCGCTCGCGCGCGTGGGGGCCGCCGGCGTCGCCGTGATCGGCGCCGTGTGGGGCGCTAGCGAGCCGGCGGATGCGGCGCGCGCGCTGCGCGCCGCATTTCCTTGACCCGCCGGATCGCGGCCAGATGCTCCGCGTACGTGGCGGAGAAGATGTGTTTCCCGTCCGCCTGGGCGACGAAGTACAGGAACGGTACGTCGGCGGGGTAGAGCGCCGCCGCCAGGCTGGCGCGCCCAGGCTGCGAGATCGGCCCGGGCGGCAGCCCGGCGTGCAGATAGGTGTTGTAGGAAGATCGCACGGCCAGGTTCTTCTCCCACACGCGCTTCAACCGCCGGCCGTAGGCGTAGCTCACGGTCGGATCGGCTTCGAGCCGCATTCCACGCTTGAGCCGGTTCTGGTACACCGCAGAGATGAACGGCCGGTCCGGATCATAGCGGACCTCCGATTCAATGATCGACGCCAGGGTGACGAGCTGGTGCCGCGTGAAGTGCAGCGAATCGAGACGGGGCTGCCACTCGGGGCTCCACTGCTCGATGAACTGATGCGTCATCACCTTGACCAGCTCGCGTGCGCCGATATGCAGGGGCAGCAGGTACGTCGTCGGGAATAGATATCCCTCGACGCTCGCGGCCTGCTCGGGGAGCCCGAGCTGCGCCAGCAGGGCGGAATCCTGCGCCGCGTCCAGGAACGAGTCGCGCGGAATCCGCAGCCCACGCTGGGCGAGGTCCGCGATCTCGCCCAGCCGCAGGCCCTCGCGCACCGTGAAGCGCTGCTCCACGCCACGCCCGCGCTCGAGCGCTCCCACGACGTCCGACCACGCCTCGTCCTGGCGCAGCAGGTAGACGCCGCTCTTGAGGGAACCGGCGAGCCCCCGCACCCGGGCGTACCACTGGAACACGCCAGGATGGTCGATCACCCGGTTGGCGGCGAGCGAGTCGATGGCGGCCTCGAGGGTGGCGCCAGGAGGGACAGTGACGGTTACCCGAGGACCATCGGAGCTGCCACAGGCGGCCAGCGCCCCGACGAGCAGAATGCGGAATGCGGAATGCGGAGTGCGGAATTGCTGGGCAAGTTCGATCCCAGGTGCGAGTCCCGTGGTTCGACGCTGGCGCGGGACATTCCGCATTCCGCACTCCGCATTCCGCATTGTCACAACGCGGAGCCCCGTTTCGCATCCAGGTAGTGCTGCAGTAAGACCGTCGCCGCCAGCGCGTCCACGCCGTCCTTCCGGCCCCGGGTGGTGCCCCCCATGTCGCGCACCGCGTTGAGGGCGCGCGCCGTCGTGAGCCGCTCGTCCCACAGGGCCACGGGCTTGCCGGAGTGCTGCGCGATCGCCGCCGCCAGCGTGCGGGCGGCGCTGGCGGCGTCACCTTCTCCGCCGTCCGGGTCGAGCGGCAGGCCGACCACCACGCCCGTCACGGCGTGACGCTCGACCAGGGTGAGCAGCTGACGCATGGGGAAGCGCTTGCCGGTACGGCGCGTGAGGGTCGCGAGCGGTTGGGCGAGCGTCTGCGTCTCGTCGGACAGTGCGAGGCCGATGCGGCGCTCTCCCCAGTCCACGCCGAGCAGCCGCCCCGACCCGCCGGTCATCCCTGCTGCATCGTCTGGAAGAACTCGACGTTGTTCTTCGTCCGCTTCATGCGCTCGAGCAGGAACTCGATGCCCTCGACGGGCGGCATGTCGGCCAGGAAGTTGCGGAGCAGGTACACTTTGTTGAGCTCTTCCTTGGTGAGGAGCAGCTCCTCCTTGCGGGTGCCGGAGCGCTGCACGTCGATGGAGGGGAAAGTGCGACGCTCGGCGATGCGGCGGTCGAGAATCACTTCCATGTTGCCCGTGCCCTTGAACTCCTCGAAGATCACCTCGTCCATGCGGGAGCCGGTGTCGATGAGCGCCGTGCCCACGATCGTGAGCGAGCCGCCGCCTTCGATCTTGCGCGCCGCCCCGAAGAACCGCTTGGGCTTCTGCAGGGCGTTGGCGTCCACACCGCCCGACAGGATCTTGCCGGAGTGGGGCACCACCACGTTGTGCGCCCGGCCCATGCGCGTGATCGAGTCGAGCAGGATCACGACGTCCTTGCCGTGCTCGACCAGGCGCTTGGCCTTCTCGATCACCATGTCGGCGACCTGGACGTGGCGGTCGGCCGGCTCGTCGAACGTGGACGAGATCACCTCCACATTCGGTCCCTTGACGTTCTCCTCCATGTCCGTCACCTCCTCGGGCCGCTCGTCGATCAGCAGCACGATGAGGTAGACCTCGGGATGGTTCTCGATGATGGAGTTCGCGAGCTTCTGCAGCAGGATCGTCTTGCCGGCCTTGGGAGGCGAGACGATCAAGGCGCGCTGCCCCTTGCCGATGGGGCTGAGCAGGTCCAGCACCCGCATCGACAGGTCGCCGTCCGCGCGCTCGAGCTTGAGCCGCTCCTCGGGGTAACGGGGCCGCAGGTTCTCGAACGCGACCCGGTGCTTCGCCTTCTCCGGCTCGTCGCCGTTGACCACCTCGACCTTCAGCAGGGCGAGATAGCGCTCGCCTTCTTTGGGAGGCCGCACCTGCCCCATGATCGTGTCGCCGGTGCGCAGGTCGAACCGCTTGATCTGGCTGGGCGAGACATAGATGTCGTCGGGGCCGTACAGGTAGTTCCAGTCGGGGCTGCGCAGGAACC
>Ga0209350_1000155_pt1 | contig 45185 bp, 49 predicted proteins | sample GraSoi013_2_20cm_2_FD_185822 | JGI IMG/M metagenome (GOLD analysis project Ga0209350, IMG submission 185822) | Grasslands soil microbial communities from the Angelo Coastal Reserve, California, USA - Sample 09_27_2013_2_20cm (SPAdes) (version 2) | ecosystem: Environmental > Terrestrial > Soil >...
GAAGTTAGCCCCCTCTCAAGGAAGTTCTGATCTCAAAGATAGTTCAGTGTCGACGCGTTCTTGAAGCGTGGCGAAGCCCTCTTCCGACTAGACCGAAGAAGAGAGCAGCCATCCAGATGATCACGATGATCATGATGTCGATTCGGGGAATCATCGGTAACAGATTGTCAATGCTCCCAATTGTGTCAGCATAGAGGATCCTCGGGAATAGATCTAGCGCCCAGAGCGCGACTACGAGACTCGCTAGCGTTCCAAGAAATAGCCAACGGCCGATGCTTCTACCACCAGCGTATTCGTCTAGTTGTTCCGACTCTGGAATCTCAACCGATTCCTCTATGAGATTCCCTTGATCTTCGCCAATATTCGCGGATGGCTGTGTTTGACGGTTCAGGCTGTTGAGAATTTGGTCGGTGGTTGTCGGAGCTTCTTTGGTCTTTGACCTTCCGGAGAAATCGAATCGGTGGCGAGCACGGGGGCGTTTCTCTTCCAACTCTGTTCAGCTAGGCTCTCGATTTATTAATAGTTAACACTAACACTTGGGCAGGCCAGTACCGGGTCGATGAAGTCCGAGAAATCTTAGTGAATACTTCCCCAACGACTCACGAGTGGATACAAGGCATCAGAAGGATTCCCGGGTCTACATCTGCATGATCTTCTTAATCTGATCCTTCGCGTGTTCGAGTGCCGTGTTTACTTTGTCCATTCAACAAGTACTTCTTCCTGAATTGAAAGTTCCTTAATCCTTCTCGCCTCGTCGATAGCGTCGCTGATCGTAGCAGAGACAAGTTTCAGTTTCGGCGGAATCGTCCTTCTTCGCTCTTTCATTTTCTGTCCCGCAAGACTCTTAGAGAATATGACAGTTGGTCAGCAAGAAGCCCGGCCAACGCCTAGACGTTAATAATAGGCAGTCACAAGCATTCGAGCAGATCTCGAAACTATGAAAATCGGCGTTCTCGGTAGCGGCGATGTCGGCAAAGCCCTAGGAAAAGGATTCGTCAGTCGTGGGCACGAAGTGAAGATCGGCTCACGCACTCCGAACAGCGACAAACTGAAGACATGGGTCAATCAGGTAGGAAAAAACGCGTCAACAGGAACCTTTGCAGATTCAGCGGCCTTCGGAGACATCATCGTCCTAGCAACCAACGGCTCGGCCATCGAATCGGCCATCGACCTCGCCAAGCCACTGAACTTCAACGGAAAACTAGTCATAGACGTAACCAACCAGCTCGACTTCTCAAGGGGCCCACCTCCCGGAATGCTGTATTCGCCGACAGACTCTCTCGGTCAAAGAGCTCAGCGCAAGCTTCCATCCGCAAAGATAGTCAAGTGTTTCAACACTGTCCCGAACTCGCAGATGGTTGATCCAAAGTTCAAAGATGTCGAAATGATGATCTGTGGAAACGATCCCGCGGCGAAGCAGCAAGTAATGAGGATTCTGAAAGAGTTTGGCTGGAAAGGGGCCATAGATATTGGCGGCATCGAGAACGCAGGGTGGCTAGAAGCCTTTGTCCCGCTCTGGGCAAGGGTCGGTATGTCACTGAACACATGGGATCACGTGTTCAAAGTAGTCCGATAGCGGTCCGGAAGAAACCCGGAAGTCTCGGTTGGCGCATTGATCGAAACAGATCTAGTTGTACAATTCGTCGTATCGTCGGAATTTCCAGTAGGCTGTGGAAACAAGCCACGCTACGAGAAAGATTCCCATTATTCCGAATCCCATAGTTTCGAAGTCAAGATTCGCTAGCCAGTTCCAATAAGGTCCAGTCAACTTCAGTTCGCTGGCAAGAACCTGCAAGAGCTCGACTCCACCAATCGCAAATGCGACGGCGACCGAAATCATGGTCACAGTCAGGTTGTAGTAGATTTTCCGGATGGGCTTTAGAAATGCCCAGCCATACGCAGCACGCATTGCAATCCCGTCAGTGGTGTCAGCAAGAACCATTCCGCACGTGAACAAGAACGGGAGAAGCAGAATCATCCAGAGTGGGATCGACGAGGAGACAGCAAATACGATGGTTATTGCGAACAGGGCGATCTCGCTGGCAGTGTCGAAGCCGAGCCCAAACAAGACGCCGATTGGATATATCTGCCAGGGTTTCCGAACTATCTTGAAGAGACCTCCGAAATATCGGTTTAGGAAGCCCCGACTTTGCAAAAGGCCCTCAAGCTCGGATTCGTCTATCTTTCCTCCCTTCATGGTCTTGAAAGTCTGATAGATGCCCATCACGATGATCGCGTTGACGAGTCCTATCAGAAAGAGAAAGATCCCCGACACAGTTGTGCCGATTATTGCCCCGGAGCTTTGAAGCCCAGGTATCTGATTCGCAACTGATTGAGTTGCGATCACCAAGGCAACTACGAGTCCGACCACAACGGTCGAGTGTCCAAGTGAGAACCACGTTCCCACCGTAAGAGGACGCTCCCCGTCTTGCAGAAGTTTGCGCGTCGTATTGTCTATCGCCACAATGTGGTCAGCATCCACTCCGTGGCGTAGCCCTAAGGTGTACGCGAGGACTCCCAGAGCTGCCAACCGGGCAAAAATCGTGCCCACGACTATGGACGCTGCAAACCCGACGAGTGTGGCGACGGCTATTGCAGAATAGATGACAATCACGGAGAATTTTTCGCTTGGGGAGAGGCTGAGACCGGCTCGTTCTAGTGCCTGTTCAGTCAATACCCAAACTCTCCTGTCTAATGGGTGGTGATCGTCTCATCGTTCAGCTTCGCAGAATGCCTCTGCCGCCGACTCCTGTTCGGATAATATAAAATTTCATCCTGGTAATACTTTTCTTGGAGTCAAATGCCTACAGTAATACTACCATGAGGATGATTGAATGACTGAGTTAACTACAAGAATCAGCATGTCTCTCCCACCAGGGCTCCTAGAAGCGTTCGACAGGGTTTCTCACCAAAGCGGCTATGCTGACAGATCGAAGGCTCTGCAGGCAGCCATGCGAGCATTCATCTCGGATTTCGAAGCAGGAGTCAAGAAAGGAAATGTTGTCGGATCCATCGTCATGGTCTACGACCATGAGACAAAGGGCACCGACGAGGCGATTACAGAAACGTCTCATCATCACAGACAATCAATACTCTCCTCGCTCCACGCCCATATCGACGAAGCACACTGTCTCTGCGCCCTTCTGGTCCGAGGTAAGATACCGGACATTGCGAGTCTAGAGGGCGAGTTGAAGCGAGAGAAAGGAATCATGCAAGTCAAGTCATCATACCTCGAGACAGAATCCATCTAGACCGTAGCGATGGCAAGCCTCCGATCCGAATAGCGGCGCTGGTCGGAACAAGCCGGACCCCAGCAATCGGACCCAATCTTCGTGGAGTTACCAGCGCCTACAAGAACTGCTCGATCCGAAGAAAGGCGTCTGCAGAAACGCATTATGCCACGTAGCTCCTTACTCCCTGAACCTTTTTCGAGTAACACGACCCTTTAGTCAACTTGACCGCGCATTCCAATCTCGAAGCAGAAAGCAATGTCTGCTTTCGAATTATGTAAGAAACGGGAAGCGGCTTAGGAGGGTCGTTTTTTTCAAACCAAGCAGAAGATCGTTTTCTTAGCGACCATAACGATGCTATCCATCTCTATGGCAAGCTTCCCGGCTCACGCGTCAGGGCCTTATGGTGAAACATACTCATTTTCGCAGTCTACCTCCAGAATTCAGGAGACAAACAGCCCAGGCATCACCTTCGTCCTCAACGTGACGACTCCTCTTGCTGGGATCAACTATCAATTTTCATGGGCGGTGACGGACCCAACGGGTGCGTTACAGACTACTACTACGACAGTGAACTCGGTCCCATCGACTTTCACAACCAGCGTAACTTATCCCACGAATTTCGGCAGTGCCAACATCACCTATGTTGGAGAATACAACATTACAGTTAGCCAGACCAGCCCACCTCCAACTACGAAGGCAGCGACAAGCCTCTTCCAAGTTGGTCTCACCGACGCCGAGGAATACCAGCGTACACAGCCGGTCTCAATGATTGCTCAAGGATACAAGAGTACCGAAAACATCACTATCTCGATAAGATCCCCGACTGGTAACGCCTCTGGCTTCCCCACAACTAGACTGGCAGACTCGCTTGGCGTACTCGCCTACACTTGGACCAGTATTCCGCCCTCAGTCCCTCTCGGAAACTATACAGTTACGCTGACTGGATCGAAAACGCCAAAGACCGGCTTCCCTGATACTCAGACCTTCCTCATCGATCCAGCTAACGTAACCATCACACAACTCTCGATAACCCAGAACTCGTTACAAAGGTCGCAGACTGAGACTTTTCGCTTCTCAGCAACTTACCCAAATGCAGCCCAAGCTAAGACTGGCTCCGCGATCGTAAGGATAATCGAAGCAGATGGACTCACTGAGCACGACATAACGGCGACGTACAAAACCGGGGTTGGGCAGTTCCAGGGAACTTTCCAGATCCCCCTGAGAAGCGATACTGGGGTTTGGGTGGCAAGCATCGATGTGGGAGGATATAATGACGGGTATGGGAACATAGGACCTTCATCGAGTGTGAACAGAGGCTTCGCTGTATCTCCCGCCGTTCTTACCGTCACAGCAAACACGCCCAACAATAACTACACGACAGGGAGCATCATAGTCGTCAATGCGATCGTAGTAACCCCGGGAGGCGATAACTTCACTAGTGGAACGGTGATAGCTACTGCCCATCATTCCTCTCTTGAGATTGGCGGCCCACTCCAGTTATCTTATGATCAGACTCATGGGAAGTGGGTCGGCAGCTACACCGTTAATTCAACTAACCCAGTAGGATCATGGCTAATACAAGTCAATGCAACCGACGCGTATGGCAACTCAGGATATGGTTCGACTTCAACACTAGTTACCCTTCCACCTTCTCAACAGCCGCCATCCCCGACGAGTTCGGCATTCAACTATCTCTGGATTATAGTCATCGCGTTGGTGGCAGCTTTAGCTATCCTTGCTTCGTTCATCGTCTATAGACGGGGAAGAATGGTGCGGAGAGTGTTGAAGGTTGATCTTGAAGCGATTCATGCAGAAGCCAAGAAGGTCGAGAGCAACGAATTCTTCAAGAATGTCCAAGAACAATTAAAGGAACAGAAAAGAAATCCTCAGGACAGCACCGATGTCAAATAGAAGAGAATCCTTCACGCAACTCGTGGACGCGACGAAACCGAAAAAATGCTGAATTTGCTCTAGAGATCGGATAGTTCTTCTTTCGAGTTGTTCGCCGAGCCAAGATAAGTGTAGACGCCGGTCTTCAGAACCTTCAGGGACAAAAGGGCACACTTCAGTCGGACTGCGCTGAGCTGTCCACCTATCAGAGAGAGTATCTCGTCCTTGGAGATGTTCCGCACTTCGTCCAACTTCTTTCCCTTCACAAGCTCCGTCAGCATGGACGCCGAGGCTTGACTGATTGCGCATCCTTGACCGTTGAATCGCACATCTCTTACGCTGTCGTTCTTGTCCAGTTCCAATTGCATTTCTATGACGTCGCCGCAGAGAGGGTTGGAGTCCTTGGCGCTGATCTGTGCGTGTTCTAACGTTCCCTTGTTTCTAGGGTGGCGGTAGTAGTCGAGTATGATCTCGGAATAGACTGAACTCAAATCTTGAAGACCCTTCCCGCTCGCTCGACAGAGTCGACGAGACGATCTATCTCCTCTTCAGTATTGTAAAGATATACGCTGGCTCGCGTAGTGGCGGCAACTCCTAGTCTTTCCATGAGAGGTTGGGCACAGTGGTGGCCTGATCGGACAGCAATTCCATCCTCGTCCAGCATGGACGCCATGTCGTGCCCGTGAACATCTGCAAGGTTGAAACTTACGACTCCCCCACGGGTCTCCGGGTCCGAGGGCCCGTAGACTTTCAAACTCTTTACTCCTCCTAATGCTTCAAGGGCATACTTCGTTACTTCCCTGTCGTGATCTCTAATGTTCCTAAGACCCATTCTTGAGAGATAGTCGACAGCCACTCCTAGCCCGATTGCCCCAGCGATATCGGTGGTTCCGGCTTCAAACTTGAAGGGCGGATCCTTGAACGAGGCCTCGTAGAGATGGACTTCTCGGATCATCTCTCCCCCACTCTGGTAGGGCTCCATGTCTTGTAGAAGCTCTCGCTTTCCATAGAGGACCCCTATTCCTGTGGGTCCGCACATCTTGTGGCCGGAAAAGGCGAGGAAATCACAGTCTAGATCCTGAACGTCGATCGGCATGTGTGGGACAGACTGGGCGCCGTCTACCAGGATCTTGCATCCGGATTTGTGAGCTTCGCGCGCTAATTCTCGAATAGGATTGATTGTCCCCAGCACGTTGGAAACCTGTGTCACGGCGAAAAGCTTGACCGTTCCTGTTTCTAGGTGTTGATGAATGTCTTCGCGGAGGAGTCGTCCATCTTCCGAGATTCCAACATATTTCAGGCTCGCTCCCTTTTCACGCGCGAGCCGTTGCCATGGGACGATGTTGCTGTGATGCTCCATCTCGCTGAGCATGACGCCGTCGCCGAGTCCAATATTCGACCGACCCCAGGAGTGAGCCGCGAGGTTTATTGCCTCCGTCGTTCCTCGGACGAAGATTATCTCTGAAGGGTCTCTGGCGTTGATGAGATGGGCGATTTTTCGTCTAGCTTCCTCGTAGGCTACTGTTGCCTCTTCGCTTATCCTGTAGACTCCTCTGTAGACGTTCGCGTTGTACTGGTTGTAGAAACGGTCTAAGGCCTCTATGACTTGTACTGGTTTCTGTGAAGTTGCTGCGTTGTCGAGATAGACGAGAGGTCTTCCGTTGATCTCTCGCCGTAGAATGGGAAAGTCCGCTCTTACTTGCATGACGTCGTATTCGCTGGTTTTTTTGGCGGGGTAGACTTGGGCGTGGCGTTGCATGGATTGTCCTCTGACCAGAGGACAGAGTTATTGTCGGAGAATTCTTGGTTGGGTCTTAGACGTGCTGGTGGTGTTCTTCGGGACTACGGGCGCCAGTGGCTTGTTCTTTGCCTTTCGGTACGAAGCTGTGGCCGCATCCACACGTAAGGTAGCTCTCGGGGAAGTTGAACTTGAAGCCTCCACCCATCTCGGTCTCGACATAGTCGATCTCGGCGTCTCCGAGAAGGTCTGCGCTCTTAGGGTCGGCGACGATGTTTACCCCGTTCCTATGTTCGATAACGTCGCTTGTGCCCGTCTTGTCGAGTTTGAGACCGAACTGGTAGCCTGCACAGCCTCCCGCTTTTACGAAGACGCGGAGGGCAAGGTTCTGGTCGTTGACCTGCTTCAGATAGTCCTGTACTTTCGTTGCTGCCTTATCGGTTATGCTTATTGCCATACTTCTCTAACCTCCTAGTTCCTCTGCCCCTTTTTAACCTTGACAGTCAATTTACCCTCGTTATCGGGTACTGGGAGGCGGATAAGGTATTTCGGATGGCACCCTCTAAATGACGCTCTTACGCGAACCAGTTAAGTCTTAACCAAGCCTCTGGGATTGAGGAAACCAAATTCTAGCAAACCTATTATCGGATGGATCAAGGCAGAAACTGTCGGGTCCCTCTACGGCTAAAATTCTAGTTTCGGCCCAAACATAGCGTGCTATCAGGGGTTCTGTTAACTCTTCGTCGGTTGAGTTAGCTTCGGAGCATCGACTCCAGGGATTACCGTAGGCGTCGGGTTCCCCTTCACAGCTTCAGCTACTCTACCTTGCGCCTCGACCATGGGAGGCCGGGAACGTGCGAACCTCACCCGTCCCCGCCAGGCCAGGTTTACTGCAGCCACCATGTCCCGGTCCATTACTACTCGACATTTTCCACACCAGAGCTTACGTCGTAGTCTCTTGTCCGATTGGAGTCTCTCCCCGCATCTCGGAAGCCTCTCTTGAGAGACTTTTCCTAGCCGCTAGTATTCCTGCTGCTCTCGATATGGCGGAGAGCTTGTAGCAGCTGGGAGAATCGTGCTGGGGAGAGTTGGTTGTAGGAGAGCAGTGAGAGCCTTCTCAGCGAAGATACATTGTTCGCTAGGCCTATCCGTATGGACTCGTTGACCATCCTCCTGAACGCCTCCAGTAGTCCCAACCCGTCGCGTGTCGGAGCATAGTGTTGCCAGACAGAGTCGAAAGCCAACAACGAACCGATAAGAGTCACAACCCGTCATATACGTCAGAGAGGCATCCGACGATAAGTCAACAGAACCTAACCTTGAAGGTACAGATCATACTTCTCCGTGCCCGTTCGGGGCAGCTTCTAGAGTCTCCTTTTTGATCCAGTCGTAGCCCCTCTCCTCAAGGACATCCGCTAGCTCTGGGCCTCCGGACTTTACCATTCTGCCATCTAGGAGAATGTGCACATGGTCTGGTTTGATGTAGCGTAGAATCCGTTGATAGTGCGTGATTATCATGACGCCCATCTCGGGTCCCACTAGCTTGTTTACTCCCTCAGCGACGATCTTGACAGAGTCGATGTCCAGTCCCGAGTCTGTCTCGTCTAGGACCGCAATCTTGGGTTGGAGGATGGCTAGTTGGAGTATTTCGCAGCGCTTCTTTTCTCCCCCGGAGAATCCTTCGTTTAGGTAGCGTGTGGCAAAGGATTCATCCATGTCCAAGAGTTTCAGCTTCTCTTTCAGGAGCTTTCTGAACTCGAGGACCGAGAGCATCTCTTGTCCCAAGTCGCCTTTCTTGCCGCCTTGTCTGACCGCGTTGTATGCGGTGCGAAGGAATGTGGCTAGGGATACGCCCGGCACTTCGTAGGGGTACTGGAAGGCTAGGAACAGCCCCTTGCGAGCTCTTACGTCCGGCGCAAGCTTCAGAATGCTCTCGTGGTCGAAAAGGATGTCTCCCTTGGTAACTATGTACTTTGGGTGTCCCATGACGGTCGAGGCAAGGGTGCTCTTACCTGACCCGTTCGGACCCATAACAGCGTGAATCTCACCCTGTTTGACTTGGAAGTCTACTCCTTTGAGAATCTCCTTGCCATCGATCGTGGCGTGGAGGTCTTTGATATCGAGCTGGCTCACGTTATGGCTCATCTTAGGGATTCACGTCCGCTTCAATTTCCACTCTTTAGCTATTCTCTCGATTACAATCGGCGTATGACGTATGTCATATTTAAGGGCTCTAAGACTCCGAACCAAACCCTGTCTCTCTCTCTTATGGAAAAGACATACGGATTGAAATCGGTTCCTCAAACAGGCTTCCGAAACAAGTCCCCAAAACCATTGCTTGAAACATTTCCCAATTCGCTTCATGAAACAGGCTCATGGAACAGTTAAACACGAATTTTTCTAGAAAAAAAATTCTACTCCTAGCGTGAAATCTTTTCGACCCCCCACGGGGGGCTACCCAGATCTCCAGAGACGCACGGCTCCGGCTGACTCCCGAGACCACTGTCCACACATGAACAGTTCAAATCAAAAACCAACGCACAGAAATTTCTAACAATAGTTCGAGTAACAAGTTTCCGTTAGTTTCCTGGCATCCGGACTGTCGGGATTCCTGTGACGACTGGACAGCCACTGGGGTTACGCCGAGATTATGGTATTGTTAGGGCTTAGTTCTATCCAACCGCCTGGTTGGTAGATCAAGAATGGCGATAGAGTTAACACCAACAAGGATCAAGGGAAGCAAGTATCTCCTGATCCCTAAAGACCTGGCCCAGCTTCTCGAAATTGACGACCAGAGCATCCTCAACCTCACTATCGAAGAAACAAACCAAGGACAACGACTCGTCTATTCAATCCGAGAGAAGCACAGCAACCCCGCTCACAACTAGCCGCACTTCTTTCGGCGACCAATTATCTTATGACCTGTCCAAGCTCTCTCGCTGTTCATGGACAAGATGGATAAGGCTTCTGAGAAGAAGAAAGGCTTCGTTAAGGAGTTCGTTGACTTTCTTCAGACCTTCGGCGTCATAGGTCTCGCCATCGGTTTCGTCATAGGAGTCGCCTCGTCGGCTGTCGTAAACTCGCTGGTCAAGGACCTCATCAACCCCATCGTTGGTCTGATCCTCCCTACAGGAAACTTATCGTCCCTGAACGCGACCGTAACTTCCCCAGTGTCAGGGAAGCCGTCTGTGTTTCTCTACGGCGATTTCATCTCCCAGATCATATACTTCATCATAATCGCCTTGGTGGTCTTCATCATGTACAAGCGGCTCAAGCGGCTCGGCCTCGCCAAGATGTAAAGCCAGCTAAGGCGGTCTTGCGAAGTTTTTTCAGGGGTAAGTCCGGATTCCGGTGATGATGAACTGTATTGCTATGGCTGCTATGAAGACCGCCATTACCTGGGCGATGACCGAGGATCCGGTCTTTCCGAGTAGGGAGTGGATTCTTGGGGTTTGTTTCATGACGATCCAGCTGAGTAGCATCACAATGAGAACTGAGCCGAGCGTGACGAGTATTCCGTAGGCTCCTAGGGCTATCATCGTCGTGGTGATGGCGCCGGGGCCTACGAGCAGGGGGAAGGCGATCGGGACGATTCCTGAGTCTTCGTGTGAGCCTGGTTTAGCGAATCTTTCTCCTCTGAAGAGTATGTCGAGGGCGAGTAGGAGTAGTAGTAGTCCGCCGGCCATTTCGAAGCTTGGGAGGCTGATGCCGAAGAGGGCGAGTAGCTCTTGGCCTACGAGAGCGAATATTGTTAGGAGGCTGGCTCCGGTGTAGATTACGACCCGGTACATCTTGGTCCGATCAGGTGGGGGCATGCTGCTGGTGACGTTTGAGAAGATGGGGACTAGGCCAATGGGGTCGACGATGATGAATAGGGCGACGGTGGCGCGAACTAGGTCTACTACCGGGTCGGGGCTCATCTATCTGCCTCTTTTGTGTGGTGGGCCGGGAGGGATTTGAACCCACGACCTTCGCCGTGTGAGGGCGACGTCCGTTCCGTGCATTCTATGCTTACCAGGCTGGACTACCGGCCCGGAAAGCCGGTCTAGAAGGGTAGACTATTTCATGTTTCAAACGCGGGGGGTCGTCTCTGGCTGGAAATCCGGATAGCTCCCTAGGGGATAGGAAAAGTCATAGTAGGAGTTTCAAGTGCCTGTTTCAAGAAGTAGATCTGGAACCCGTTTCAGACGATTTCGTGAACCCGTTTCCAATAGCAGTTGAAACGGATGATGGAAGCGGAGCTTCTAATTGTGCCCGCTAATCTTTCCGCGTCTTCGGCCTGGGTCCCGATACGGCTGGGAATGCTTCTCCGATCCTATAGAATCAGGATCTCCGCCGGAGATTTCTGGTTCTTTCTTGGATCGATCCACGGATTTGGCGCGTTTCGCGTGGCTTTCCGGCTTTGCTGACACGTCCGCGGAACTGGGACTCTTCGGCTCATTCAGTTCCGTCACGTCCTTCGCTCTAGTCTTCGATCGCTCCCTAGCCCGGGTCCGAGTCTCCGTCTTCTCCAGTGTTAAGGTCGACTGTTCTGTGGCGTGTGCCTGGGGCTTGTTGCGGACCTCCTCATGCCAGAGATTCCACTTGTGCCGCAGCTCGGAGTAACTCTCATCAGCCAGCTTGATGAACTCGCGAGCAACTGCAATATTCTTCTCAAGATCCCTAAGGCGAGAATCCAGCTCGTTGGCGATTTCGCTGCCCGATAGATTGTTGAGCAGGGTAGCCTCTTTCTCCGTTACTTTCGACATTCCAGATCAGCGAACAATAGTACGCGAACCATCTAATCCTGATGTTCCCCTCCAAAGACCTGAACAGTAGCAGCTGTGCGGAACGACTTCAAAACCAGCAATAACCCGCTGTTGCATGTCTTCCGGGTCTCCGAGAGGCTTATCAGCACTCAACCAGGTCGAGGCTAAGCTATCGGAAGAATGGTGGTGCGTCTACTGCCTGCCAGAATAGCTACAAAGATCGTCTGCACAATCGGCCCTGCGTCTAGCTCTTCCAGCGTTCTAGGTCACATGATCCGAGCCGGAATGGATGTCGCCAGGATCAACTTCTCACATGGAACCTACGAGGAACACCTGAAGAACATCGAGTCAATTCGAAAAGCCAGTCATAATCTTCGCCGCCCGGTAGCCATACTTCAGGACCTGCCTGGTCCGAAGCTCAGAGTCGGAAAACTCGTCTCAGAGCCCATGCATCTTCGGCGGCTCGAGACTGTAACGCTAACGACTAAACCGTCTAAGGCAAAGGGCAAGATTCCGGTCGCGTATCCTGACTTGTCGGAGACGGTCAGGAAGGGTGATACAATCTATCTTGCTGACGGGTCGATCAGGCTCGAAGTCTTACGCACTACTCGAGATGAAGTGGAGGCACGTGTGCTAGTGGGCGGCGACCTCATTTCCGGCAAGGGTCTAAACCTTCCTAGGCTACGAGTACGGGTACCTGCGATAACGCGGGAAGACCGTGAGCATCTATACTTTGGGTTTGAGAATAATTTCGACATGGTCGCGGTCTCATTTGTCCAGAGAGCCGACGACATACGTATGGCGCGGAAGGTCGCCGCCGAGAAGGGACGAGAATTGTTTGTGGTTGCAAAGATCGAGAAAAAGGAGGCCGTTGAGAATCTTGAGGAGATCGTCAAGGAATCGGACGGGGTAATGGTTGCACGGGGAGACCTCGGGGTCGAGCTGAGCCTCGAGCGCATACCGATCGTTCAGAAGAGGATCATTTTCGAGGCGAATCGCCAAGCGAAGCCGGTGATAACGGCCACACAGATGCTAGAGTCCATGATCTCCGCACCGACCCCCACCAGGGCCGAAGTGACAGATGTTGCCAACGCGATCCTCGACGGCTCAGACGCTCTCATGCTGTCGGAGGAGACGGCTATTGGAAATTATCCTGTCGAAGCGGTCAAGACACTCCAGAAAGTTGCTCAGGAAACCGAACGCTACCTCCCTAAGCAGATTACCCAGCAGAGACGTGAATGGCATGAGAATAGTCAGGAGGACGCAATCGCCTTCGCCGCGTGCGAAACAGCACTACAGATCTCAGCAGCAGCCATCGTGACACCGACACGTACAGGCAAGACCGCACGGCGAGTCTCAAAATACAGACCAGCTCTACCAATAGTCGCACTCACGTCCCAGGCAGAAGTCGAAAAACAACTACTACTCTCATGGGGCGTGCAGACAGTAAGAAGAGAAGTGGAATCAACGGAATCCATTTTCACGGAGGCGGAAAAAACCGTCAAGAGACTCAAACTTGCGCGGAAAGGCAACACGATAGTAATCGTGTCAGGAGACCCGAAAGGCCCCATGGGACGGACCGACCTCTTGAAAATCCAAAAAGTAAGGTAGACCCACTCCAGCTCAGATTAACTAAAAGGCTAGTCGCGTTCGGTAGTTCATACTTTTGCCCATGTTCGTAAGATACTAGGCTTTGTATACGACATCGGCATGATAATGGCTCGACCTGAATAGTTCCTTGTCTCTCAGCTCATCCATGTCACCCTTACCCTGCCAGTCTTGCGGCTGTGCCGCGAGCTCGTGCGCGACCTGTCGTACTCCGGCCGACTGCTCCAACTGCGCAACATGTTGCTGCAACGACCCTCACCGGTCCTGGAGACGGACGCGGACTGGGGCAGGTATCAAGATCGAATACTTCAGCTCCGCCTGGATGACGGTCGAGGTTATCGGTTCAGTCTGGTCCGGACTCATTGCTGGAAGCTTCGCTCTATTAGCCTTCGGAGGCGACAGCCTCGTCGAGCTGCTCTCGGGTATCACAGTCCTATCATTTCTTCGAAAGCCCCAAGCAAGTTCTACTGCCGACCCAGGAAGGACCGAACGGCTAACAAACGCTCTACTCTTCTCGCTAATTCCAGTAATCGGACTGTTGGCCGTCTACTCGTATGTTACCGGACTTAGACCAGAGGCCTCGCCTGTGGGCATAGCTATCGCGGTGGGGGCGGTGGTAATAATGCCCTATCTTTGGCTAGGGAAGAGAAGAATCGGCCGCGAGACCCGCTCCTCTATGCTGTCGATGGATGCTGTCGCATCGCTCACCTGCATCTTCATGTCCGTCGCACTGCTAGGAGGTCTACTCGTCGAATACTTCCTCGGACTCTGGTGGGCCGACTATCTGGCTACCGCGTTCATACTTGCATTCGTCTCCAGAGAAGCCTTTGAGTCGTACCGTGAACTTCACGAGTGAATCTCTTTCCTTGGTATTTGCAAGAACTCCCCCTACGGAGTCGGGGTTCTAGCCGTTTGACGGGAACCTAGCCCGAAAAGTTACTTTTCTGGAATCTCTCTATTGCTCGTGACGTGTTGCTGGTTCGGAATTTCTCGGCTGTCCCTCTTGTATTCTCCTCTGCTGGCTGCTTGGAGTTCGTGTTTCGCCTCGCCCAACGACTTTGCGAGTTCAGGTATCTTCTTAGGACCCCAAACCAGTAGGGCGGCGATAATTGCTCCAATCATGACGACCTCCCACGGATCAATCAAGGACGATCGGTCTGCCTGAACTAAGCCGTTCAGCTTATGATTTCTTGGTCCATATTATCCAAACAAGAATGGTGCGGTATGATCAGGTTCGTCCCTTATCTTTCTATGTAGTCACGTATTGCTTTCATCTGCTTCGGATTCTTCCGAAGAAACTCGACCAGCTTTGCAATCTTGTGAACAGTGATTGGCTGAATGTAGTGCTCGATTCCTTCAGTATCCTGATGCGCCGTTTCCTCCTCCACTCCGATCAAAGATAGAAACTCAGAGATAATCCCGTGACGCGAGGTTACGGACCTGGCTACTTTCTCGCCCTTCTCGGTTAGCTTCATGCCTCGGTAGGGCTCATGGACAAGGTAGCCCTTCTTGGCAAGGTTTCCTACCATCGTGGATACTGTTGGGGGTTTGACCTGCAACATGTCCGAAAGATCGAGCGTGCTCGCGTAGCCTTTGTCGTGGCTCAGCCGGTAGATTGCTTCGAGGTAGTCTTCCAGTCGAGAGGTCTCTTTTTTCAGCGGAGTCATCCTTGTACAGTTAGGTTTCAGAGTCAAACGACGTAGTTCGGTAAAAAGCTTGGCAAACTAGGCACGTCAAAAGCAATTCGAGTATAATAGCAAAATTAGACCAGACAAATCATGTTAGAGTGACCTAAATTTAAATACAACAAAGTTCCTCTCATGCCAGCCATGCGGGCCCCCTGGAAGGCGCAAGAACAGATCGCGACTGATCTGACGGGGCAGAGAGTAACCACCCGTGCTTCTCGTCGCGAATTCCTTCTCTACCTCGGCCCTTCACTCATGGTTTCCCTAGCCTACATGGACCCCGGCAACTACGGTACCGACCTAGCTGCAGGGGCGGGCTTCAAGTTCGGGCTAGTCTGGGCTGTCTGGCTAGCCTCCGGCATGGCAATGCTACTGCAGTATCTTTCTGGGAAGCTTGGAATCGCGTCTGGTCATTCTTTACCCGAAATGGTCAGAAAGTCGCTGGTACGGAGAGAGTTTGTGGTCCCGTACTGGATCGCTGCTGAGGCCGCAGCGGCGGCGACCGACCTTGCGGAATACTTGGGCACCGTCGTGGCTCTCAACCTACTCTTTGGCGTACCTCTGCTGTACGCCGCAATCTTCGGCGCGCTCGATGTGCTCCTGTTAATGACGATGATGACAAGAAGATTCCACATAATCGAACAATTCTTCATGCTTTTCACGAGCGTTCTCGTCGTTGGCATACTCTACCAGCTGATAGTCATCAAACCCGACCTTAGTCAGATCGCATACCATTCTGTTGTCCCAGGCTCACTGAGCACCGACGCCCTCCTGCTTGTTGTTGGAATAATTGGGGCGACTGTCATGCCCCACGCCCTCTTCGTCCACTCCTGGCTTTCAAAGAACAAGATGGACACCATCGGAAAAAAAGTCCTCGACCCTCAGAAGAGATATGATTCTTCTAATGCTACGGTCGAAGTGAGACAAAGAACTAGGAGAATCCACCTCCGAGAAACCGTGGTCTTCTTGAGCATTGCCGGAGTCGTCAACGCAGGAATACTACTTGTGGCTACACCGTTGTATCCAAACTCCAATCTCACGATTGAACACGCAGTACAACAGCTAAGCGGCATATTCTCGCCCATCGTCGGGACTGTCTTTGTTCTGACCCTTCTCGCTTCGGGTCTCACGTCATCGACACTTGGAACAATCGCAGGGCAGGTCATAATGGAGGGACTGATAGGGAAGCACTGGAACATATGGGCAAGAAGAATAGTAACAAGGGGTGTGAACGTGTTCCCCACCACGATAGCTATTCTGCTAGGGCTTGATCCACTCATCTTGCTGGTTTACAGTCAGGTGATCCTAAGCCTCATGATTCCCCTCCCGATGATCCCACTCGTCTACTTCACATCAAAGAAGAAGTTCATGGGTGACTTTGTCAACAGAAGCAGAACAATCATTATCGCTGTCGTCACTGTCGCATTGATAATGGCATTCAATCTATACTTGTTGCTAACCTATGTATAGAACCGTGAACCGGTTCTGGTGAAGTCTCTCAGCCGGATAGCGCGCCACGACAAAGACGACCTGCGCAGTCCAAACGCCCCTTCTATCCACGTTTCATGATGAACCTCCTCGAAAGGCTTTATTGGTAACCGTGGCGGTACCGCGTCGCTCCGCCAAAGAGGTCTCGAAAAATGAAGCAGCGACGGCCAACGAATCCTGAACTGATCGGCGCCATAGGCTACCTTATGAAGGCGGGAAAACAGTACCAGACACCCCTCTGGATCACTATCGCAAGTTTCCTAGGCAAATCCCGAAGAACAAGAATCGTCCTGAACCTTGGCCAGGTCTCGAAAAACCTCAAGGGCGGAGAAGTCGTCGCGGTCCCCGGCAAGGTCCTCGGCTCAGGCGAGCCGAAAGAGAAATTGACCATAGCCGCGTTCAAATTCTCTCCGAGAGCACTCGTCAAGGTCGAGAAAGCTGGAGGACGGTGCATACCCTTCTCGCGTCTCGTCGAAGAGAATCCTCGCGGAACAAACGTCAGACTCCTTCGATAGTCCACGGACTATTCGAATCCTAGCAACTTTTTTAGCCGCATTGTACAGAGTTCGGCCCAGACCGAGGCGACATGGTTGAGAGAATCCACGGACTCATCCGAGTCCCATCGGCGGACTAACGGTTTTATCGTTGCGGGCAACTGAACGTTTTAGGGTTCTAATTGCCGGAGGGCGTGCGCCGACTCGCTGCAATAATGTTCACCGACCTTGTGGGTTTCACGGCCCTCAGCCAAAGGAACGAATCGCTAGCACTATCGGTATTGGATGAACAGAGAGAGTTGCTCCGCCCCGTCTTCACCAAGCATGGGGGTCGAGAGGTCAAGACAATCGGTGATTCGTTCCTGGTAGATTTTCATAGTGCGCTCAACGCGGTAAAATGCGCGTTCGAGATCCAGAAGACCGCGCGAGAGTTCAACACGTCTCTTCCTGAAGAACGAAGAGTTCACGTGAGGATCGGTGTTCACTTAGGTGACATAGTGGAAGCGAAGGGCGACATTTCAGGCGACGCAGTCAACGTTGCCTCCAGAATAGAATCACTGGCGGACAGCGGCGGCGTATGCCTCACCCGCCAGGTCTACGACCAAGTACAGAACAAGTTTGATTTGGCAATGACAAGCCTTGGACCCAAGTCGTTGAAGAATGTGGACTCACCAGTGGAAGTGTACAAGATAGTGATGCCGTGGGACGATGCAAGAGCCAAGGCCCCGTCCGAACACGACACGAGAAGAATAGCAATTCTGCCTTTTGCTAACATCAGCCCTGATCCAGCAGACGAGTACTTTGCTGACGGGATGACGGATGAGCTGATCGCAGTTCTGTCCAAGATTGGCGGTCTCAGAGTTGTCGCAAGGACTTCTGCTATGCGATTCAAGGGAGAGAAGACCACTGCAAAACGGATTGGCCAGGAGCTGAAAATTGGCTCACTAATCGAAGGAAGTGTAAGAAAGTCCAAGAATCGGGTCCGGATCACGGTCCAGCTGATCGATACTCAGAGCGAAGAACAGCTCTGGACTGAGACGTACGACCGAGACCTACAGGACATTTTCTCTGTCCAGAGCGATATTGCCCAACAAGTGGCGAAGTCTCTTGAACTGAGACTTGGAGCTCGAGAAAGCTCAGCCCTCCGACAACAGCAGACTCAGAATCCAGAGGCGTATTCTCTCTACCTCAAGGGAAGAAACCGTTGGAACTTGAGATCTGAGAACGAGATAGACAGGGCTATCAAATACTTCGAAGAGGCAATAGGTAGAGATCCACGCTATGCCCTCGCGTATGCGGGCCTCGCCGATTGTTACAGCATACTCGGATACTATGGCTTTCGACGTGCGACTGCTGTCTTCCCGAGGGCCAGGGAATTAGCGGAGAAAGCTCTGTCGCTCAGTGAGAGCCTCGCCGAACCACATGCCTCCCTGGGCGAGATTCTGATGCAATACTATTTTGAATGGAAGAGAGCGGGCTCGGAACTCGACCGCGCCCTAGAGCTGAACCCCAGCTACGCTACAGGGCATTTCTGGCGTGCGACTCATTACATGGCGCTCGGGCAGTTCAGCGACTCGCTTGCCCAAGTGAGGAAAGCCATGGAACTCGATCCGTTATCGATGATAATCCTGACTGATGCAGCAAGGAACCTATACCTGGCAAGGCGATATGATGAGTCAATTGATCAATACAAGAGGTCGCTCGAAGTTGACCCCAACTTTCCGATCGCCCATAAGGGTCTAGCTGAGGTCTACTCACGGATCGGCAAGCACGATGAAGCCGTTTCCGAGATCGAGAAAGCAATCGCTCTGTCTGGAAGAAGCATCTTCATTCTGGACGACCTTGGCTACATTTACGCACGTGCTGGAAAGATAGATGCAGCGAATAAGGTCCTAGAGGACCTAGACCGACTGGCGAGCGACGAATATGTCCCCAGCTATGGAAGAGCAGTAATCCACGCAGCTCTCGGCAATGAAGAGAGAGCAATGACCTGGCTCGAGAAGGCATACGAAGAGAGAAGCTTTCTAGTATATGTCAAGGTCGACCCGGCATTCGACAACCTCCGAAAGAGCGACAGGTTCGCCGCGCTCCTACACGAAATGGACCTCTAGACGAATCTGACCCAGCAGCAGTTGACCCCCATCCAGCGTATGGGTCCCAACTCCGACCGAGCTGATTTGAATGTTACAAACGATTTTAGCTTGAAATGATCCAAGCACAGAGGATTCAGTTGTCGCAGGGCGAGCGTAGACTCGCTGCAATAATGTTCACTGACATGGTCGATTACACAACCATGTCAGAAATAAATGAAGCACTCGCGCTTACCCTGCTCGAGGAGCACAGGGGGCTGCTGCGCCCGGTCTTTGCGAGGCATGGAGGCCGTGAAGTCAAAACCATCGGTGATGGGTTCCTTGTCGAATTTCCAAGTGCTCTAGAAGCAGTGAGATGTGCCCTGGAGATCCAGCAGCTCATGTACAAACGGAATCAGAGCGTTCCCTCTGAGAGAAAGATACAGCTGAGAGTAGCTGTTCACCTTGGAGACGTTGAACACCGGAACGGAGACGTCTACGGAGACGCCGTGAACATTGCTTCAAGAATCCAGTCTCTTGCAGATCCCGGAGGAATCTGCATAACTCAACAGGTCTTTGATCACGTACGTAACAACGAAGAATTCCGCGCAACACCCCTTGGACAAAGCCAGCTGAAGAATGTGCAGATGCCTGCGGTGGTTTACAGAGTTCTGCCCGCAACTGACGGGACCAAGCTCACGAAGAGCGACGCTCTCGAGCCGCGAAGGGTCGCCGCCCTACCGCTAGCTATGCTTAGTTCCGACCACCAGGACGAGTATTTCGCGGACGGCCTTACCGAGGAGATCATCAACACGCTCTCCTCGATTCCTGGACTTAACGTGATTGCAAGAACATCTGTGATGAAATACAAACAAGCAAACAAGAGCGTGAGCGAGATTGGACGAGAACTCAAGGTCGGAACTATTCTTGAGGGAAGCGTGAGGAAGGCTAGAAGCAGACTGCGGATCACGATCCAGCTGATCGATGTGGGAAGCGAAGCACCCATCTGGGCACAGAAGTACGACAGAGAGCTGGAAGACGTCTTCAAGATACAGACGGATATCGCGGAAAGGGTAGCCGAGGCGTTGAAGGTTCAGCTTCTCAGAGAGAGCAAAACACTCATCCAACAGAAAGCTCCAGAGGACATTGAAGCTTACGTCCTATACCTGAGGGGACGATACTATTGGAGCAGGAGGACCAAGGAAGACCTCGAGAAAGCAATAGCGTATTTTGGGGAAGCGATACGGAAGGACCCCGACTACGCGCTGGCTCACGCTGGAATGGCGGATTGCTATACTCTGATGGGACGCCATCTCTACCTCCCCGCTGACGACGCCTTCTCGAAAGCGCGAGACTACGCCAACAGGGCATTAGAACTCAACGACAACCTTGCAGAGGCGCACACTTCGCTCGCCGCTGTTCTGATGAATTACGACTGGGACTGGGACGCGGCTGAGGAGCAGTTCAGACACGCGATCCATCTGAACCCCAACTATGCAACCGCCCACTATTGGCACTCCGTGCTCCTACAGACAAAGGGAAGGCTACAAGAATCGATCGCGGCGGCGGAGAAAGCGCAGGTACTAGACCCCCTCTCTCCAGTAATCGGGATGGGCGTCGCACAAACCTACCTCTTCTCAGAACAATATGACAAAGGAATTGCTGAATGCCGCAAGTATCTCGAAATGAACCCAAACTTCGTCGTAGCCCATGACTTTCTAATCCACCTGTACGTGCACAACGGTTCCTTCGAGAAAGCGACTAGTGAGGCTCAAAAACTGGTCGATATTAGTGAGAGAAATGCCGAGGCTATGGCTCATGTCGCATACGTCCACGCTGCTTCAGGAAAGACCGAGGAAGCCAAGAAGCTGCTTGAAGCGTCTATAGCAGATCCAAATGCAGATCCAAGGCTTGGATATTCAAACCCGACAATCTTCATCACGGTCTACTCGATTCTGGGAGACCTAGATAGCGGGTTCCTATGGGCTGAAAAAGCTCTTGAATCTGGTAAGATTTCGTTCCCGACTCTCAGGTTTAGCCCGGACCTGAAGAATTTCAGAACCGACCCCAGATACAATTCACTGCTAGCAAAGGCCCGCCTGCAATAGAGGCCTCGGGTTCTTCCTGTTTTTAAGCCGCCTCAATCTGCTATACGGTTAGGGTCTGCTGATCCTTTGCCACGACTACTCTCTCGTCAAAAACTTCGGAGGCCTCCGCTAGGTATCTTTTTTCGGCACCCTCGTTCCCAGGTGAAATGTGAGTTAGAACCAGCCTCCTCGCTTTGGCAAGCTTTGCCGTGTTTGCGGCGTCTCTCGCGGTGGAGTGTCGGGTTACGGCTGCTACCGATTCCTGTCCATCGAGATAGGTAGAGTCGTGAATCAACAAGTCGCATCCCCTTGCGAATTCTGAAACCTTCTCGGACTTAGCTGTGTCTCCAATGTAGACAAGATCGCCTCGATCTGTGTGGAATCGATAGGCGAGATTCTCAGGGTCATGGATCGTCGTCACATACTCGACACTGACATCTTCTGGTCTGACAAATGTAACGTCAAATTTCACCCAGGCATAGGGGGTCGCCTGGAGATCGAGGATTCGCTCCAGTGCGGCTGCAGTCTTGGAGGAGCTGACTACTCGTAGTGGCTTGGTTCTGCCATCCATCGCCATTGCCCAGACAAGCCCCGTGAAGTCTCCGAGATGGTCCGAATGAGTATGAGAGATGTAGACCTCGTTGATTGAGTCGAGCTTTCTTCCTGTCCTTATCAGGTTCGTTAGAACACCAAATCCCACATCCAATAGCTTGTCCTCGAACAGGATCCCGGCACACATTCTCTCCTTGGTTAGGACCGAGCCGCTAGTCCCAAGGAAAGTGAGCCTCGCCATACGCCATGTGACCTAGAAGCGAGTATTTGGATTTGTCCTGAAATGCTTTCTCACGGTATCACTGAATATGACGCGCGCGCTGAAGAATCGGAGGGGCTAACGCTTTAAGTAAGCAGACAAAAACGGCTCTGCTGTCTGTTGAGATTATCCTTGGATAAGAAAGACAATCCGCAGGTGGCCAAAATGCTAGCTGGAGTTCCTCTCTTTGCTGGGTTGAAGGGAAAACAGATCAAGTCGGTTGCAAGTGCATTTGCAAGGGAACGGTCCTACGACGCGGGAGAGGTCATAGAGAAGGAAGGAGGGTCCGCGGTGGCTTTCTATCTCATTACAGGCGGGTCGGTCGAGGTCCGGAAGGGAGAGAAGCTTGTTTCAAAGTTGGGTCGAGGCCAGTTTTTTGGAGAGATGGCTCTCATCGACAAGCAGCCGAGGTCTGCTACGGTGGTCTCCGCGGAGTCGGGCACCAAGTGTCTGGTGATGCCCGCCTGGAACTTCACAGCCGCTATTGAAACCGATCCGAAGGTCGCTATGGGCGTCATGAAAGAACTCGCAAGGCGCCTGCGTGAGACGACGAACGCCCTAACCGAGTAAATCATTCAGCACCGGTAAACGCATCCTGAAACAGACGGACCGACTGCGCTATCATTATAGTGCCTCCATAAGACTGACAGAATCTTGCCATTTCTGAGGCGGATCTAGGCAGAACGGAAAAGACTGAGCAGTTTCTCCAGGGTAGACAAGAAAATTCCCGAGCAATTCAAGCTATGCTTGTTGACACAGCACCCCCGCAATCCAACTTTTTCGAACCTCCAACTATCTAAGGCCTGACAGAATTGCACACGAGCGAACGTAGCCTCCGAGGCCGACCCTGTCTCTTTGGTCCCAGTGGGAAATCCTAGAATGATGGGGGTCCGCTTGAACAGGGCGTCGGATGTATGGAAGGCTTTCAGAGACTATGCGGAGGCGAGAGGTGAACCGTTACTGAGCAGAGCTGCCAGAATGCTGTTACGAGGACGAGTGATCGAAATGGGATTTCCTGAAGAACCCGTCCAGTCGACGCAGTCGTAATGACTAGTCACTGTTATGGTAACAGTCACGGTACGGATGGTTGTGCCGCGGTACGGGGAAGCTGTTTCAGTGATTGTATATGTCTCTGTGCTCGCGAAATTGCACGTTAGCTGAGACGTGACTGAGTTCGCTGCCGAGCTTAGGGTCGGCTGTGCGGGTTGCAAGTTGCATGACTCTGATGGAGCTGAAGAAGGCGAAATAGCGCCAGAGTAATAAAGTGTCCCAGCGAATCCGCCCGAACCTGTCGCAGTGATCGAGGAAGTGGCTGTTTGACTAACTGCGACCTTAATGCTGATTGGGTTTGCCGAGATCGTGAAGTCTGGAACGCAGCAGGAGTTTACGGTTATGGTAACATTGGCAGAGTGGGTTATCCCGTAGCAGCAACCGCCCTGGATGTTTGTGCCTGTTATCCTCACTTGATACGTGGTCGCGAGCGTGTTCTTCGTTGCGTTGACGATAATGTGGTTTCCAGTACTTCCGCCCGCCTTTAGAGGCAGGTCATAGCAACATTGTCTGAACAAGAGTTCATTAGATGTGCACACGCCTTTGCTGTTGCATGTAACGGTAGCTTGAGGGGTGACTCCTCTCACACCGAAGTTTATAGTTCCAGATAGCCCGCAAAGACTCGTGAATCCTACTCCGATGTTTGCGACGGGACCACCCTTCACGAGCGTGAGAGAGGTTGAAGTTACTGTCATTGAGAAATCCGGGGGCGCAGGTCGTTCCCGATGCAACTGGGAGCATTGAAGACGCTTGGACACCTACGACGGTAAGAACTAACGAGACGATAACAATAGGCAAAGCACTTCTCTGCAGGCTCGGTTGAGATTTCACGAATACGGCCTTGGAATGCTACTACCACGGTAGTAGTAATTGAGACTTCCCCAATTTCCGAGCAGAATAGCCCCTGTTCACCGGGGGTTGGAGGCCCATCGTAATCGCCTGCTAATAACGGAAAAAGGGATTTGGGATATGGGTCTCGGATCATCCTGCGCCCGTGTCAGTCTGCTAAGACTAGGCTCGGGTCAGACGGCTCCTCTTTGAGGTCCGGAACGGGCTTGGCGAAGCTGTAGATTAGCGAACATTCCTTCTCGTCGATCTTGAAATTGACACTACAGATCTTTGATGCCATCACCCGGAGGAGCTCTGCGACATCTCTCGGAACCTGCAAGTAGGTTGTGTTCCGAATCGTAACCGGCTTTACCGATAGTCCCATCGATTTTCTCCAACAATCATTACTTCACTACGGAACTATTGGCGTTGTGGGACTCTCTGCCTATCAAATTGAGGCCCTTTGAATAACGACTGTGTCGGGCTGTGTGTGTGCGTCTGTTCTCCTATTTCACAGCCTACGCTGCCAGCTAAGAGATCTTCAGATAGACGACGAGTCTACTGAGATCGAGCCCGCGGAATGAAGACTTTGTTGGCTCCAGTACAGATGTTCTTATGAACTCTTTCGTAGAAGACCCTATCGAACGTTTCCCCGCACTTTTCACAAGTCACCTTTCTAGACTGATGACCAGACTTGAACGGCGACTTCTTCATAGGAGCGTTGCCCATTGGGATTCACCCTAATTCTACCTGAAATGCCCCCTCTAAAAATTTCCTTCGATTCAGAATGTACCCCTTCTCGAGATGGTGCATGTGTGTGTCTATTTTCTGGGATATTCTAGTTGACTGATTACGGAAGGGATGAAGGTAACAATTGGACTATGGATTCGTTGCCTCATATCTTGTGCGGTGGCCTGGAATGAGTGTAGCACACAGTCAATCTCAGCAGGAGGCTCCGATGGACCTCGCCCCCGTTCAGCCGGATACGAGTCTAGGATCGGTGATGTTTGATCTAATTCTCAAATTCCTGCAGACCCCTGGTCAGGTCCTACTCGTTCAAGGACCCCCCGGTTCAGGCAAGACAACCTTCGCTCTTGAGATTCTCAACAGCCTAGAAGAGACCCACAAGATATACGCGTCGAGCAGGGTTGCTCCTGCTAGACTCCGTCAACACTTCCCTTGGATAGACGAAGTCATAGACACGATGTCCGGCCGAACGGCAAGGGCCAGCTGGATAGACGAACTCCACGATCTCCGCCGGGTTGAACCTGACACGATCTTTAACCAAGTTCTCAGGTTGAAGCACTCCAAACAGAGAGCCGTTTTGGTTGTGGATAGCTGGGAGGGTGCCATACGAAACACCAACGACGAGGGCCGAAAAATGCTCGAGTCAGCCGTCCTCTCGGAACTAGATGAGAGCAAAGTCAGCGTTGTGATTGTGGTCGAAGATTCCAGAAAGGCCGGTGACCTCGGCTACCTTGTGGACGGGATCATTACTCTAGATCAGTCGGAGCTTGATGGGAGGCGGGTGCGAACCATCGCGATGAACAAACTACGAGGCTTCAGCGTACCCACAAAACGAGGAATATTCTCGCTTGACAAAGCGAGATTCACCATACTTCCTAACGGATTACGACAGCTAGGGACTGACGCGCATCCGAAACCCTTGGAGCCTGTTCCTAATCCAAGCGGAGCCTTCTCTCTCGGCAGCACAGGGATGGACCAGATGCTTGGCGGCTCGATCCCAAGGGGCTCTTTCCTGCTCGTCGACGTTGACAGCAGCGTCTCACCAGTCGAGATTCGGACCATTCTCAATATGATGCGGGCGAACTTCATCAACCAGAAGGGTCCCTGCGTCATCGTCCCAACCGCCGCATATAGTTCAGACACAGTGGCAGAATCTCTCAGCAAGTACGTCGGATGGGAGGCCATAGACGAGAGAGTGAGAATACTGGAATACAACCAGTCGCTTGCTCCAAAGAAATGGAGGCTTGTGATGAAGAGCAATCTCTCGGACGATGTCAAGACGTTCGCTCACGCGTGGGATGAGCTGGCAAAGATCTCACCCCACAGAATGCTCGACATAAACGTCGACAAGGCAGTACAAGTCTACGGACGCGACGAACTCTCAGTCCCCGGACTCACCGAACTGGGCGCGAACATGCGAGACACCGAAGGCTTGAACATCGCAATCGCTTCCACTGATTCCAAACTCCGGGACCAGTGGCTGTCCGTAGTCGACTACCACCTCAAGATCAAGAACGCTGACGGCTCACTCGTCATATATGGAGTAAAACCGTTCACACCACTCTATGGAGTCGACCTGAACTTCGACAAGGGATACCCGGTCCTCAACCTAATGCAAGTAGTTTGATTGTTCCCCCGTTGATGGCTTATGTAGTAATTACACGCGTCAGTGCCTTCGGTGGCGAATGTTTCGCGCGCTCGGTTTTGTAGCTTTGTTCGTGCCGCCTGTCATAGCCTTCATCTCAGAAGTGATTCAGTTTTCGACAGGAAAAAAGAATACCGGTCCAAGCACTTGCTATGATATATCCGCTCGGAATACTAACGCTCGTATTGCATTCCTTTTCCTTCAACCCAAGCCCTTCGGGCGTTTATCATTATCTTGAATTCTCGAAGGGGGCAAGGACAGCTAGGTACATGGCCTTTTCCGGTTCAGTTCTTGTTGCGTTCTTTCCTATATTTTGGGGAGAGCCACTGCGGGGTACGGGCCTCGTGTTTGCAAGTTTCGGCTCGGTTTGGATGCCCAGCGCCTCTGCGGCTGGCATTCACGGATACTTGCTTGTCAATTGCGAGAAGCAACTATCGCAAGGGGAGATGCTCGGAACAAGGCATGGGGGAATCGCTGTCTTGTTCTTAGCACTCTTTCTTCGAAAGGTTTCATTTCTTAAGGATAGGTCCTCGAGCACACTTCTCGTAGCCTATCTCGCGATATCCTATCAGCTGGGCTGGATCGAGATCAGTCAGGCTGGAGGATTTCCATATGCCATTCTCGGTGCTCTAATGTTGCTACTTGTCCCAGTTAGTAGTCTCAGGGTGTTTTGGAAGACTCTGAGAATCGAGGACATGAGCAGATTGTCGGACATTATCGTAAGCTAATTTCCTACCTAGATTTGCCCGTGGGAGGGTTCGAACGTGCCTGCAATGGGATAGCTGAGAAGGTAGTTCATGTGCCGAATACGGTTCTACGATCAAGCCGAAGCATAGTGGGCATGTAGGAGTTGAAACCTAGGATCACAGTTCCTCCTCGGCTGAGCTCCTCGGATCATGTCAGATTGAATCGAAACGGCTGCTCTCTTGCTTGGGACTCGCTATTCCTGATGTGCTTCTAAGCCCTGGCTAGGACTCGTTTCACGGCGTCTCTGTCACGAAGAAGATATGCTGTTGCCTGTCTTGTTCGAAGGTTGATTCTGCTGATTCCTTCCGTTACGAGACGGATCAGCTTGGTCGGATGTGTCTCGACGTCGTGCCACTGCCATCCCTGATAACTCCGTGCCTCTCGGCCTGATTCTTCGTGTGTCAGGGCAAGCCTCAGAGTCTTCCGATATTCGGGAAACCTTTCGAGGAAGTATGCGAGCCTGTTCTCGGTTGCTTCAAGGGCTTGAACGGTTGCGCCTGTCAAGGGACTAGCCTTGCCTGCCCATTGATCACTGTATCAGATTCGACCGAAAACATTGTGATGCCATATGGTGGACAGGGTTGGTAACAACCTATTACTCCTCGAAGCCCTTTCGAGGTGGTCAGGCCAAGTCTTACTGGTTCTTGGAATAAGAGGATCCTGTAAAGGATGGGAAGTTGGAACGCTAAAGCATGGCGATCGAAGGGACGATCATATATCCGTGCTACAGACCTCGCTATAGGGTAGCCAAAAGAGATGATACGGCTTGTCCACAGGGAAGGGATCTCCGACAATGGGCGATGCGCGTTGGGTATTGGCGATCATCGTGATAATCACCACCACCATTGCGGGTGGACTCTGGGCAGGACAAATGACCAATCCAACAAGTGGAATCAACGGTGCCGGTGTGTTTGCGGGACTGTTCCTAGGTATCGCGCTCGTGTGCACAGCATGGATTGCCTCAACCCGTCCTAGCTCTAGTTCCTAGCCGGACTTCATCCTCCAAGGCTTCCGGTCGGCTTTTTTGAACCGGCCGGGTACCCGAGCCTTACACTTGACTTTCTCGAACAGTCTCACTGGTCTCGTCGTCGTCCTTTTTGGAATCCCTACTTCGATTCTCTCGGACCGGTTCCGCAAGGCATCATGCCCGCCCTCGACGCTACTCTCACGCATACTGTGAGTCTTCTCTCTAGGTTACGGCTTGTTTTTGCTTCCGACGTGAGGGCCGTCCTCTTACCGACAAGGCATTTCGGGACCGAAGCGAGGCGCTGAAGATAGTCAACATCATCTCAGTCCAATCATTCAAAGGTGGCACTGGCAAGAGCACTATCTCAGCCAACCTCGCCGTTACCCTTGCCCAGTTAGGTAAGAGAGTTGGAGTAGTTGACCTGGACCTAGAGGGCCCTGGGCTTCACGTTATCTTCGGAGTCTCTGACACGGATATTCGAGCGACGATTAACGATGTGCTCCAGCACAGGGTTCAGATTAGCCAGGCTGTTCTCGATCTTACCAGCAAAATCCAGCTGAAGGCCGGTTGTTTGATCTTCTGTCCGGCGGGACACAAGCTCGATGAGATTCTGTCCATTCTCGACACAGGCTTCAATCTCTACACCTTCAAGAAAGTTCTCGAAGACCTAGCCCGAGACTACCATCTAGACTATCTACTCATCGACAGCCATCCCGGCATCGAGAAGGATACCCTTCTCTCCATGGCGCTCTGCGACTATCTAGTCCTGATCTCAAGAGTAGACCAGCAGGACCTCTTCGGCAGCGGAGTCATGACAGAAGTCGCCAGCCAACTACAGAAACCAGTAGTGCTCATCCTAAACATGGTACCCAGCTCAGTCAGCGAAAAAGAGGCGGGAAAGATCGCGGATAGGCTCGCCGAACTCTTCCACCTCCACGTTCTCACGGCTCTTCCATTCAACTCAGATGTTCTAGAGAACCTTAGCAAAGGAGTCTTCGTTCTAGAAAGGCCGAAGGATCCGCTTACGCGGAGGTTTACTGAGATAGCCATGAAGATGCTTGAGGCAATTGAGACCGGACCCGCGGACGACCATTCCGCTAGCCGACCAACATCTCAGCCCCTCGCATAGCAGTGCGTACCAGCTGACCTAGACCATCACGTTCCTTGCGAAATCACTCATGGATTTGAGTAGTCCATCCTCAGGGAAGGAAAGAACGAAATATTCACATCCATTTTTTTCCGCTTCAAGAACTGCTTCTCCGAGAGCTTTAGGATCGTACTTAGAATCAGAACCTCCTCCGCGGTTTGAGGGAGAAGTGGCAGCAAAAGAAAATCTTGTGGTACGCTCGCTCTCTTTGGCAGCCTTCAGGACAAGGCCCTTCGCTTCATTGAAACTCGGCTTAATTTCAGGTGGCAAGAAGATGATGTCGCCATACTTACCTGCTAGCTTGAGCATTCGAGGACCCGTCCCTCCAAACAAGAGAGGTGGGTGCGGCTTCTGAATCGGTTTAGGTTCGAGAACGCCTCCTTTGGAGTGATAGTACTCTCCCTGAAACTCTGTTTTTCTTTCGTCCAGAGACCAAGCATCAGCCGTATTCCCTCCTCTGTTTTTGAAGCTCTCACAATAGGGTCGTTCCATTCGCTGTATGCCTCAAACTCTCTTCTTGACCATCCCGCCCCGACTCCGAGGAAAGTTCTGCCGTTTGAGATTATGTCCAGGGTTGCAACCATCTTGGCAAGAATTGCAGGTGGGCGAAAAGGGATGGGTGTTACCAGCGTTCCGACATTGATCGTATTCGTTCTTGAGGCTAAATGAGCAAGAGCAAACCAAGAATCGAGTGTGGCATCGTCCCTCCCTTCTGCACGCAAGTAATGATCTGCCATCGCGATCCCCCAAAAGCCAAGCTTGTCTGCTATGATCGCCGCTTCCTTAACCAGCTCCCAATCTCGATACCAGTTTGAAAGCTCCAGAATGTATTTCACAAATTTCGCCATCTAACTTGGTGAAAGCGCTGCTAGGAAACCCGGTAAGACGCTAGGGGGTAATCCTGTTGCGATCTCGGGGAAACATGGTGGCCTCACGGATGTTTTCTCTGCCTGTGATCTTCATTGTCAGTCTCTCTAGTCCTATGGACCACCCTGCGTGGTAGGGGGCTCCGTAACGGAACGCGTCCACATACGATTTGAAATTGTCGGGGTTCAACCCCTTAGCTTTCAACCGGCTAATCAATAAGCTCGGCAAGTGAATTCGCTGGGTCCCAGAGGAGACCTCAAGCCCGTTATAGATCAAGTCGAAGGCTCTACAGGTCTTCTCACCAGGATTCGGCATAGCGTAGAACGCCTTCAACTCCAAAGGCCAATCGACCATCAAGAAGGCCTTCTTCCCCACAAGACCAGCTAGCTTCCGCTCCTGAGTCTTCGAAAAGTCCACGCCATACTCTATCTCTTCGCCACTTTTCCGGAGCATGTTTACAGCCTCTGAATACTGAATTCGTTTCAAGGGCAGACTCAGCGGTTCCAGCTCTTGACCGAGCCGTTTCAATTCCTCACCGCACGTCTCGCTTACAGTCTTGACGCAGTGAGCCATGAATTCCTCCAAGACCTTCATCACATCCGCATCGGTCGCGAACGACTCTTCAATGTCCATCTGTCGCACCTCGTTCAGATGGGTCGGCTGCTCGAACTTCTCAGCTCTGAATATGGGAAGAACAGTGAAGACCTTCTCAAACGCTATCGCACACATCTGCTTGTACAGCTGCGGCGACTGGGCAAGATACGCCTCCTTCTCGAAATACTTCAACGAGAACAGCTCAGCACCCCCCTCACTAGCCGAGGCGATGATCACCGGCGGCTGAATCTCCACATAACGCCGCTCAAGAAAGAAACCGCGGAAAGACTCTAGAATCTTCGACTGGATCTTGAAGATAGCATTCGACTCCTCATTACGAAAATCCAGGACCCGCCAGTTCAGCCTCGTCTCCAACAACGTATTCTGAACCCCCCGTGGGTCCAAGGGCAGAGGAGTCTCAGCCCGGCTCACAACCTCCAGCTCACTCGGAATAACCTCAATCCCCCTCTTCGCAATCCTACTCGCAACAACCATCCCACGAACAAACAAGACATCCTCCTGGTGCAGACCCGCTATCTCCTTCAAGACCCCAGCCGGAGCTTTTGCCTTCGGAGCGGTCACCTGAACAATACCACTCATATCCCTGAGCAATAGGAAGGAGATGCCTCCCAGGACCCGGACGTCGTGAACCCAGCCTGCCAACACTACTTCCTTGTTCAGACTCCCTCCGAGCTGAGAGGTGAGATGCGTCCTCTTCAGATGCGCAGAAAGACTCGGCTCGGCCGGGGTTGACATCTAGATTCTTCAGCGCTCTGAATTAGGCCCGGCTACATATCCTTAAGTGAAGTATATCGAACGCTACTTCTAATGGAACCGTTGCACGAGCGGCAGATTAAGGCGCTAAGAAAAGCATCAGGAATCACCACATTCAAGATCTTTCTAGACATGAACGATTTCGTGTTGAACCTTGCCACAAAGGGCGGACGAAAGGACGAGATGGAGAAGCTGGCCCAGGTCGTTCATGGCACGAAGCGAGAACTATAGCGACGCCATTCACCGACTGGTAAAGGCGCTAAACGAGACCCGCATAAGATATGCTCTGACAGGAGCAGCCGCGGTGGGCTACCATGGCATCCCTAGAACCTCAGTGGACATAGATGTCGTCACGAAAGGAAACCTCTCCGACCCCCAAATCGAAGCCCTAGCCTCCGCTCTGTCAAGAAACGGTTTCGCCGCTAACAAAGAGGAAATTCGCAGCGCGGTCACAGGGGATGAGGTGAAGTTCCAGGCGTTCGACGACAAGACGGGCTTTCTAAGAGTCGACATGTTCCTTGAGAAATCCTTTGGACGCGTAGCTGACCGCATAGACAGACTCAGGATCTGGTTCAGGACCTTTGAGGAGCTTGTGGCCAAGAAGATACAACACGATGACCTTGAAGAGGTGAAGACGTTACTCCAGCGAAGAGGAGAAGGCTTCCATAAAGATAAGATCGCTCGCCTCCTAAACAATCAGCGGAAAGCAAAGTTCGAACAGCTCCTCAAAGAGGTAAAATTGAAAACCTAACGTGCGCTGGCTCTGTGATGTGCACGGAAGGATGTACGAGTGTAGCCCGAGCCATCCGGCGGGTGCTTTCTATTACCTCCTGGAGGGAAGGTATCAAATAGTCACTTTCGAGAAGAGCCCGCTACTAGGAGTTAATAGTGCATCGCGTCCCGTTTTCTTCTCCCAAGGGACCGCATCGTTTCTGTCTACGTTAGAGCGCCGAGGAGGGGCGCGGTGATAGAAATACCCAGCTGGTTGGAGGATGAAGAACAAGATTGAGAATTTGGGCTATAGCGGTACTACTAGTCTTCCTACTACCAGTCGTAGCGGTGACCACAGCAGCCGCGACCCACGCGGACCACGATGACCATCTGAATAGAGGGATGGGCACGATCACGTTCACGCAGGGCGCAACAATCTCGGGTCCAACGGTCCGGGACGACCACACAACCATTGTCAAAGTGAAAGAAACGCTCAGCTTCACAGGCAACCTAGCAGGCACAGCATTAACCATCGAGAGGGACGTGATGCATACAGCAACAGACGATGGCAAGACGATCAGCTTCACGACATTTCACGGCTCGGGTAACTTCACCGGCACGCTGGGCAACAACCAAGTAACGCTACATATCAGATATGAGGGAGTCAAGAACAGCACCTTCGCAAGAGGCAACTTCGTCGTACAAGGCGACACAAGCCAGGCGAATGATGTCCATGGCGAGGGACACTTCCGCGGTAGTCTCACCGGTGGTGTCGAGGGTGAAGGTTCGACCGTGAACTACACGATGCACTGGACCATCTCCACTCACACTGAACACCCTGAGACCCGCGACGACGATAGAGACACAGACACGGACTAAGACCCGAATAAAACGGGAAGCCATCTTCCCTCCTTTTTTCCCTGGTCTACATTTAGAGACTGTTGGCTCGGCAGGTGGCCAGGATCGAACTGAGAACACATAGAGGCTAGGCGATTCGTTCACGCAACAAGGTCCCTCTAATGTTGTCGATACGAACAGAACTGAGACTCAAAGAATCGGGGAAGTGACCAAAAACGTGATCTTCTTTGTCCTAAAACGTTTCGACATGCTCGAACCGAGCACGAAGATCATTAGAACTGCCACAACCGGGACCGCATATGGCAACAATATCATAAGTCTGTTGACTGGCACAATGCTACCCCCGACACTCGACGACGGCTGAACCGTCGCCAGCACTGAAATGGAATGTATGAGTGAACCGGATGTCCCGGTAACGGTTACGTTGTAGCTTCCAACCAATCCACTGCATGTTAGCGTGGAAGTAGCAGAGACGCCCAAGAGTACGGTGGCAGGGTTCAGGGTGCAGGAAAGCCCCGACGGGATTACGCTCGGGGTGAGACTGACGCTGCCTGTAAATTTGTACCCAGTGACCGTTATTGTCGAGTTGCCCGTACTACCCGCGACCATTGTAATGTTTGATGGCTTAGCTGATATTGCGAAGTCAGGAGCAAAGCTACCTACTTGTGCAATGACAGTATTCCAATTCGAGCTCGCCGAGTGTGTACGGTATTCACCGGAGACCCAGAAGGTCGAATTCGCTGTTGGAGAAGGATCGGTACCGGCTCCAAAATAGTCGCCGTATCGCGTACTCAGATCATCCGTCGTCCCAGTCTTTACCAATGTAGGAGTCTCGAGGCTATTCGCCGGGTCGCCCGGTACTCTTCCGGTGACGAACACCGACGGGAAAACGGTTGCCGATGACTTGCCGTACACCATCGCCAATTGCCCGTGATAGAGAGTGAGGGCTGGATAGAACAAGTACTCGCTCTTTGATGCGAAGTCGAAGTCCTGGTTCTTGCTGGCTGTTCCATTCCCAGACACTGTCGCCTGAACAAGGCGAAGGCATGAACGCGTCGTCGTGTCACCGATAGGAATGCAAGCGTCGGCCCAAGACAACCATAGAGTGTTGGATTCCCAGACCGCGCTCAGGACCCGGTTGTCGTTCGTAGCGAGCAGAGTCCTAGTTCCGGGCTGAATAGCGTTAGGCGGACTGAGACTCGTCGATATCGAGAAAGTCTGCGTAGCTACTGACACTGTTCCCGGCGGGACATTGCTGACCGTCAAGAGTTCGACAGTACTGGTGGTTGTCAGGGAGTTTGAGACACAAGATCCGATACAGTTTGTCGCAAGGTAGAACTGTGATGTCGAAGTAAGATGGCGGACCGGGCGCAGCGTTACCATCGAACTGTCCGGGGTGCTCGTTGCGAACTGAACAATCGATGCGCCAGCGACCAGCTCTGCCTTGTTCATGATCCAATACTGCACCCCAACGTAAGTGCCGAAGAAAGAATCAAAATCATTTGCCGCAATCGCAAACTTGTCGTCGCTTGTCCCGATGTACGGCTGATCGGGCACATTCGAACCGGCAGAGACAGAGTAGAGGTTGAAGATCCCTGTCGGATCGGTGCTATTGGATACGGCGATCTGAATGTTGTCGTTGGAGACGTCAATGATAGACGCGAACCATCTTCCGCTAATTGCGTCGTAGAGAACCTGAGGATCGGACATCGAGCCTGACAGGGCGAAAAAGCCGGATAGGGAAAAAGTGGACTCTACAACCGTACCATTTTTCAGATAGATTATTCCAGCTAGATTGACCATTTCGAAGACATGGTTTGGTCCAACCGCATTGTTAGGATCGGGCGGAGTACAGGCGCAAGGGTTCGGAGACCCCCCAGACGCACCCTCAAGCACCAAGTTCACACTAGCCGAGAGCGTCTGGGGTGTGACTGAACCGGTTGTGACTGTCTTTGAGCTCTCTCCGGGCGGAACATATCCTGATTGCAGGGTCTCATTTTTTCCTTGGTCGAAAGCTTGGGAGCCCTGCGAATGCATTGTCGGCAGAACACTTTGACCGCTGCTCGACGGCCCTGTCTCAGGCAAGTTACGAACATTTACGGTGCCAACGAGCTTAGCCTGGCCAGGTGACAGTTGAGTCTGGCCATTCGATTGAGCGGGAATTAGAAGAGGGCCTGAATGGCTTGAAGACCCATCACCTTGAATCGGCCCGTTCCCCAGACCATGCATCCATAGGGTAGGCCCTAGAAGAAGCAGCAAAGAGAATAGCGTAATCAGGGACGGGTAAGTTTTCACACTTGTTGGCTGTCGACTAGGTCAGCATTAATATTTTGGGGAATCGGCACCCGTCGGACGCAATCTGGAGCGGCAGGCGGGTCGTAAAGAACTGGTACCGATAATAGTGGTGGTCTTAGACGGAGCGAGCGATCGACCCAGTGATGGTAAGACACCTCTTGAAGCGGCTGCGACTCCAAACCTAGACTCCCTCGTCCGAAGAGGCGCCCTCGGTTCCATGTATACCGTGGGCAAGGGAATCGCTCCAGAGAGCGACGCTGGCGTCTTCTCACTCCTAGGATACGATCCTCTGCAAATCCATCTATCCAGGGGAGTAGTCGAGTCGATTGGAGCAGAAGTCGACTTTCACGATGGAGATCTTGCTCTACGCGCTGGTTTCGCGACCGTAGACGGGGACAAACTCGTCGATCGGAGGGCTGGACGGAACCTGTCAACCGAAGAGGCACGACAATTGGCCACCGCAGTCAACAGCGAGGTGCGGCTGAAGAATGGAGCCCGTTTCCAGTTCCAAGCGACTGTTGGACATCGTGCGGTAGTGGTTTTCCGGGCCAACTCGCAGAAATTCTCTTCTGAGATTTCCAACTTTGACCCTGCTTACGTACGTATGGGAAAGATTAGCATCGCCCAGCCCGGCGCGAAGGAGTACGATATTCCAAAGTGCGACCCGTTAGATAATTCCCCGGAGGCGGTAAAGTCTGCTGCTCTAGTCAATGAGTTCGGCTTCAAGACCCGACAAGTACTGCACTCTCACCCAGTCAACCTGCAGAGAAGAAAGCATGGTAGGAGACCAGCTAACTTCGTACTGATGCGAGACGCCGGCACAACCAAACCTACCGTACAAAGCTTCAGCGACAATTGGGGCTTGAAGGCAACTATGATAGCTGATCTTCCCGCAGAGCTGGGCATCGGCCGGTTACTAGGAATGGAGGTGAGAGAGATTCCGCCGGGAACATCACTTGAGGATTATCGGAAGAGAGCAGAACTCGTCTTGAGACTGGCCGGAGAATACGACTTCGTGTACGTCCATTTGAAGGGACCCGATGAACCGGGCCACGATGGACTGTATGATCTGAAGAAGCAGAGGATCGAGGAGATCGACGCCGGATTCTTCTCCCACCTCCGCATGGCCGCAAAGCTCCAGAGGACCCTCCTCTGCGTCACATGTGACCACTCCACGCCATGGAAGGACATGGGTCACAGCGACGATCCCGTCCCAGTACTGATCGCTGGAGCGTCCCTGAGACCAGACGGGTCCAGCCGATTCACAGAAACAAGCGCCAGCTCAGGCGACTTTGAGAAAATGGAACGTGGAAGCATGCTCCTCCCGCGGTTGAAGCAGATTGCCGCGTAGTTCAAACAAGACCCTAGTCTTTTTTGCGTCGAACACCTTGTAAGATAGATTGATAGAGCATCATTATCAGGAGTGAACTGAGTTGAAAGAACCGACTTCGAAGAAGAACCTCGACGGCTACGGCGCACCCTTCATCCCCTGGCAGAAAGTCCAGAAGCGTCTACAACAAAAAATCTCCCAGGCCCCGAAAACAGGAGGTCCAGACCGACACACTGCCTGGCTAGCAACAACCAATCCCGACGGGAAACCCCACGTCATGCCGGTAGGAATTCTCTACGTTGATGACCTCTTCTACTTCACCTCTGGACCGAAGACCCGTAAGGCTAGGAACATCGCGCGTAATCCAAATTCCGTCATAAGCATCGCAACACACGACTTCGACCTTGTTGTCGAAGGATCGGCTACGAGGGTAGTCGACCCTGCTCACCTCCAGCGAATCGCTGACGCCTTCAAGAAAGAGGGATGGGAACCGACCGTTGTCAAGGGAGGCCTCACCGCCAAGTACAGTGCACCGAGCGCAGGGCCGCCCCCGTGGCAAGTGTACCAAGTGAAGCCCGAGACCATCTTCGCCCTAGGCACCTCGGAGCCTTATGGAGCGACCCGTTGGAACTTCCAAACCAGCGCTCGTCGCAAATAGTCGTCAGGCTGACTCAACGCCTTGGAGCCTAGCCACTTCAGGGTCGTGCCAGCAAGGCCAGAGGACACGGACACCGTACTCGAAATTCTCGACGAAGCAGCAGTATGGATCATAGGGCGGAAGCTTCCTAGCGTGTGGAAGCCTGGAGGATTCTCTCGTGAAGCTTTCCTCGAACAGATCTCGCTCGGGGAAGTGCATATTGGATTGGCTGATGAGGAGCCAGCGGGGACCATTACTCTCCAATGGACAGACCCTATCTTCTGGGGAGAGCAGCAACCAGACGCTGGCTATGTTCACAAGCTCGCAGTAAGACCCGCCTACGCTGGACAGAGTATTGGTCTTGAGATGCTGAAATGGGCCGAGGCCTCGGCAAGGAAAGCCGGTAAGAGGTTTCTAAGGCTGAATTGTCTAGCCGAGGATAGCAAGATCCGAGATTACTATGGACATGCGGGATTTCTCTGCAAGGGCAATGTTGCCGGGCCTAAGGCCATGGCTACCTTGTACGAGAAGGCGCTGTAGCAGTCGAATGTATATGTAGCGCGTTCCCCACTCGTGAAGAATCATGAAGATCAAGCTAACAAGTGTATTTGTAAACGATCAAATCAAGGCGCTTGACTTCTATACGAGGACGTTGGGTTTTGTTAAGAAGGCCGATGTCAGCGCGGGCAAATACAGATGGTTGACAGTCGTCTCGGCCGAAGAGCCGAACGGGGCTCAGCTGGTTCTCGAGCCGAACGACAACCCTGCCGCCAAAACCTACCAAGAATCAATCCTCAAACAAGGCATTCCTACAACCATGTTCTTCGTAGATGATATTCAGAAGGAGTACCAGAAATTGAAAAAGCTCGGCGTCAAATTCACCATGGAACCAACGAAAACCCCCGGCTCGACAATAGCCCGTTTTGACGACACCGTCGGCAACCTGATCCAGATAACCCAGCTTGGCTAGAGACCCCAAACCGCAGAACAGTTTCACTCTGGACTAGCTCACGAGCGGTTTCGAATAGTTTCTCCGAGCTGACCAGTCTATCTTCTTGCCCGTGGAGAATCCATGACGGGGTAGTATTGGAACTGGATTACGTCCGGCTGGCTCCAGGATTCGCAAGAGAGGTCCTAGAGATCTACGAGAACTGGAAGGGAAAGGAGTCTGTGCCAATGCGGATCAAGGAGTTGATGATGGTGATTGAAATAGAAGTCACTAAGCTGTACGATCCAGGTGCATGGGCACGGCAATCTGAAATGCCAAAGGAACCGATACTGAGAGATACGAGACTGGGCTGAACGATAACTCAAGACTGTCTCCGATCCCAGCTTCGGGCCCTTGCAGGCTTCGTTGGGCTACAAGCGTGGATTATGGTTCTCAGGGATTTCCGGAGACTTGACGGCTGCCAGGATGAGGCTGCGGGACATCAACTCCACGGGTGAAATCTTCTTCAAGACGATCTCTAGCTGGAGCACCGCGCGGACCGCGTGTGGATTGTTCAGGGACATTAGGACCGCGGGTGGGATCTTGTGCCAGGAACGGACCGTTTCAACCTTCATACCAAGGTCCGAGACCCATCTTTCCACCTGCTTCTTCTGGAAGAGCCTTGGGTAGAATTCTCTCTTCTGCAAGTAAAGGGGAAGCTGGGACAGTGAGTGGGGCCTGAGAAGATTGGCGAACTCTAACACGAGCCTCCCTCCAGGTCGGAGGGCGTGGGACATCTCGGCCACTGCCCTCCAGGGTCTTTCAAAGTAGCGTAGCACGCGGATGGATACGACTACGTCGAAGATTCCGGGCCGAAAGGGAAGGTGTTCTCCTTCTGCTACAAGCAGGTGGACTTCGCGGGTTGAGAGCTCGCTGGTTGTACGAATTCTATCCCGCAGGCTTTTCACCATGCGGGGGTCAGCGTCAACCCCTATCATCACTGAGCTCCTCTTGGATAGGGGCAGTAGAATCCGGCCGGTGCCTATTCCGATTTCGAGAATCACCGAGCTTGAAGGGCTCTTGACGAGCTCGAGGATATCGGACAGCTCGAGTTGTGAGATGATGAGACCGCCATAGTTTGGATACGTGACTCTTTCATACTCGGCCGGCTCAAACCGGGTCATTCGTCGGCTTGGCCTTTCTACCAACAAGTCGATCTGGACTCACGCCTCGCCCTTGAGAGGGGATGGGAAAAACATTCGCAAAGGGGAGAAACATCTCCCTCCCAGAACAGGTGCCGGAAGACTCTCTGCGCGCTTTCGGGATCTTCGGCGAACGAGACTATCCTATGCGTATACCTAGGAACTGTCCTACGACTGTTCCAATTATGAAGAGGGCGAGGCTCGCGGCCAATATTATTCCCGCTATCTCCGCGAACTGGCGCATGAAATGCCGACCCGAGATTACGGTATCGTAGAAAGTCATGGCCGCCACCAGTACGACCCCGATCACGAGTGAGGCCCCGAGCGCGCCCGCCATGTTCACCGTGAGGAAGTAGGGAAGCGCGAGCAAGACAGCCGTAATCATGTACGAAACGCCAGTGTAGATAGCGGACCATTTGGCCGACCCTTCGAAGCCCTGTTTGGCCTGGGCGTAAGCCGCAGACGCCATCGCGATGGACGCGGCTAGCCCCGCGATTATTCCAGCAAGTCCAGCAAGCGCTGTCCGGCCATAGATTCCAAGAGACCCGGCATGAATGCCAGATATCTCCACCACGGCATCTGCCAGACCGAGAACGATGAATGACATGTACTTCACCCGGTTCTCCTTGATCTCTCCAATCAGAAGATCCTCCTGGCCCTCCTCACTCTCCATCATAGCATTGAAACGAGCCATGTCCGCTGGAGGAATATACTCTGCGAGCTTCCTGTATCGTTCGTGAAGCTTGCCCTCATGCCTCTCCAATAGTTTCAAGGTGAAAGTCAGTCCGAGGATGAGTCGTAGCATGACGATCACGTACATCCGGAGTCTCTTCGCTGAGACCTTCACGTCGGGAGCGTAGGTCTTCCAGAACTCGTAGTGAGACTGTTCTCCATTCCCAATGTTCTCAAGAGCTCTCTTGAAAACCGGGTTCTTCTCGCGACGCGCGAGCGCGAGATACACCGAACGGTCCGCGTACTCGTCTTGAGCAGACTCTGCTGCTAACTTGACCAGCTCGGGATTCAGGGTCTCTTGCAAGGGAGGCTACAACTCTTCAAGGTGAATAGGCTCCTATTTAGTGGTGCCAGTATATTCTTGGAACTAACTCTGCAAGAAACCGTAGTATTTCTCGCTCATCTTGTGATGTAGACTCTTGATGAAGCGACGGGCCGATGGAATTGCTAGTAGTCCGCCAACAAACAAAAACAGACCCGCCAAATTGCTCGGCAGGAGGAAAAGCCCAGCAGGTGTTGGAAGCTGTGAATTATTTGTAATAATGACAGATCACCGGGTCTCAGCCAGGAGCCCGTGGCGATGGAGGTTGGGAGAGGTGAAACTAGAATGCTTCCCGCAAGCAAGAGTAGCCCATCTGCCCTCTGACTAAGCGGAAAAGAGACCGCGACCAGTAAGACCAATCATGCTACCCGCCAGCACCGGCTATCAGAAGAACATCTGTACGCGACTCCAGCCGCAATAGCAACCATCACCAGTACTGGTCACAATAGCAGATGGGTAAAGCAGTCCCACCCCACCTCCGTATAGCCCTGTAGAGTCGGAACAAGTCTGTTCAACTGTCTAGGTTTCCAGTATCCATTCTTCAGGGAAACGCATATCCCTATCCGAGAACTGTGACCACGTATAGGCTCGTGGTGTATTATCAGAAACTTGGTCGTCAGGCACTAGTCTAGTTCCACGAATATCTCGCCATTCTCGATCTTCACTTTGTATTTGGGGAGGGGTTTCTCAGCGGGGGGATTGACAGCTTCTCCTGTCAACAAGTTGAACCGGGACAGATGAAGTGGACATGTGATCTCCTCTCCCATGAGGAATCCCGTCGAAAGATCAGCTTCTTCATGTGTGCATGTCCCGTCCCAAGCGCGAAGCGTTCCATCCAAGTTCACGATCAGGATCCGTCTACCCTCATGCTCGATTCCTTTCATCGTGCCTGGCGGAAGCTCAGAGAGAGGGCCGACGCGTATGAGCGTTCCCAGAATGTGTTTCCCTACCGGTACTTGTAATGTCTCTCGAAGAGATCCGCTTCAACAGCCTCTTTCTCCGGCTCCTCTTCAAACTCTGGAAGCTGTTCCACTCTTGGAGGAATCATTCCACCTCTCCCGGCCCATTTCTCGTCGATCAGAAATTGGATCACAGCTCTGACCGACCTGAGGGGTATCCGTTTAACTGCGGGGTGGAGGAATCCGAGGATGACCATCCTCTGAGCCTCGCTGTGAGTCAGACCTCGTGACATCAAGTAGAAAATTTGTTCCTCGTCCACCTGGCTCACCGAGCCCGAGTGGGTCGCCTTCACCTCATTCGTGAAAATCTCAAGCCCGGGAATCGCGTCAGCCCGGGCCTTCTTACTCAGAATCATCGCGTGCTCCGCGAGATAGGAGCTGGAGTTCTTGGCTCCCTCGCTGATCCTGATCATTCCCTTGAAAATGGCCCGAGCACTATCTCTCAAGACCCCGCGAGCCAGAACATGTCCTGTCGTATGTGTTGACTGATGTGTCAGATCTGTTACAACATCAAACCGCTGCGACTCCGAACCGAAAACAACTTCGACATCCTCGGCAGTTGATCCTGGGCCGTCAAGAACGCTGTCCATCCTCGACCGCGTCGTCCCACCCCCCATGTGTCCCACGGTCCAGTTAATTCGGGAATCTTTGAGGCCGACTGATCTTCGATTGACTGTTGAGTGGACGTCTCCTTCAAAGTCTTGGATGCTGGCAAAGTTGACCTCGGAGCCCTCGCCGAGATAGATTTCTGTGACTTCGCTATAGAGCGCCGGACCTTGACCGTCCTGGCCGAGTCGTGAGTAGGCTTCTTGTAGGAAGTTGACCTTGCTATTCTCCTCGGCCACAATTATGTTGTGAGTGAACGAGGCTTGTCCACGGGACTTGAGCAGGACGATGTTCCGGAACGGAATCTTGACGCTGAGTCCTTTGGGAACGTATAGGAATGTCCCGGCTGTGAAGAATGCGTTGTTGAGAGCTGCAAACTTGTCGTCTCCTGGTGGTATGGCCTTCGTGAACCGGTTTCGGGCGAGGTCTGGAAATTTGACAAGGGCAGATTCCATGTCTGAGAATACGATTCCCTCTTTCTCTAGGGCACCGTGTACTTCGGTGCGGACCATCTGAGAATCCACCTGCAGCGCAAGAGTCGGCTCATCCTTCTCCCTGACCAAGTGAGCTATTTCGCTGGGAATAGTTCGACTATTCGACGGGATTCCAAGTGTGATTGAATCAAGATTAAGACCAGAGAGAATGTCAACGTATTTCGTGTATAACTGGGACTTCTCGATCGGTAGTTTGTTGAAGTAGCCGAGTGCTACTGCGCGTTCCCGGCTAATTTCTGCAGGTTCAGAGAAGCGGCCGGAGACCTCCTTCACCATGCTTTCGGTTGGACTGGCGAGAGAGTTGGCCATGGCCGTTGAATGCGTAGAATGTGTTTAGAAGTTTTGGTCGGGAGGCTTAGCCTACGGCGCCTTCCATTTCCATCTCGATAAGCCGGTTGAACTCTACCGCATACTCCATTGGCAATACCCGAGTGAAAGGCTCCATGAATCCTGTTACTATCATGCTGAGAGCCTGAGTCTCGGACAAGCCTCTGGACATTAGGTAGAACAGCTGGTCCTCGTTGATCCTTCCAACAGTAGCTTCGTGCGTAATGGTCGCGTCGTCCTCGTTGACTTCCATGTATGGATAGGTGGTTGTCTTGGAACGGTCGTCCATCAGCAGTGCGTCGCATCGTACGCTTGATTTTACGCCGACTGCTCCCTTGGCGACATGTACGAGTCCTCGGTAGGTTGTTAGTCCTCCGTCTTTGCTGACGGATTTTGCCGTGATCCGTGAACTGGTGTATGGTGCGAGGTGGACTGCTTTCGCCCCCGTGTCCTGGTGTCTGTCCTTGCCAGCAAAAGCCACTGAGACAATCTCGGCTTTGGCTCTGGGACCGACCAGATAGACTGACGGATACTTCATTGTAAGCTTGCTGCCCACGTTGGCATCAATCCATTCTACAGTCGCGTCTTCGTAAGCGTAGGCTCTCTTGGTGACGAGGTTGTAGACGTCTGAGCTCCAGTTCTGGAGGGTTGTGTACCGGACCTTGGCGCCTTTCTTTGCGATGATCTCGACTACTGCCGAGTGGAGCGCGTCCTTGGAATAGACTGGTGCTGTGCAGCCCTCAATGTACTGGACGTCTGCATAGTTGTCTGCGATGATGAGGGTTCTCTCAAACTGTCCCATGTTTGCGGCGTTAATTCTGAAGTATGCTTGTAGCGGAAGGTCTACCTTGACACCTTCCGGGACATAGATGAAGCTGCCACCGCTCCAGACGGCACTGTTGAGCGCGGCCAGTTTGTTATCCTCAGGAGGGATAATCGTCCCGAAATACTTCTTGACAAGCTCCGGATGAAGCTTAACAGCCGTATCAGTATCGCAGAATATGACACCCTTATCCTCAAGATGTTTCAGAAGGCTGTGATAGACAACCTCAGACTCGTACTGGGCACCAACCCCAGCCAAGAACTTCTTCTCAGCTTCCGGGATTCCCAATCTGTCGAAGGTCTTCTTGATCTTATCGGGAACATCTTCCCACTTGCTCTCAACCTTGTCCGTTGGACGAAGGTAGTAGTAGATGTCGTTAAAGTCGATGTGAGCAAGATCGCCTCCCCACTGAGGCATAGGTCGCTTGACGAAATGCTCGTAGGCTCGTAGCCTGAACTTCTTCATCCATTCAGGCTCTTTCTTCATCTCAGAAATCTGTTCGACAGTCTGCCGTGAGAGTCCCTTCTCGGACTTGAACACGTACTTTTCTGGATCCTTGAAATCGTACTTGGCGTAGTCCAGGTCCAGAATACTCTTGTTAGCCAACTTTACACTCTTCTTTTATGACGTACGTTATACAGGATAGCCCTGTGCCTATATGTATTTACGGGTTCCGTCCCAGCCGACAGCACGAAGTGGCAAGGCTGCAGCCTGTTCTGAGAGTAAAAGTGGTGACTCTCGCCAAGAAAACCGTCGAACAACTTCTTCTTACCCAACCAAGTTGTTCAGATGGAATACCTCCATGAAGACCCGCGAGAATCGAATCGCACTAACCGAAGTCTTATGTGAAGGACCCGATTAGCCCCCACGCATGCCAGGAAGAAGATACTCTCTACCGAACCTGCCCTACAAGTATAACGCCCTCGAACCGACAATTTCTGAGAAGATCATGACCCTACACCACGACAAGCACCACCTCGCATACGTTAACGGAGCAAACGCGGCTCTTGACAAGTTGGAAAAGGCACGACAGACCGGTTTTGCGGGAATTGACGCCCGCGGAATCTCGCGCGATCTTGCCTTCAACGCCTCAGGCCACACAATGCACAGCCTATTTTGGCCCAACATGAAACAGGGCGGAGGCGGAACACCGGGAGGACGCCTCGGAGACCAGATCAACAAAGACTTCGGAAAATTCGACTCTTTCAAGGAACAGTTCGGGAACACTGCCAAACAGGTCGAGGGATCAGGCTGGGGAATACTCGCCTATGAGCCTGTCTCAGACCAGCTAATAACACTGCAGGCCGAGAAGCACATGGACCTATCCGTCCAAGGCATGACCCCCCTCCTAGTTGTGGATGTCTGGGAGCACGCGTACTACTTGGACTATGTGAATGACAGGGCGAAATATGTTGACGCTTGGTGGAACGTAGTCAATTGGGACGACGTGGCCGCCCGCTTCGACAAGGTTCGCAAGTGAACCATCAAACTCCACTCTTCTCTTTCGAGAAGGTTCCTGTAGAGATAGATCTGTCCCTAAGATTTTTCGGAACCTAGGAAGCTTCCGCCGACAGATCCTTCCTTAGACTTTCAAGATCAATATCTTCTTCCTCTTTCTCAGTCTCGACCTTCACTGGGTTGGCAATCCTCTCTTTGATCCTGACTTTCGAAGGGGGCAAGGGCTTGCCACGGCCTGGGCAGAGGATGACCGGATGCAGATCAAGGATTCGCTGAACACTCGACC
>Ga0209350_1000157_pt1 | contig 45162 bp, 50 predicted proteins | sample GraSoi013_2_20cm_2_FD_185822 | JGI IMG/M metagenome (GOLD analysis project Ga0209350, IMG submission 185822) | Grasslands soil microbial communities from the Angelo Coastal Reserve, California, USA - Sample 09_27_2013_2_20cm (SPAdes) (version 2) | ecosystem: Environmental > Terrestrial > Soil >...
GATGTAGGTTTTCCCGGTTCCGCCGGGGCCGATGCCGAACATCATGTCGTGCTTCTCGATTTCTTCCATGTAGCGCTTTTGGCTGGCGTTCTTGGGCGTTACCTGCTTCTTGCCGAAGGAACGCACGCGTCCATGCTCAAACATTCCTCGCGGCGACTCGTGCGGTTCCTCCGTCGCCACGCGCACCAACGACTTCACCTCCGCCGCCGAAAGCGCTTTGCCGTGGCGCGTCAGGTGGTTGTACTCCTCCACGATTTTCACCGCCTGGTCGACGCTGTCCTGCTCGCCTTCGATGGTCAGCCGCGTGTCGTGCAGATGCGTGCGCACGCGCAGCGAGCCCTCGAGCAGGCGCACGTTTTCATCGAGCGTGCCAAAGAAGGGTTCAATTTGTCCGGAGATGTGAACGGTACGTCGCATCCAATTGGCAGGTCTTCCTGTTACGGGAACCGGGTGGCCGATGGGATTCCTCCTGTTATTGCGTGGCCGCTTCGTGAGCCACTCACGGAGAAACTCTTTACACCCTAACGCAGCACTTCGTCGCGGTCAAGTTACAGCTTCAATACATTTGCGGCTTCATGGCATCGAAACTTCGCAGCCTCCATCCACATTAGCGAATCGCGAGGTTTCCCTTGACTTTCTTTTACATTCTGGTATACTTCACTTTGTAAGAAATTGCGTTTAGAGTGCGGGAGCTTGCTCCCGCTTTTTCTTTTTGACGTGGCTGTTTCCGCCCTGCAATCACAAAACAACCCAAGATCGCGTCCTTTAGAATCAATCAATTACGAATTGCTTTTTTTGTAAGTCCTTTCCTTTGATATTCATGCAATTTCATGCCGGGGGTGGGGGTACTCAAGCCTTAAACAGCCCCAACTTGCCGAGAATCATCGCTCCAGACGAACCGTTACAATGCTTGTCTATGAAGTGTCCCGCTTGCGCAACCGAAATGACACCCATGGCTCTGGAAGCCCGCTTACGCGGACAGGTCATCATCGACGTCTGCGCCGCTTGCCAGGCATTCTGGTTCGATCACTTCGAGAGCCTGCAGCTCTCTCCCGGTTCCACGTTGAAGCTCATGAAGTTTATCGGTGAACACTCTTCGCAAGGGAAGCCGTCGCTGCCCGACGCGCTCCGCTGTCCGCGGTGCGCCACGGCGCTGCACCTCGCGCACAACATGCAGCGAAACATGCCGTTCACGTATTGGCGATGCGCGAACGAAGACGGTCACTTCATCGGTTTTTTCGAGTTCCTGAAGGAAAAGAATTTCATCCATCCGCTATCGTCGGAGCAGATCAAGGAGTTGCGGCAGAACGTTCAGTTTGTGAATTGCTCCAACTGCGGGGCGTCCATCAACCTGGAATCCAATTCTGCGTGTCCCTACTGCCACGCGCCCATCTCCATGCTCGATATGAAGCAGCCGCAGCGGATGCTGGACCAGCTCAGGCAAGCAGCCGAGCCGAAGCCGATCGATCCGGCGCTCCCGATGAAACTCGCTTCCGCAAAGTTGGAGTTGGAAACCTCCTTGGCCGATCATGATCGCAGTCCGGAATGGTGGAGCGATGCTGCCTCGTACGGCCTGGTGCAAGCCGGCCTAAACGCCGTCACCCGCTGGCTCAGCGAGAAGCTAGTCGATTGACTGCCGCGTGCCCCTTAGGGGTAAATAATTCGACGTGCGGAGCGATTTATATGACTGCTGCCGACGTGAATAGCCTCTATACCGAATGCAAAGGTGGATTGTAATGTCACCACGCTTAAGCCAAGACACCGAACGAAGGATAGCTGCCTTATTCCCGCCAAGTTCCAGAGCCGAGGTATCAGAACTTCTAATAGTCCAGTGCGGAAATAATCTACCCTTTTGTGACGGTGACGATGAGTTCCAATTGGAACGTATTCGGTTTTCGGCGTTGAAACTCAGTGCCGGAAACATCGGTAAGCTAAGAGATGCAATTAAGCTGGCCAAGACGGATTGGCGAGACCTTCTCGTGGCCGCAGGATTTGCGGATGACCCAGCCGCTCACAAGCGTTGGATTCCTCCGCCTTCTGGCTTAACTCCCGATTAACGCGTTTGAGACTTAATTTGGAGAATTCGAGTGGAAAGGACACGAAATGGGAACACCTCAGGAACGCTTACCGGAACGAAAGGAGGAAATCCTCGCTCCCGGTGCTCGCTTGCAAATTACCCTCAATGAACGCAGCAGTGGAAAGGAAGTGGAGATAGTGGGAAATCAAAGAGGCCTCCAGGCTCTTGCATCAATCTGCTCTGGTCTTGCAGAATTGACTCCGGAGCAACTTCTCACCGCCGCAAATCACTATCATTTAGATGAACACTTTTGGGGCACCGAGAAAGGGTCAGTTCCCCTAGTCATCTATTGTCACGAAGACACGTGGCAGGGGTGGCTGAATCCTTCAGAGTGGTCATTCAAGCCATCCTAGGGCCACGTTTAGCCAGCCCCGAAGCGGGATCGTCTTTCAGCTCGTTTGACAAAGGCGCGAGCCTCGTTTAACGTTAGAAGTTTGAGCGATACCCCAAAGGAGCAATAGATGGCGCAGGGACAAGCTACTAAAGTTAAGAAGAAGAAAAAGTCGGTTTTGAAGCGCGCGGCACAATCCCGTCAGCGCGCCGAAGTGAATCGCGCCAACCGCACTCGCGTTCGCACCCTGATGCGCCGTATGCGCACCGCCATCACCGCCGGCGACCCCACCGCGGCCGGCAACCTGCTCCATCCCACGATGTCGGCGATCGACCAGGCCATCGCCAAGGGCGTGCTGCACGAGAACACCGCCAACCGCTACAAATCGCGCCTCACCGTCGCTTTCAACGGTATCAAAGCGAAGGCCGCAAAGTAGCGCGCGTATCCCGCTTTTGGATTTTGGGTTTTTGTAGGGGCGGGCCTCGGCCCGCCCGTTCTTTTTCCTGTGAGGCCAGATGTCAAAAGCGATCCCAGTCACTCGAGTTTCTCAATCACGCCTCACGGAAGCCCTGCGCGAAACTTCCGAGTTCGGCGCCACTTTCAGTGACCACATGCTTGTCGCCGATTGGGAAGCGGGCTCCTGGAAGCCGCCGCAAATCGTTCCCTTCGGCCCGATTTCCTTTTCTCCCGCGCTGACTCCCTTCCATTATGGCCAGGCCATTTTCGAAGGCTTCAAAGCGCACCGCAACGCGAACGGCGGCGTCGCCCTCTTTCGTCCGCGCGAAAATTTCTGCCGATTAAATCGTTCCGCCACTCGCCTCGCGATGCCGGAAATTCCAGAGCCGCTCTTCCTCGAAGGCGTCAAGGAACTCGTGCGCCTCGACCGCGATTGGGTTCCGCATCGCGAAGGCGGCTCTCTCTACGTCCGCCCAACTTACTTTGGCGTCGACGACACGCTTCTCGTTCGCCCCGCCAATCGCTTTCGCCTTATCGTCATGACTTCTCCCGTGGGCCCATACTTCGCCCAGCCTATTCGTCTGCTCGCCGAAGAGCGCTTCGTCCGGGCCTTTCCCGGCGGCACCGGTGACAGCAAAGCCGCGGGCAACTACGCCGGTGGACTCCTCGCCGCGCGTCTTGCTCAGGAAAAAGGTTTTCACAACGTGCTCTGGCTGGACGGCGTCGAGCGCCGCTATGTCGAGGAATCCGGCGTCATGAACGTCTTCTTCGTTATGGATGGCAAAGCGATCACTCCACCGCTTGGCGGCACAATTCTTCCCGGCGTCACGCGCGATTCTGCTCTGACTTTGCTTCGCGAGATGGGCATTCCCGCCGAAGAATGCCAAATCTCCATTGACGAAGTTCTCTCCGCTCACGCCGCGGAAAAACTTACCGAAGCCTTTGGCGCGGGAACCGCAGCCATCGTCGCTCCCATCGCCTGCATCCGCTACCGTGATCGCGACCTGCAATTTCCCGCCGTCACCGATTCTTCAGTCGCCGCGCGCCTTCGCTCCCGCCTCGTCGCCATTCAAACCGGCCGCGAGGCGGACAAGCACAACTGGCTCTTGCCCGTTTAGGCTCATTGGAAGGGGTGCACGCGATGAACTACTACGCCCTGTTTTACGAAGTCGTCGATGACTTTGTCGCTCGTCGCGCGCCGTTCCGCCGCGAACACTTGCGCCTGGCCGCCGAAGCGCGCAAGCGCGGTGAAATCCTTCTTGCCGGCGCGCTTGCCGAGCCCGCCGACCGCGCTTTGATTGTTTTTCATGCCGCGGACAAAAGCCTCGCCGAAGCCTTCGCTCGCCAGGACCCTTACGTCGTGAACGGCCTCGTCAAAAAATGGGAAGTGCGTCCGTGGAACGTCGTCGTCGGTAACGAGCCGGCGTCTTCTTCGTCATTTTCCGCGCCGGCACTTGGGACCGTTATGCGCCGTTGGACTGCTCGCACGGCGAAAGCTCAATTGCCCAAATATCTCGAACACTTTTCAAAGAATGTCCTGCCCGAGCTTCGCCGCGTGCATGGTTACCTGGGTGCCGCTGTTTTCCTTCGGCGCCTCGAACGCGAAGTCGAAATCGTCGTCGAAACCAATTGGGATTCCCTCGAATCCATCCGCAACTTTGCTGGCCCGGACCTCGAAGCCGCCGTCGTCGCGCCCGTTGCTGCGGCCATGCTTACGGGCTTTGACCGGCGAGCTCTCCATTCCGAAATCGCCTTAACTGATCGCGCCTAGCTCGCGCACCTCCATCACCAGCAAGAAAGGGGTGGCCCGAAACGGTTCTTTTTCAATTCTTCCGTACCGTGTCCTAAAGTCTCTTTTCTGTGAACTCTGCGTTGTCTGTCTGTTCTGTGTTAAGTTTTTTTCCTGCTTTACTCTAGCCGCCGGCAGCTTTCGCTTCTCCGCTCGTCAATTGCGCCACCAGAAATTCCATCACGGTTCGCGGTTCCGCTCCCGCACCTTTTAGGCGGTCATCCGCGTTCCGCAGCGCGTGCAAACCCGCCAGCAACCGCGGCTTCGATATCTTGCGCGCATTTTGCAACGCCAATTCCGCCTGCTCCGCTCGCATGCCCAGCGCCCGCGCTGCTTGCCAGCCATTCGTCACCCCCCGTACTTCGCTGGCCTCAATCAGCTTGCGGTACATCCAGGTGATTGCGCCAAGCATTTGCAGAGGCTCTTCCCCATCTCGCAGCAGGCGGTCCAGAAACTCCAGCGCTTTCTTTGACTGCCGCGAGGCAAGCAAGTCCGCCAGTTCCCAAACCGTCGTGGTCTTCTCGGAAATCACCAGCGCGGTCACATCCGCTCGCGCAATAATTTCCTTGTCCGCCGCATACGTTGCCAGCTTGTCGATCTCCGTTTTCAAACGCATTAAGTCCGCCGCCACGAATTCTGCCAAATCTTCCGCCGCGCCTTTCTCGAACTCGACTCCTTGTTCCTTCCCAATCGCTCGCGCCAGCGCCACTGCCGCTGCTTGTCGTTCCCCCGCGTTCTCGCCAAGCCCGCATTCCACCACCAGCGCCTTTTCCGCCAGCATCTTTCCAAGCTTCATTCGCTGATCCAGCACCGTCACTTCCACTACCAGCACTGTGAATGGCGCGGGGTCTTCGAGGTACGCACCGAGCTGTGCAACGGCTTCATCCCTGTTTTTTTCTCCAAGCTTTTCGATCGCTTCCGCATCTTCGAGGAAAACGACCTGCTGCGGCGAAAGCATCGCCATCGTTTGCGCTTGCTCCAGCGCTGCTTGCGTCTCTCCGCGCTCCGCCGAATACCGCGACACTGCCCACGTCCGCGCCGCTTCCGGCACGAATCTTTCAATCAATTGTTCCCGGCAGGCATCGCGCAGATAGACTTCTTCGCCCAGTAGCAATATCGCGGCAACGGGCTTACCCTTCTCCAGTCGTCCCAGCAATTCCTCTGGCGAAATTCGCGCCATCAATAATTCTCCACTACTGCCGCCACGAGGCGCGCCGCAAAGTCCTGCGCCATACGGTCCAGCGCGGGGTCCTGCTCCTGGAAAAAAGCTGCAAGTGTACTGGGATTAACCTGGCCGGTGCTCGGAGTCACCACCGTGGGGATTTCGTACTCGTTCCGAAACAGAAAGTTGTCCGTGTGATAGAGAATCTTCCCGGTCTCGCGCTCTTCGAAGGTGACCTCGCACTTCATGGTCACCAGCATCGTTGCGGCACGTCCTGTCGCGGTGTCAAACAGCAGAGGCACCGCTTCCAGGCTGAGGATTTTGCCGCGCAGCACGGCATCGCTGTTGGCCGGATCGGACACCACACGATACGGGGTCTTCACCAGAAACTCGTGTACCGTCGCTGCTGTCAATTTCTGCTCGATGCGGTAAATCGCCGTCTTATTTTCCAGCGCGGGCACGGCAATCACGTGAATGCTCTTTGGCAGCGAGTCGCTTCGCCCCGCCACGTGATACCCGCACCCCGCCAATGTCAGCGCCAGAGCCGTGGACATTCCCGCGACCGTCGTCCTTCTGACCTTGAGTTTCATGCGGCGAGTTTCTCCGCCAGTTTCACGGCATTCGCAACCGGAAGCTTAATGTTATCCACCGCTCCCCAACTCCACCATGCTTGCAGTGGACTCTCCTCTGGCAATTCCAAGTGCATTGTGGAATCTCCGACGGAGAGATTTCCCAACGGACCATCCGTGTTTCGCCAAATGTGAAATCCAGCGTTTTGGCAAAGCTCCACTAGTTTTGCTTGCGTTGTCAACGCCGCTGTTTCCACGAGCGCCGCGAACGTATATCCATAGAAAATGGGAGCGTGCACCACTTGAATGGATGCAAGACCTCCCCACTTCGCCACCAGGGGACTAACTTCCGCGCAAATTCTACTGCTGATCGACAAAAGATTTTCCCGGCTTGCGGCTCCGTAGCGATTCAGCATCCCGAATGCAACTTGCGTGTCGAACACAGTTTGACCTGTACTTTGCATCGATAAGAGTTGCGAGGTCTGGCTTTCCAGTTCCTCGATCCCACGGCGGCCCGCCTCCGAAACCGGACGGAAAAAGATCAGCCCCAGGCGAGACAAGCCGACCGCGCTCAGCGCATCCAGAAGCGCAACGGCAACCGTCGCGGGCGCCGAAAGCACCGCGTAATTCAAATCCTTCTCCAGCTTCACTTCCGCTCGCGGATACCAGAGCCTTGTTTCCTTCTCACCGATCGACCCACCGGTGAGATCAATTACCGTCGCTCCCCGAACAGCCCCTAGATTAACCTTCGTGAATTCGGGGGATCCTGTGAAGAAAACCAATCTCGCGCGGTCGAAGCTGCCTTCCTCCACCGGCTGGATCACTGCCGGCTCTCCGCTGGCTTCAGTCAACGTCCCCGCAGCGATTTCTTCATCAACCAGCCGTAAATCCCATCCCGCGAAACGGCTCTCTTCGAGCAACGACTTCAGCTCTGCTCCCAGCAGCGAAGACGCACCCGCAATCACAATCCGGTTGGATTCCCGTTCAAACGAAGGCATGAATCACGCGGTCCGCGAAACCAGCCGATGGCGGATGAATCGTACCAAGTGCAGCGCCACGCCAACTGCCGTGTACGTGCATGCAAGCATGACCAGGGCAATTTCGGAAAACCTTACAATTACGGCAAGCAGGATGAACGCAACAACGATCGACAACGAAGGCAACTTACGTGTCCAGGGAATGTCCTTGAAACTATAATAGCGAATCGTGCTGGTCATCAACGCCCCAAGCCCTGCTGCCAACAAAAACCATACTACCGACCATCGCCAGTCATGCAGCGGTTCCTTGAAGCCATGGACCAACGCCGCGATCATTCCGGCAGCCGCGGGCGTCGGCATTCCTACAAAATACTTCGAACCACCTGGCGCCATTCCCTGCACGTTAAATCGCGCCAGCCGCCACGCGCAGCAAACCAAAAATCCTAGGCAGCACACCCATCCCATATCCGAAAGAAGTTCGCCTCGCTGCGTCCCGGCAATCGCCAGGCTGCGAACTCCCCAAGCGAAAGCCAACACCGCTGGGGCGACACCAAAACTGACCACGTCCGCCAACGAATCGAACTGCACTCCAAAATCCGTATTCGCTCCTAGCAACCGCGCAAGACGCCCGTCCAGCGAATCAAACAAAATCGCGAGGCCAATCGCCTTAGCCGCCCGGTCAAAATCCGCCGTCGTCCCCATCAGCGCCGCCACCACAGCAAAATAACCGCAAAGCAGATTCGCCGACGTGAACAATGCCGGCACGAGAAACACTCCCCGCCGGAACCTGGCATTCCTGAATCGCCGCTCTTTGAATGGGATGTGGTGCTGTTCAGGATCGCCCATGGTTACGATCGCTTCCCCGCCGCCGTCAGATTTGCGCCCGTTTCTGCCGCGCTCGCCGCATCCAGTTTACCCGCCGGGCGTTTCCCAAGCCAACGCGCGAGCACGCTCGATCCCCCATTCACGTTGTCTCCCACCTTGACCAGAATCTCCGCCTCGCTCGGAACCCACACGTCCACGCGCGACCCGAATCGTACCAGCCCAATGCGCTCTCCGCGAGCCACCTTTTCTCCGGCCTTCTTCCAAGAGACAACCCTCCGCGCGATCAGCCCGGCAATCTGCTTGAACACCATCTCCCCCGCGTCCGTTGAAAGCGTGAACACATTTTGTTCATTTTCCATAGAAGCCCGTTCCCGCATGGCCGCCAGAAATTTTCCTGGCCGGTATTCCAGCTTCGCAATCGTTCCCGTGGCGGGCGACCGGTTCACGTGTACGTTCCACACCGCCAGGAAAATGCTCACGCGCTTTCCCGGCCTTCCCGCGTTCTCTTCATCTGTAACGACGACCACGCGGCCGTCGCCGGGAGACACCACCGCCCCAGGCTCGGAAGGGATTACGCGCTCTGGATCGCGAAAGAAAGAGAAAATAAACAAGGCAAGGAACACCAGCACAGCGGCTGCCGCGTACCAATGCAGCAGATAGCTAACGCCGCCCAGCGCGAGCGGCGGCACTCCAAAGTAGTAGCCTTCTTTGACCATGCTCCCCGGAGTACACTCCAGCGTTTGTGCGCGCGGCATTCGTTGCGCGAGCACGCATGGTCATTCTACGACAGAATCGCGCGCAATAAAGTCGTTATTGGCTGGAATTGGCCTGCGCGCGTACGATACGCGCGGCAATCCGCTCCATCTCATCTTTACAATGGAGCTTTAACTTTTTTAATTTGATTTCTTCCAAGAGGTCTTCCGAATTCAGGTAGGGCGATCTGGAGATTTTCTGGAGTTCTGCTTCGTATTGCCGGTGCTGCTCTGCCAGACGCTGATACTCGGCGTCTGCTTCGAAGGGTATGTCCCGAGGTAACCGCTGCGCACTTGCCATGCGTTCCTCCTGACGTTTTCGTGATATGAGGTGAGCACTACATGAACGCACGATAGCACTCTGGCTCGCCGCGTCAAGAGGGTATTTGTAGTATTTCCGCCCTAGCCCCCGAGTTTTATCTCCATCACAATCGCAGCCTCCTCCGGATCGTGGTAATAACCCGCGCGTCTCCCCGTTTTGGAGAACCCGTGCGTCTCATAGAACGCAATTGCGCTCTCATTCGACTCGCGAACCTCTAAGAACACGCGACTTACCCGCCGCGCTCGGAATTCTTGCAGCGCCGCCTTGAGCAGCGCCCCGCCTTCCCCTTGCCGTCGCTTCACCAGAACGACGGCGAGATTCAATATCTCGGCCTCTTCTGCCACTTGCCGCCCAATGATGAACCCATTGACTTTACCTTCGCTCTCGATGCCAAGCGCCAGGACTCCGGGCCAACCCACCAATTCCTTAAGGCCCCACTCCGTCCATTGCGCCGCCTCAGGCGATCCTCGCAGAATCTCCGCAGCCGCCGCCGAGTCCGACTGGCCAAACGCACGAATCGTCGCGACTATAGAATCGCGCTTCGTCTCAGCGGCCATGCGTAGCCTTCCCCTTCCAGAAAATCTCCGCGTCTGATCGCCTCACGTAGTTCGCGTCCAGCGCCAGCGCGTCTGTAAACCGCCCTTGGGCCAGCGCTGCCAATCCCAGCAGCCCGATCATGGGCGCTCGCACACTGGAAACGCTCTCTACGCGTTCGCCGCGCATCTCCCGCGCTTTCCACGCCCCTTCAGAAACAACACATTCGGCGTCCGTCGATACCCATGAGATCCTTTCGCCCCTAGCAGTTTCCGCGGCCGCTTCCACAAATTCCCCCGGCGCTATGACCATTTCGTCGCCAGACCGCTCCAATCTCGTTCCGTTCCGCCTGTAAATGGCCCCGAACACCTGACTCCGCTGCGCATTGAAGAATGCTGCCACCCATGCCGTTTCCCCTGGAGCTTCCACAGCCAACGATTCAAGCCGCGACACCGCCACGATCGGCTTCCCGTAGACTTCCGCCCAAGCCTTTACGCTTGTCAGTCCCACCCGTACACCGGTAAAGGATCCCGGCCCCGCCGCCGCCGCGTAAGCGTCCACTTCTTGCATCCGAAGTCCGCTGGCCTTCAAGCACTCACCAACCGCTGGCAGTAGCCAAGACGAATAATCCTCCTCCGACTCATGGGCCAAGACCTTCAAAACAGCAGCTTCCCGCAGCACCGCCACGCTGCCCCTCGAATCGCAGGTATCTATCGCCAGGACAATCACATCCGGCATTCTACTGTACTCCCCCATTCCTCAGGGAAGGACCCGTAAGGACAGCCCTCCTCCCCTCCGGGTCATGATATGCGGCGGTTCACCCACTTCTGCATACCGTCGGGCACGACTCCGTTGCGATCTGAGCCAGTCTGGTTGCAGCGAACCGTCGATTTTCGGCCCTGAACGTTCCTAATTTCATCCAACGGCATGCATAAAACCGCGGCCCCCAGCAATTCGGCTGCCAAATTTGCAACTCATTTTCCCTAACCTCCTGATTCCACGGGATATATCTTGACTCTTGCGGCACAACCTTATACACTTCTTATGCATCTCCGAGGGGGGCATCCAAACTTTATGGACTATAAGATCGGCGACAAAGTCGTCTACCCGAATCATGGTGTGGGCGTTGTTGAACAGATCAGTTACGGAGTTTTGAACGGCAGAACCGAACGTTACTTCATGATCCGCATTGTTTCCAGCGGCTTGCGTGTTATGGTTCCGCAGTCTAACGCGACGGCCGTTGGCCTTCGTTCCGTCATTCGTTCGGCGGAATCCAGCAAAGTCCTGGGCTTTCTCGAAACCGGCAAACTTAACTCTCATCACGACTGGAAGCACCGCTTCAAGGAAAACTCGGAGCGCATGCGCACCGGGTCCCTCCTCGAAGTCGCTGTTGTCCTCAAGAGTCTCGTTTCCCTCAGCCGCAGCAAGCCTCTCTCCTTCCGCGAAAAGAAGATGTTAGAACGCGCGAAGTACCTCCTCGTCAGCGAGATGGCTACTTCTCGCAACACCTCAGCGGAAAACGCCGAAGCCACCGTCGTCAAGTCGCTCGCCAAGGCCAAGCTCACGTTTCCGGTAATGACTGAAAAGTTTGAATAGCCCTTGCCGCCTCCGCGGCACTTCGTCCCCTGCGGGCAGCTTGGAAAAAGCTGCCCGCTTTTTTATTCTCTGCGCTCTCTGTATCTCTACGTTCAAATCTCAGTTGCGGAAAGCGCACAAACCGTAACGCCTGCGTCGCGCAGACTCTGCGCTACGGTTGAAGCAATGTCAGGCGCGCCGGGAGTATCGCCGTGGATGCACAGGGTCTGCGCATCGACTGCAACTTCGCTGCCGTCGCTGGCGATCACTACGCCTCGCTCCGCGATGCCAAGCGCTTGCCACGCTGCCTTCTCAGGATTGCGGATCAGCGCATCCTCAAATTTGCGAGAGCGCAAAGTTCCATCCGGCTCATAACGCCGGTCGGCAAACGCTTCCGCGGCCACCGCGAATCCTGCTTCCCGAAAGACATCCAGCATGAGCGAGCCAGCGAGTCCAATCAATACAACTTCCCGATTCCAGCGCGCAACGCCTTTCGCAATTGCTTCCGCAAGCTCGTGGTTCCGCACCGCCTGATTGTAAAGCGCGCCATGCGGCTTGACGTGCACCACGGGCGCTCCGCATCTGTCCGCCACATCCGCGAGCGTCTTCACTTGCTCAAAAATGGAAGCGGAAATTTCGTTCGGCGGCAGTTTCAACTCCAGCCGCCCGAAATTCGCTCGATCCGGATAGCCCGGGTGTGCCCCAATCGCCAGCTTCCAGAGCAGCGCCTGCTCGATCGTGGTCTTCATGGTCTGTTCGTCGCCCGCATGCCCGCCACAAGCGATGTTGACCGACGTGATCGAGCGCATCAGCGCTTCCTGCGTGCCGTCCGCAATCGCCTCCGGCACCTCGCCCATGTCACAATTCAAATCAATCTTCAGCTCACCGCGTTTCATTCCAAAATCCACTCCTTAGTTGTGCATCACATCCGTCGCTGCCGCTCCAAACTGTAGCTCAGGCCTTCAGGCCTGAGGGTGTTTCTCCGGAGGGAGCACCGCGCCGATGGATCGAAAAATCCTCACCCCTGAAGGGGTGAGCTACAGCTCACGCATCAATTCCTCCGACGCCAGGAGCTTTTCCTGTTTTGCCAGCAACGTTCGCGCGGTGTCCCACTCAACTCGCTCAAACCGAATCTCATCGCGTGGCCGAAGCTGCCCCAGGCTATGAAAATCCGCCGAAATCACATTGGCAATCTTCGGATATCCCCCGGTGGTTTGCTGCTCGACAAAGAGAATAATGGGCTGCCCTCCTTCCGGCACCTGAACGGCCCCCAGGGAAACGCCTTCCGAAATCATTTCTCCGCCGGCCGGCGCCGGAATCGTCGCACCTTGCAGCCGAATCCCCATCCGGTTGGACTCCTCCGCCACGCGATACGTGCTCTCTTGAAAGATCTTCTTTGCCGCCTCCGAAAACCAATCGCTCTGCGGACCTGGCGTGACGCGCAATACCTTTCGCGGCTGCAGCTCTTTCAGCGCCCGCGCCGACAGCCGTCGCTTGCCAACTGTGCCAGCGCCTCCAGTGGAACAGGCATTCTTGCCTGTTCTTTTTTGTTCATTCCTGTTCGCCAGCCCAATAGTAAGGACGTCGCCTTTCTTCAACGCCCGCCCTTCGTACCCGCCCAGCCCGCTCAAAATATGTGTCGACGCGCTGTCCAAAAAGAGTTGGACTTCGACCCCGCCCCGAACGCACAAATAACACCGCGCCCCCGATCGCGTCGGCCCAAATCGAAGCACCTGCTTTGATTTCGCCTCGAACGGAGTCCACATCTCAACCGGTTTCCCCTCCAGCGTCGCGCCGAGGTCCGAGCCAGCCAGCGCCAGCACCGCGCCCTCCGGGAACGTGAACGTCCCGCCAAGCAGCGTCATTTCCAGCCCGGCTTCTCCCTCGGCATTACCCAGCAGCCGATTTCCGATCCGGAGTGAAACCGCGTCAGCCGCTCCCGAAGGTGAAACGCCCAACGGCCCATATCCTTCTCGCCCAACATCCTGCACGGTCGTAAAAAGCCCCGGCTCCAACACCTCGATCAACCTCATGCGCTCTCCAACGTCGCAAATCGCTCGCGCGAAATCGGCGTGAATCGCACGCGATCTCCAATGGACAAAAGGCTCAACCCGTCGCTATCAGCCCGAAACATTTTGAATGGCGTGCATCCCAGCAATCTCCATCCTCCCGGCGTGGCGAACGGGTACACGCCGGTTTGATTTCCCGCGATCCCGACGCTGCCCGCCGGAACACGTTTGCGCGGCGCCGCCAGTCGCGGGATCACCAACTCTTCCGGCAATTCCCCGAGGTACGCAAATCCCGGGACGAACCCCAAAAAATAGACCAGATACTCCACCGAAGAATGCAGTTCGATCGCCCGTGCCTGTGTTATTCCGCGCCTCGCGGATACCTCAGCCAAATCCGGACCGAACTCGCCGCCATAGCAAACCGGGATTTCCACCCGCCGCGGCTCCGGCAGTCTTACTTCCTCAAGCCGCTCAAGATATTTGCGCAGAATCGCTTCCAATTCCTGGTGCCGCATTCCAATCGCATCGAACTTGATCAGCAGCGAACAATAAGCCGGATGCAAATTGCGTACGCCCGGAACCGGCTCTAATTCCAGCAACCGCAGCAGCCTCCGAACATTCTTATTCGCTCGGAGTGTGATCCGACTTTGCCCAGGCGGAGCTTTAGCCCCGCCCGTTTTCTTCTGTTCAACGTGTTCGTCGAAATAAACCAGCAGTGATTGATCGCTGGAATATTGGAATCGCGCGACTTCGCCTCTCGATGTCTCCATGCTCGCGAAAGTATACCTCCACGCGCGAGACAACGCGGAAGAAGGGATGCGCGACCTGCTTGACACTCATATCTTCGCTGCATAGAGTTCCTGCAATCTTTCCGCGTCTCAGGGCGGCAGCCTGCCGATGAAATGGTTTGGCCCAACCGCTCCACCGCGAGGTGATTGTGGCCGTTGAAACAGCTGCTTACGCGGTGCCCGTCGGCGCCAGAACTATCCAGAAAATACGCTTCAGGATTCTCCCATTTGTTTTTGTGCTTTTTGTCGTTGCGCTCATTGATCGCAACAACATTGGGTTTGCCGCGCTCACAATGAACAAAGAGCTGACCATCAGCAGCCAGCAGTTCGGATTCATTTTCGGGATTTTCTTTTTTGGCTACTTCCTTTTTGAAATCCCCAGCAATCTGCTGCTGCACCAAATCGGAGCGCGCGTCTGGATCGCCCGAATCCTGCTTACTTGGGGACTTGTGGCCATGCTGACGGGCTTCGTCCATACGGTGCAGCAACTTTACATTGCGCGCTTTGTGCTGGGGCTGGCTGAAGCCGGGTATTTCCCTGGAATCATTTTGTACCTCACGTACTGGTTTCCCCAACGCGAACAGGCGCGTGCCCTTGCGCTCTTCATGATCGGCATACCCGTCACTACGATCCTGGGCGCTCCGGTTTCCGGTTTCATCCTGGATCATGTGCGTTGGCTCGGCGTCAGCAGTTGGCGGTGGCTGCTCATTCTGGAGGGAGCGCCCGCCATTGTCTGCGGCGCACTCACTTACTTGCTTCTGCCAGGCGGCCCTCAGGAAGCCAGGTTTCTCGGCCCAGAAGAGAAAGAGTGGATTCAGGCGGAGTTGCAACGCGAAGAACAGCAAAAATTTACGCGGCGCAGTTACTCAGTGCTCCAAGCTCTGGCGAGCGGCCGTGTTTGGGTTCTTGTCTTAATTTATTTTGGGATAACCGTCGCCATCTATGCGCTGAATTCTTGGGCGCCGCAGCTGGTGAGGTCCCTCTCCAGCCTCTATTCCAATAGCACGATCGCGCTCCTGGTAACGATTCCCAGCCTAGTAGGTCTCGCAGCGATGATGCTTGTTTCGCGCAGTTCCGACCGCACCCTGGAGCGGCGATACCACGTTGCAATCCCGGCTCTCGCGACTGGAACAGCCCTCGTGTTGCTGGGCACCAGCCCTTCCACATTCGTTTCCGTGGCGCTATTGTGTTTGCTAGCTGCAGGCGTTTTCAGTTGTCTTGGCCCCTTTTGGACGTTGCCAAGCGAATTCTTGAGTGGCTATTCGGCCGCAGCGGGCATCGCCTTGATTAATTCCGTGGGAAATCTTGGTGGGTTTGTTGGACCAGCCGCCATCGGCTTCATTAGCCAGAGAACGGGAACCCTCTCCGCGGGCCTGGCACTTTCCGGAATCCCGATGTTCCTGTCAGCGGCGCTCGTCTTGCTTCTGCCGAAGCAGGCTCGAACGCTGACAAAGGGCTGAAAATTCCGCTCCGTCATAACGTCTCTTGGCGCGGGCTTTTTTTAAGCAAGCGCGAGGCTGGGGTCGGCGTTGAGCGACGTGTCCGCGAGTATTCCGGCGCGAAAGCGGGAATAAGCTGCCGCCGCGATCATCGCGGCGTTATCAGTAGAGAGCGCGCGGCTCGGGAAAAACACTTCGAGGCCGGCAGCTTTTGCGCGCTCTTCAAAGGCGGCGCGCAATTGCGAATTGGCGGCCACGCCGCCGGAAACGAGAATGCTCTCGGAGGAAAGTTGCTCCGCAGCGTTGAGAGTGCGCTCGACCAGATCGCGCACGACGGCATTTTGAAATTCGCGCACTAGTCCAAGAGTCTTGGGGCTGCATAGTGGCAGCAGCTGCTCGAATTTTCGTTCCCCGTGGGCCAACGCCTCTTCCCGTTTGCGAATTTCTTCGCCGTACTCTCCATTTTCGCGAACGTGATACAACACTGCCGTCTTGAGCCCGCTGAAGCTGAAATCGAGCGCGTTCCCCTTCATTTTCGTGACGCCAAATTTCACTGGCGCCGACGTGCCGCTCGCCGCAGCAGCCAGCCGGTCGAGAATCGGTCCGCCGGGATAGCCCAGCCCAAGAAGCTTCGCCACTTTGTCGTACGCTTCACCAGCGGCATCGTCGCGCGTTTGCCCCAGCTTTCGATAATTCAGCTTCGCGCCGGTCTCCTGCGCGTTCGCACCTTCCGTCTTCACTTCGTAAAGGACCGTGTGCCCGCCGGAAACAATCAGGCACACTGCCGGCAATCTCGCCGCGCGCCCGGCTTTATGCGCCTCCAAGAAAACCGCGTGCACGTGCCCTTCGAGATGATTCACCGGAACGAGTGGCTTACCCAGCGCCTGCGCCAGCGTTTTTCCATACGTAATTCCCACCAGCAGTGCGCCCACGAGGCCCGGGCCTTGCGTCACGCCAATCGCATCCACATCCGAAAGTTTCATGCCGGCTTGCATGAGCGCTTCGCGCACGACGGGCACGATCTGGCGCAAATGCTCGCGCGACGCCAGCTCCGGCACCACGCCGCCATATTTTCGGTGAATGTCGATCTGCGACGCGACGACGCTGGACAGAATCTCGCGACCGTCGGCCACCACCGCCGCCGCCGTCTCATCGCACGAAGATTCAATCCCCAGAATGCGCGTGCTCATCGAATTTCCATCTTGCTTGCTACAATTTCAAGCTCTTCAGATATTCACGGAAGTCGCCCCCAAGCTCTTTATTCTGCAGGGCAATTTCCACCGTCGCTTTCAGAAACCCGAGTTTGTCGCCCGCATCATAGGAGATGCCGTTATAAATATACGCCCACAAGCCATCCTGCTGCGCCAGGATACGCAGCGCGTCGGTTAGCTGGATTTCGTTTCCCGCACCCGGCTTGGTACGCTCCAGACAATCAAAAATCTGTGGCGGCAAAACGTAGCGTCCGGTAATCGCCAGGTTTGATGGAGCTTTTTCCGGCCTTGGCTTCTCCACCAGATCACGGATTCTCAACAGCCGCGCTCCGAACGGCGCCTGGGGCGCCGGCTCGCCATCCACGATTCCGTACAGATGGGTTTTTTCCTTGGGGACTTCTTCGACGGCGATCGCACCCACGCCGGTCGCCGCGTACACATCAATCAATTGTTTCGTGGCCGGATTTTCGCCGGGAATCAGCACATCTCCGAGCAAGACTGCGAAGGGTTCATCGCCCACCAAATCTTTCGCCACCAGCACGGCGTGTCCCAGGCCCAGCGGCTCTTTCTGCCGCGTGTAACTTACCTGCACCATGTCGCTGATTCGCCGCACCAATGCCGCTTGCTCTTTCTTCCCTTTTTCTTCCAGGAAGCGTTCCAGCGTCGGCGCGTAGTCGAAGTGATCTTCGATGGAATTCTTTCCCTTTCCGGTCACGATGATGATGTGCTCGATCCCGGAGACAACGCACTCTTCCACGACATACTGAATCTGCGGCTTGTCCACGACTGTCAGCATTTCCTTGGGTTGCGCTTTCGTCGCGGGCAGGAACCGCGTGCCCAGTCCCGCGGCTGGCAGGACCGCCTTGCGAACTCTGCGTGCTGTGGCGCCTTTCGTTTGCGTCGCGTCAGCCATCGGTTCCCTCGCTGGACTTACTTCTTCTTTGCGGGCTTCTTGTCTTTCCCTTCCTTGGAAGACGATTCCTTTGCCGCTGTTTCCTTCGTCCCGGGGTCTTTCTCTTTGTTCGCGGTTTCTTTGGTTTCCGTCGCGGGCTTGTCGGCCTTGTCGCCGTCCGCGGTTTTCTTTCCGCCATAATCGGTCACGTACCAACCCGCGCCCTTGAATTGAATCGCAGGCGCGGTAATTACTGGCTCGACTTTGCCGCCGCAGTGCGGGCACTTTTTCAAGTGCGGCCCGGAAACGTTTTCAATTTTTTCCGTATTGCGTCCGCACTTTAAGCATTTGTACTCGTACAGGGGCACTGATGCTCCTCCGATGCGCTGCTCAAAACTAAAAGTATAGCATTCCTCTCGCGCGGCTAGCGCGAGTCGTAAACGTCTCTCCCGCGCCAGCGCGGTCCTGCTCTTTGTAGTGGCGGGTCTTGAAGACCCGTGCTTTGAACCTCTCTTCTGTAGCGCCAGCATCCCTGTCTGCCTCTTTCTTCCACGCATTGACTGCATGCTAGACTTCTCTGCATGATCGCGAAGCTTTCTCCCTCCAAACCGCCAGGCGCCGCGAATTCCGCTGGCGGCTGCCTTTACCTCGTCGGGACGCCCATCGGCAATCTGGAGGACATCACGCTTCGCGCCCTGCGCATCCTGAAAGAAGTCGATCAAATCGCCTGCGAAGACACGCGCCACACGCAAAAGCTGCTCACGCACTACGACGTTCACAAGCCGCTGGTCAGCTACCACGAACACAATGAGCTGACGCGCGCGCCGGAGCTCGTCGTGGCGCTGGAGCAAGGCGCGAAAATCGCTCTCGTGAGCGACGCGGGCATGCCGCTCGTTTCCGATCCCGGCCACCGCCTTGTTACGCTTTGCCTGCGGCACCACATTCCCGTGGTGCCAATTCCGGGCCCATCCGCTCTGCTCGCTTCCCTTTCCGCTTCGGGACTGCCCAGCGAAGAATTTCTCTTCGTCGGCTTTCTGCCGGCCCGCAGCGGTGAGCGCCGCCGCGCCCTCGAACGCCTGCGCATCGAAGACCGCACTATCATTCTTTACGAAGCGCCACACCGCGTCGCTGAGTGCGTCGCTGATGCGCGCGAAGTGCTTGGCAATCGCAGCGCCTGCATCGCGCGCGAAGTGACGAAGATGCACGAAGAGTTCCGCCGCGGCAAACTCTCCGAACTCGCCGCTTCTCTCGAAGAACGCCCCGCGCGCGGCGAAATAACGCTTCTGATTGGTCCCGAAGCTCCCGCCGACGCGCGCACACAAGCAAACTCCACGCAAAGTCTCGCCGACCGCGTCGAAGAACTCATCCGCCAGGCCAAACTCGACCGCAAAGAAGCCCTGAAGCTCGCCGCCAAGGAACGCGGCCTGACGCGCCATGACGCCTACGCCCAAATTGTCGATGCAAAAGCAAATCAGAAAGAAACGTGAGCAAAAGCCCCGATGCTACGATCCGGCATTGCGCCGGACTCGCGCAGCTGAGCACCTTCCACCCACTGTCATTTGCGTTTCTTGCATCCCGGATGGCTTTGCGGGACCGAGCGAAGCAGGCCGGTTTTTTCTTGCGCATTCACTCCTGCGCGCCTATTCCGTCCCGCATGGTTTTGCGGGACGAATGCGTCGGCTTGTGCAGTCGAGGAATCTCTCTTATTCTTTCCTCCTTGCATAGCGTGCGATCACCCCCGCGTCCTTCACTTCGCCCGACCCGTCACTCCGGCAACGGTCAAAGCTGGAACACCGCTACATCTTTTTCACGGCACATTCTTAAGGCTCGTCCAGGCGCTGTTCGGAGAGTTCTGGTCGCACACCTGGTTGTTTTTCAGGTTGCAGACAAAAAACCGTGTCACGGGATGGACTTCCCAAACGGTGGAGCGCCAGCAACTGGCCAGCGCGCCCGGGAAAGCGCAGTCATCATTAGCATTCAAGTGGGTGTTGTCGACCATCAATTGTCCAACGACTTTGACTTGCTGGCCCTGCAGAGAATTGACGCGAGCAAATGTCCACTTCGGCCCGCGCGTGTGAGGAGTCATCTCAGCGACGACGCTGGTTTTATCCATTTCCGTGGGGTGGCCGAATACGGGCTGTGGTTTATTCTTCAAAATCTGTTGCGCCAATGCCGGGTCAAAGCCCAGGCCGATGTGGAAGTCATAGCTGTCCGGGAGTTGCAGTTTGCAATTCGTGGTTTCCCCGATCGAGGGTTTGCCGCCAGCGCCTTTGCCAGTGTCTTCCACGAAGTAGAGAAAAGCGATAACGGTAACGATGTTCCCTTCGCCAAGATTAGCCAGCGCCGGAGCAGACTTTGCATGGTTACTGCTGCCCAGAGTCTTTGGAATCTTATCCTCAAACGATTTGAAATCAGTTCCATTCAGGAACGCCGTGGAAGCCGAGGCCGCACCTGGGACCTGGTTCTTCAGGAAATTCAGATACGCGTCGTACTTGTGGGCCGAGTCGGTACACCCCGTTGGAAATTGGGCGTGACACGTTTGCGTGGTCAGGCTTGCTGGATTACAGCCGATAACTGCTTTTTGCTTGGAAGCCACTTTGGCCAGATCATGAGCACGGTCAGCGTACAGGCAGTCGGGAATGCCGAGCAGAAGAATTAAGGCGATCAACTTAATGAATTTCTGCATAGCTCCTCCTTGAAAACATAGGAAGGCCGGTGGACCCTGGGCAGATGTGAATTGCAACAGTATGTCTCACTGAGCGAGCTATACGTCAATGTAGTTGCTGTTGACAGAAGCGACGCAAGGCTCCTCGATATCGGGTAGTGACGACGCCAGCGAATTCGTTTCAGCGTAGGAGGCGAGTGGCCTCACTCCGATTTTTTCAGAATGATGCGGCGAAGAACGGTTTTATCGGGCAGCGTGAAAGTTCCTTCGAGCTTGTCGCCCTCCAGTTTGAGAACGATGACTCCGCGGGGGAGCTCACCTGTGATCGTGCGCTTGCCGCTGTCGTAGCGCCATTCGCCAGAGCCCATGACAATTTCCTTGCCGTCCGCAATTTTCCCGCCGGTGACCATTAACAATCCGCGCTTGCCCGGAATCGCGGCGATACGGTAGACGGCTACTTCGTCATGGCAGGCAGTGCCCTTCTCCACGCAGAGGGAATCGCCGCGCCAGGTGCCCGCGAGTTTCGATTCGTCGCTGGTGATCGAAGCGCTCGCGGTAGGGCTTTGTGGGATCGCGACAACTGCGGAAAGAAGTGAAGCCGACAAGGAAACAGTAATGGCGACGATCCCGAAAAGCGGCATTCGCATTGTTCGTCCGACACAGAAAATCAATCGCGCAGGGCGCGCGCTGGATCGGTCCGCGTGGCACGCCAAGCAGGCAAGAAACATGCCGCCAGCGAGGCGATGGCCATCACCGCGAGTGCCGAGCCGAAAGCCAGCGGGTCGCGCGGGCTTACGTTGTATAAAAGATTCCCGAGCAGCCGCGTCAATGCGAGCGCCACTGCCGCGCCAAGCAACACGCCGCCTGCCGTCAACGCTAGGCCGCGCGACATCACCAGGCGCAACAGATTGGATGCATTCGCGCCAAGCGCCATGCGCAACCCCAATTCGCGGGTGCTCTGTGAAACCGCGTAGGACATCACACCGTAGAGGCCGATGGCGGCGAGCAGCAGCGCCAATCCACCCAGGGTACCAACCAAAGTGACGGCCACCATTTGCGGCGACGTGGACCGTTCGAGCTGCTCCTGGAGCGTGATGACTTCGTAGGGGGCAAGATTGGCGTCGAGCGCGTGGACTTCGCGGGCGATGGCCGTGGCCATAGTTTGCGGAGCGAGCGGCGTGCGGATGTTCAGAATCGCGGCGCGCAAGGAATTTTGCCGCACGGGCACAAAGAAGAACGGCGTGGGCCTCTCGCGCACGCTCGAATACTTCGAGTCTTTGGCGATGCCGACGACCTGCATCCAGCGTCCCTTGAGCTGGAGGCGATGGCCGAGCGGTTCGCGGCCCTGCCAGAAGCGCTGGGCCATGGTTTCGTTGACAACGGCGACGAGCGCGCCTTTTTCGTCATCGGCGCGCGTGAATTCGCGTCCGGCGACGAGCGCGATGCCCATGGTGACGAAGTAGTCTTCGCCGACTTCGTTGTAATCGACGGTGGGGGATTCCTCCGGCGGCGGCGTGTAGCCATCGACGACGATAGGCGCGGTGGCAGAGCTGACGTAGCTGAGTGGAGTCATTTTTGCGAAGGCGGCGGACTCCACGCCAGGGAGCGACCGGACGCGCTCGCGTAGGGCGTCCTGAAAGGTCTGCGCGCGCGCGGGAGTGTAGCCGGCGGAGACCAGGTCGATGGCGGTGTCCAGAACGCCGCGGGTGTTAAAGCCAGGGCTGGCGTTGCGGACCTTCAGCAAGCTCTGCATGAGCAGACCTGTGCCAACGAGCAAAACAAAGCTCAGCGAGACTTGCACCATTACCAAGCCGGAGCGCACCCAGGCGCGGCCGCGACCCCCGACGACTCCGGTAGATTCCATTTTCATAGACTGCGCGAGGTCGATCTTTCCCGTTTGCAGCGCGGGCACCAGGCCCATCAGCAGCGTGGTGGCGAGGCAGACGGCGACGCTGAGCGCCAGCACGCGCCAATCGATTTCGCCAGGAAGATGCATCTGCACGCCGCCACGCGCGGGGAAGAGCAGGACGAGCGCGTGGCGGCACCAGTACGCGACCAAAAGGCCGCCGGCGGCTCCGCACAGGGAGAGCACCAGCCCTTCGGTGAGGAGCTGCTTCCAGAGGCGCGCGCGACCGGCGCCGACGGCTAGGCGCACGCTCATTTCGTGGCGGCGCGCGAAGGAGCGGACCAGAAGCAAATTGCCGACGTTGGCGCAGGCAATGAGCAGGACGCAGGCGACGACGACAAGCATGATTTCCAACGTGGGGAGCAGCGTGGCGGCGTTGTTGAACGGCGTTTGCCAAAGTGGCCAGAATCGAATAGCCCGGCCGCGATTGGTGGCGGGATACTCGGCCTCGAGGCGGCCTGAGATTGCGGCGAATTCCTGCTGGGCCTGCTGCTGGGTTACTCCGGGCTTGAGCCGCGCGTAGGCTTCGATCCAGCGCGCGCCGCGATCTTCGAGCTTGTAGCCGCCGGACTCGAAGATGTCCTCCATGGAGGCGGGCACCCAGAAGTTCATGCTCCAGCCGACGAAGGTGCCGTAGAAGCCCTCGGGGGCGACGCCTACGATGGTGTGCATGACGCCGTTAAGGCGCTGCGTCCTGCCGACGATTTGCGGATCGCCACGGAAGCGACCTTGCCAGAGCTGATAGCTGATGACGGCGACGGGATGCGCGCTTTGCCCAATGTCCTCGCCCGGCAAAAAGCCGCGGCCGAGAATCGGATGCACGCCGATGGCGTCGAAGTAGTTGGCGGAGACGATGCTGCCGGTGGTGCGCTCGGCGCGATCGCCCATGCTGAGCGTGGTGCCGGTAATTTTGCTGACGAAGACCGTTTCGCAGAGCGTGCAGCTTCGCTGGAGGTCCTGGAAATCGGGCCAGGAAAGCGGGGTGCCCCGGGGTTCGTCGCGTGAGGTGCCGCCGATGGCGACGAGCCGCTCCTGATGCGCGACGGCGGGATAGGGGCGGAAGAGGATGCCTTCAATCCAACTGAAGACAGCCGCGTTGGCGCCGATACCTAAAGTGAGGCAGAGGATCGCAAGAATGGAAAAGCCCGGGCTGCGCCGCAGCATGCGTAAGCCGAAGCGGAGGTCCTGCAAAGTGGTTTCAATCATGGGCAGTCCTCGCTGGTCGCGGTAGATTTCCTTGGTTTGCTCGACGCCGCCAAAACTGCGAAGCGCTTCGCGGCGGGCATCCGCAGGAGACATGCCTTTGCGCAGGTTGATCTCGATGGCCATCTCCAGATGCGAACGCAGTTCGTCGTCCAAGTCCTTTTCGAGACCACGGCGGCGAAAGAGCGCGGCGATGCGATGGAGCAACGCGCCGAAGCCTTCACGCATAACTTGGGCACTCCTTAGCGCCAGGAGAAAACCTGCGTTCCTTTAGACGGTCAACAGGAGAAAGGGCGAGCGTAGCACATTCCTTTTGGCCGTCAACAGGTGATTTGCAGGAGTCGGGGTTGCCCCAAGAATCGTGGCGTAACCTTTCCGGCGTTAGCCAGTTATATTCGTAGAGCCAAGATGGCCACACGACGACCGGTGCGCAAGGGTTCGCGGCCCAAGAGCGGCCCGCCTCAGAAGCCAGGCTCTGCCAGGCAGGCCGGTGAGGGTGTGGTTGCAGAGGCGTCGGCAGGCGCCGCGCCAGGATCCCCAGCCGAGCGCGTGTTGGTGGAGGCAGCGCAGAGCGACCCGGCGAAGTTTGATGCGCTGTACGAAATGCATTTCGAGCGCGTGTATGCGTTTGTGGCAAGCCGAGTGAGGGACCGGGCAAGCTCGGAAGATGTGACGTCGGAAGTGTTTCACAAGGCGCTGGCCAACTTGACGAATAATGAATGGCGCGGAGTTCCATTTGTGGCTTGGCTGTTGCGAATTGCGGCGAACGCCATCGTCGATCACGCCAAACGCGCCGCGCGGGAGTCCCCTGCCCCAGACGATCCACCAGAGCCGGCCAGCGATTATGATGCGCAAGCCCCGGAGACTCGCGCCATAGAGCATCGCGCGCAATTGTTCCGGCTGGTAGGGCAGCTTCCGGCGGCGCAGAAGCAGGTCGTGTACGAGCGATTTGTGGAACAGCGGAGCATAAAGGAAATTGCGCAGCGGCTCGGGAAGACGGAAGGAGCTGTAAAACAATTGCAATTGCGAGCGGTGCAGAATTTGCGGGCGCAGATGGAGGGCAGCCATGCCTAAGCGCCCCCTCGCCTTGCAATTGGATGAAGTAGTGCAGGCGATGCTCGTATCACTGCAGCCACGCCCGGAGAAAGCGCCGGACCGGCAGTTGGCTTCGCTCGTGCGCGTGGCCCGGGAGTTGCGCGACCTGCCGCGCGAAGAGTTTCGAGCAGCGTTAAAATCCGATCTGCAAAGGAGAGCATCAATGAGCGAGAGCACAGCGGCAGCAAAAGTTTGGTCAAGAGAGGAACAAGCAAGAGCCGTTCATTACATGCGCCCGGGATTGAAGTCGATCACTCCGTACATCATCGTTCGGGGCGCAGCGCGGTTCATCGACTTCCTGAAAACTTCGTTTGAATCTACAGAACGAATGAGGGTACCTGCGCCGGATGGATCGATCATGCATGCGGAAGTGGCAATCGGCAACGGAGCTATCGAAGTAAGCGACGGAAGCGAAGCGTATCCGGCAGCCCCTCAGGCGATTCATCTGTATGTGCATGACCCTGACGCCGCGTACGCGCGTAGCCTGCAAGGCGGGGCCACCTCTTTCTACGCCCCGACCGACGATCATCCTTCCGGCGACCGCTGGGGCGCCGTCAAGGACCCCTTCGGCAACCACTGGTACATCGCCAAGCCTCGCGGATGGACACCCGGGCCCGAAGGACTACAGTCCGTGCAACCGTATCTGCACTTGCGTGAGGCGCACAAAATGATTCCATTTTTGGAGGCGGCTTTTAGCGCCGAGGACCTGGGCACTCACAAATCACCTGAGGGTCTGGTCCTGCACGCCACGATTCGAATCGGAAACGCGACTCTTGAAATTGACGAAGCGCGCGGAGAAAACCAGCCGATGCCCTGTCACCTGCATATTTACGTGCCGGATACGGATGCGGTTTATGCGCAAGCGTTGCGCGCGGGAGCAACTTCGATTGACGCGCCACGCAACGCGCCCTATGGCGACCGCGCCGCGGGAGTGAAAGACGCGTGGGGAAATAGCTGGTTTATCGCGACGCATCTGGGCAACAAGTAAAAAAACTGAAGGAAAGAGAGACGGAGCGCCACGAACAAGAACAAGCGAAGCACGAGCGCACCACCGGTGGGACGGTCGCTACGGGAGTTGAAGAGGAAGAGAGTGGAGGGGGAGCCACTTTTGCGGGTGCACGAGGGCCATGAGATTTTTCCCTTGTTCCGCGGGAAGGATGATGTAGTGGAGCGGATTGTCGGGGAAATCGGGGTTCGCCGGACAGAGTATCGTTACGACGCCCACGCGTCCAGTGGCGCAACGGAAAGCGAAGGCAGCCAGGATATCCTCGCCCGGGTTCCGGTCGCGGAAACCTAAAAGCTCCCGCCACTGATATTGGCGGAGTAAACCATAGAATTGCTTCAAGCGCGCGGCAGTCTGCCCGCCTTTCTCCATTGCCAGCGTGGCAAGAAGAGCATAGACATGATCGCGGTAGCCGCCGTCGCAAATCGGGCAGCCGTCGAGGATGCGGCGCAGTTCCCGCGCAATGACGCTATGAGAAGCGGTTTCGGCGTCCGCGGCCACGCCGCTTATCTGCAGTTCAGATTCCTGGTCCAGAGATCGACGCAGTGATTCCCAGTGACCACGATCGTCATCGGGAATTAGCACTTTCATGGCAATAGGGGCATGGGCTCCAGCACAGGCTCGGTCAGAAAGTTGCAAAACGCAATCCGCACATCTGTGTAATTCAAGCGGTTAAAGTCTGCAATTTTTGTGTTAGTAAAAACCTGATAGGCCGCTTCTCTAAAAGGCTAAAGATGGCGGCGTAAAGCCGCCTCAACAAAAGACGCAAGCAAGGGGCTCCTCGCTGCGTTCGGAATCACGGATGGGAAATCAGGCGGCGGATTCGGAACGGAAGACGCGCTGAAAACGCGGGCCCGTAAATTGGACGCCGACGAGTTTTTCTCTCCCGGACTCGCAATCGCAAACATGGACGACACGGCCGTGAGTGGCGAAGTCTCTCTCGTTCATTCTGGCGGCGGAAGAGCGATTTCCATTTGCGGCGGCGCCGAACTTTTCGGGCTGAGCGCGCCGCGAACCGTACTGCGAAAGAGGAATTCGGATTTCCAGGTCCGAGCCGATGGCGACGTCGAAACGCGTGACGAAGGCGGCGCCGTTGCGGCAGAGATTTTCGCTGGAAGTATCTTCTTCGAAGGCGAAGCCGTGGGCGTCGCGCCCGCGGACTTTCAGCGGCAGGCGGACAGAGATTCTACGTTCCGAGCGTTGCTTCGAAACGGTCGTGCTCGCGAGCGGGACCATGGGCTGGGTCCTCGATTCTGGTGACCGCAGCGCGGTCAACGTTTCTGGTGACTGCTAAACGGTCGACCCTCTCATCGACGCGGCCCTCGTTTGTGGCGACCGCAGAGCGGTCATCTTTTTCGGCGGCCGTAAACCGGTCAACGAAAAATCGTTCCACGCTTTCGAGGACTTCACCGGGCGTTCGCGCCGCATGTACAATCCGACGAAGCTCGCTGCCGTTCCCCACGCCATGGGTGAACCAGCAAGCGAACTGCTTCATTTTGCCTACCCCATCGGGCAAGTTGGCAGCATTAATTCGCTTATAGTAGCCCATCAGTAAACGGTAGCGGACTTCGTCGGTGGGGATGTCGTAGTGGCCGGTTTCCGCATGTTGCTGCATCTGGGAAAAAATCCACGGGTTGGTGGCGGCGGCGCGGCCGATCATTACGGCGTCGCAGCCGGTTTCGCGCACCATACGCGCGGCGTCTTCCGGCTTGTTGATGTCACCGTTGCCGATCACGGGAATCTTCACGGCTTGCTTGACGGCGGCGATAATGCTCCAGTCGGCGGCGCCGGTGTAGCCCTGTTCGCGAGTGCGCGGGTGGACGGCGACGGCTTCCACGCCGATGCTCTCCGCCATTTTTGCGACGTCGACCGCGACAATTGAATTTTCGTCCCAGCCGGCGCGCAGCTTGATGGTCAGGGGAATCTTCACGGCGGCGCGGACGGTCTTGAAAATATCTTCGAGCAGCGGGAGATCGCGCAGCAAACCGGAGCCGCCGCACTTGACGACTTTTTTCGCCGGACAACCGAGATTGATGTCCACCGCGTCGTAGCCGAGGTCTTCGACCATTTTCGCGGCTTCGGCCATGACCGCGGGATTAGCGCCGAAAAGTTGCGCCGTGATGGGATGCTCGTCTTCCTGGAAATAGAGATAGCGCAGAGTTTTTTTCGCGCTGCGCGTGATTCCGTCGGAGCTGGTAAACTCCGTCATGAGCAAGCCGCAGCCGCCGAGGCCGCGGATGACGCGGCGAAAGAGCGTGTCCGTCACCCCCGCCATGGGGGCAAGGACCGCTGCAGGGCGGATGGTCAAATCGCGAATTTGGAAGCTCGCCGGAATCATAAGTTCAGTTTAGGCTGGTGCGCCCAGTGTAGCAAGATGGCGCGCGGTTCGTGTTCCGTGGCCCGTGCTCCAAACGGGGCCACCTCCGTCGCGTGCGATTCCCCTTGCCAGATCCCTTGTATCTAGATATTATCTAGATATGCTCCGGTTCGATTGGGACGAACGGAAAAATAGTCGCAATCGGAAAAAGCACAGAGTTTGGTTTGAAGCCCAAAGCGTTTTCAGCGATCCGCATGCACGCCTATTTTATGATCCAGAGCACTCGGAGCGTGAGGATCGGTCATCCTCATCGGCGTGAGCTCAGCGGCAAGAATATTGGTCGTTGTTCACTGCTACAGGGACTCCCACTCGTTGATTCGGATTATCTCTGCGCGCAAGGCCACTAAGAAGGAGGTGAGATTTTATGAAGAAGGAATATGATTTTTCCAAATTGAAGGAGTTGAAGAACCCGTATCCCGGTAAGAAAAAGGCCGTGGGGATCAACTTGAGCCCGGAAGTGGTGGACTATTTCAAAGGGATGGCGGAGGAGACAGGGCTTCCCTACCAGAAATTGATCGATCTTTATCTTCTCGACTGTGCGAAAAAACGCAAGAAGCTGGCTATGAGTTGGGTAGTGTAGCGCAAGGGCCTTTTGGGACGTCCATGCTACGTAGAATTTCTTGAAATTAGGGCTTGCAAAGCGTTATAGTTCTGGTATAATGATCTTGGGTGAAACTGCGGCTCGACCACGGTTTCGCCCTTTTTCTTTTTCCGCCGCATTCACCTCCGGGCTCGTCGCTGTTGCTGAAAACGTGACCGCCATTCAGGGGCTAAAACCCCTTGATCCCGTGCCAGTTACGCCGGAGCTGAAAGCCTGGCCTCCTGGTTCGTAACAGGTTGGGGGCGGCATCTTAATCGGTGCGTGGCGTCGCGCCGGCGAGCGCGAGAATCGCTCCGGCAAACAGCAGCGTGTCCGCAAAGTAGTTGATCCCCTCAACCTTGACCGCGGTGCTCGGGTCGGACATCTGCGCGATCAGGATTGGCCCATAGATGAACAAGACCAGCAGCACAATCCAGATACCGAGATAAGTTGCCGCCATGCGCGTCTTCCTGGCCAGCAGAATGCTCGCGCCAGCAACGAGAAGAATTGCGCCCGTCAAATAGCCAATGAGCAAGCGTCCCGGAATCCACGCGGGCATCAGTTTTTCGAGCGGGACTCCGGGGCATCCCGCTGGGTGCAGAAAATGCTCTACGCCAAAAAATAGAGCGGCGATCGCGACCAACACGCGGCCCACGGTGATCAGCTTGCTCTTGCCCGGCCCGCTCATCGCGTTTCCCGCAAGAAGCCAGGCTCCGCCCGCGAATGACATTTCGCGGACGACAATCACCCAGGGAATCCTGTCTATGGGGTTGGCGAGAACTCGCGGGATGTGCACCATCGCCACAAAAATAACCATCATGATCCCGAACAGCAGGCCGGACCAGCGCACCTGAATTTTTGTGGCCATGCTCAAGGAAGCGGACAGCAACGCAATGCCGACGAAATATGCCCAAAACAAGCGCCATGGCATGTACGAGGGCACGCTAAGCATGATGAATTTTGCGCCCGAAAGATGCTCCGCGCCGAAGACCGCCAAGGGGACGGCGAAACACAAATTGCTCAAGGCTACGATCTTGTCCAGGCCGCCGGCCCGCGCGATATCGGTCTTCGCAGCCCACAGCGCAACAAGGAAAAGCAGGATGCCGGCGCCGCACATAGAAGCCGCCGTGCGAGAAATCTCAAAAAATGTGGCGAGAATGGTTGTGTGCATGTGGATGCCTGGCGTAAGTTCGCGCGCTCTATCTAAGCGGGAATCTCCTTTTTGGGGGGCAAAAACGGTCAGAAGTATACACCCACGCCAACGCCGTTTTTTTGGAATTGAGACGCGGCCACGCGCCTCCGCCGTGCGACGGGGCCTTTCCATGTTCGAGTTGTTGGACTACCGTGACTGACCCCGTCGCAGACTCCACAGTCCGCGCGCCGAGAGGATGAAGGTGAAGCCCCCGAGCCCACCGAGCGCCCAGAGTGTCCAGACGAAGAAGAAGCCGCCGGTGGACTTGGCGATCTCACCGTAATGTGCCCCCCTCATGTGCATGACGGGCATGGCTGCCGCGAACAACCCGACGAGCAGCATGATGACGTGCCCCGATCGCCGTTCGGCGAGCACCAGCGTCCCGTACAGCAACACCACGAGAACGGCCAACGCAATGTTTGAGGGCTCGGCCTTCGATATCCCACGGACGATGTCGTCCGTAATGTGAAGCGTCAGAAAGAGGATCGAGAGCAGAGACGTGATGGTTAACACAACGTTGTGTTTCATTTTGATGTTCTCCTTGCCAAGCCTCGGTAGAGGCGATGTTGTCATGGCGCGCGCCGCAGTGTTCATCGCCAGATCGACGCTGTGCTACATCGCTGTAGCCGTGGCGTCACCGGATACAATGAGACTTCCGCCGATGAATCCCTGGGCGAATCCGCCCGCCAGAATGGTGATCAGCAGAAAACGCCAAGCAGCCTGGCCTTCGTCTTCGGCAACGTTTCCTCCAGTCGCCACACCATCGCAGTTGCATTCATATCGCTTCCTTCTGCTGTGTGTGTCTGAACTCCAACAGGTCACCTGGCTGGCAATGCAGTGCCTCGCAGATGGCCTCGAGCGTCGAGAATCGGACGGCGCGCGCCTTTCCGGTTTTCAGGATCGACAGGTTGGCGAGCGTGATTCCGATTCTCTCAGAGAGCTCCGTCAGCGTCATTCGACGCTCGTGGAGCATCTCGTCCACCTTCACGATGATCGGCATGGTCAAACCGTACCTTCGAGATCTTCGCGCATGCGCGCGCCCTGCTCGAAGACCCGCGCCAACACGAAGAGCAGCAGCACCGTGAGCCATCGCGTCAGCGAAAAGCCCGAACTGATGTTGAGCGGCGCGGCGGCCGTCGATACGCCCGCAGCAATTGCTCCAACGGTGAAATGCATCAACTCAAGGCCGAGGATCGCCCAGGCGATCGTCTTCAGGCGAACGGCATTCGCCACAACAAAGGGGTTCCCGACGCTGACTGTCTCGACGATGGTCAGCAGCCGACTCAGAATGAGGTGCACAATGGGAACCGAGCACATGCCGATGACCATGATCAGGCGCATACCCAGGAACAACATCGAATTGCCAGGCGCGGGCCGTGCACCGAGTGCTCTCATGACCCACGATTCGGCAATCAGGCTGGCTATCAGCAACGCCAGGATTAGCGCGCCCATGAACAGGTTCAGCTTGATCAGTACGCGGAGGACTCTCCGCGACAGCGCCAGAGTGTCAGGGTACGATTTGGTCATGAGACCGTCTCCTTGCTTTTGAAAAAGAGTCGCAACGCATTATTGAATAACGATAACCTGAATATCGTTTATCGTCAATCTGTATATTGATAATCGATATGTAGGCAGCCAATTAGGCCAGGCGTGGCCGTGTCTCCGCCACCCGGAAGAATTCCACTTCTTCGATAACCGCGTTTACCAGGAAGTGAGTATTGTGCCCTTACTAGAACTGGCTGTGTCAAGTCTTTGTCCTATTTTTTGCCTGTGAACTCTTAACTTTCGATCGAAGATCCCGGCCCTGTCGGGACGCGGTCGGGGTGCTGAGTCTGTGTCTCTTCCCTTGCCTATGAACTGTTAGCTGTCGACTACAAAATCCCAACTCTGGATCGAACCATGAAAAACAAGAAACCGAACGCTGAACTTGTCTGGAAACAATTGGAAGACCACCTCGCCCCTTGCCTGCGCCTGTCGCTCATCGACCGCACAGTCTATGCGCATCTCCTGCGGCACAGCCGCCTGGAAGGGAACCTCTGCCTCCGGTTTTCGATTTCGATGGCTGGCGCGCAATCTCCGGCATCCACGGGCCGGTGCGCCAGGCGGTGCGCCGACTCGTGGCCCAAGGCGCTTTGCGTCTGATCCAACGGAGCAAGGCGGGGCATTTGGTGGAGGTGCGGGTACCCCCGAGGAGATTCGCCCTGAGCAGCAGAATGCCATCGAGAATCGTACCGGCGGGGAAGACGAGGGGGCGCAGGGGCGACGATTAATATCGAGGAGGCAGACTTTCTGCAGAACACGACGGCTCCGCAAGGCCATCCACGCGCGCGAACGCAACCAATGCTTCTACTGTTTGCGCCGAACCACGTCCACGGTGCAGTGCCTGGACCACGTCGTGCCGCGAGTGCGGTCGGGGTGCAATTCCTACCGCAACCTGGTCTCGAGTTGCATCGAATGCAATTCGCAGAAAGGAGAAAAGGCCTCCGACGATTTTCTCCGCCGGCTCTACCGCGAGGGCCAGTTGAACGCCGCCGAACTCGCCGCCCGCCTTCGCGCCCTCGAGGCCCTCGCCTCCGGCAAGCTCCGGCCTCCCTTGGCTGCGGTTCCCAAGCCAGCGGCCAACTAGAAAATAGAAATTAGAAAAGGGGCAAGAGTAAACCAAACCCGAAAGGGTAGGGCACCCGAAAGGTTTTAGAGAGTTGCGGTTGCGCCGCCTGGCAAAGCATTTCCGGCCATTCTACGGCTACGGGACCGTAGCTACAGAAAACCGATTGAGTAAGTGCAGTGGAAGGCCCTTAGTTAGGGCTTTGCGGGCAGCGGCTGCCAGAGCTCAATCTTATTGCCATCCAGGTCATAGATCCAGGCAAAGCGACCGTAGGATTCATCCATTCGTTTGGCGTCAATCTTTACTCCCTCTTGTTTTAAGCGGTCGAGCAAAGCATCCATATCGTCCACGATGTAGTTGATCATGAACGGTGCGGGGCTGGGATCGAAATACTTAGTGGAGGCAGGAAAAACAGTCCAAACTGTAACGTGTTCCTTTTGCGGGTCGTCGTGTTCGCGCCACGGAAGCATCACGCCTTGGCCTTTGTCAGCGAGTCCAAGATGCTTCGCATACCATTCGCGCATCTGAGCACGATTGGCGGATTTGAAGAAGACACCGCCGATTCCGAGGATGCGCCCGCGCTGCTCCATTTTGACAGGCGGCTTCGACTTTTCCGTTTGCGGAGACTGCACTTCCTGTCCTCCTTTTGAGCACACCGAGATGAGCAACAGCGAGCCGAGCGCAATTGTGCTCCAGGGTATTCTTTGCATGCGTGGGTTATACAAGGTTTCGATTCGGGAGGCAAGGCGGTTCCAGAGCCAACTGGCCACGAACACAAAAAGCTGAGTCCGCGCTATCCGGCGTTCGGCGGCCGGGTGAGCACAACTTCCGGCCGCCATTCGAGCGAATCAGTGACCCACAGATTCCTCTGACGAGGTGAAAACAAACCCGCAAGGAGGCGCCACGCAAGGGCGTTTTTCGGAATTAAGGCGCGGCCACCCGCCCGCCAAGGTTGTTTTGAATTTCGAATGTGTCACCGCTAACAAATTTCCGTAGTACTGTTGGCTCAGCATCGATCCAGGAGGGTTAAAAAATCATGAGCGGGATAACGGGCGCGGATATCGAAGATGTCAGGATGGCCGTCTCTGCCGCAGCACTCAACCCGAAACTCGTAACGGTTCGCAAAGATTTGGCTCTATTTGCCTCCAGCTTCTTCTCAGAAGTTGGGACGCAGCTCCATGCGGCAGGCAACATATTCGGAACTGACCGAAAAAATGGGAAATCTCCATTTCAACATGGTAGTGATGAAGTTGTCGGAATGTCCGTCCTTCTTAGAATCGGTGGCCAACTAATATCGGCAAGCGCTGAATTACTAACTGAGGGCCGTCCTTATGCTGGCGCGGCGTTGTTACGCCAAATTGTTGAAATTGAATATTTGGCTTGGGCTTTTGAGAGCCGACACCAAGATGCGGAACGCTGGCTTCGGAGTGACCGCGAGATTCGAGAAGAGTTCTTCAAGCCCGCAAAATTGCGCACGGCGTCGAGAGGCAAGTTTAGAGGTAAAGACTACAGTTTCCACTGCGAACTTGGTGGGCACCCGGTGCCCACAGGGACAATTCTACTCAAGGGAGACCCATCGACTGTTCAACTTTTGCTATCCGATTTGCTCGGACACACAGGGAATGTATGGGACTATTTTGTTGGATGGGCCAAAAGGCACGAGGATTATACCGCCCACATCAAAAATCATGCACTAAAGATGGCCGAGAAATTTCAGAATTGGAAATCCTGTGATCCATTGGTTGAATTACCGCCACCCTAGAGATTCAAGACGCAATGGGTGGCCTCAACAAATTAAGAAAATCAGCGCCACCCCAAGACCCAGGCTGATTAGATGACGGCGTCGGCCTCCTTCGACCGAGTAGACTTGGCAGCTGTTGAACGACCAGGGCTCGGAGGAAAGGAGCCCGAGCGATGATCATTATAGGTTGCGATTTTCATACACGCTATCAGCAGATTGCCGGGTGACGCACTCTGCGGTTTTCACGGCGCGGTTTTTGTCCCCCAGCCTAACCACCCGCCAATTCCACTTGTCCGTTATAGGCCGGAGGTGACGAACTATTTTGCCGCCGGAACAGCCCCACCCTGAAATGAAACGGGACCCAACAGCGTATATAAGAGCAGGGCCCGGTGTGTTGGCGCCAAATCTAAACCGTCAGGAGATGAAATGAAATTCCGCACTATCGCTTCCGCAGTGGTTTTGATGCTGGTATCCACAGTGGCTTTCGCGCAGTCTGGCAGTCAGAATTCCAATCCGACCGCCGATAAGAAGGGAGAACAGGCCGCACCAGCCAATCCGTTCAGCACGTTCAATAAATTCGCTTACGCAAGGCTAAAGACTATCCTCGTCAGCTCCGCCGAGAAAATGCCCGAGGAGAATTACAACTTTAAGCCCACTGACGCCGTCCGCAGCTACGGCCAGATTGTCGGACATGTGGCGGACGCGCAATATATGTTTTGTTCCGTCGCGCTTGGCGAGAAAAACCCCGGCTTGAAAATCGAACAGACCAAAACCACCAAAGCCGATCTGGTTGCCGCCCTCAAAGAGGCTGTGGCGTACTGCGACAAAGCCTATGACAGCATGACAGATGCATCCGGAAGTCAAATGGTGAAGCTTTTTGACATGGACCTGCCCAAACTCGGCGCGCTGAACATCAACAACATGCACGATATGGAGCACTATGGGAACTTGGTCACCTACATGCGGCTCAAGAACATTGTTCCCCCAACTAGCGAACAACCACCTGCCGCGCCGCAGAAGAAATAAACAATTTCGCTGGAAGCGACGCTGCTGCTCGCGCCCAATCAGCCGGGTGGCGCATCCTTAACAGGCTGAGACGGCAACGCTTAATGGAGTATTCAAGCGCTTGTTTTTAGTTCGCCGGAACACTGTGCTGGAAAATTGCCTGCCAGCGTCCCTGCCGTCGAACGTAGTACCGCGTATACCGAGACTGACCGCTGAGGTCGCGGCCAGCGAATGTGCCTTTGCCTGAAACAACGGCTGTTTCCCCGTAGACACGCACACTAAGTTCATCGAGGTCGAACTTCTCCCAATGCACTTGCCCGGATTGGTGCCCCTCGATATTTTCTCGCTTGGTTCGGATTTGCCCTGCTGCATTGATTTCCATGAACTCAGGAGCCAACACTTCGTCCAGCTTTGCAATATCGCCCCGCACCTGAGCTTTGCCGCGCTCGCCTTCCAGGTTCTTAATCACGTCTTCCTGTTGAGATAAGGTTTGCGGATGCGACGCCATTGCAACCATAAGAAGGAATGCACCAATAACGGAGATGATGAGTCTCATCGGGACCTCCGTCCGTTGAACACTGCGAAGGGATGGACCTGAAACTACTCCCGAGGCTCCCGGCAGTCAACGATTGATTACAGGTAGGCGTGTGGTCGCGCGTGCAAAGGCTTCCGACGAACTTACTGTGCAAGAGCTATACGTGCCACTTGAATGAAGGGGCATCGAATTGTATGCCCACACAATAGCCACCCTTCGGCTGAGGATCACAATAGACGATTCGCGCGTGCTTCGGAAATTCGCCCATCAAGGGGGTAACCAGCGGGACTTCGTCGGGCTGCCAGCATCGTTTGCTGAGGACTCGAGCACCGTGGGGACTGACGTCTTCCGTGACCGTGCGTTCGCGAGTCCGCGGCTCCTCCAAGGTCGCGAGGTAGATTTGAACTGGCAGAGGCTCGCGCCTCTCAATTCTGGCATCGAAACTCTTCAGGCGAGGAATCTTCCGCTGAGCAACGCGATAATCCGCTTGCTCGGCTAAACTCTCGACGGGCTCAATTCTTCTTCGAGGTTGCATGGCTTGCCCTCCGGCACTGATTCTGAAAGCGACGCCTAAGGGCAAGCGGAAAACTCCCGTCACTGGAATGCTTAAGACCCTTGCTCTGTGGCTATGAATTCGAAGGAATATAGGAAACAGTATCATCAAGGGCATCGAGCGACAAGCTAGGGAAACACCCGAGTTTGCGGCTCGGGTGATCCCTTGAGGGTGGCGCATCCTTAACAGGCTCAGACGGCCCCGCGTGGCCTACCCTTTGCGATTTTCTTTTATGCAAAGGGTGGGCGACTCTTTGCTTCGATTTCCCGGATTTCATCGCCATCACGGAAACAGCTTCGGGTTGGGCAGGTTTTCATCCGCTTTGGCACTACTCGCCGAGGAGATCAGCGAGAATCCATGCTGTTCCGGCAATCGCGAAGGTCTCGGCGAATTCACTCCAATTCGTATGACTGTGGAGATCCGAAAGAACCAACGGAACCCACACGAGTAGCCCAAAGATCACGAGCATCATTGTCAGCAGGCGAGCGGCGAGAAGCGCCATTCGATTCGTAAGAAGCGCCACAGCTGCAAGTGCGAAGAAAACAGTCGTCATTACTGCCCAAAACATCTGACTTGGCGGAAGCCACTTGGGAACAAGATGGGCGGTAGCGCCAAGATAAATCGCCTGTTCGAGGGTAAAGGAAGCGACACACATGCCCAAAAGAATGCGGCCCATCCGATTAAGTATCTCCCGTGGCCATGCCGATGACCAGTACGCATAAACGATCGCCGGTCCGGTCACCAGAGAGAACTGCTCGAAGAAGTTGCCCCAGCTATTGTAGATCTGCGGTTTGGCGACGATTTGCGGCACGCACAGTAAGGCGAAAATAAGATAAACCGCGCCAAGGACGAGTGCGCCCGTTTTCGCGGTCCGACGGAACTGAATCGCAGCGCCGCCGAAGATCAGGGCCGCGGCGGCGGCGTGGACAAGGTAACGCGGTTGATGCCAGCCGTTGTAGTCGTGCCAGGCCAGCGTGATGAGGCCAAAGGCCAAAGCCGCCACGCCAAACACATGACGGCCGAGGTTCGAACCAGGCGCCGGTTCGGTCATTTGTTTTCAATCCCCGAGATTTTAGTCCAGCAGGAGTGAGAGGGCTTTATATCACAGCCATGGGCTACAGGAGGGGTATGGCGTTTTCAGGGTGCAGCGTCTCCCAGATTTATCGTCATCACTGAAACAGCTTTGGGGTTGGGCACGTTTTCTTCCGCTTTGGCATTAGTGAACTTCAGGAATTGGTCGAGGCGCAGGAATTTGCGGCCCCAGCCGGCGGAAACGGGGTTAAGATAAGGCATGCAAAACTGGCGAGATCGAATTAGCGTGAATCCGGCCGTTTGCCACGGACGAGCGTGCGTTCGAGGAACGCGCGTCATGGTTTCCGCCGTAGTTGATAACGTCGCCGCTGGCGTTCCGCGTGATGAGATTCTGCGGAGCTACCCCGCGCTGAAGGAGGTGGATATCGACGCTGCCCTGGCGTACGCCGCTGAGTTGGCGCGGGAGGGGACCGTGGACCTGCCGCTGGAAACCACAGATTGAAGTTCAAAGTCGACGAAAACCTGCCGGCGGAATACGCCGCGATGCTTCGCGATGCGGGTCACGAAGCGGACACGGTCGCGGATCAAAGGCTGACTGGATCGGACGACGCGGCGCTATTCGAACGGTGCCAAGCAGAAGGCAGAATCCTCCTGACGTTGGATCTGGATTTCGGCAGTGTTCAGGCCTATCCGCCAAAATCTCATTTCGGCATTGTCGTATTTCGTTCAAGGACTCAAGACAAGCCGACGCTAATTGCCCTGTTGAACCGCCTACTCCCAGTCTTCAGGAATCGATCACCTAAGCAGCAACGCTGGATTGTCGAGAACGACCGCGTCCGTTATCGCGAAGAGTAGACGGCGCGGCGCGGGTGGTGCACGCTACGGTTTTCGGGGTGCGGTTTTCCCTGATTTCATCGCTATCACTGAAACAGCTTTGGGTTGGCCACGTTTTCTTCCGATTTGGCACTAGTGGACTTCAGGAATTGATCGAGGCGGAGGAATTTGCGCCCCAGGGCGGCGCTGTAGGCGGACCATTGGGGTTCGCCGGAATCGAGCGCTAACGCGGCGCGGGCGGCGGCGAGTTTCGAATCGAGATCGTCGAGGTAGTGGAAGACCAGGGCTTCGCGGATCATGGGAAGCTTGGGCGAGCCGAATTCGTACTGACCGTGATGGCTGATGAGAAGATGCTGGACGACCGTTTTCAAGTTGGCGGAAAAACCTTCGATGGCGTCCATGACTTTGGAGACGGTTTCGAATTCCATCATGATGTGGCCGAGGAGCTGGCCTTCGACGGTGTAGCCGATGGCGCGTTCGTAGCAGAGTTCGTCGAGCTTGCCGACATCGTGGAGCATCGCGGCGGTCAGCAGCAAATCAACATCGAGTTCCGGATAGTGCGCGGCGGCCAGTTTGGCGAGACCACACAGACTGAGAACATGCTCGATGAGGCCGCCGAGATAGGCATGGTGCATCACTTTGGCGGCGGGAGCGCGCTTGTACTTTGCGGCGACTGCTGGATTCGAAATGATGCCGGTGACGAGTTTGTTCAACCAGGGATTAGCGATGGAAGCGGCGAATTCCTGAAGCTGCGCGTAGAGTTTTTCGACATTTTCTTTGGTGTGCGGGAGAAAGTCGGCGAGGTCAATTTCCTCAGGTTTCGCGAGGCGAAGCTGCAGCAGCGCAAGCTGCGGCCGGTTGCGATAGATTTCAACGCGCGCGTTTACCTTGACGAAATCGTCGCGGCTGATGTCCTTGGCGGCAACGTCGAATTGATCCCACATGCGGGCCTCGATGGTGCCGCTGCGGTCGCCTAGTTCGAGACGCAAATAGGGCTTGCCTTCGCGGGTGTTGCGAATTTCTTTTTCGTGAACGAGGAAAAACGTAGTGATGGATTGTTCGGTGTTGAGATCGGTGACGAAAGGCGTCTTCATGAGGAGGAGGTCGAGCCGGAGCGCTTGCCGAAGAGCAGGAATTTTTTGTGGCCCTTCTTGCTCTTGGTCACTTCGGGCGTGGCGCTGACTTCCTGGATTTCGGAGCCTCCGCCGCCGGCGATGTCCTGATAGCCGGGCTTGATCACCACGTAGCTCTGCTCGCGCAAGGTCTTGAGATATTCGCGCATAGCCGGTTCCATGCGCGCGCTGTAAAGCTTGTCCATGATTTCATTTTTGACTTTAGCGAGCGACTGTTCGCCTTCGTCGTAATGCTCAAGAACTTCTAAAACCAGGAAGCCCTGCTTTGTTTCCATGACGCCCGTTAGTTCCTTGCGTTTCATCTGGAAAACTTTGTCTTCGAGCTCCTTCGAAAGCTCGCCACGCTTGTAAACGCCAAGAAAACCGCCCTGGCTCTTGGTGCTGCCATCGGAAAGACGCTTGGCAATTTCGCCGAAGTCCTCGCCGTCCTGGACGCGCTTGAGGGCGGTCTCCGCTTTTTTCTTCAGGTCGGGGAGATCTTCCGGCTTCTTCCCTTCTGTGTTTACCACGATTTCGCGCAGGGCCACCTGCTCCGGGCGCACGAATTCAGCTTTGTGCGCCTCGTAATACTTCGACACTTCTTCGTCACTGACAGTGATGTGCGAACCGACTTCGCTACTGATCACGCGCTGGGTCAGCAGAGTGTTCTTAATGTTGTTCTTGAAATCTTCCCAGTTCATGCCCTGGCCGGAAACGGCCTTTTCCAGATCTTCCATGCTGGCCAGCTTGTTGTCGGTGCGGATGGCGTCGAGCCGCTTAATGAGCTCCGGCTCGACACTCACTCCCATGTCTTTGGCGCGCTGGACGAGGAGGGATTGGTCAACAAGGTCGCGTAGAGTGTGTTTCTGGCGATCTTCGATGTCCGTCTGCAACTGTTCCGGGGTGCAGCGATTCTGGCATTCGGTTTTGGCGTCTTCTACGGCGGTGTTGCGCGCTTTCTCGTATTCGGAGCGCGTGATGATTTCATTGTTGACGCGGGCGATGATCTCCTCGACAGTCCTCCCGGCATCGAGATTAGCCGGTTTCGGAGCGGCAGGTTTCGCGGGCTTTTCGGATTTCGGATCGGGGGCAGCCATCGGCGGCTTTTCCAGAGTGGGCGCGGGAGCTGGCTTCGGCTGAGAACCCTGCGGCTGGTCCTGTGCCCCGAGCGGCAGGGCGGCGAAGAGCGCCACTATAACAACTAGTTTTCGCATCAATTTCCTCACCTCTAAAGTTTAGCCCTGCCCTTGAAGGCCGAGCAATACGTTTCTCAAAGCAGCGGGGATGGATTCTCCTCGTTTGACTTCCATCCAGAGCACGCCGCTGGGATCCAACTTTATGCCTGTACGAGAGCGTACCACGGAGACGAGTTTCGCCGGGTCCAGCGTTGTCTCGGGATGGAAACGGACGGCGATGCGCGTTCCCTGGCGTTCGACGGCGGAAATCCGCAGGCGCTCACACATGGATTTGAGGGCGGCGTACTCCAAAAGGTTTTCCACGGAAGAAGGCGGCGCGCCGAAGCGGTCTTCGAGTTCTTTGCGCACGTCCTGTTTGTCTTCTTCGGAGGCGATCGAAGAAATACGTTTGTAGGTGCGCAGCCGGAGATTTTCGCTGGGGATGTAGTCCTGCGGGATTCGAACGTCAAAGCCGAGGCTGAGCGTAGTGCGGAGATCGGGAGCAACTTCTTCTCCCTTCAGTTTGGATACGGCCCGCTCCAGCATCTGGCAATACATATCGAAGCCGATGGCTTCGATGTGGCCATGCTGTTGGCGACCGAGCATGTTGCCGGCGCCGCGCAATTCGAGGTCGAGAGCAGCGATGCGGAATCCGGCGCCGAGTTCGCTGAATTCTTTCATGGCGGCGAGGCGTTTGCGGGCGATGTCGGAAAGCGAAGTGTCCGGGGGAACGAGGAGATACGCGTAGGCGCGCTGAGCGGAACGACCCACGCGGCCACGGAGTTGGTAAAGTTCGGCGAGGCCGAGACGGTCAGCGCGATTGATCAGGATTGTGTTGGCACGAGGAATGTCGAGGCCGTTTTCGACGATAGTGGTGGCAACGAGAACGTCGGCTTCATCGCGGATGAATTTCAACATCACGCTTTCGAGTTCTTTTTCGGCCATCTGGCCGTGAGCAACAACGACACGCGCTTTCGGAACCAACTTTTGCACCATGACTCCGAGGGAATAGATAGATTCGACGCGATTGTGAATGAAGAAAACCTGGCCGTCGCGAGCAAGCTCAGTTTCGATGGCAGTTTGCACCAGCTCTTCCCGAAAAGGGGCGACGACGGTTTGAATGGCGAGGCGATCGCGCGGAGGAGTTTCAATGACGGACATGTCGCGAAGACCAACAAGCGACATGTGCAGTGTGCGCGGAATGGGTGTGGCAGAAAGCGCGAGGGCGTCTACGTTTTTGCGCATTTCCTTGAGGCGCTCTTTGTGAGCGACGCCGAAGCGCTGTTCTTCGTCCACGATGAGAAGACCGAGGTCGGCGAACTTCACGTCTTTGGAAAGCAGGCGATGCGTACCGATGACCACATCGACTTTGCCGGCTTCCAGATCGGCGAGGACTTTTTTCTGTTCGGCGGCACTGCGGAAGCGGCTGAGCATTTCGATGCGCGCGGGGAAAGCAGCAAATCGTTTTTTGAAGGTTTCAAAATGCTGAAAAGTGAGCACGGTGGTAGGTGCGAGAACGGCGACCTGCTTGTTGTCGATTACGGTCTTAAATGACGCGCGCATGGCGACTTCTGTTTTGCCGTAACCAACGTCCCCGCAAAGTAGGCGGTCCATCGGCTCGGGGCGTTCCATGTCGTGCTTGATGTCGCGAATGGCGGTGACTTGGTCGGCGGTTTCCTCGAACTCGAAGGCGTCCTCGAATTCGCGCTGGAAATTGCCGTCCGGCGAAAAGGCAAAGCCTTCCGTCGTCTTGCGCTGGGCGTAAAGAGCGAGAAGCTGGTCGGCCATGTCCTCGACGGATTTGCGCGCACGCGTCTTGCGGGCGTTCCAGACGGTACCGCCGAGCTTGTCCAGCGGCGGGTGAGTGCCTTCGAGGACGCGATACGTTTGGACGAGGTCCATGCGTTCGAGGGGAACGTACAGGCGAGCATCTTCGGCGTATCTCAGCAACATGAATTCGCCACTGTGGCCGCCGGATTCGATCTGGCGGAGACCTTCAAACTGGCCGATACCGTGATCGACGTGGACGACGTAGTCGCCGGGTTTCAACTCTGCAAAATCGCCGAAGAAACCAGAGGTGCGAATCTTGCGACTGGGACGCTCGACGGTCGGGGTGACGTCGAAAAGATCGGCGTGGCCAAAGAGGGTGAGGCGGGCTTCAGGAAACGTGACGCCTTCGGCGAAGGGCGCGCGAATCAGCAACATCGCCGCAGATTCCTGCGCGCCTTCGGCGGTGAATCCGGCGGCAGCATCTTCCGATTCGCCGAGGACGTAGGGAACTTCGTATTCGCGACAGATGTCGGCGAAGCGCTCGATTTCTCCCGTGCTTGCGGCGGTCAAGAAAACGGTCCCACCGGAAGCGAGCTGGGACTTCACGTCACCCATGCAGGCAACGACATCGCCGTGAAAACGGGCGCTGGGACGCGAGGAAAGCTCGAACTGCGGCGTGGAACCGATTGCGAGAGCGAGTTGTTCGATGTGAATTTGCGACGTTTTTTCGAGAGCGGCGGCAAATTGTTCTTCGGTCCAGAAATAGTGAGACGCGGGGGGTGAGTTAGCGTGGCCGTGACGCTCGTAGTTTTCTGTAGCGGCGGCGAGATGTTTCGCCGCAGCGTCACGCAAAGATTGCGGCTCATCGAGGAAGACGATTGGGCGGAGCGAACTTTCTGCCAGCTCAAACAGCGTGCTTGTGCCGGGTTCGCCGGCGGGGCCAAAGTACGATGGTGCTTCCCAGGAGGCTTCGTTCAAGTTTGTTTGGTCGGGTGCGGGGACAGACCATTCCGTCAGCGGCAAGAACGTGGTGCGAACAACGGGGGCGATCGATCGTTGGGTGCGAGGGTCAAATTCGCGAACGGATTCGACGGTGTCGCCGAGCAGCTCGATGCGCACAGGGCGAGCGGCTTCCGGCGAGAAAACATCGACGATGCCACCGCGCACGGCGAATTGGCCCGGCAGCTCTACCATTTCCGTTCGCGTGTAACCCACAGAACCCAAATGAGAAATCAATTCTACGTGAGGAATCTCGGTGTCTTTTGCCAGGGTGCGCGTGAGATAGAGGTAGGCTGCCGGATCCTGATAGCGCCAGAGGGCAGCAGCAATGGGGGCGATTACGAGAGAGATTTGTCCGTCGGCGACGCGAAAAAGGGTGGCGGCACGGCGTTCGAGAATGTCCGCGTGCGGGCTTTGCGACTCCCAGGGCAGCCGGTCAAAGGCAGGAAGTGTGGCGACGCCGCCCGTGGCTCCTGGAAAGACGCCGCTGAAGAAGCGCAGCGTTTCCGCGAGGGCTTCGGCGCGGCGATTGGAGTCTGTGACAAAAAATGCCGGACGCCGCAACGCGTGCGTTAAATAGGCGGCAACAAGGGCCTTCGCGACATCGTGCAAGCCGGTGATTGAAATGTGGTTGGCTCCGGAGCGCAAGGCGGCCAGCGCGCCCTCCATCGCCGCGTGGCGAAGCAAGGCCTCCAATCTTTCGCGGACGGCTGGAAGTATCATGCGTGGCTAATCAGGATTCCGCGCGAGGGGCGCGCGCACCTTTAGGCTGAGGCTTCTTGCCGAAGCCTTCGCGAATTTTTCGAAGAATGGCCGATGTCGAATAGCCCGGGACCACGGGAATAGAAACGACGCGGCCGCCAGCGGCTTCCACTTCTTCTCGGCCGACGATTTGGTCACCGGGCCAGTCACCGCCCTTCACCAGGACATCGGGAAGCAGGCGCGCAATCACTTCGCGCGGCGTCAGGTCATCGAAGATTACGACGGCGTCCACGGACTCCAACGCGGCGAGAATTTCCGCGCGCTCGCGCTCGGAGATAACCGGGCGCCCTTCCCCTTTTAGTTGGCGCACACTGGCGTCGCTGTTGAGCCCTACTATCAGCGCATCCCCCAATTCGCGCGCCAATTCGAGGCTGCGGATATGGCCAGGATGGAGGAGGTCAAAGCAGCCGTTGGTGAAAACGATGCGGCGGCCGTTGCGTTTCTCGCGGCCAAACCGCAGAATCGCTTGCTCGAGTGTGACGACTGACGAACTCAAAGGGTCTCCATGCGGGCCTGAAAACAACAGAGTGAACTCCGCGAAAAATTAGTTTATCACGCGCAAGAGGTCCGCCGCGCAAGGGTCGGCCGCGGGATAGTGGGGCCGTCTCCGATCACATGACTCATCAGGAGTTGGCAACTTCTTCCAAGGCATTTGGGCCCAAGGATTACTTCCGGATTGGCGACAATACAAGAACGAACTGCGCTCTGCTCAACGTCGACTCGCCTTACCGTACAACCAAAAGAGGCCCTTGAACACGAAGCAATAAACCGCCGCATTCGCCGCAATCGTCACTATCAAGACGACAGTGGGACTGTCGAGGAGGAACCCGGTAAGGAGGCCGAGGATGATGCCCGGCATGAGCCGATATAGTCCAGCTTCACCATGGCGTAATTCCGCGGCATTCTTTGCATGCATGCCGGACACCGTTAACGCTGTAGCGAGCAGTATTGAGACTACCCACAAAATTTGATCCCGGCGCCTCAATCGAATTCCCCAGTTTGCTAGCCGCCGATACATGCTACAACCCATCCTTGCTTAGCCTTCAACGAAATCGTCGGCAGCGATAATTGTCGGAACACTGGAACACTTACAACGAAGAACGAGCAGCGCGATTTTGAGCGTGTCACGGGCAACCCTTCCATGATCTGTAAGGGAAGGTTTGCCGACCTCCATGATAAGTCCGTGTCAAGCATGGGCCACCTTTTGGGGTGGTTGCGCGAACCAGAAACTCTGTTAGAGACGCTCCGTGGCGCGTGGAGTACTTAGGTGGGTAAGATCTGACCACAATGTGGTTCGGCAGTTAAAGCCG
>Ga0209350_1000158_pt1 | contig 45042 bp, 51 predicted proteins | sample GraSoi013_2_20cm_2_FD_185822 | JGI IMG/M metagenome (GOLD analysis project Ga0209350, IMG submission 185822) | Grasslands soil microbial communities from the Angelo Coastal Reserve, California, USA - Sample 09_27_2013_2_20cm (SPAdes) (version 2) | ecosystem: Environmental > Terrestrial > Soil >...
CGGTTCGCCGCCACGGAAGAGGGTCACTCGATTGCCAAGCATCGAGCCGACGCGGTAGACACGCCCCCGCCATGGGAACATCGTGTTGCGCCATCGGAATCGAATCTCCAAAGAGCCGGACGGGGACTGAATCGTGAGTCGGTCCCGCCAGCCATCGTATTGGACGCGCCCGAGTCCACCGCGAGCCCCGGCGACGAGGCGCCACCCATGCCGACCCCGATGCACCGCGATTTCCCGGCCGCCGACGAGCACTCGGTCTCGCAGGATGCCGAGCTTTGACTCGACGATCACCGTCTCGACATCGAGGCCCGGCCGCATAAGCGCTTGCGGGGAATCCCGCGCGGAAGCCTTTAAGCGAAGGGTCCACCGTGCGGCCCCCTTCATGCTCCTCGATCTACACAATCACACCCGGTACTCGCCCGATTCCCGCGTCGACCCTGCGGCGCTCGTGGGAGTCGCCCGAAAGACTCGTCTTGCGGGGGTCGCCATCACGGATCACAACTCCGTGGGCGGAATCGAGATCGCAGAGGCCGCGGCAGACCCCGACTTCCTCGTCATCCCGGCGATTGAGGTCTCGACGAGATCCGGCCATGTCCTCGGGTACGGAATTCGCGAAGTCATCCCTCGGGACCTCTCGGTATCCGAGACCGCGGAACGAATCGTCGCACTGGGCGGCGTCCCAGTCGCGGCCCACCCGTTCCGGTTCTGGTCCGGGCTCGGCCCCGTCGCGGTTGCGGAGACCACGTTTCCGGCATACGAGACATGCAACGGCCGGACGCTACGGCGGGGGAACCTCCGCGCCCGCGCGTTGGCCCGGGAGCGGAAGCTCGGCGAGACGGGAGGCAGCGATAGCCATTTTCTCGACGAGGTCGCGAAGGCCGTGACCGTGGTCGACGCCGGCGCATTGCGCCTGGACGACGTACTTCAGCTGCTGTCCCAGGGCCGGACCTTGGCGCAGGGGAGGAATCGCGGCTCCGCGGCAACGGTCCGATACGTGTCGAAGGCCGTGGGCGAGTGGATCCTCCGCGGGATGCGAAGGATCTAGGTCACAGGTGTTCCTCGATCCGCGGGATATACTTCTCGACCGCGTTCTTCGTCTTCTGCGGATCCGCGGATGGCGGGAGGCGCATGACGAGCAGGGCCTTGCGGCCCGCGTGGACGATGAGGTACTTGTTCGACTTGGAATGGATCACGACGGACTCGAGCGAATCCTTCGCTTCATCGGTGATGGTCATCGCGGAGCCGACGAGGACCGCGAACATCGACCCGAAGGTGTCGACGTGGACGCCGCGGGGAAAGCTGCCCCCGAGGTAGGTTCCCGCCCGGGAAACGAGCATCGCCTCCTGCACGCCCTCGTTCTGCTCGATTTCGTGGAGAAGGGACTCGAGGGCGGTCGTGTCGACCATGGCGTGGGCTCCGGGCCGGCCGACATGGAACGGGCGCGGGATTAAACCTTTCCGGCTTGAGTCTCAAGGGGAAAATCGTCAGAGCCCTCGGAGCAACTCGTGCATCGCGAGGGCCACGTCGACGGCCTCCGCTCCCTTGTCGACGCGGGCCATCGCCTGTTCGTCCGTCATGCCCGGACCCGTGATGCCGAGGCCGACCGGCTTGTGGGTCGCCCGCTCGATGTCCAGGAGCGCCTTCGGCACCGCGGCCATGAGCGCCTCGTCGTGGAGGGTCTCCCCCTTGATCACCGCGCCGATTGCGACGGCGGCATCGACATCCGCGCGCTCCAAGAGCCGCTGGACCGCGAGGGGGATCTCGAATACGCCCGGCACGCGGACGACGGACGTCACGCGGATGTCGCGTTCGTCCGCTCGCGCAAGGGCTTTCTTCACCATGAGGTCGGTGACCTCGCGGTTGAACTCCGCGGCGACGATCGCGAGCCTCACGTCCGCGTCACCTTGAGCGGCCCTGCGTCGGCGAATCCCTCCCGCTGACCGGTCCCCGCGCGCGCCCGAATCGCGGCCGGCCGGAACAGAAGATCGTACGCATTCGCCGCGTGTTCGCGCGTCCGTCGGTCGAACAGGCCGGCCAGCGCGGCCTCGTCCGTGGCTTCTTCCTCGTGTACCATGACGCCGAGGATGTGCCTGCCGATCTGGGCCTGCACCGCTTGGAGACCGAAGTCCGCCGCGAGGGCGCAGTCCTTATCCACGGGCTGCCGTCCGACCATCCCGAGCGCCATCACGAGATCGCACCCTCGGTCGAACAGGATGCGCGCGCCGGCGGCGAGATCCTTGATGCCGGGAACCGTGTACCGTTCGATCGTGAAGCCCTCCCCCTGCTTCCGGAGTTCGTCAATCGCGGCGGAAGCCATGTCGTACCGCGAAAAGGACGTGTCGACGATCCCGATCCGCTTCAGGCGTTTCGCTTTCGACGACGGGTGGGCGAGTCCGCGGCGCGACGCGCGTCCGCGCGTTCGACCTTGTCGAGTCGTTCTTGGAGTGCGAGCCATTCCGCGACCTTCCTCACGATTTTTCGGGTGCCGACGAGGTCCCCTTCAAACTTGGGGAGCCGCAGGACCTTTGTCGCGAGGCCGCGTTTGCGGCACTCCGCGAGGATCCGTTCCTCGCTATGCACCTGATCGTACCCGATCGCAATGATGTCCGGACGGATCTCGTCGAGGATATCGTAGATGTTCCCTTCGTGTCCGAGGACGGCCCGGTCGACCGGCTTGAGAGCCTCGACCATCTGGAACCGGGCCGCCTCCGGCATGATCGGTTCGTGCTTGAACTTCCGAGCCGTGGTGTCCCGCGCGACGACGACCCAGAGTTCGTCGCCGAGCGCTCGGGCCTCGCGGAGGAAATACACATGACCGGGATGGAGGAGATCGAAGACCCCCGTCGCCATTACACGGACCACGAACGCCACGCTCGGACGATGTCCTGCCCTTCCAGGAACACGAGATTCCTCGCCCGAGCATATGCCTTTGCATCTTGCTTCGAGAGCGCTCGTCCGTCGTCCGCTATCATCTCGCAGACGGTCGCGGTGGGCGCGAGTCCCGCCATGAGCATGAGGGCGGTCGCGAGTTCGGTGTGACCCCGTCGTTCGACGAGGAGTGGATCCACCGCGTTCAGGAGCGGTACATGGCCCGGGGACCGAAATTCATCCGCGAACACGTGAGCCGCCCATCCGTTCTCCCGTTTCGTCGCTTCCCTCGCGATCGCTGCGAAGCGCGAGATCGTCTTGGCCCGGTCCACATCCGTCACGCCGGTGAAGGTGTCGCGATGATTGACGGAGATCGAGAAGGCGCTGTGCCGATCGTATTTCATGTCCTCCTTCGAGATCGCGTCAAGGACCGGAAACTCGAATCGAGATCGTCGGAGGACCTCCGCCATGAACGGGAGGCCGATTCGCGCGCGGACTTCACCCGAGAGGGTCGTGCAGATCAGACCGCCGGCCTCCTTGCGAAGTGTGCGGATCGATTCGGGACTCACAAACTCGCTGGCGATCGTGAGGTCCGTTTCCTCTTCGCGGCCATCGCCGTCGTAGACGAGGATGAATTCGCCTCGCTGCAAGGCGGCCACCGCGCGTGCGAGTTCCACGAATTCTGAGGAGCTGGGCGGCGTATATCAAGATTGTTGTAGGAACCACTTTATTGGTTTTCACTCGGAGTGACGGAGGTCTTATTTTGAGTGGTCCCATGGGGCCCCCGATGTTGGAGCCGCGGACCGTCGCGAAGCTCGATCCGGGTGGAATGAGGGACATCATCGCGTCTCTCCCGGACCAAATCGCCGCGGCGACCCGGGCTCGCGCGACCCGTTTCGCGGTCGACGAGGCTCAGCGCATTTTCTTGGTCGGGATGGGCGGATCGGCGATCGCCGGCGACGTGTTCGCGGCGTGGGTCGCGGACCGTTCGAAGGTCCCGATCCAGGTCGTCCGAGATTATCGGCTCCCGTCGTATGCGCGGTCCGAGGACATCCTCGTGGCGTTGTCGTATTCCGGCAACACGGAAGAAACCCTGGCCGCGACGGCCCAAGGAATCAAGCTCGGATGCCGCGGGATCGCGATCACCTCCGGTGGGAGGTTGGCAGATCTCGCGGGGAAGAGCGACTTTCCGGTATTCGACATCCCGACGGGACTCCCGCCGCGCGGCGCATTCGGCCATCTCTTCGGGATCCTCGCGGCGATCAGCGGGGACTGGACGTACTCGGATCCGAGAGCCGATCTCGATGAGGCCGTTGCGCACTTGAAATCGATCCGCGAGCAACTGCGTCCAGAGAGCGGCCTGCGCTCCAACCGCGCGAAAGCGCTTGCCGTCCGCATTCAAGCCACGGTGCCGATCGTCTACGCGGCGCCTCCCTTCTCGGCCATCGCGAGACGGTGGCAGACGCAGCTGAACGAGAACTCAAAGGTCCTCGCGTTCTCGTCCACGTTCCCCGAGGCCGACCACAACGAACTCGTGGGATGGGTCGAGGATGCGCGGGCGCGATCGCATCGCCCCATCTTGCTCCGGGATCGCGACGAAAGCGCCGAGATGCGTCGACAGCTCAACATCACCGTTTCCCTCATTTCCAAGAAGACGAAGGTCGAGGAGATCCAGGACGATGGACCCACCCTCGTAAGCCGAATGCTCGGTACATTGTTTCTCGGCGACTACGTGAGCCTGTATCTGGCGATCCTCCGTCGCGTCGATCCGATGGTGCTCAAGCCGATTGTCGCGTTGAAGGCGAAACTCGCTGCGGCCCGACGAAAAGACTGAAATTCCGACGAGCGCCGGAAAGCACCTCGGCGAGACTCTCGTTCGCCCGAAAGAAACGTTGGATCGTGGTCCCACCTTCAATGGCCGCTCCGTGTCGCCCGCTCCTTGGGAGAAGGAGCCCACCAGAACCATGGTCCGCGGGTTCGACGGAAGCCCAAGGAGTGATAGAAGAGTTGAGCAACGCGGTCGCCTGCGCTCGTCGAGACGAACACCACTTCAACTTCGGCTTCGGCGAACCAACGCAGGGCGCGCGTAACCAGAGCCGAACCAATCCCCCGCCTTCGATGAGGACCCTGAACGTAAAGCTCCTCGATGTAACCGACATGTGTATTTGCGTACTGAACAAGGTTCGCCCAGGCGAACCCAAGAACGCGGCGACCCTCCTCGGCGACGAATACGCGCGTTCTGAGCGACCCCTCCAAGCCTGTGATCTTGCCACGTCGCCGGCGAGCCGGGTTCAATTGAAAGTAGAGACGGGATACGACTGGAAGATCTCGTGGTTGCGCCGTGCGCACGTTCACGCGTGTGCATCTGAGTGTGCGCTTTCAGGTTAACTGCCGAAAGGCTGAACGCCCGGGGGGAGATTTGAACTCCCGAGGCCTTGCGGCCACGGCGTCGCTGGCAGCGGGACTATTGGGCCGACTCCAGCGCCGCGCCCTACCGGTCTAGGCGACCCGGGCATTCTCAGCTGTCCCCCAATGCGGAACATCTGGCGCCCTGCCGGACTAGGCGACTACCGCACCCAGTGGCGCGACCATCGGCTGCGTCGTAATAAACATTCCTCGGTTCTTACGCGGACGATGCGCGAATGGACCGAGCGAGTTCGACGCGCTCGCGGCCGGGAGGATGGCTGTAAAACAGCCACTTCTCCCATGGCTTCGGGTCCGCCACACCGAGGTTTTGGTCGTGGAGCTTCGCCATCGCCGTCGCGAAGTTCACCGGGTCATGTGTGAGCTCGAGGGAGAATCGATCCGCCCGTGCCTCCCGCGCGCGGGACCACCGCAACTCGAGCGGCCGGAGCGGGAGAGAGACGAGGCCGAGCACCGCCGCCAAGAGCGGGAGCCCGGCCATGTCGCCGATCGACCGGATTCCGAACGACGAATACAGAATCCCATAGATCCACGCCGCAACCGCCAGGATTACGAGAGACGTCAGCGAACCCAACACGAAGCCGCGGAGCGGATCGAGGAACTTCTGGTGGGCGAGCTCGTGCGCGAGGACGGTCTCCACCTCCTCCGGGCGAAAGTCACGGAGGAGCGTATCCGTGACCACAACGCGCCGTGTCCGACCGAGGCCCATGACCGCGGCATTCGAACGCCGTGTCTTCTCGGAAGCGCGGAGCTCGAACACACCCACGATCGGGACCTTCGCCTGGGCGGCGAGGGATTCGAAACGGGCGCGGAGGTTCGAATCTCCGAGAGGCCGGAAGCGATAGAACAGGGGCACGAGCACGATCGGCGCGAGGAACGCGAGGACGACCGAGACGGCCAGGCCTATCGTCCAGGCGGCAAACCACCACCACGTCGGGAAGATGGAAAGCAGCCAAAGCAGGACGTAACCCGCGGCGACCGTCGCGCCGAGTCCGAGGCCGAACGACTTCACAAGATCTTTCAACCACCCGACGAAGGGTTGAGCGGACAGCCCAAACTCCCGCTCCCATCGATATCCGCCGACATAGCGAAACGGGAAATCGACCGCTGTCACGAGCGCGAACAAGGCGGCCAGAAACGTGACCGGGGCCGCCCACGAGGGCACATGCAATGAGAACACCCAGTCCCGCAACGCGCCCGCCCCGCCGAACACGAGGGCGAGCGTGAGGGCCGCCCCGACGGCCGAACGGATCGCGGACAATCGGATGCGTAGCGACCGTAAGCGACGGGCGGTCGCCTGACGTTCGACATCGAAGCCCCAGGCGTCGACCGACACGCGCTCACTTCCAGAGTCGCGGGTACGTCCCCGGACTCATGAGCACTCGGGCCGTGTCCGCGGCGGCACCGGACTTCGCGATGACGATCCGGTCCGACGTCATGAGCGCCCTCGCGATCGCGACCGCCTCGCCCTTCCCCGTGTACACGCCGACGAGGTCGCCCGCCCGGATGTGGTCGGACAGCTTCGCGACGCCCGGGACCGCGAGGTTCGCGCCATGGCAGATCGCATCCACGGCGGTGTCCTTCACGACGATCCGCGGCAGATGCCGCAGGAGGTCCTCCACCGGCCGGAGGATCGCGCGGACCGGCGTATCGTCGCCGTCTTCTTTCCAGTACGCGAGCGCGTCGCGGAACGCGTTCAGCGGATGGGCGTCCGTCTCGCCGAACGTCGCCGCGCGCGTTCGGCGCAGGTCGACGAGGTTCGCGCCGACACCGAGCGCATCGCCGATGTCCGCGCATAAGGTGCGAATGTAGGTCCCGGATTCGCATCGCACCCGGAAGAGGACGTTCCGACCATCGACCTCGAGAGGCTCGAGCTCGTAGACATGCCGGGTTCGCTGCTCTCGTTTGACTGCCGACCGAATCGGTGGGATCTGATAGATCTCCCCGACAAACCGACCCATCATCGAGCGGACGCGCCGCTCGTCGACGTCCTGGTGGATCTGCATCACGCCAATGTATTCCTTGTCCCCCTCGAGGACGGCCTCGAGCGCCCGGGTCGCGTCGGCGAGGGCGACCGGGAGAACGCCGGTCACGCGCGGATCGAGGGTGCCGGAGTGGCCCGCCTTCGGGACGCCGAACATGTCCCGGACCCAGGCGCTCACCTGATGGGACGTCGGGCCCGCCGGCTTGTCGACAATCGCCACGCCGAGCCGAATTCGTTCCTCGATCGACCGCTCCTCGGGTCTCGTTCCGTGCTTCGAGTCGGGCACCTCGTGGAGGACGACGAGGTCGCTCATCCCCCCACCCGTGCGGCGATCTTCGCGACGATCTCGTCCGGGGTCCGGTCCTCCGAGTCAATCGCGAGATCGAAAATCCGGGTGTCCCCGACGTCGATTCCGTAGATCGATTTGTACCGGATTCGTTCCGACCGCTCGCGCGCGAGGATCTCGCGTTTCGCCTCCTCCACGGTCGTCCCCTCTCGGCCGGCGATTCGTTTCGCGCGAACCGCGAGCGGCGCGTCGATGAGTACCTTGAGGCACAGGATCTGCTCCTTCGCAAGCAGGTACGCCTGAATCCGTCCATCGACGACGACGTCCCTGCCCTGGGCCACATGGGTCCGAATCTCCGATAGGACGGCCGCGTCCAGCGCGCGGTCGATGCTCGGATCGTGCTCCGCGGCGCGGCCGAACGCTTCGAGGCTCAGGCCCCGTTCCTTCGCCATGGCCCGGAACCGCGTGCCCGCGGACACGAGGACGGCCCCGCGCGCTGCGGCCCACCGCTCGGCGACCGTCGTCTTGCCGCTGCCGGGCGGCCCTCCGATGACGAGGATCATCGACGTCCCTCAGGCGGTCTCGTCAAATCCCCCGGAGCGGAACGCCCATCGCCTGGAGACGCCGTCGGAACCGGATGTACTTCAGGACGCGGACCACGATCTGCCCGAACGGGATGGCGAGCAGAGAGTACAGCAGGACCCAGGCCGGGAACACGTAGCTCGGGTTATTCAGGAACACGTGGTTCGACCACGGCACCGCGATCCACTGGTTCCCGCGGGCCTGCAACACGACGTCGACGAAGAGCCGGAGCCACGTGAAGATCACGATGAACAGGAAGATCGTCCACGCCGTTGACTTGTACGGCGTCGACATCATGTCCATCTGGTCCTTCGCGAACCCCTTCTGGACTTCCTTGAGCTGCGCGAGCCTCGTTTGCTGGCCCTTTCGCATGGCTTCCATATTCTCTTTCCGCCACGCCGACATGACCTTCTGCGTGCGGGCCATCTTCACCCAGTTCGTGTAGTGGTCCCGGATGATCGAGCCGATCGTCGTCGTCAAGATGCCCGCGAGGAGAATCGTCAGGACCGGAAGGGTCCCACCGAAGCCGAAGACCGGGAACAGAACCGCGTCCGCGGCGCGCGCGAACCCGAGCCCCACTTGCTGGTCGATGATCGCGTATAGCGCGAGGAGGAACAGGAAGATCATGAGGAACCGGGACAGGCTCGCGCGGCTGAACGGCGACGGCGGCCGGACCGACGGGACCGTCTCCTCGGTCGCCTCGTCCGTCGCCTCGTCCGTCGCTTCCTCCGGCTCTTCCTCCGTTACCTCTTGGGCATCCGAAGAGCCGGAATCATCGGCCACGGGTTCGCCAATGGACGTGCCGATATAAGGATTTGCAACGTCCCATCAGGAGGGAATCAGCCGTTGTCCGCCGGAGTCGGCGTGGTGCCGAGAGCCGACTGGATCTTCGTCGCGAGGTCCTCGTACCGCTGCGTGAGGGCCTTCTCCTGCTTCTGGAGGGACTTCACCCGAATCGTGAGGGTCTCCTTGTGCTCCTCGAGCTCTTTCTTCAGCGCCTCGCGATCGTCCTGCCGGACGAGCAGCATCCCGATGCTCTTGTACACCGGCGTATCGTCCTTGATCTTGGCCAGTTCTTCCAAAGTCCCTTCGATCTCCCGCAGCTTGGCCTCGAGCTGCACGCGTTGGCTGCCGAGGACTTGGAGCTGGTTCTGCAGCTGCTGGTACTGGGCGATCTGGTTCTGAAGCTGCGGGGAAATGTCCTTCACGCCTTCACCTCGTGGCGGACGCGGGCCGCGACGTCGGCCCAGCGCAGGTACGAGTTCACGGCGGCTCGCAGCGCGCCCGTGTCGTCCGCGTCGATCGTGAGGGTGAGGCGACCCGGGGCCGAGCGCATCGCGACGCGCGCCTTCGGGACGTCGCGTCCGGTCTCCGGCCGCAACGCCTCGTACACGACGCCGGCCTCGGGACCGGAAAGCACGATCGTCGCGCGCCGCATGGTCATCGCGCCTTGACGACCTTCTTCACGTTCGGACGCTCTTTGTAGAACATCTTCGAGCCGCAGCGCTCGCACTGAATCCCGACCGTGTTGATGTTCGCCCGGATCGGCTCCAGGCACTTCGCGCACTTGTACATGTCAGGCCTCCTCCGCCTTCGTTTCCGGCTTCGGCGCGGTCTCCGTGACCTCCCGCTTGAACGAGGTCGTCACGATCGGCCGGTAGGCCCCGCCGGCGAAGACGTAGCCGCATCGGCGGCACGCCCAGACGCCCGTCGATTTCCGACGGACCGAGATCGCGGCGCACCGTGGACACGTGTGCCGCCCTTTCAGGCCCTCCTCGATTTCTTGGACTCGGCGACGGATTCGCACCCCGTAGCGGGGGCCGAAACGGCCGACGATGCCTGCCTTTCGCGTGCGACGGGCCATGGAGAATCTCAGGAGGATTGAAGGAGCGGGCGGATGTCGCGGCCGACGCGCTGGGCCGTCTCGATAATCCGCTTCACCTCTTCGTAAGTAAAGCTTCCACTTAAGCCTTTTTGCATGGCGCGGATGTCGCCGTTCTCATCCGTTGTGACGGTGAGTCGCGCATCCGCCATGCGCTCCTCGTCGAGGCTCGGATCGACGAGCAAGAGGTCCTTGATCTTCGCGGTCGTCACGCTGACGGGCCAGTGCTCCACCGGGAGCGGGAAGTCGTCGCCGAGGCCCTGGCCCTTCGCCGGCGCGATTGTCGAGGCGAGGGCCGAGACCGCGGCGTACGAGCAGGCGTCGAACAGGTTGCCGTCGAAATCGAGGACGTGGATGTCGATGAACAGGATCCACACCTTCTCTTTCGGCGTGATGCAGAGCTTCTCCATGTTCACCATCTTCGACTCGCGGATCCCGCGGTCGACGACCCGGGCGAGCTCGATCGCATCGGGCCGCGGCGGGCCCGCCTCGAAGGTGGGACTCGCCATCGGGATCAGCTCGACGCTCGTCGAAAGGACCCCGGTGTTCGGGGTGTCGGGATACGGCTCGCCGACGGACATCTTGATGCCGACCAGGACGTCCGTGTTCCCGAGCTTCACGCGGGCGCTTCCTTCCGCCGTCTTGACGAACGACCGGGCGACGCTCACCTTCCGCGGCTCGTCGAGGCGGCGGCCGTCGACGCGCTGTCCCGCCGACGCGAGGCGGTAGACATGGGCCCGCATCAACTCGGAGACGATCTCTTCGCTCATCAGATCCCCTCCGGGCCGAGGTCTTCCTCGGGCGGCTGCTCCGGCTCCGGCTCGGCCGGTGCCGCCGCAGGAGGCGACTCTTTCAGGATGTCTTCGAGGGTGACGGAGTAGCGTCGCCGGAGCGCGTCGCGTTGCATCTCGTAGATCCGCTTCGTCGCATCGATGGACAGGCCCATCGCCTTCTGGAACTCGTCGTACGTGAGGTGGCCGTCCATCTGGAGCAGCACGACGTCCCCGGTCCGGGGCACGATGGCCATCGGGCAGTCCGCGTCACCGAAGTTGTCTTCGTCTTTGTTGAGGTCGAGGCAGACGACGTCGTCGATCTTTCCCGAGGCACATGAGGTGACGAGGTCGCGCATCGGGACTCCCGCATCGGCGAGGGCCACGCTCGCGGCCGTCAGGCCGGCGCATCGCGTGCCCGCGTCCGCTTGGAGGACCTCGATGAAGATGTCGACCGACGTGCGCGGGAACTGCTCCTTGAAGACGACGGAGCTAAAGGCCTCGGAGATGACCTTCGAGATCTCGACGGACCGCCGATCGGGGCCGGGCCGCTTTCGGTCCGACACGCTGAAAGGCGCCATGTTGTACCGGCATTGGACGAGGGCGCGCGCAGGATCCTGGAGGTGCCTCGGGTGCGCCTCGCGCGGCCCGTACACCGCCGCGAGGACCTTGTTCCCGCCCCATTCGATGTACGCGGATCCGTCGGCCCGCCGCAAGACGCCTGCCTCGATCCGAATCGGTCGCAACTCATCGAACGACCGACCATCCAGGCGGCGTCCGTCGGAGTTAATCAGTTTCATCTCTTTCTCGATGTGCTCGATGTCTTCCATGGGAAACCTCCCTAGGAGGGCCTCGGCCCTCGCCCTCGTCCTTTCTCCCGCTCGATCAGTTCCCGCACAGCTTCCGTCAGGCCGACCGCCTGGGCCCGCTCCTCGATCAGGCGGATCGCCATCGTCGCGATCGCGGCGCTGCGGTCATCCCCGTCCAGCCAGATCCGACCGTTCTGCCCGACGTAGATCCGACACCCGGTCAGGTCCATGATCAGGGACACCATGCTCCCTTGCTTGCCGATCACCCGCGGCACCTTGGTCGGCGAGATCTCGATCACCATGCCGCCGGTCAGGCGCCGGGCCTCGCGCTCCTGCATCGTCAGTTGGACGCGCTTGATCTCGTCGACGCTCAGGACATGACACATGATCACGTCGCCGACCTTCAGGTACCGTGCCGTGTCGCCGAATTCTACCCGCCAGGGCGATTCCGTCGCGTGGAGGGGAGCGGGATAGGGAGAGTTGATGTCGACGAGCCAATGGGATGGGCCTTGGTCGACCACTTCGCCGATGACGGCATCGCCCCGTTGCGGGATGTATCGCCCGTTGAGCGGGATCACGCTGACGACGCCCTCGTGCTCGTTCCGAATGCCCAGTTGTGCCGCGAAAACCTGTCCGCCTTCGCTGTATGTGCCCGGCCCGGGTTTCAGCCCAGGGCCGCCGACGGCTTCGCCCGGAATGACAATCGGGCGGAGCGCCCCGCTGCTCTGCATTGGTGTCTCTCTCTCACGCAACGCGTCGAAACCGAGGCGGCTACTTGAGGCTTCCGGTCAATCGGCCATCCGGAACGGATTTGCCAGTCTATCAAATTCAGATGCGCTGCTCTGCCTTGAGGATTCGAGTCTCGACGTTTCCTTTCGTCTTCGCGTTGAGGCGCTCAAGGAACTCGGTCTGCAGGCCGGCCGGCATCTCGACGACCCCGATCCACGCTCCGGTGGGAGACCATTCCTCCTTGACAATTGTCCCGAACGACTTGAGGTCCCCATAGGCCTTCGCGCTGTCCTCGGCGCTCAGCTTCACCGCGATCCGAACCTTCTCGAAGCGGATCGGGATGAGGGGCCGAAGGGCGTCGAGGACTTCCTTCACCTGCTCCTCGATGCTCTTGAACGGGTCGACGTGGACCTTCGCCTCTTCCATCGCGTTCTCGATCCGCTGCGGAGGATGGGGCGCCGCCGTCTGGGGGTTGATCGCGTTCGCGGCAATGTACTGCACGATCTGTTTGCGCTTCGCCTCCAACATCTGGCGGCGCTGCTCGGTCGTCAGCTGAATCTCGCCGCGCTGGACGATCTGCTTGGCGACCGCGAGGGGCTCCGTGGTCCCGAAGAACTCCATCATCTTCTCCTCGGACGCTTTCGAGCCCTTGTGCGCATCCTTGAAAATCTCGTCGATGGCGAGCTCGCGAAGGAGATCGACCTCTTTGCCGTCCCGGATCCGCTGGACCGCGTCCGGCTTCACGAGGACCTCGAACTTCTCGCCCGCCTTCTCGATGCGGGCAATCACATATTCCTTGAAGATATCGTCGCGACGGTCCGATCGGAGCTCTTTAGGCATGACCTCGCTCGCCTAAGACGCCGTCGGGATCCGCGTGAGATACTGACCGACTTCGGTCTCCGAGAGCCGTCGGAACTTCTCCCCCTCGACGATCAGGCCGACCTCGATCGCGCGGGCGTCGAGCTTCTCGCCTTCCGCGGCCTTTTGGAGGCCCTGCAGTCCGAGGATCATCGCGTCGTCCTGGGCCATGTTCTCCTTGTACTTCTCTTCGAGGAGTTCCATGACCGCTTGGCGACCCTGGCCGATACTCCCGGCCTTATACGACACGAGGGCGCCGCTCGGGTCCGTCTCGAACAGATGGGTCCCGAGGTCGTCCACGCCCGCGACGAGCAGCGCCGTCCCGAACGGACGCACGCCGCCGTATTGGGTGTAGTTCTGCTTGTAATCGCAAATCCGCTTGACGAGGAGGTCGACCCCAATCTTCTCGCTGTACGTGACCTTGTTGATTTGCGCGACGAGCCGGGCATAGTCCACGAGGACCCGCGCATCGGCCACGAGGCCGGAGGTCGCCGCTCCGACGTGCTCGTCAATCTGAAAGATCTTCTCAATCGACGAGGTTTCGACGAGCCGCGATCCGATCTTCTTGTCGGCCATCAGCACGATGCCGTTCTTGAACTTCAGGCCCACGGTGGTGTTGCCCCGCGTGACCGCCACGCGAGCGTATTCCACCTGGAACAGGCGGCCGTCTGGGCTGAAGACCGTAATCGCGCGGTCGTACGCCATCTGGCCCGGCTGCATATGATAAACCTCGGGCCGCTAATCAAGCGGTCACTTATAAGGGTTCTTTTTGGTGTCGCGGCGAGCGCTGTCGGCGCGGTCCAAGTATTTTCGAGTCGCCGCGCGAATCGTTCCCGATGTGCCGACCGTCGTCACGCGGACCGTTTCTCCGCCGATGGCACCGATGTCGTTGAGCGCATGGATCGCAGCGTCCTTATCGAGATGGGTGGTCCGGGCGAGACCCAACGTCCCCGCGAAGTCGACGAGCCAAAGTCGCGGCGTCGTCGTCCGTAGGGCCTCCAGCACCTCTTCGCGTCGGAACGGCCGTGAAGCGTCGACTCGGAACGCGATGTACCGATACCGCGGGCGGCGCGTGCTCACGCTCGGCGATGGGGGAGAAATGGAAAAAGGTTCGGGTAAAAAGAGGAGGAGGTCAGCGTACTTCGTCCACTTCGGCGGACGACTTCACGAGGCCCGTGTACACGTCCTTGCCGAGGAGCGACTTCGACTTGACGCCCGTGATTACAAGGAGCACGCGAACCGTGTTCTGCAGGTCGTCCTCGACGGAACAGCCCCAGATGATCCGCGCCTGCGGGTTGATCTTCTGGCCCACGATCTCCGCGGCCTTCTCCGCCTCGGACACGGTCAGGTCAGGCCCGCCGACGACGCGCACGAGGGCGCCGCGGGCGTGGGTCAGGTCGACCTCACCGAGCAACGGGGATTCCAGGGCCTCGTTGATCGCGTAGTCGATCCGGTCCCGCTCTTCCTCGCTCTCGCCGATCCCGATCATCGCGACCCCGCCGCCCTTCATGATCGTCATGAGGTCCGCGTAATCGAGGTTCACGAGGCCGGGCTTCGTGATGATCTCCGTCATGCCCTTGATCGACTGCATGAGGATCTCGTCCGCGACCTTGAACGCGGCGTTGATCGGCAGGCGGGGCACGAGCTCGAGGAGCTTGTCGTTGTAGATGACGATCGTCGTGTCGCTGAACTTGCGGAGCTTGTCGAGACCGGCCTCCGCGTTCTCCATCCGGATGCGGCCTTCGGACTTGAAGGGCATCGTGACGACGCCCATCGTGAGGGCGCCTTCCTCTTTCGCGACGCGGGCGACGTACTGTGCGGAGCCGGTCCCGGTGCCGCCACCCATGCCCGCGGTGATGAACACGACGTGAGAGCCGCGGAGGAAGTCTCGAATCTCTTCCTCGTTCTCGTGGGCGGCCTGTTCGCCGACCTCCGGGAGCGCGCCGGCGCCGAGGCCTTTCGTGAGGCGCTTTCCGATGAGGATCTTCTTCGGCGCGTGGACGGAGAGCAGATGCTTGGCGTCCGTGTTCACGGCGGCCAGCTGCGCGCCCGTGATCCCGGCCTCGCTGCATCGGTTGATCGTGTTCGATCCGCCCCCGCCGCAGCCGACGATCTTGATCGAGACATTGATCGACTCGACGATCTTTTCGATCTCTTCGTCGTCGCCGTTCTTCTTCTTTTCCACGGCCTTGGCTTTCTCGGACTCGCGCTCTTCCTTCGCCTCGGCTTCCTGGTGCCGGGCCAGGGCTTCGTTGAGAAGTGATTTCATTGTGCCATCCCATCCCGATGGAGACTGACGGCCGGACGAATCCATCTTGCCCTATTTAAAAGTAGTCATACATATGTCTGACAAACGCCGCGTTGACATCCGCCGAAGGGCTGCCGCTGAAAAGGGGCCTCAGTGGCCCGTCGCAGCCATCGGGGCCATGTTGATCACGATCCCGGCGTTCGTGATCTCGAACGGATACACGGACTCGTCGTGGGACGAGCCTTTGTACTTCTCGACGGACAGGAAGCGCTTGATGCCGGTCTCGTCCCGGAGCTTGTGGAGGCGGAGCTCCCCGCGGGCCAGGAACGCCTCCGGAGGGACTTCGCCTTCTTCCGGCAGCTCGAGGGTGAGCAGCGAAGTCACCTTCGACTCCGCGAGGTATCGCATGAACGATTGTGTCGTCACAGTCTCCTCGAACTCGCGCATGCAGAAATATTTCAGGGCCGTCATCGAATCGATCACGACGCGCTCGTAGTTTCTCTTCAGGAACAGGTTCTTCAGGAGTTGCTGCAACGAGTGGACCGTGACTTCCTTGCTCTCGAAGTCGGGGGTCTTCCGGATCCGCTCCCCGATCGCTCGCATCTTCGCGGGCTCCTCCTCCGTGGAGATCTCGAGGATCGGCGTGGGCTCGAACCGTCGGATATCGGAGTTCGCATCCAGGACGTCGAGGTCGTCCAGGTTCCAGCGGAATCCCCGCATGTTGATCTTCAGCTCGTTCGGGGGCTCTTCGAGGGCCACGAACAGGCATCGCTCGCCCCCTTCCAGGCCCTCCCGCAGGAACTGCATCGCGAGGATCGTCTTGCCGGCGCCCGGCGGACCCGACACGATGTACGGCCGTCCGGGGACGTAGCCGCCGTGCAGCATCTTGTCGAGACCCGGGATGCCCGTCCGGATCTTGGCCGCGGCGGTCAGCGGATCACCTGGGGCGGTCGCGGCAGCTGCGACGTCGGGGGCGGAGGCGGAGCCTGCGCGAGGCGCTCTCGGACCTCCGCGTCGCACGCGAGGGCGAGCTTCATCGCCTTCTGATAGTTCCGGCGTTGGAAGGCGAGCATCGCTCGAGACAACGACACCTCGATATCCCGGATCGGGACCTGGCGTCGGTGGGCGTCCTCGATGTGACGCATGATCGACTCAATCACGTTCGAGACCTCGTCGATGAGCCGGGTCTCGAGGAGCGATTCACCCGGCCTCGGAGCGGGGCTCGACACCCGCGTTTGCGCAGGGGCGTCGAGGTAGACGACCATCCCGTTGTCTCCGATCGAAATCGGATGCATCCGATCGTCGAACGAGGAACCGCGGAACTTATCAATCGAAATCGCACGGCGGATCACACTTCCGTCGATCCACTTGTGGAGCCGTACCTCGCCACGTGCGAGGAAGAACTCCGTCTCGAGGATCTTCTTGTTGAGGCGTTCCGAGATAATGAGGGTCGTCGCCTCCAATTCCGCAAGGAACCGGACGAACGATTGGATCAGGATCCGGCTGTCCTGGCCTTGCATCGCGAACATCTTCAGCGCGGTCATCGAATCGATGACGACGCGCTTGTACCGCTGCTTCGTCCGCTCAAGGTGATGCGAGAACTCTTGTTTGATCATCTTCTGTACGCTGTGCACGGTGACCTCGAGGGCGCGGATCTGCGACGACTGACGGATCTCCGTGACGTCCTCCATGTCCCGCACGTCGAGGGACGTGCCGACGTCGATCACGGACCGCTGGCGTTTGTGCGCGCGGATGTCCGGGGTTGCATCGAGGATCTTCAGGCGGTCCAAGTTCCACCCGAACGTGCCCATGTTCGCCTTGACCTCGATCGGCGGCTCATCGAGGGTGACCAAAAGGCACGGCTCCTGCTGGCGGAGTCCTTCGAGGAGGAAGTGGAGGGCCAGAATCGTCTTGCCGCTCCCGGTCGGGCCCGAGACGACGTACGGTCGCGCGGGCAGCAGGCCGCCGTTCAGCATCGTGTCGAGACCCACGACGCCCGTCTTGACGCGATCCATTGAAAGCCTGCCGAGCGTCGGACCACCCGGCCCATGACGCATAAAAGCTCCGCCGTGAGAATCAGGCCATAAGATGAGTCACAGGAGAGAGGCGAAGTTAACCTTAAACAAGGTTGACTTTCTGGGCCTGGCGAAATCGATGCGATGGCCACAACGAAGAGACCGCCGCCGACGTCGGAACTCGATAGCGGGGGATGGACTTTCCGGGCCCGAGGTTTTGCTCACGGCCCTTTTGAACCATCGATCTCCGGGTGTCTCACCGGGGACCTGGGAGTCCCGGGGTATGAGCCCGACGGGATATCCTGGCTACCCCACCCCGCTACCTCAGCGCATCGAGCCACGGCGCGCCGGCGGTCGTCCGTCCGCATTGGAACGTGTCGGATAAACCTATCGCGCGCGTCGTTCAGAAGAACTTACGAAAGCGCGCGAGGTCTTCCAGAGTCCCCTTCAATTTGATCTTGCCCGTGGCGTACGCCTTGAACGGGCCGATCTCTCGGAGGATGAGTCCGCGCAACGTGTCCGCATCCGTGGCAATCGTGATGTCCGCGGGATCCACGCCACCGTCCATCAGGCCTTCCACCTTCTGACCCGCGAGGGTGAAGTGATACTTCGTTCCGTCCTTCAGTTCGATTAGGACGGTCTTCCGGAGGCCGACGAGTTCCGCCCGGAGCGCCGGATCGGACGCGACCTTCGCGTTGAACTTCCGAATCAAGTCCTCGAGCATCTCTCGCATCGTCATCGACCGCCGAATTCGTCGAGCTTGCGGTTCCGGGACTCCGCGAGCAGCCGCCGAGCGGTGTCCCACGAGGTCCGCGTGTGCGGCGGCAGAGTCCCCTTTTTCTTAATCCACTTTTCGAGGAACGTGATTGTGTCCGGGTCGGACGAATAACCCGAGCCAATCGTATCGCCGATCTCGGCCTCGATCGCACGCATCTCGCGGTCTCGGCGGACCTTCGCCAAGATCGACGCCGCGCTCACGACGGGAAAGAGCTCGTCCGCGTTGTGCTGGGAGACGACCTCGACGGCGAAAGGCAACTCCCGCTGCACACAGCGCTTGAATTCGATCGCGTCCACGTCCGCGGCGTCGACGTAGGCGGTCTCCGGGTGGAGCCGCTCAATGAGCTGCGCGAAGAGCTTTGCCTCGAAGTCGTTCAGGGACATCTCCGCGCGCATCAGGTCGATCTCCTCGGCCGGGATCACGAGGAGCTCCCACGTCGCGAGCTTCTCGATCTCCGGCGCCATGGCTTCCCGCTTCTCCGGCGAGAGTTTCTTCGAATCCCGGACGTTCATGTGGCGCAACGCGACGTCGGACTCGACCGCGACGCCGGCCACGACGAGCGGACCCAGGACGGGGCCTCTCCCCGCTTCGTCGACGCCGACGATCACGGTTCACGCCTCGAACAGCTCGCGGGCCGTCTCTTGCGCTCGAGCGATGACGTCCGCCTCGTCGACGGTTCGCACGACGCCCCCCGACATCAGGATCTGTCCATCGACGATCGTCGCTTGCACATCGCTCCCCCGGCCGCTGTAGACCAGGTGCCCGATGACGGTTTCCGGATAAAAAGGAGTTGTGTGGGCGCCTTTCAACGAGACGACCGCGAGATCCGCCCGCTTCCCGACCTCGATCGAACCGATCTCCCGTTCGACGTGCAACGCGCGGGCCGCCTGGATCGTCGCGAGGTCGAGGACGGTCTGCGCCGACATCACGCGGGCGTCCCACCGCGTTGCCTTGTGCAACAGTGCGGTGACCTTCATGTCCGCGAAGACGTCCATCCCGTTGTTCGAGATCGGCGAGTCGGTTCCGAGGCCGACGAGGACGCCTTCGTCAATCATCTCGGGCACCGGTGCGACGCCGCCACTCGCGAGCTTCATATTGGAAACCGGGCAATGAGCGACGCTCGTGCCGCAACGGGCGAGGGCGCGGACCTCGTTCATCGTGACCCAAACGCAGTGCGCCGCGGTGACCCGATCCCCGAGGAATCCAATCTTCTCGAGCCACTCGACCGGTCGAAGGCCGGTCTTCGTGCGATGGGCTTCCACCTCGCCGCGCGTCTCGGCGAGGTGCGTGTGGAGTCGGACATCGCGTCGCTCGGCGATTTCCTTCGCCTTCGCGTAGGTTTCCTCCGAGGCGGCATAGACTCCCTGCACGCCGACGGACGGCGTGACGAGAGGATCGCCCTTCTGCTTCGCGACGAAGGCGTCCGCGTTCCTCACCGGGCTGCCGTGCTGCGTCGTGAAGGCCTCATCGAGGGTGACCCACGACAGAAACCCACGCATCCCCGATTCGCGCACGGCCCGCGCTACCTCGTCTTCCCAGTAAAACAGGTCGTGAAAGCTCGTCGTGCCCGAACGGATCATCTCGACGCATCCGAGGAGCGCGCCGATCTGCACGTCGCGTCGCGTCAGCTTCGCGTCGATCGCGGAGGCCTTCGGAAGCATCTCTTCGAGCGGCACGTCGTCCGCAACGCCGCGGAGGAGCGTGTTCGCCACGTGGTGGTGGAGATTGATGAAACCGGGAAGGACGGCGCAGCCGGAGCAATCGATGACCTCGTCCGCAGTGCGGTCGACCTCGCCCACCGCGACAATTCGCGCGTCTTCCACCAGAAGGTCACCCGATACGAGGCGACGCTTCTCGTCCTGGGTGATGATGAGACCACCGCGCAGCAGGAGGGACATCGGTCGCCCGTCGATGGGACGAGCCGTAGAAAGGGTTTTCGCGGCTTCCGACGTAATCGAAGAGGCGAGAGCGCTTGCGGTTGCGAATCCTCGAAATGACAAGCGTATTGCGGAGGCAAGGCTGTGTGCACGCGTGGACGTCGATTTCTCGAGAGCGCTTCGCGAATGTCTCGATCAAGTCGGACCCGGCCACGTGGCGACGTGCGGAGCCATCGCGACGGCGTTGGGCGACATTCGGGCGGCCCGATCGGTGGCGACTTGGCTCAGCGCCCATCCGGACACGGCAGGAAGCCATCGAGTCGTCCGCGCGGATGGTCGTCCGGTTCTCGCCTCCGCATCATCGGAACTCGAGCGAGAGGGTATCGAGCTAGAGCGTGGGCGCGCCTCACCGCAACGCATCCTCGGGGCGTTGGAACCCGTTGGCCTTCTCACTGCGCTCCGCGAAGAGCAACGGATGCTCAGCGAACGCGTCGTCGAAGAGGATATGGGCGTACCATTCGAACGAATCGCCGGAGTCGACGCAGGCTATGACGGAGATGAGACCTACGTTGTGGTCATATGCCTCGACCGGAATGATCTCGATCCGATCGACATCGCCGTCGTGAAACGACGGGCCGAGTTTCCGTACATCCCGACGTACCTCGCCTATCGCGAGTTTCCGGGAATCGAGGCCGCTGTTCGTCGCCTGGATCAGCGACCGGACGTCCTCCTGGTTGACGGTCACGGTCGCCTGCATCCGGCTCTGTTCGGAATCGCGTGCTACGTGGGAGTTCGACTCGACCTCCCGACGATCGGTGTGGCGAAGTACCCGCTGGTGGGTCGTGTGACGAAGAGAGGCCATCCGCCCTCGGGAGTGATGGCGATCGAATTCCAAGGTCAGGTCCGCGGGTACTCCTGGACCCCTCCGGGCCGCGAGCGACCGATCTTTGTCTCGATCGGACACCGCATCACGCTCGCGCGCGCCCTCGACGTGGTCCGCGCGTCAACTCTCCAAGGACATCCAGAACCGCTGAAGCTCGCTGACCGGATCGGACGGGAGATGAAAAGGAATAAGAGAAATGAAAAACGGAAAAAGGGTGCGACGCGATGAGTCGCCGAGCGACATATCACCGCGAGGGCTGGCCGGGCAAGCGGCTATCTCTTCTTTTTCTTGCCCTTCTTTTTCTTGGCCACTTCTGTCCTCCCTATTTTCTGTATAGACAAAAGGGGTCTTAAAAGTAGCGAAGCGACAAAAAAACGTCCATTTTGCGATTTATATAAAAACGAGGAGATGCGAAACGCACATCGAAACCGTTTTGGAGTGCGCCCGCATCACGCGAATCGTGGAAATTCTCGTGTTCGGTGCGGGCGCGATCGGCAGCTTCTTCGGAGGCCTTCTTTCCCAGCGGCATGATGTGACGCTCATCGGGAGGGCGGAGCACATTTCCGCCGTCAAATCCCACGGATTGCGCGTCTCCGGAAAGACGTCGATTATCGCGAAACCCCACGCCGCAATGCGAGTACCGCAAGGCGCGAAACCGGATTTCGTATTCGTCACGACGAAATCGTACGACACCGCGAACACGATGATAGCGTTGCGTGCGTTCGCAGACCGGGCGATCTTCGTCACACTTCAAAACGGCCTCGGGAACGCGGAGACCATCGCGAGGACCGCGCGGCGCGTCGTCGCGGGCACGACCGCGCACGGCGTCACATTCGTCGGGCCGGGCGAGATCCGGCACGCAGGCGTCGGCGAGACGATGATCGGCGCCTGGAGTCGCGTCAGCGAATCCGATCTCGTCCGCTTGCGGGATCTCCTCGCGGATGTCGGGATTGTCGCGAGTGTGACGAGCGACATCCGGACCGAGTTGTGGTCCAAACTGGTCGTGAACGCTTCGATCAACCCGATCGCAGCGCTCGCCGAAGTCCCGAACGGGCGCATTGTTCGAGACAAAGGCCTTCTCGGCGTCCTTGAGGCCGTGTGCCGCGAGGCGACCGCGGTCGCGAAGGCCGAGGGCGCGCGCGTCGACGAGGAAGAGTTACGACATCGCACGATCCTCGTCGCGAAGCGGACGGCGGCGAACCGGGCGAGCATGCTCCAAGATTTGGACCGTCACCATCGAACAGAAATCGACGCAATCACCGGATCGATCGTCCGGGCCGCCGAGCGTCACCGGATTTCCGTTCCACTGAACGCAAGTCTCTACGCGCTGGTGCGAGCCAGGGAGGCGGCTTTCCGCGTGACGTCGGGCGCGAACGTTCGCGACTAAACCTTATAAAGGGCTATTTAGCTCCCCTCAGTACCAAACCTCGTTTCAGCCCCCTAGTGGCCTCGACGGGATGGTGGTGTAGCTTTGGCCAAAATCAAGATTGAGAACGTCGTCGCCTCGACCTCCCTCGGAGAGGAACTTGACCTCCAGGCGATCGCCCTCGCCCTCGGCGGGGCGGAGTATGAGCCGGAGCAGTTCCCCGGGCTCATCTACCGATTAAAGGAGCCGAAGACCGCGACGCTCCTCTTCCGAAGCGGAAAAGTCGTGTGCACCGGGGCGAAGAGCCTCGAGCACGTCAAGACCGCGATCGACATGGTCGCGAAGCAGATCGAGGCGGCCGGCATCCCGATCAAGAAGAATCCGGTGATCGAGGTCCAGAACATCGTTGCATCCTCAGACCTCGGAACGGAGATCAACCTGAACGCAATCGCCATCTCCCTCGGCCTCGAGAAGGTCGAGTATGAGCCGGAGCAGTTCCCCGGACTCGTGTACCGGATCGACGTGCCGAAGGTGGTCGTCCTACTGTTCGGCAGCGGCAAGCTCGTCTGCACGGGCGCCCGGAAGCCCTCGGATGTCGAGGAGGCGGTCGAGAAGATCACGCAGGAGCTGAAGGCCGCCGGGCTGCTCCGCTAGGCGATGTTAGAACTTCGGACCGACATCGAGATCGACGCGCCGGTCGAGCGCGTGTGGGAAGTCCTGACGGACTTCGACCGGTTCCCGGATTGGAATCCGTTCATCCGACGGATCCATGGCAATGCCAAAGTCGGCTCGCGACTCGACGTGTTCCTCGGAGCGTCGGGGACCCGCGGGATGCGGTTCCGACCCATTGTGACGAAGGTCGTCCCGAACCGCGAACTCCGGTGGCTCGGCCGCTTGGGTCTCCCTCGACTCTTCGATGGCGAGCACATCTTTCAGATCGAGCCCCTCGGACCAACTCGCGCCCGGTTCATTCAGAGGGAGCGATTCCGCGGTCTGCTCGTCCCGCTGATGGCTCGGAGCCTCAACCGAGACGCTCGCCGAGGTTTCGAGGAAATGAATCACGCGCTCCAAGCACGCGTCCATGCGGCTCCTGAGAGTCGCATCGGAACCGGGAAAGCCTAAGAGACCGCCCTCGTTTGGCGAGGCGTGGCGATCTTCGACAACCACATTCATCTGCGTGCGAGCTTCAAAGGCGTCGAGGCCGCGAAGGCCTTCGAGAAATCGGGCGGCACGGCGATCCTGCTGACGCACAGCCCGTACACCGAAGTGCCGATCAGCCGGGCAGACGACTACGAGAAAGCGTATGGCCTGACGCTCGCGATGGCTGACGCCGTCCGGGCGGCCACTGCCCTCCAGGTGTTCGTGGCCCTCGGGCCGTATCCGGTCGAGTTCATCGACTTGCGGGAGACGCTCGGTCGCGAGGCTGCGATGGACGCGATGAGGCGTGCGATCGACCTCGCTGCGAACCACATCCGTGAACGAAGGGCCGTCGCCTTCGGCGAAATCGGGAGGCCGCATTTCCCCGTCGACCCGGACATCGTCCGGGCGTGCAACGAGATTGTCGGGTACGCGATGGCTCAGGCCAGGAGCCTCGAATGCGCGGTCGTCCTGCATACCGAGGACCCGACGCCGACGACGTTCGCGGAGTTCGCGGCCATGGCTGCGAGGGCGGGGCTCGACCCCAAGTATGTCGTGAAGCATCATTCGACGCCGTTCACGCGACGCGAAGACACCGCGGGACTCGTGCCTTCGATCCTGGCGAAGGAAGAGCTCGCCGCGCAAGCCTTGAAAGGCGGCCCCCGATTCCTCCTGGAAACCGACTACATCGACGATCCGCGCCGGCCCGGGGCCGTCTTGGGACCCGCGACGGTGCCGAAGAAGACCAAGGCGTGGCTCGAGAAAGGGTTGCTCACAACCGAGCAGGCTTCGTCGATCCACCACGACTTGCCCGAAAAGACTTACCGTATCGAAATCAACTGATCGCAACGCGGCAGTTTGCGAGCATCAAGTTTGCCCGTACCCCTAGCGCCGGACGCGAAAGCCGCGGAATTCTCCTTTCGGCTCGGACCAAGACACCTCGACCGATTCGACCCTTGCGTGAGGTTGGGACGCCTTGTTCCACTCGATGCATGTCTCAATCATGGACCGATCGCCTTCGAACACCGCCTCTACGCTTCCATCCCATCGGTTCTCGACGTACCCGTCAAGTCCCAACGATTCCGCCTTCTCCGCACAATACGCTCGAAAGTTCACTCCTTGCACGCGTCCGAGAAAGACAACGACTGCGCGGACTTTCACCTCGAAGCGAAACGAGACGACGCGAAAGAACTTTACTGGCCACTCGAGTATGATAAAGAATCAGAATCTCTACACTCTGGCTCGCTGCCTGTGTTCTGAAGCCGCAGCCTCACCGCCCGGAGGCACATTCTAAGATTGAAGAACCGCCCGCGAATAGATGTCAGCCAGGGGTGCGTTGTTTGTGCCGATCCCAAACGTAGACGAACGTCCCGGCAGCGAGTATCAGCAAGAAGAAGACGCTGCCTGAAACATCGAGCGAGCCGGCGACCAGCAAGTAGAAGAGACGCGCGGAAAGGCCCCACAACCCAACGAGCAGAAGGAAGAGACTGACAAGCGCGGCGTATGTAAGTCGATGCTTCTCCGCCATCTCGAGGCACGAGATGCCTCGCCCGGCATCTTCCTTCCGGGCGGCTCGGGGCCGATGGAGCGGCCTTGACCACGTGCTATCGTGGGGACCGGTCCGGAAGAGGAGATTGATAACGGTCAGCCCGATGACGGACTCGTGCGGCTGCTTCCGGCGATGCGGTCGAGTCCGAACATGGGCTTTGTGGCGCCTTGACTGTTCTCTTTATCGTACGCCGTGGACAAGTGAAAGGAACTTTATCGTAGCGACAGGCGATTCGAGCAGACGATGCCGGGAGCCGCTCGAGAGGCGGAGTCAGAATCCGTCGATCGCCTCCGACCGTATGTCGAGCGCGCCCGGGCGTTCGTCGGGTGGAATCTTGACCGCGTTTCGCCGAAGCGAATCGGACCCGGGCTGCCGTGGGACTACAAACGACGGGCGAAGAAGCTCCTGGCGCGCGCCTCGTATGCGCTCGACGTCGGAACGGGCGGCGGCGAACTGTTCGCGGAACTTTGCGACGCCTACCGCGGACGTGCGGTCGCGTCGGAGCCGTGGGCCGTGAACGCGCCAATTGCCAAACGCGCGCTGTCGGATCGACGGATCGAGGTGGTTCGCGCGCACAGCCTCTACCTCCCGTTTCAGGACGGTGCGTTCGACCTCGTCCTCGATCGGCACGAGGAGATGGATCCCGAGGAGGTCCATCGAGTCCTCGCACCGGGAGGAATGGTCTACACGCAGCAAATTGGCCGCAACGAGTGGAATGAACTGCGACCGTTCTTCCCCCGGATGCAGGACTTCGGCCCGCTCCTCGACCGATATGTGCGGGGATTCCAGCGAGCGGGGATGATCGTGGCTCGAGCCGAAACGCGTGACATCCGCGTGGCGTACCGCGGACTCGGCGAGCTCGTGTATCTGCTCTGTATCTCGCCTTGGACGATCCCTGATTTTGATCCCCTAGGGCGAGATCTAGTCCCTCTTCGCCGAGCCGAGGACCGGCTCACGACAACGGATGGCGTCGCGCTCACCGAGAGCCGCTTCATCATCGAAGCCCGCAAGCCGTAGCCGCGGCAGCCGTTCTAGGTCCTCCCGCCAGGTCTCCTGCGATTGGGTTCGCCGGTTTCGGGAACCAATCGCCGCACTTTTCTTATACGCCAGCCCGCTATCGCTCTCTCCCCGGAGCGGGTTCTTCATGAAGCGGAACAAGGTCCAGGACCTCCGGGTGTCCGACTTCATGTCCACGGACCTCGTGACCGCGAGCCCGGACGAGACGCTCGGGGACGTCCTCGGCAAGATGAAGTCGAACGACATCCACGAACTCCCGGTCATCGAACGCAAGAAGCTCGTCGGCGTCGTCACGATGCGGGAGCTGATGCGGCGTCGGAATCTACCGCCGACCACGAAAGTCTCCACCGTCCTCGAAATCCCGCCGGGAATCGGTCCGGAGACCCCGCTCCCCGAGGCCGCGGAGAAGATGATTTCGGCCGGGTTCCGCGCGATCCCCGTCGTCAAGGGGAAGGCGCTCGTCGGAATCATCTCCCGGTCGGACATCGTCCGTGCCCTCGTCGAGACCCGCGCGCTGGAAGGCGTCGTCGTGCGGGACTTCATGACGCCGAACCCGCAGGCCGTGGCGGAGGACGACACGGTCGAACACGCGGTACAAATCATTCGGTCCCTCGGCGAACGCTCCGTGCCGGTCGTCGACAAGCACCGCCACCTGAAGGGCGTCGTCGGGCTGAAGGACGTCGTCGACCTGTTCGCCCGCCCGAAGGTGCGCGAGCAGTATGGGGACCGCGCGGGCCGCGAGGAGAAGGTCGTCATCGAAGTGAAGAGCGTCATGCGGTACCCGCCACTCACGGTCGGGCCCGACGCGGACGTGCAACGCGCGGCGGAGCTGATGGCCAAGCAGCACGTCTCCTCGGTCATCGTGACGGAGAAAGACGAGCCCGTGGGGATCATCACGTCCCAGGACCTCATGCAGTTCCTCGCCGGCCTGCGGGAACGGGAGCAGCTCTTCGTGGAGATCGGCGGGCTCGAGGACGAGCCGAAGGACACGTACGACGAGATCTACGCCGTGATCCAGAAGGAGATGCGTCGGATCGCGCCGCTCGTGCAGCCGCGAACCCTCACGATCCATTTCCAGAAGTACAAGCCGGAGGGCGACCGCTGGAAGTACTCGCTTCGGGCGCGCTTCACGACGGCCCATCGGATCTACTACGCGCACGAGTTCGACTGGGACCTCCGGGTCGCCCTGACGAAGCTCCTGGACACGCTCTACAAGCGGATCGTCAAAGAGAAGGAGCGCAAGGTCACGGAGCGGAAGCGGCACCACCAGTCAACGTAGGTTCCAGAACGGACGATGGGCTCGAATCGTCGCCTCGATCGCGGGACCGCCGCGACCCTTGTCATCGAGGACCTCCGAAAGCGCCAGCGGAATCGATCGTCCGCGGAAGCGAGCCACGACGCCGGCGATCACCTCGCCCAGCGCATCGAGATGATATCCGCCTTCCAGAGCCACCGCGAATCGGCTCCCGCAGAGGCGGGTCGCGAGGGCCGCGCTCCGGGTCACGAGTTCGACGTAACCGGGGGAGGACAGGACGAGCGACGTGAGCGGGTCGCGGTAGTGCGCATCGATCCCGAGGCTCACGAGGATCCCATCCGGCCGGAACTGCTCGACGATCGGTTCGACGATCCGGTCATGAGCCGCGAGGTACGAAGCGTCTCCACAGCCCGCCGAGAACGGGATGTTCACCGTGAATCCGCGGCCGTCTCCCGTCCCCACGTCCTCGGCGGGACCCGTGCCCGGGAAAATGCCGTACTCGTGCGTGGAGAGATACAAGACGGACGCGTTGTCGGCGAAGATGTCGCGCGTCCCGTTCCCGTGATGGGCGTCGTAGTCCAGGATGGCGACCCGCCTTCCTTCGGCGATCTGATCGGCGGCCGCGATTGCGACGTTGTTCAGGTAGCAGAAGCCGCCTCCGTAGTCGGGGCCGGCGTGATGGCCTGGAGGTCGTACGAGAGCGACGGTCGGCCGTCCGTCCCGCATGGCGGATCGCGTCCCCCGAAGGACCGCCCCGGCGGCGAGGAGGACGAGGTCGAACGTCCCCGGGTGGACGGCCGTCTCCGGATCGAGCAGCCCTTCGCCTAGCGCCTGGAAATATTCGAGATACGTTTCCCGATGGACTCGCTTCACTTCCGCGACCGTCGCAGGGGACGCCCGCTCGACGTCGGTGAAAAGGCCGGCTCGTTCGAGGTGGGAAACAATCGACCGCAGCCGATCCGGCCGCTCCACATGGAAGGGCGAGGACACGTGGTCGAGGAACCGAGGATCGTAGACGAGCACGGCCGAGGGAGGGCGGGGGCCGACTTCAAGGCATCGACGCGGCCGTTTTGGGCCCTCGGGACGAGCTTATCACGATTGAAAATCACGCCGCGAAACATCTGAGAATTGTGCCGGCACCCTTAAGCAAACTCGATTTCATATGTTCGATTCACAGAGCGGAACGGGGCGGGATGAGAGTCTTTTCGCCGAAGGGTGCAAGTGTCATTCTCCTCGTTGGGGCTCTTGTTGTAGTCGGCTCGCTGCAACTCGGCCGACCGACGGGCCACGTCGTGTCGGACCCGATGAGCTTCTGGGAAGCGGCGGGTCGCGGCCTCATGACCGCGACGGTCGTGAACGAGACGTACGTGCGCGATGGACTCACGGTCACCTCGCCGGTCGGGATCCGCCTCGAGAACGCGGCCGACGTCCCGGTGCGCGTGTCCGAGGAAGCCGTCTTGATGAGCCCGCATCCGCTCGAGAATCCGTCGCCGGATCCGCTCCGCACGACGCAAGACGCGGTCTTGACGACGCACACGGTCCCGGCGCACGGTTCTGTCGTCTACTCGTACGGAGACCTGGTCGTCCAGGATTTTCTCCCCCATCCATCTTGGTGGTGTTCCGAGGAGTTCCAATTCACCCAGGCGGAAATCTCATACCGGATCGGCGGAGAGACGTTGCCGTTCGCGTTGCGTCCCGTCCTGGCGAACGAGCATCACGGAGGGCCGAACGCGAACACCCAGACCGACTTCTGGACGTACCTGCGTTCGAACCCGACCGTCGTCGTCGGCAAGGAGCCGCTCTGGACCCAGATTGACGGAACGGCCGGCCAGAAGATTCATATCACGATCGATGCGACGAACATGGCCGTGTACACGTTCGAGGACACGATCACGAACGACGTGAACGTGACCCACGGCATATTGGAGGACACGGTGCCTGCGGGTTGGAATGTGGAGGAGGGGAGTTACTCCGTCGTGCCGGACGAGATTGTGAGTCACGACGATGGTTCGCCGACGTTGCGGTGGAACGTCGACCTGCGCGCGGCGCTGGAGAGCAGCTCGGAGGATCCGCAATATGCGTCCGCGTACGAACCGTTGGTCCGATCGTACACGCTGGTGGCACCCGCCCTGGCCGCGGGGCGGGTGGAACTGCCGCGGGCGCAATCCGACATGGACAGGGACGGGATGGCGGATGCGGCCTCCGCGCCCCCGCTCGTGGACATCGTCTCGGTCGGCACGCCGCATCCGGACGCCGGCGGCCCCTATACCGGCAAGGAAGGCGACACCATCCTGCTTAGTGCGAGCGGTTCGGCGGACCCCGACGGCGATCCGCTCCAGTTCCGGTGGGACTTCACGGGCAACGGGACCTTTGAAACCGCGTGGTCATCCTCGCCCACCATCGAAGCGCGCTACACGGACGATTTCTCCGGCGTAGCCGTCGTCGAGGTCTCCGACGGAAGGCACGTCGCCTCGGCCGCTGCGGCCGTGACGATTGCGAACCGGCCGCCCGAGATCGAACGACTCGACGCCGTCGCTCAGGCGGCGTTTCGAATCGAAATCGCCGGTGAGAAGTGGCACGATCTTTCCTTCACCGTCGACTCGGACAACGGGGTCCTCGCGTCTCTGAATCTCATCCGGAAGCCCGGGAGCCCCTCGAAGCAAGCGGCGACGACCGACGTCATGACGTTTTCCCTTGGAGAACACGTCACCCCGACACTGGCGTACACTCCGCTCAACGACCACCTGAACGGGCAACTCGGTGGCGACAACCCCGCATGGATTGTGGTCGTCCTCCCCGATGGCCAGGAGCAGCGGATGTTCCACAACTTTAATGTCCGGCACCCGACCACGTGGACCTGGACCTTGTCCGACCTCGCCTCGTTCTTCGTGCGGAGCGGAACCACCTTCCGCGCGAGCCTCCACGATGCGGGGAGCGACGATCTCACAGCGACGTGGGAGTTCGGAGACGGGACGAGCGTCCGGGAGACATTCTGGAACAACGGCGTGAGCCCGGATCCACCTCAGAGCCAGGGAGGGACCGCACCGTTCGATGTCAACACGACCGTCGTCCACGGGTCTTCTCCTCGCGGCTCGTTCACGGTCACGCTGACGGTCCGGGATGATGACGGCGGGGTGACCCATGCGACGCTGGCCCTGTCGGATGGGTGAGGGGCAAAGGTCTTTAGCACGTCGCCCGCGTGCGGAGGCCGTGTTGGAAGCCCGGCGGGTGTTGCGCGGCGAGCGCGTCCTCCTCCGGCCCCTCGCATCGTCAGACCTGCGGCGGTGCGTGAAGTGGTTCTCGGATCCGCAGATCATCCGGTTCCTCGGCCGCGATGCGCCGGTGACGCTCGCCGAGGAGGAGCGATGGTTCCGCGACTACGAACGGCGGACGGACGAGCAGATCTTCGCGATCGAGGTCGAAGGTCAGCACGTCGGAAATCTGGGACTGCACAAGATCGACCGCGTCCACCGGAAGGCGGAGGTCGGGATCGTGATCGGCGAGCCGTCGTTCTGGTCCCAAGGGTACGGGACCGAGGCGATGCGGGTCGTCCTGCGGTACGGCTTCGACGTGCTCGCGCTCAACAAGATCTCCCTTGACGTCCTCGAGTATAACACCCGGGCCCTCCGGACCTACGAGCGGCTCGGATTCCAGCGAGAGGGCGTCCACCGCGAGGACATCTACAAGGACGGGCGCTTCGTGAACGTCATGCGAATGAGCATCCTCGCCCGAGAGCTGCGCGACGAACCGCAAGCCTGAGGCCGTCAGAGCTCCAAGAGGCCCCGCGGAGCCGTGCTCATGTACCGGGGGCCTTTCTTCGTGATGAGGACGTCGTCTTCGATCCGAACGCCTCCGAATCCGGGGACGTAGACGCCCGGTTCGTCCGTGAAGACCATGTTGGGCCGGAGGACGAGATTGCTCGAGGGGTTCAGGGCCCCGCCATCGTGGACCGCGAGGCCGATCGAATGCCCGAGCCCGTGGATGAACCGCCCCTTGTACTTCGTGCGGTCGATCAGATCCCTCGCCGCCGCATCGACCGACTTCCCTTTCGATCCGGGCTTCATCTTCGCGAGGGCGGCGGCCTGGGCCCGCGCGACGGTGTCGTGCATTCGGCTTTGTTCCTCGGAGGCCGCGCCCACGACGACGGTCCGCGTGACATCGGAGCAGTACATGTGGTACATCGCGCCGAAGTCGATCACGATCATGTCGCCGCGCTCGATCTTTCGCTCCCCGGCCGTGTAGTGCGGCTCGGCCCCGTTCGGACCGGAGCCCACGATCGTGTGAAATGACGGACCCGTGGCCCCGTTCTTCTGCATCCGGTAGACGAGCTCCGAGGCGACCTCGGCCTCCGTGACGCCCGACCGGACGAATGGCAACGTCTCCTCGAGGGATTTCGTGGCGATGTCGCACGCCCTCTGGATCCGCTCGATCTCCTGCACGTCTTTCACGAGGCGGGTATTGATGACCGCCTCGGAGACGTCGACGAACCGGGTGGATTTGGGCACGAGCTTCTGCAACCGCTGGAACGCCGCGTGGGTCAGTTCCGCCGCGTTGATGCCGACCTTGCGGTGGCCCTTCAGCGCCGCTTTCATCCGGGCGGTCGACTCATCGCGGGTCTGGAACGTGTGGAGGGGCAGGCCGCTCTTCTTCGCCGCCTCTTCCTCCAATTTGGAGGTCGTAATCTCGCAGCCGCCATCCGGTGTGAGCCATGCGCCGCAGCCTTCAAACAGCCCGTCGGTCAGGCCCGTTGCGTAGAAGAAGGATCGGTCGATGTGCGGCTCCGTGGAGTTCAAGAAGACGATGAGGTCGAGTCCGTCGTTCACATTCCGGAAAATACGCCGCACGCGGTCACGCATGAGAATCCCCCGCGCCAAACGTTATGCGCATCTTAAGGATTCGTAGCTCGAGGCTGGTCACCGCTTGCTCGAACTGATTCCGTCGTGAGTGAGCACATAGGAGTGTGACAACGAGAATCCCCAAAGCCACAGCATCACGAAGAAAATCGCAACAAGCCACCAAAGCTCGGGGCGGACAATGGCGACCCCGATTACAAGAGCCAGATAGACAAGCATCGCGACGCCGACGAAACGGACCAAGACGGCACGCGCTGTCATTCGCGGTTAGACCATTGCGATTTGGGGGTAAGAAACCATGCGTGGCTTCCGAAGGATTTTAAGTGCGCGAACGGTCCATGTTCCGATGGTGAAGCGTCGGCATCGGGGGATGGAGCGGCGGATCGCCCTCGAGCGGATGACGACCCTCTTCCACCTGGCCGAACGCGAAGCGCTCCAACGCCACGCTGGCCGCGCGCGACGCTACGTGGAACTCGCTCGTCGGATCGGCATGCGCTATAACGTTCGCGTCCCGGCGCCGTTCAAGCGATCCTTTTGCAAGAAGTGTCTCGCCTTCCTCCTCCCCTCCGTGAGCGCCCGCGTCCGCGTCGGGCGCGGCCGGGTCGTCGTGACGTGCACGACCTGTGGCGCCGTCCAGCGGTATCCGTATCGCCGGGAACAAGCCGCTCGTCGCGCGTCCCGCGCCTAGTACGACGTCGTCATGTCGATCTTGCCGGCCTTCCGGGCGAAGTACTCCCCGGTCTTGAAGATCAGCAGACTCAACCCGAAGAAGGCGACCGACGACACGACGAGGAGGGCCATGATCGTGAGGTCGGAATAGCCGGCGAGCGTGCTGTCGACCCCGAGCGTGGGGGCAAGCAGCCGGCGCGTGATGTCGAACCAGTAGGTGAGGGGAATCGCCTTCCCGATCGCCTGGCCCCAGGAGGGAAGAATCGAGAGGGGGAAGAGCACGCCGCAGAACACGTAGAAGAGCCCGGGGATTCCTTCGGCGAGCCCGTGCGTGTGCTTCGCGGTCAGGAAGGAGATGCCGCCGAGGCAGATCCCGATCGCGAGGAGGACCGCCAGGCCGAGCAGCATGCTGGCGGCGAAAAGCGGGACCGCGTCGACGGTCAGGTGAATCTGAACGCCCAGGAACGCGACGCCGAATGCGAGCGTGATGGCGACCGCGAAGGCCGCCACGCCGACCTTAGAAACGGCCCGGCCCACGATGTACACGTAGTACGAGATCGGCGAGATGTACACGTAGCGGATCGTCTGATACCATTCTCGATCCGACTGGATCACTTGAAAAGTCCCAAACAGGACCGACCCGACGAAGATGAAGAACGAGTTCCCGACGTACATGTACGAGAAGGCCGCGGGATCCGGTCGATTCCCGATGAACGCGAACACGGTGTACATGAGGACGAGGATGAACGCCCCTGCGACCGGCTTCACGACGGAGTAGACCATGAAGAGCCATGGCTCCGTCCAGTTCGAGTCCATCTCCCAGCCGAGCCATGCGGCGACCTTGAAGGTCCGCCAGAACGTGTTCACTGATGCCGTGATGTCAGCTTCCCCTCTCGCTTGGCGAGCGTCTCTAGGTACCTCAACGAGTACCGGGCGAGGATCAAGAACAGAACGGCCATGAAGACGAGGATGTAGAGCTCCGTCTTCACATCGAAGATCCACAGTTGTCCGCCGAAGGCGGTCGAGCCGAGGGTGAGCTGTCGGAGGGCGTCGAGCCCGAACGTCGCGGGCACGAAAGACCCAATGATCGCGATGATGGGGCCCCATCCCGGGACGCGGAACAGGCCGCCGACCGGGAAGTAGAATCCGCTGGAGAAGAAGATCGGCTCCTCCATGAGGGCCGAGAGGTTCCACGCCTCCCGCCCCCAGAGCAGGTACAGGGAGGCGAACATCATCCCCAGGCCGTAGAGAGCGATGAGAGCCGCGAAGAAGACCGCGAGCAGCGTCAGGGGGTCTGCAACCTGGAAAATGACCCCGAATACGAGGATGCCTGCGACGAGGGTCGAGACGGCGCGCATCGACGTCATGACCATCCCTCCAACCGCCATGCCGCCGAGCAAGGCCATCCGGTTCATCGGCGCCATCATGTACAGCTGGAGGTTCCCGATCTCCTTCTCCCAATAGAGCTGGCTCGCCATGGACCAGAGGACGTTCAACCAGAAGGCGACCATCGTCCCGCCAAGGACGACGGAGGCAATCAGGGCGTTCGTGTTCGCGCTGATCACGGCTTGCGCCGTGGTGTTGCCCGCGGCCGCCGCGAACGACCGAGCCCCGAACGACTGGTAGATGAATACGTATGCGGCGATGCCGAGCAAGGGAAGGAGGGCCTCGAAGAAGATCCACGAGGGCTCCCGGTTCGCGCCGACGATCCTCGGATAGGAACGACCCACGACGGCCCGCAGGTTGAGACCGATCCGGTACCGGAGGTCCGTGCGGCGTACGGTCGCCGGTTTCACTCGAAGCCCCTCCCGACCATGCTGATGAACACATCTTCGAGGGTCGGCTCGGATTTCTGCAACGAGTGGACCTTCTTGCCTTGGGATGTGATCGTGCTCAAGATCTCGGCGACCGGGCCTTCGTCCTCGAGGATGAAGGTGAGGTGCGTGCGGTTCTTCGAGATATCGTCGGTATGGGAGAAGTTCTTCACGCCCTCCATGGAAGAGAAGGACGCAATATCGCGGATCGTGTCCACCTCGAGCCGGAACGTCGTCTCCGTGCGGATCATCCGCTTCAGATTCTCGGGTGTGTCGCAGGCCAAGATCTTCCCGTTGTCGATGATCGCGATCCGGTCGCACATCTGGTCCGCTTCGGCCATGTAGTGGGTCGTCAGGAGAACTGTCTTGCTCTTTTGGGACCGTACCCAGTTCGTGATGTAGTCTCGGATCACCCGGGCTGCGTTTACGTCCAGCCCGAGGGTCGGTTCGTCGAGGAACAGGATGTCCGGATCGGTGACGAAGCCGCGGATCATGTTCATCTTCTGTCGTTGTCCGGTCGACAGCATGCGGACCTTCGCATCCCGTTTGTCCCAAAGCCCGAAGGTGTGCATCAGCTCGTCGATTCGACCCTTCGAGACCTTGCTAGGCACGCCGTAGAACTGGGAGAACATCCAGACGTTCTCCCGCGCCGTCAGCAGGCCGTAGCCGGACGTCTCGCCGCCGGACACCATATTGATCCGCTGGCGAATCGGGAACGGGTCCTTCGCCACGTCATGGCCCGCGACGAACGCCTGGCCGGACGTCGGCAGGAGGAGGGTCGCGAGGATCTTGATCAGCGTCGTCTTGCCGGCGCCGTTCGGACCCAGCATGCCGAACAGCTCGCCGTCCCGAATCTGGATCGACACTTGGTCCAAGGCCGTCACGGGACCCAGGTGGTCTTCGCCTTCGCCCGTGGCGCGCTTGCGGCGAATCCGCCGTTTCTTCTTGCCCGCGAAGATGCGGGTGAGGTCACGCGTCTCGACGGCGTATGGCATGGGGGACGGGGTCCACTGGTTCTCGGACCGGGCGCGGGCGTCCGCGGGCCTAGACGGCCATGCGCTGCCGGTATCGGGTGATGTACCCGGCGATCCGGTTGCGCATCAGGACGCTCCGCACGTCGGACAGCTCCGAGACCTTCCGCTTGTTGTTCTCGAAGTCGTCCGTGAATTCGTTCGGATAGAGCTTCGCGAGTTCGATCGCGACTCGCTTGATGTACGTCGGCCGGATATTACCCAACGATTCACTCCGCGTCAGTTCGAGGGAGCGCTCCAAAGAGTGTGTGCTAAATAAAGCTTCGGAGGAGAACGGCGACGCGAATCGGTTTCGTGGGGCTCGCGGGCCCTCGCTCGTGTCCGCGGGACTTAGCGGGCAACTCTTAAATAGGGACCTCGGATACGCCCGAATGGGACCCCGCGCCGCACCGTCCCCCAGGAGCGGATGACGATGGAAGAATCCCTCGTGAACGTGGAATTCCTGAAGAGCTCAAACAACTTCATCGCCCGCATCCAGAGCGAACTCGGCGGGATGCGCGAGTACCGGAGCTCGTCGTTCGAGGAAGTCCTCGAGCAGGTCGTGATCGATCTGCAAGAGGAGTTCGAGTCGTACTGATCAGGCGCCTGTCCACGCGGGCTTGCGTTTCTCGATGAAGGCGCGCATCCCTTCCGCCTTGTCGTCCGTCGATCCGACGATCCCGAACGCGGCGGTCTCGAAGTCCAACCCGGCGGAGAGCGGCATGTCCCACGCCGCGCGGAGGCACGCCTTCGCGAGGGCGATGGCCGCCGGGCTCTTCTCCAGGATCTTGTGGGCGAGGGCCTTTGCCTCGGGCAAGAGGCGGTCCGCGGCGACGACGCGATTCACGAGCCCGATCCGCTCCGCCGTCGCGGCGTCGATCCGGTCCCCGGTGTAGATCATCTCCGCGGCCCAGCCCGGCCCGACGAGGCGCGGAAGGCGCTGGCTTCCTCCGAATCCGGGGATGATGCCGATGTTCACTTCCGGCTGGCCCAGTTCCGCGCGATTGGAGGCGATCCGGATGTCGCAGGCCAGAGCGAGTTCACAACCGCCTCCGAGGGCGAACCCGTTGATCGCGGCGATGATCGGCTTGTTGCACGATGCCATCGCGTCTCCGAGGCGCCGGCCCATCTCGGAAAATCGCTGCATCTCCAAGCCCGAGAGGTTCGCCATCTCCTTGATGTCCGCGCCGGCCACGAAGGCCCGGTCGCCGGCGCCCGTGAGGATGATCGCTCCGACGTCCGCCGCCATCGACAGGTGCTCGATGGCCATCGACAGCTCTCGCAAGACGGCCGAGTTCAGGGCGTTCAGGGCATCCGGACGATTCACCGTGATGATCGCAAGGCGGTCCTCCATCTCCGTTTTGATGAAGCCGGGCATGGGTTCTCCTCCGGCCGAGGAATGCTCGGAATCCGCATGAACGTTCCTGGGGGCACCGGTAATTTCATAGACCCATCTCCCCCTGCGGGGGCGAGGTGGATGGATGCACCGGTCCGCCCGCGCGATGGTTTCTGCACTCGCATTGTTGTTGGTTGCCGCCTTCGCGATCGTACCCGGCACCGCGAGAGCGAACATGGACCGGCCGACGTGGGCCGCCGGTGACTTCTGGGTCTACGCGGTCGGTAACGCGTCGGCACAAACGACGCTCAGCATCCATGTGACCGGGACGCAGTCCGTCCTGGTGAACGGGACGAGCTACGCGACCTATCATACGACGACCGAGTTGTCGACTCGCTCCGGCTCGTTTAAGGTGACCTATACCGCGGACATCTGGTTCAGCGTAGAGACGCTTGCCATCGTCGAAATTCAGGCGAGCATCAACATTACGGGACTCATCACGATCACGATCAGCGGTTTCCCACCACAAACGATCCAGTGGCCGCTTACGACCGGCGCAACCTGGCGGTCGTCGACCGTCGTAACGGCACAGACCGCATACCCGAACGGGACGAAGACGTACTCCTACCAGGCCCTCTCGACGGACTTCGAGGTCCAACCGGAAGCCTCGATTACCGTGCCGAAAGGGACGTTTGCAACGACACCGTTGAGAGAGACGAGTACGGCGAACGCGAGCTACACACTCAACTACTGGTCGCCCCAGGTCGGGAACTGGGCGCGCATCGGGACATACGACAGCAGCGGCCGGAATCAAGGGAACTTCAACTTGACCGATTACAATTACCAAGGTGGGAGTTTCTTTACGTCGATCGTCTTCGGCTTGCCGGTCTGGATCTGGCTCATCCTGCTAGTCGTCATCCTCGTCGCGATCATCGGGCTGGTCGCCGTCCGCCGACGGAAGCCGCCCACTCGAGTGATGCCGCCCTCGCCCCCGCAGATGCCGCCCCAGGAGCCGATGGGCCCCGAAGGCCCCCCTCCACCGTGATCCGAGGCGCCAAGTCTAAGGTCGCAGAGAAGCCGCGGAAAGACGGTCAGGTTCCGGTGTAGCTGTACACGCCGCGGCCCGACTTCCTCCCGAGCCGCCCCGCGCGAACGTATTTCCGGAGGAGGGTCGAGGGACGGAACTTCGGGTCCCCGGTCTCGCGGAAGAGGACCTCCATCACGTCGAGGCCGATGTCCAGACCGGTGTAATCCGCCAGCTCGAACGGCCCCATCGGCATGTTCGTCCCGAGCTTCATCGCCTTGTCGATGTCTTCCGGGCTCGCGACGCCCTCCTGAAGGAGGTTGAACGCCTCGTTCATCATCGGCACGAGCAGGCGATTCACGACGAACCCGGGAGACTCCTTCACCTCGACGGCTTCCTTCCCGAGTTTGGCGCACACGTCCCGGATTAGGCGCACCGTTTCGTCAGAGGTCTCCGAGCCGCGGATTACCTCGACGAGTTTCATGACCGGCGCCGGATTGAAGAAGTGCATGCCGACGACGCGGTCCGCGCGCTTCGTCGCGGTCGCCATCTCCGTGATGCTCAAGGAAGACGTATTCGAGGCGAACACGACCGAGGGCGAGCAAATCCGGTCCAGCTCCGCGTACAGTTCCTTCTTGATCTCCATCTTCTCGAAGACCGCCTCGATCACGAGTTGCGCCCCGTCGACCGCCTCCTTCAGCGGGACGACCCCTCGGATCTTGGAGAGGATGACGTCGACGTCCGCCTGGGCTATCTTGCCCCTCTCAACCCGCTTCTGGAGGGGCTCCCGAATGCGGCGGAAGCCGCCGTCCACGAAGCGCTGTTCGATGTCCCGCATCGTCACCTGGAAGCCGGCCGCGGCACACGCCTGGGCGATCCCCGCGCCCATGGTGCCGGCGCCGATCACGGCGATCTTCTTGATGTCACTCACCTGCATGGATTCCCTCGCTTCGCGCGATATGGTCGGGAGGGCGAAAGACCTTGCGCCGTTTGACGAAGCCGCGATCCAGGACGCCTCGCCATAGGGGTTAGATAGACGGCGCCCGGTCCGGAGTCGATGCGGGGAGGCCCGTACGCGGCAATTGGCCTCGCCGTCGGCTCGGTCTCGTTTGCGTCAATCTTCATCACCTGGTCGACCTCGCCACCCGTCACGATTGCGCTCTATCGCCTCGCGATCGCCACGGGAGTCATCGGGGCGACGATTCTCCTACGGAGCCGCGTGTTTCGGCGGCCGAATACCCTCCTGGGAATCTCGCGGCGGGGCGCCGCGGTCATGGCGCTCATCGGCGCCATCCTGGCGACGCACTTCGCGCTATGGATCTCTTCGCTCAAGGTCGAAGGGGAGTCGATCGCTTCATCCGTCGTCCTCGTGACGTCCCATCCGCTCCTGGTCGGCCTCCTGTCTCATTACGTCCTTCGCGAGCGCCTGAACCGGTGGATGACCGTCGGAATCGTCCTCGGCTTCGCGGGCGTCGTATCGATCGCCCTCGCGGATTACGGCTTCGCGGGGAGCCTCCTGTACGCGGACATCTTGGCCTTCAGTGGAGGCGTGATGGCGGGGTTCTATTTTCTCCTCGGCCGGCGGGTGCGCCAGCGGGTCGCCCTGCTCGATTACGCGTTCGTCGTCTATGCAAGCGCGACGGCGGTCCTCTTCCTGTATGCCTTGGCCCTGCGATCGAGCCTCGCCCCGGTGGGGGACCTTCCGCGAGAACTCCTCCTGTTCGCCGCCCTGGCGGTCATCCCGCAGATCGGCGGGCACACCCTGTACAACTGGGCCTTGCGATGGGTGACCGCGCCCGTGGTGAGCCTCAGCCTCGTCGGAGAGCCGGTCGGGTCGAGTCTCCTCGCCTGGGTCCTCCTGTCCCAGGTGCCGACGGTCGGCGTCGGCATCGGCGCGGGCCTTGCCCTCGTTGGCATCTACCTGACCGCCTTCGGACAGAGCAGCCACGCCCCGGAAATCCTGACGACGCGGGACGTGGAGTGAGCCCCCTCATAGACGCCTTCATACCTCTACTTAGAGGTATGAGCCGGAGTCCCTGTGTCCGCGGCACGGCGGGCCGAGCTACAGATCGTCCGGGCCTCGACCCTTCCGTTCGAACTGCTTCGCGTAGAGGTCCTTGAGGCGCTCGTAGGTGTCCACATCTTGTGGGCCTTTGTCATCTCGAATCCGGACGATCCGAGCAAACCGAAGAGCAAATCCGCTCGGGTAGTGCGGGCTCCGCTGGATTTCGTTGTACGCGACCTCGACGACGGTCTCCGGACGGACATGGAATCCCCATCGCTCCTCGGACGTCGCGAGGCCACGCAACCGCTCCGTCATCGCCTTGAACTCCTCGTCCGTGAGCCCCTTGAACGTCTTCCCGATCATCTGGAACGCACCACTCTTGTCGTCGCGCACCGCGAGCCAGTAGTTCGACAACCAGCCCTCTCGGCGGCCGCTCCCCCACTCCGCCGCGGTAATCGCGAGGTCCAAGTGGTCCGCGGGCTTGATCTTGAACCACTTCTTCCCTCGTTTTCCGACGGAGTACGTGGACTCCAACTGCTTCGCCATGAGGCCTTCGTGCCCGGCGACGAGCGCCTCCTTGAGGAATGCCTCGATCTCCTCCTTGTGCTGCGCGACGCGCCGGGCGGTCAGCAGGTTCGGCGGCACGAGCCGCTCGAGGATCTCCCAGCGCACGCGGTACGGCTCGTCGATCAACGTTCGTCCGTCGAGGTGGAGGACATCGAACAGGTACAGCTTCAGCGGAATCTCCTCCTGGGCCGATTCGATGCCGTGCACGCGTCGGAAGCGACGCATGAGATCCTGAAACGGGAGTGGCTTGCCGTCTCGATCCACGGCGACGACCTCGCCCTCGAGCAGGAACTCGGACGCGGGCAATCCTTTCGCGATTGCGACGAGCTCGGGCAGGCTGGACGTGACATCGCTCAGCCGCCGACTGAAGATTTTCACCGCATCGCCCTTGCGATGAATCTGGATCCGGGCTCCGTCGAGCTTGTACTCGATCGCGGTCATGCCCCCGTGCACCGCGAGCACCTCGTCGAGGTCTTCCGCCATCTCCGCGAGCATCGGCTTCATCGGGGCGAGGAGGCGCAAGCCCCGGACATGCAGGCCGTCCGCTCCCTCGAAGAGCGCGATCTCCGCGATCATCCCCAGGTCCCCGAGGAACATGTGGGCCGTCCGCACGGTATCCAGGTCCACGCCCGACGCGTCCGCGATTCCCTCGAGCATCACGCCCTCGTTCACGCCGATCCGCATTTCGCCGAATACGTTCTTCAAGAGCACATCCCGCTCGCCACTCGATGCCCGGCCTAGGAGGGACTCCAGGAGCCGACGACGCGCCCTCGTCGAGTCCGGCCCGCGGGCCTCGGCAATCTGTGCGAATGTCTGCGAGACCCCCAAGATGCTCAAGGATCGTGCGACGAGGCTGGCTTGCTTCGTCCCTCCCAGGGCCTTCTTGAGCGTCGCCCATCCGACGTTCAGGGCGCGCGCGTCCGATTCCGCGAAGATGCGGCCGACGATCAGGTGGACGGCCGGCGCGACCTCGTCCCTCCGAAGGGATCGCAGGAAGGCCGCGAGGAGCGCGCGCTTCTCGAGGCGTTTCGTCGTGGCCTCGAGCCGCTGCGTCAGCTCCGCGAGTCGAGCAAAGGACGTATCGTCCGCGGTCGTCGGCGTCACGGTGAATCCGGACCATCCGACGCGGCGGGTTTCAAGGTTTCGCCGCCGGTCTTTGCCTCCGTCGGCCCGCGGAGGATGTAAAATACTATCAGGGAACCGACCATGAGCGCCCCGCCGACCACTTGGACCGGGCTCAGGGTCTCCGTCGGGAAGACGTAGAGGGCAACGAAAATCCCCCACAGGGCGGACGACGGGAGGACGGCCCCCGTGCGCATCGCTCCGATCGTGCGAAACGCGTAGAAGAAGAGGACGGAGAAGATCCCCACCGCGCTGAGGGAGAGGAGGACCAGCGCCGGCAGGACATCCAGAGGGACCGCGAGCGAGGTGCCGGTGAAGGCGACGATCCCGGCGAACACCGCGGCGCCGATCAGGAGCTGGACCTCCAGGAGCGTCACGATCGGGATTCGCCGCAAGAGGACCGTACTCATTGTGTTGCTCGCACCCCAGCATGCCGCGGCGGTGACCAGCATGACATTGCCGACCAGGAATTCGAGGAACCGTACGTCCCCGAATCGGAGTTGTGTCGTCACGAGAAATGCACCGACGGCGATGCCCGCCAAGGCGACGTACTCACGCCGCGTCGCCCGTTCTCGGAGGAACGCGTAGGCGAGGAGCATCGTGAACAGGGATTCACTGTTCGACAACAGCACGGAGTTCGAGGCGGTCGTCCGTTCGAGACCATAGAAATAGATCAACGGTCCGATGACCGCACCCACGACGCCGGACACGGCGATGAGCTTCCAATCGGCGCGATGAATCCGAACACGCCGCACGAACGGCAGGAGCGCGGCTCCCGGAATCACCTGGATCAGAAACACAATCGCGAGGGGAGAGACCGCATTCAGAACCAGTTTCGAAAGCGTGGGCCAGATTCCAAACAGGACGGCCGCGACGATGATCGCGAGGTAGCCACGCGTCCTCTCCGGGAGGACCAAGAATCACCGCACCGAAAACGGTGCGAACGATTTAGAGATTCCTCCGGACGGAAGGCTTAAGGCCGCACCTGCCGTTTTGTTTTTCCCCGGGCCTCAGGGGGTGCGAGGAACACCGTGGTCGATGCGCTTCGCGTGATTCGGGACGACGGTTCGACGGACCCCCGTCTCGACCCGAAATTCTCGGAGGACCAGGCGGTCGCGATGTATCGCGGGATGAGCCTCCAACGGATCCTCGACAACCGCATGCTCGCCCTGCAGCGACAAGGGCGGATCGGGTTCTACGGTCCCTCGCTCGGCCAGGAGGCCGCGATCGTCGGCGCGGCGATGGCGATGGGCCCAGAGGACTGGATCGTCCCGCAGTACCGCGAACCCGGCGCGGCGCTGGTCCGCGGCATGCCGCTGAAGGAACTGCTCTGCCAGCTGATGGGGAACGCGGAGGATCCGGTGAAGGGCCACCAAATGCCGTGCCACTACGTCTACCGCAAGGGGAACTATCTCTCGATCTCGTCCCCGGTCGGCACGCAGTTGCCCCATGCGGTCGGGATCGGATGGGCCATGAAGCTCCGCGGCGAAAAGAAAGCGGTCCTCGTCTTCTTCGGGGATGGCGCGACGAGCACCGGGGACTTCCACGCGGCGATGAACTTTGCCGGCGTGTTCAAGACGCCGACCGTCTTCCTGTGTAATAACAATCAGTGGGCGATTTCGGTCCCCGTGTCGAAGCAGACGGCCTCGGGAACGCTCGCCGAGAAAGCGAGCGCGTACGGATTCGACGGGATCCGTGTCGATGGGATGGACGCGCTCGCGGTCTACCGGGCCACGCGGGACGCGGCGCGAAATGCCCGGGAAGGACTCGGCCCCACGCTGGTCGAGGCGGTCACGTACCGAATGGGTCCTCACTCTTCGAGCGACGATCCCTCGCGGTACCGGGATGAGGCGGAAGTCGCGATGTGGCAGGCCCGCGACCCGCTCCCGCGTTTCCGCAGGTACCTCGAACACGCGGGATGGTGGGACGAGGGGCGGGAGGCCCGGCTCGAACAAGAAATCGGAGACGAGATCACCCGCGCCGTCCAGGAGGCCGAACGAATCCCGCCACCCGCCATCGAGACGATCTTCGCGGACGTTTACGCGGAGATGCCGCCCCACCTCCGCCAAGAGATGGACGCCTTCCTAGAGCTTCCTCGGAGGTGAACGGATGGCGAAGAGAGGGTCGGCCGCTCCTGCACCGGCTCCGTCATCTTCCTCCGGCGTGCAACGGGCCCACGAGCTCTTCAAGCAGGGCCGGGCGAAGGAAGCCCTCGCGCTCCTCCGTCCGCTGTTGCAACGCAAAGGGGACGTCGATGCGAACGTCTGCGCCCTCGCCGCCGCATGCCTCGGCGCGGAAGGCGATTACATGGAGGCCGCACGGATCGACCGCTTACTGTGTAATGCCCAGCCGAACAATCCGCAGGCGTGGCACAGCCTTGGCTATGACTTGTTCCACGCGGGAGATCTGGAGGGCGCGGCGGAGGCGTTCTCCCGGGCGTTGAAGCTCGAGCCGACGCGGGCGAGTGCGCATTTCAACCTGGCCCGAATCGCAGCGCGCCTGGGCGACAAGTCCAAGGTCATCGAGCACTTCGCCCGGGCCGTGGAACTTCAACCGGATTATCAAGAACGCCTCGACGAGGATCCCGACTTGCTTCCGTTCAAAGACGACCCCGCGATGCTCGAGCGCCTGCCGGGCGGCAAGGTCGGCGAGGACCCGTACCAGGAATACTACGCGACGAGGTCGTGACGATGCCCGCGATGACGATGGTCCAGGCGATCAACAACGCGCTGCGCGAAGAGATGCGGCGGGACGACCGGGTCATCGTGTTGGGGGAGGACGTCGGCCGGAATGGCGGCGTGTTCCGATGCACGGAGGGCTTGCTCGACGAATTCCCGGACCGCGTGTTCGACACGCCCCTCGCGGAAGGGGGGATCATCGGGACCGCGATCGGGATGGCGCTCTACGGGCTGCGGCCCGTGCCCGAGATCCAGTTCATGGACTTCATCTACCCCGGGTTCGACCAGATCGTCTCAGAGGCCGCGAAGATGCGGTACCGATCCGGAGGGCAGTTCTCCGTCCCCATGACGATCCGCACGCCCTTCGGCGGCGGCATCCGCGGCGGCCACTACCACAGCCAGTCGACCGAGGCGTACTTCTGCCACACCCCGGGCTTGAAGGTCGTCGTCCCGTCGACGCCGAAAGAGGCGAAGGGCCTCCTGACGTCGTCGATCCGCGACCCGGACCCGGTGCTCTTCCTCGAACCGAAGAAACTCTACCGCTCATCCCGGGAGGAGGTGCCCGAGGGCGAGGTCACGGTGCCCCTGGGACAGGCCGCGGTCCGGAGAGCCGGAAAGGACGTCAGCCTGATTGCGTACGGCTACAT
>Ga0209350_1000159_pt1 | contig 44796 bp, 54 predicted proteins | sample GraSoi013_2_20cm_2_FD_185822 | JGI IMG/M metagenome (GOLD analysis project Ga0209350, IMG submission 185822) | Grasslands soil microbial communities from the Angelo Coastal Reserve, California, USA - Sample 09_27_2013_2_20cm (SPAdes) (version 2) | ecosystem: Environmental > Terrestrial > Soil >...
GCGAGGGCGGCAAGACCGTCGGCGCCGGCGTGGTGGCGAAGATTCTGAAGTAGTGCGAAGGATTTCTTAACCGGGGTGGTAGGAATGGCGAACCAGAACATCCGTATCCGCTTGAAGGCGTTCGACCATCGCCTGATCGACTCGTCCGCGCGCGAAATCGTCGAGACCGCCAGGCGCACCGGCGCGACCGTCAAGGGCCCGGTGCCGCTGCCGACCAAGATGGAGCGCTTCACGGTGCTCGTCTCTCCGCACGCCGACAAGGACGCGCGCGATCAGTTCGAGCTGCGCACCCACAAGCGTCTCATGGACATCGTGAACCCGACCGACAAGACAGTCGACGCCCTCATGAAGCTCGAGCTTCCGGCGGGCGTCGACGTGCAGATCAAGCTGAACTGACAGCGGCTCACCCCGGGGGCCGGCTTACCCATCTCACCCACGCCGCCGCCCCCGGCTGGTCCGGCACCGGCTGCGCCGCCGGTCGCTGAATCTGGCAAGATGGTCGCCGCTACGTCGACCCTCTAATACCTCTAACAACAACGGCGGCCACCCCATGGCTACGGACGGTGAGATCGACTACCGATCCTTCGCCCGGGAGCAACTGGACGAAGCGCTCGAGCGGATCGATCGCGAGCGCTTCCCCCTGAATTATCAGGCGCTGAGCGCGGAGATCGAGCGCCGCAAGTGGGAAGCCGAAGTCGCCGCGCGCGCCGGGGTCACCGTCGAGGCGAGCGCCCCGGTCCGACACCGACCCGAGTTCAAGGCCGACCCAAAAGAGTATTTCAGGATCTGGATCGTCAATCTGGCGCTGACGATCGTGACCCTGGGGATTTATTCGGCGTGGGCCAAGGTCCGGAAACTGCGCTACTTTTATGGCTGTACGGTGGTGGCGGGCAGTGCTTTCGGCTATCACGGCGATCCGCGGGCGATCCTGAGAGGCCGCCTCATCGCCGCAGCCCTCGCGGGCACCTACCTCCTTGCGCGTCAGACCTCGACGCTCGCTACGTTTATCGTCCTCGGCCTCCTCGCCCTCGTCACGCCGTGGCTGGTGGTGAAGTCGCGCATGTTCGCGCTTCGCGTCACGTCCTGGCGCGGGCTGCGATTCGACTTCAGCCCCGACTACCGGGGAGCTTACCGTCAGTTGCTCGGCTGGCTCATTCTCGGGATCGCGACCGCGGGCCTCCTGATGCCGCGGTTTTCCCGCGAGCGGTATCAATTCATCGTGAGCCGCAGCCGCTATGGTGCCACCGCCTTTGACTGTAACCCCGGCGTCGGGCGCTTTTTCAAGACCGCATTTGCCGGGATGGGTCTGGCGCTCGTCGTCGGATTTTTCCTCGGGATCCTCCTAGCGGTCGTCGTAGGCGGACTGAACGCCGCCCAGGCGTCGCCCGCGGTGACGCGCGTCGTCACGATGGCGGGCGTGGCCGTGATGTACGCCGTCATCCTGTCTGTCGTGCACGGCTACGTGCAGGCCCGCAATCTCAACGAGGTCTTCGGCACGACTTCGCTCGGACCGCATCGAGTCGTCTCGGATCTGCGGGCAACCCCGCTGATCAGTATCTATCTGACGAACCTGCTCGCCATGGTCTTCACGCTCGGCCTGTACACACCGTGGGCGCAGATCCGCCTGGTGCGCTACCGGCTGGAGGGCCTCGAGCTCGAGGCTCACGGCTCGCTCGATGACTTCGTCGCGGCCGCGGCCGCTCCGGTTCCGGCCGCAACGGGTGAGGAAATCAGCTCGCTCCTCGACGTCGATTTCGGTTTCTGACGTGACGACATCGGCGATTCGCGCGCGGCTCTACGACGGCAGGACATCGGGCGCGCTTGACGCGACGCTCGCGATCGCCGCGAGTGGCCATTTCGCCAGCCTGACGATCCACACGGCCGGGACCGACACGAGCGTTCCGTTCACGGCCGTGCACGTGGGCGAGCGCGTGGGGGAGACCCACCGCATCCTGCAGCTGCCGGACGGCGGCTCGCTCGAGGTGATCGACGACGCCGCTTTCGATGCCGCTCTGGAGGCGGCGGGGCTGCGAACCGCCGAGGCGCCGATCCGCAGGCTCGAGAGCCGCTGGCGCTACGCGCTGGTGGCGGTCGTGACGACGCTGCTCGGCTCCGCAGGGTTTCTCAAGTTTGGCGTTCCGGCGCTGGCCGCCCGCGCGGTGCGCTTCGTTCCGCCCAGCGTCGATTCATTCATTGCCACCGACACTCTTCGGGTCCTCGATCGGACCACCTTCCACCCGACGACATTGACGACCGCGCGTCAGGCGCAGCTGCGCGGGATCTTCACTGGCATCGCCGCGGGAGTGTCGGGGAGCGATACGCACTTTCGCCTCGAGTTCCGCGACGGCGGCTCAATAGGGGCGAACGCGCTGGCGCTCCCATCCGGCATCGTGGTGCTCACGGACGAGCTCGAGCAGCTCGCCAAGAATGACGATGAGCTGCGCGGAGTGTTGGCCCACGAAGTCGGGCACCTCGTGAATCGGCACGCGATGCGGATGCTGGTGCAAGCCTCGGCCACGACGCTCCTCATCGTCGGGGTCTTCGGTGACGTGAGCGGGGTGTCATCGCTCGCCGCGGTTGCGCCGACCGTCCTGGTGACCGCCGCGTACTCGCGGGACTTTGAGCGCGAAGCGGATGCGTTCGCGGCTCGCTGGATGGGGCAACACCAGGTCGACCCCCGGCGACTCGCCGCCCTCCTCGAGCGCCTGGCCGAACGCCAGGGCGGCGACCAGGGGGGATTCCTCGCGTCGCACCCCGGGCTTCAGGAACGGCTTCAGGCCCTGGGCGGCAACCCTTGAGCCTCCAAGGTTGATTGCGGCGTTGGGCGCGCCTATACTGCGCGCCCTTTTGGGCCCGGGGCTTAACCCGCGGCCACGTCGCACAAGCGGCATCGGGCGAGGTTGGAAGAGGGCTGCGGGCCTCGATCCAAGACCACTCGAGATCAGCGCAGCCACACGGGCGAGAAGCGCGAAATCTCCTGTTGTGTCAATGACTTAGCCTGAAGCCAATGGTTCCGGGGCGCTTCAGGCGCTCAGCGGTCGTGAGAGGACCTGGAATGGCTATCGGACTGGTCGGTCGCAAGGCCGGCATGACGCGCGTCTTCACCGACGCCGGCGAAACCGTGCCGGTGACGGTCATCGAGGTCCTGCCGAATCGCGTCACCCAGGTCAAGGCGCAGGACAAGGACGGCTATCGCGCGGTGCAGGTCACCTACGGCACGCGCCGGCCCCAGCTCTATTCCAAGGCGGTGGCCGGACACTTCGCACGCGCCAACGTCGCGCCCGGGAGAGCACTGGTCGAGTTCCGGCTGACGGCGGCCGACAAGACCGACCTCACGCCCGGGGCCGAGATCAAGGCCGACCTCTTCAAGGAGGGCGAGATCGTCGACGTCACGGGGACGACCATCGGCAAGGGCTTCGCGGGCACCATGAAGCGTCACAACTTCGCGGGCGGCTACGCCTCCCACGGCAACTCCCTCTCGCACCGCGCGCCGGGCTCCATCGGCCAGCGCCAGACGCCGGGACGAGTATTCAAAGGGCGGCGCATGTCCGGCCACATGGGCGTCCAGCGCCGCACGACCGAGAACCTGCGCGTGGTGCAGGTGGACCTGGAAAGAAACCTGCTTCTCATCCGCGGCGCGGTGCCCGGGGCGCCGGGCGGCCAGGTGATCGTGCGTCCGTCGCTCAAGGCCGCCCGCCGCGCAACGCGCAAGATCACGACGCCGGCCAAGTCGGGCGGGGCGCCGAAGCAGGCCGCGAAGGCCGCACCGGCGAAGGCCGCGCCGGCGAAGGATGCCCCCAAGGCGGAGGCGGCGAAGGCCGAGAAGAAGTAAAGGCATGAAACTGAAGCTGGTCAATGGCTCGGGGGCGCTGCAGGTGTCGGAAGCCGCTTTCGGCCACAAGTTCAACGAGCCGCTCGTGCACCAGGTGCTGACCGCGTACCGCGCGGCGGGGCGCGCCGGCACCAAGGCTCAGAAATCCCGCGCCGAGGTGTCGGGCGGCGGGCGCAAGCCCTACGCCCAGAAGGGCACCGGCCAGGCCCGCGCGGGATCCAACCGCTCGCCGTTGTGGATCGGCGGCGGCAAGACCTTCGCGGCCAAGCCGCGCGATTTCACCCAGAAGGTCAATCGCAAGATGTATCGCGGCGCGATCCGCTCGATGCTCTCCGAGCTCGCGCGCACCGAGCGGCTGCTGGTCACCGACGGCATCAAGCTCGAGGCGCCGAAGACGAAGCTCCTCGCCCAGCAGCTCAAGGCCTGGGAGCTGCCGTCGGTGCTGATCGTGGTCGAGGCGAGCGACGAGAAGCTCGCGCTCGCCGCGCGCAACCTGCCGCACGTCGAGGTCATCGAGGTGCCGGCCCTGAACCCGCTCTCCCTCGCCGCCTACGACAAGGTGTTGATGACCGTCGGGGCGGTGAAGCTCATCGAGGAGCGTCTGCAGTGAACCGCGAGCAGCTGATGAGTGTTCTGATCGCCCCGCACGTCACCGAGAAAACTTCGCTCGCGATGCAGAACCACAACCAGTACACCTTCCGCGTGCGGCGGGATGCGACCAAGACCGACATCAGGAAGGCGGTCGAGCTCATGTTCGACGTCAAGGTCTCGGGAGTTCAGGTCGTCAACGAGCCGGGCAAGCAGCGGCGCTTTGGCCGCCTCCAGGGCCGCACCCAGGACTGGAAGAAGGCCTACGTGAGCCTCGCCTCGGGTGAGACGATCGACTACGAAGCCCGCGCCAAGGTCTGACGGAATCGGAATCCGCCCATGGCCCTCATCAAGTACAAGCCCAGAACTCCCGGCACCCGCGCGGTGGTGAAGGTCGACCGCTCGCACCTGCACAAGGGCGCCCCGCACATGGCGCTCACCGCGCACCAGAGCAAGACCGGGGGCCGCAACCACTTCGGCCGCATCACGACGCGCCATCATGGCGGCGGAATGCGCCAGAAGTACCGCATCATCGACTTCAAGCGCGACAAGGACAGCATCACCGGCGTCGTCGAGCGGATCGAGTACGACCCGAACCGTACCAGCCACATCGCGCTCATCAGGTACGCCGACGGCGAGCGGCGCTACATCCTGGCGCCCAAGGGCGTCAAGACGGGCGATGAGGTGCGCTCGGGGGCGGATGCGCCGATCAAGTCGGGCAACGCGATGTCGCTGCGCCACGTTCCGGTGGGCTCCATCATCCACAACGTCGAGATGAAGCCCGGCCGCGGCGGACAGCTGGCGAGGAGCGCCGGGAGCTCCGTGTCCTTCACCGCGCGCGAGGGCATCTACGCGTACCTGCGCCTGAAGTCCGGCGAGACCCGCAAGGTGCACATCGACTGCCGCGCCACGTTCGGCGAGGTGGGGAACGACGAGCACAACCTGCGCAGCTACGGCAAGGCGGGCGCCAAGCGCTGGCGCGGCGTGCGTCCGACGGTGCGCGGGCTCGCCATGAACCCGGTCGATCACCCGCACGGTGGCGGGGAAGGCAAGTCCGGTCAGGGCAATCCCCACCCCGTGTCGCCGTGGGGCTGGAACACGAAGGGACTGAAGACCCGTCACAACAAGCGCACCGACAACATGATCGTGCAGCGCCGCAAGAACCGTATCCGCTAATCGAGACCCGTATGCCACGCTCGCTGAAGAAAGGCCCGTTCGTCGACCTGCACCTCGCCAGGAAGGTGCAGGTGGCCGCCGCCAAGAACGACCGCAAGCCGATCAAGACCTGGTCGCGCCGCTCCGTGGTAGTGCCGGAGATGGTGGGCGTCACCATCGCCGTCCACAACGGCCGCCAGCACATTCCCGTGCTGATCAGCGAGAACATGGTGGGCCACAAGCTCGGCGAGTTCGCCCCGACCCGCACCTTCAAGGCGCACTCGGGCGATCGCAAGGTGGAGGCCGCCGCCACCTGAGGGCGCAGCTTAAAGCTCATGCAGGTCATTTCCAAACTCCGTTACGCGCGCATTTCCCCGCAGAAGTGCCGGCTGGTCGCGGACGTAGTGCGCGGCCGCCCGGTCGGCAATGCGATCGCAACGCTGCGCTACATGCCGAAGAAGGGTGCGCAGATCGTGCGCAAGGTGCTCGAGTCCGCGGTCGCCAACGCCGAGCACAACCACGGCGCCGACATCGACGAGCTGAAGGTGGCGCTCATCCACGTGGATGCCGCCCCGCAGCTCAAGCGCTTCCATGCCCGCGCCAAGGGGCGCGGTGCGCGCATCATCAAGCGCAACAGCCACATCACCGTCGGCGTCAGCGACGGCAAGAAGGACTAACGCATGGGTCAGAAGGTCAATCCGCTGGGCATCCGACTCGGGATAGTGCGCGACTGGACCTCGCGCTGGTATGCCGGCAAGAAGCAGTTCCCGACGCACGTGCACACCGACTTCAGGGTGCGGGAGTTCCTCAAGAAGAAGCTCGCCGAGGCCTCGGTGAGCCGCATTCTCATCGAGCGCGCCGCCAAGAAGGTCAACATCACCATCCAGACCGCGCGGCCCGGCATCGTCATCGGCAAGAAGGGCGAGGACATCGAGAAGCTGCGCCAGGAGACCGCCGCGCTCCTCGGCATGAGCGTCAACGACGTGCGGCTCAACATCGCCGAGATCAGAAAGCCCGAGCTCGACTCGCAGCTGGTCGCCGATTCCATCGCGCAACAGATCGAGAAGCGCGTCATGTTCCGCCGCGCCATGAAGCGCGCGGTCATGAGCACCATGCGCAGCGGCGCCCTCGGGGTGAAGGTGCGCGTCTCGGGCCGGCTCAACGGTTCGGAGATCGCACGCACCGAGTGGTATCGTGAGGGGCGCGTCCCGCTGCACACCTTCCGCGCCGACATCGACTACGGCCTCTCGGAGGCGAACACCACCTACGGCGTCATCGGCGTCAAGGTCTGGATATTCAAGGGCGAGGTGTTCGATAAGCGCGAGCTCGCGCAGCAGCAGGCCGCGGAAGCCGAAGGCGCCGCGCCGCCGGCCGCGCCGCCGGCCGCACCGCTCGCCGCCGCCGCCCCGGCCGCTCCTGAGACACCCGCGCAGGCCTGACGATGCTTCAGCCCAAGCGCACCAAGTTCCGCAAGCAGTTCAAGGGCCGTAATCCCGGCCTGGCGCAGCGCGGCAACAACGTGTCCTTCGGCGAGTTCGGCCTGAAGGCGACGAGCCGCGCGCGCATGACGGCGCGCGAGATCGAAGCGGCGCGCCGCGCCATGGCCCGCTACGTGAAGCGCGGCGGGCAGATCTGGATCCGCGTGTTTCCCGACATCCCGATCTCGAAGAAACCGCTCGAGGTCCGCATGGGCTCGGGCAAGGGAAACGTCGAGTACTACGTGGCGCGCGTACAGCCCGGCAAGGTGTTGTTCGAGATGGAAGGGGTTGACGAGCCCACCGCCCGCGAAGCGTTCCGGCTCGCCGGCTCCAAGCTCTCGGTGGCCACCTCGTTCGTGAAACGGCAGGTTCGCTAGATGGAAGCCAAGGAGCTGCGCACCAAGTCCGCGGCCGAGCTCGCCGATGAGCTCGTCAAGCTGCGCAAGGAGCAGTTTGCGTTACGCATGCAGCGGGCCACGGGGCAGGCTCCGAAGCCTGACCAGTTCGGGAAGGTCCGGCGCAACATCGCGCGCGTCAAGACGGTGCTGCGCGAGGTGAGCGCGGACGCCACTCAAGCGGCAACCGGCGGAGTTAGGAAGAAATGAGCGCAACGAAGACCGCAACCAAGACCGCAAAGAAGAGCGCAAAGAAGGGCAAGGCGCCGCAAGCGCAGGCGCCGGAGCAGGCAGCGCTGACGGCGGAGCCGCCAGCGCAGGCGGCGGAGCCGGCCGGGGAGACGCTCGAGCAGGCGCCGGCCGCGCTGGAGCAGGCGCCGGCCGCGCCGGGGCGGGCGCCCCGGGTAGAGGAGCCACGCGGCGCGCGCACCCTGACCGGGCGCGTCGTGAGCAGCAAGATGCAGAAGACCATCGCCGTCGAGATCGAGCGCCTGGTGCGCCATCCGGCCTACGGCAAGTACATCCGCCGCACCACCAAGCTCCTGGCGCACGACGAGAACGGCGCCTGCCGCGAGGGCGACCTCGTGACCATCACCCCCTGCCGCCCCGTGTCGCGGCACAAGTCCTGGCGGCTGCTCGAGGTCGTGGAGAAGGCCGCGGAGCGCTGAATCATGATCCAGTTGCGCACCATGCTGAATGCCGCCGACAACTCGGGCGCTCGCACCCTGATGTGCATCAAGGTGCTCGGCGGCACGCGCCGCCGCTACGCCAACGTCGGCGATGTGATCAAGGTGAGCGTCAAGGACGCCATCCCGCGCGGCAAGGTGAAGAAGGGCGAGGTCTACGATGCGGTTGTGGTGCGCACCAGGCGCGGCGTGCGCCGTCCCGACGGCTCGCTGATCCGCTTCGACGGCAACGCGGCGGTGCTGCTCACGAACAAACTGGAGCCGATCGGCACGCGCATTTTCGGCCCGGTGACGCGCGAGCTGCGCAACCAGCAGTTCATGAAGATCATCTCGCTCGCGCCCGAGGTGCTCTGATGAAGAAGATCCGCAAGGGCGACCAGGTGGTGGTGCTGTCGGGCCGCAACAAGGGCCGGCGCGGCGCGGTGCTGCAGGTGCTGGCCGACGGCCGCGTGGTCGTTGAGAGCGTCAACATGGTGAAGAAGCACCAGAAGCCCAACCCGCAGGCGGGCAAGCAGGGCGGGATCATCGAGAAGGAGATGCCGCTGCCGGTCTCCAAGGTCGCGATCTGGAACCCCGGCGCCAAGCGCGGCGATCGAGTCGGGATCAAGACGCTCGGCGACGGCAAGCGCGTGCGCTTCTTCAAGTCGACCGGAGAGATGCTCGATGTCTGAGGTCGTTGCAGGCAAGGAAGGCGAAAAACCGCGGGGCAAGCACAAGCCGGCCGACAAGCACAAGCCGGCCGACAAGCGCAAGCCGGCCGACAAGCAGGCGGACACGGCCGCCGGCAAGCAGCCTGACGCGAAGGCCGAGCGCGCGGCTCCCCAGCGGCCATCCGGCCCGGCGCGGCTGCACCAGTACTACCGCGAGCAGGTCGTGCCGCGGCTGCGCACCGAGCTGCAGATCGCGAACCTCATGCAGGTGCCGCGCATCAGCAAGATCACGGTCAACATGGGCGTCGGGGAAGCGGTGGCGGATAAGAAAGTGATGGACGCGGCGGTCGCCGACCTCAGCAAGATCACCGGGCAGAAGCCGCTCGTCACCAAGTCGCGCAAGGCGATCGCGGCCTTCAAGATCCGCGCCGGGCTTGCGATCGGAGCCAAAGTGACCCTGCGCGGCCGGCGCATGTACGAGTTCCTCGACCGCCTGATCAACATCGCCATGCCGCGCATCCGCGATTTCCGCGGCGTCTCGCCGCGCTCCTTCGACGGCCGCGGCAACTACACGCTCGGCGTCAAGGAGCAGATCATCTTCCCCGAGATCCAGTACGACCAGATCGATCAGGTGCGGGGCATGGACATCACCATCACTACGACGGCCCACGACGATCGCATGGGGCGAGCGTTGCTCGAGGCCTTCAGCTTCCCGTTCCGCAAGTAGCAGGAAACCCACTAATGGCGAAGACCAGCATGATCGAGCGCGAGAAGCGTCGCGCCGGGATCGTGAAAAAGTACGCGGCCAAGCGCGCCAAGCTCAAGGAGCTGATCCGCAGTCCCCGGAGCTCGCCCGAGGCGCGCGCGGCGGCGGTCGCGGCGCTGCAGGCACAGCCGCGCGATGCCAGCGCCGCACGGCTGCGCAACCGGTGCGCCATCACCGGGCGCTCGCGCGGCGTGTACCGCAAGTTCGGCCTCTCGAGGATGAAGATCCGCGAAGTCGCGAGCCGCGGGGAGATCCCGGGCCTGGTCAAGGCGAGCTGGTGAGGGACGTCGCATGAGCATGACCGACCCCATTGCCGATCTCCTGACACGCATCCGCAACGGCCAGACCGCCGGCAAGGCGGAAGTGCAGCTCGGTTCCTCGCGCCTCAAGGCCGCGATCGTCAAGGTGCTGAAGGAGGAGGGCTACATCGCCGACTACCGGCTCGATGCCGACAGCGGCAAGGCGCGGCTCACGATCGGGCTCAAGTACTTCGAGGGCCGGCCGGTGATCGATCGACTCGAGCGCATCAGCCGCCCGGGGCTGCGGATCTACCGCGGCAAGGACGAGCTGCCCAAGGTCCTCGGCGGCATGGGCACGGTGATCGTCTCCACTCCCAAAGGCGTGATGACCGACCGGCAGGCGCGCTCGATCGGGCAGGGCGGGGAAGTCCTGTGCATCGTCGCCTGAGCGAGTGAGATAGAGTCATGTCGAGAATCGCCAAAGCACCGGTCGAGCTGCCCGCGGGCGTGACCGCGACCATCGCCGCCGATGCCGTGACCATCAAGGGCGCCAAGGGCTCGCTCAGCTTCCCGCTCACCGCCGGCGTCTCGGTGGTGCAGACCGACAAGAAGCTGCAGATCCGGTTCGATGCGGAGGGGCTCGCGCGCACGCGCGCCGGGGCGACGCGCGCCCACCTCGCCAACATGGTGCGCGGCGTCACCCGCGGCTACGAGAAGAAGCTCGAGCTGGTGGGTGTCGGCTTCCGCGCCCAGGTGCAGGGCAAGAGCCTCAACCTGACGCTCGGCTTCTCGCACCCCGTGAACGTGCCGATCCCGGAGGGCATCAACATCGAGACCCCGAGCCAGACCGAGATCGTGGTGAAGGGCATCGATCGGCAGAAGGTCGGCCAGGTGGCCGCCGAGATCCGCGACATCCGTCCCCCCGAGCCCTACAAGGGCAAGGGCGTGCGCTACGCCGGCGAGCAGATCACCCTCAAGGAAGGGAAGAAGAAGTGATCACGACGAAGAAAGAGCGCCGCCTGCGGCGCGCCGTCAAGACGCGCGCGCACATCCGCGATTTGGGCGTGGCGCGCCTCACCGTGCACCGCACTCCGCGGCACATCTACGCGCAGGTCGTGGACGCCGCGGGCGCGAAGGTGCTCGCCGCCGCCTCCACCGTTCAGGAGGCTTTGCGCGCCGGCCTGAAGGGCACCGGCAACGTCGAGGCCGCCAAGGCGGTCGGCCGTGCCATCGCCGAGCGGGCCAAGGCGGCGGGAGTGAGCCGGGTCGCCTTCGACCGCTCCGGGTTTCATTTCCATGGGCGCGTCAAGGCGCTCGCAGATGCGGCCCGCGAGGCGGGCCTCGAGTTCTAGGCAGGTAACAGAATATGGCGAGACCAGATAAAGGCCAGCCGGCGGACGAGTTCGTCGAGAAGCTCGTCGCCGTCAATCGTACCGCCAAGGTCGTCAAGGGCGGCCGGCAGTTCGGCTTTACGGCGCTCACCGTGGTGGGCGACGGCACCGGGCGGGTGGGCTACGGCTTCGGCAAGGCGCGCGAGGTGCCGGTGGCGATCTCCAAGGCCATGACGAGTGCGCGCAAGAACCTCATCAACGTCGCGCTGCGAAACGATTCGCTGTACTACGCGGTCACAGGTACTCATGGAGCCACGCGCGTTTACATGCAGCCGGCGTCCGAGGGCACCGGAGTCATCGCCGGCGGCGGCATGCGCGCGGTGCTCGAATGCGCCGGGGTGCGCAACGTCCTCGCCAAGAGCTACGGCTCGCGCAACCCGATCAACGTCGTGCGCGCCACCATGAACGCGCTGGCGAAGATCCGCTCGCCCGAGGAGATCGCGGCCAAGCGGGGCAAGAGCCTCGAAGAGATCACGGGCTGAGGGCCATGACGGACAGCAAGCTCAAAGTGACGCTGGTGAAGAGCCTGCACGGACAGCTCAGGAACATCGCCGCGTCCGCGCGCGGCCTCGGGCTGCGCCGCATTCACCAGAGCGTGTCCGTGTCGGACACCCCGGCGAACCGCGGCATGATCGCCGCCGCCACCCACCTGCTGCGCGTCGAGAAAGGCGCCTGAAACCCATGCGACTGAACACATTGAAGCCCGCTCCCGGCTCCCGGCGCCCCGCCCGGCGCGTAGGCCGCGGTGCCTCCGCGGGCCAGGGCAAGACCTGCGGCCGCGGCACCAAGGGGCAGCGCGCGCGCAAGGGCGGCTACCACAAGGTCGGCTTCGAGGGCGGGCAGATGCCGCTGCAGCGCCGGATGCCTAAGGTCGGCTTTCGCTCGCGCATGAGGACGAGCCGCGCCGAGGTGCGCCTCGCCGAGCTCGCCCGCGTGGAGGCGGCGGTGGTCGATCTCGAGGCGCTGCTCGAGGCGGGCGTCGTGCCACCGGGCACCGAGCGCGCCAAGGTGGTGCTGTCCGGGGCGCTCACCCGGGCGGTGACCCTGAAGGGCGTGGCGGCGACCAAGGGGGCGCGCGCCGCGATCGAGGCCGCGGGCGGCAAGATCGAGGCCTGAAAGAGAGCCATGGCAACCACCAGCCTCACCAATCCGGCCACCGCCTTCAGCGAGGCCGCTCGCTTCGGCGAGATCCGCAACCGCGTCCTGTTCCTCATCGGTGCGCTCGTCGTGTACCGCATCGGCACCTTCATACCCGTGCCGGGCGTGAATCCGGCGGAAGTGGCGCGCTTCTTCGCCGACCGGTCCAACACGATTCTCGGGATCGTGAACCTGTTCTCGGGCGGGGCGCTGTCACGACTGTCGATCTTCGCCATGGGCGTCATGCCCTACATCTCCGCCTCGATCATCATCCAGATGATGTCGATGGTGGTGCCGACCCTCATGGAGCTGCGCAAGGAGGGCGAATCGGGCCGGCGCAAGATCACCCAGTACACGCGCATCGGCACGGTGGGGCTCGCGCTGGTGCAGTCGTTCGCCGCCGCCGGCGCGCTCACCAAGGGCGGCATGACCTTGATCCACGGCTGGGCGTTCCTCATCCCGGCGACCATCACCATGACCACCGGGACCATGTTCCTCATGTGGCTCGGCGAGCAGATCACCGAGCGCGGCGTGGGCAACGGCATCTCGATGATCATTCTCTCGGGAATCGTCGCCGGGCTCCCGGGCGCGGTCGGCAGCACCGCCGAGGCGGTGAGCTCGGGCGAGATGCAGGGCCCGGTCGCGCTGGCGCTCCTCATCGTGGTGCTCGCCACCACCGCGTTCGTCGTGTTCGTCGAGCGCGCCCAGCGGCGCATTCCGGTCGACTACGCCAAGCGTCAGGTGGGACGGCGCATGTACGCCGGGCAGTCGAGCCACCTGCCGTTCAAGATGAACATGTCGGGGGTGATCCCGCCGATCTTCGCGTCCAGCCTCCTGCTCTTCCCGGCGACGCTGGCGAGCTTCTTCGGCACCAGCGCCGAGGGGCCGATCTCGGGCTTCATGCAGAACGTCGCCGCGGCCTTAGGCTACGGCCAGCCGCTGCACCTCCTGATCTACGCGCTGCTGATCATCTTCTTCTGCTTTTTCTACACCGCGCTGGTGTTCAACGCGCGCGACACGGCCGACAACCTCAAGAAGTCGGGAGCCTTCGTGCGCGGTATCCGCCCGGGGCAGCAGACCGCGGAGTACATCGATCAGGTGCTCACCCGCCTGACGCTCTGGGGCGCGCTCTACGTGATGCTGGTGTGCCTGCTGCCCGAGATCCTGGTGTCCTGGCAGGGCGTGCCGTTTCACTTCGGCGGCACCTCGCTCCTCATCGTGGTGGTGGTGGTGATGGACTTCATGTCGCAGCTGCACGCGCACACGATGTCGCACCACTATCCGAATCTGCTCAAGAAGGCGAACCTGCTCGGCTACGGTCGCACGGGCTCGGGCGGTCAGTCATGAAAGTACGTCCCTCGGTCAAGAAGATCTGCAAGAACTGCAAGATCGTGCGCCGCCGCCGCGTGGTGTACGTCATCTGCTCGGATCCGCGGCACAAGCAGCGCCAGGGCTGAAGCGAGGCACACATGGCACGCATAGCCGGTATCAACATTCCGATGAACAAGCACGTGTGGGTCGGGCTCACCCACATCTACGGCGTGGGCCGCTCGCGCGCCCGCAGCGCCTGCACGGCCGCCGGCGTCGATCCGAGCACCAAGGTGAAGGATCTCACCGAGGCCGAGGTCAACTCGATCCGCTCGCAGATCGCCAAGTACGCGGTCGAGGGCGACCTGCGTCGCGAAGTGTCGATGAACATCAAGCGCCTGATGGACCTGGGAAGCTGGCGCGGCATCCGCCACCGCCGCGGGCTCCCGGTGCGCGGCCAGCGCACGCGCACCAACGCGCGCACCCGCAAGGGTCCGCGCAAGCAGGCGGTCAAGCTGAACGCACCCGCCGGAAAGGTATGACGAATGGCTGAGCAGAAAGCTGAGCAGCAAGCCGAGCAGAAACCCCAGCAGGGCGGCGCGGCGCCGGCCGCGGCGGCACCCGCCGCGGCGGCCAAGAAGCCGAAGAAGGCCCGCAAGAACGTGCTCGATGCGATCGCGCACGTGCACGCGTCCTTCAACAACACCATCATCACCATCACCGACCGGCAGGGGAATACGCTCTCGTGGGCGACCTCGGGCGGCTGCGGCTTTCGCGGCTCGCGCAAGAGCACACCGTTCGCCGCGCAGGTGGCAGCGGAGAAGGCCGGTGTCGCCGCGCAGGAGCACGGCGTGAAGAACGTCGAGGTGCGCGTCGGCGGACCGGGGCCGGGACGCGAGTCCGCGGTGCGCGCGCTCAACAACTGCGGCTTGAAGATCACCAGCATCGCCGATGTGACGCCGATCCCTCATAACGGTTGCCGGCCGCCGAAGCGACGCCGGGTTTAACGAGGACACTATGGCGCGATACACCGGTCCCAAGTGCAAGCTCGCCCGCCGCGAGGGCACGGATCTGTTCCTGAAGAGCGGCGTGAAGCCGCTCGAGAACAAGTGCAAGTTCACCGTGCCGCCGGGCGGCCTCAAGGGTGAGCGCCGCACGCGCTTGTCCGACTACGGCCTGCAGCTGCGCGAGAAGCAGAAGCTGCGGCGCATGTACGGAGTGCTCGAGCGGCAGTTCGGTAACTACTACGAGGAGGCGGCGCGCAAGAGCGGCTCCACCGGCGAGAACCTGCTACGGCTCCTCGAGTGCCGCCTGGATAACGTGGTGTACCGCATGGGCTTCGCCTCCACGCGCGCCGAGGCTCGCCAGCTGGTGAGCCACAAGGCGATCACCGTGAACGAGAAGCCGGTGAGCATCGCCTCCTTCCAGGTGAGGCCCGGGGACATCGTCCAGGTGCGCGAGAAGTCGCGCAAGCAGCTGCGCATCCAGAGCGCGCTCAACGTCGCGCAGCAGGTGGGGCTCCCCGAATGGGTCGAGGTGAGCGACAAGGAGTTCCGCGGCGTGTTCAAGTCGGCGCCGGGCCGGGACGAGGTCCTGCCCGACATCAACGAGAACCTGGTGGTGGAGCTGTATTCGAAGTAGCCGGCTTGCAATGGGCTCTTAGAGCACCCATTTAAGCCCGTCCAATGTCCGTTTTGTGCCGGTCGCGAATGAGCCGGCAAGGTGACAGGCAATGCAGGGTTCCGTAAGCGAGTTTCTGAGGCCCCGTGTGGTGAAGGTGCAGCCGGTTGCCCCGCGCCAGGCGCGCGTGGTGATCGAGCCGTTCGAGCGTGGCTTCGGCCATACGCTCGGGAACGCGCTGCGCCGCGTGCTGCTGTCGTCGATGCCCGGCAGCGCGATCACCGAGGTCGAGATCGATGGGGTGCTGCACGAGTACACCAGCATCGAGGGTGTGCAGGAGGACGTCGTCGACGTCCTGCTGAACCTGAAGTCGGTGGCGCTGCGGATGCACTCGCGCGATTCCGCGGAGCTGCGGCTGCACAAGAAGGGCCCGGGTCCGGTGACCGCGGGCGACATTCAGACCGATCACGACATCGAGGTCGTGAACCGGGACCTGGTGATCGCCAACCTCACCAAGGCGGGGGAGCTCTCGATGACGCTGCGCGTCGAGCGCGGGCGCGGCTACCGCCCGGCGGCATCGCGCCTCGCGTTCGAGGAGCAGACGCGCCCGATCGGCCGCCTGCAGCTCGATGCCTCCTTCTCGCCGGTGCGACGCGTCACCTACTCGGTCGATGCGGCGCGCGTCGAGCAGCGCACCGACCTCGACAAGCTGGTCATCGACATCGAGACCAACGGCACCATCGAGGCCGAGGAGGCGATCCGCCGCGCCGGCAGCATCCTGAAGGACCAGCTGTCGGTGTTTGTCGACCTGCAGGGCGAGGAAGAGGCGGCGACCAAGGTTTCGGAGATGCAGTTCGATCCGATACTGCTGCGTCCGGTGGACGAGCTCGAGCTCACCGTGCGCAGCGCCAACTGCCTCAAAGCCGAGAACATTCACTACATCGGCGACCTGGTGCAGCGCACCGAGGTCGAGCTGCTGCGCACACCGAACCTCGGCAAGAAGTCCCTCACCGAGATCAAGGAGGTGCTGCAGAGCCACGGGCTGATGCTCGGCATGCGCCTCGACGGGTGGCCGCCGGCGGGCCTGAAGCACGACGAAGAGCGCGACGTCATCTGACGGCAGCGCACTCGAGCGAAGACATCTCATGCGTCACCAGCTTTCCGGCCGTCAGCTCTCGCGCAACGCCTCGCACCGGCGCGCGCTGATGCGCAACATGTCGGTGTCACTGCTGCGGCACGAGCGGATCCGCACCACGCTCCCGAAGGCGAAGGAGCTGCGCCGGGTGGTGGAGCCTCTCATCACGCTCGCGAAGAACGACGGCGACGCCAACCGCCGCCGCGCGCTCGCGCGGCTGCGCGATGTCGAGATCGTCGAGAAGCTGTTCGCCGAGATCGGTCCGCGCTTCCGGACGCGGCCGGGCGGCTACACGCGGATCCTCCGGATGCTGCCGCGCCCCGGGGACGCAGCTCCCATGGCGCTGATGCAGCTCGTGGAGGCGCCGCCTGCGCCGGCGGGCGAGGAGCCGGCGGGCGAAACGAAGAAGACCGGCCGCCGCGCCAGGGCGGCGGAGAAACCCAAGGCGAAGGCGCCGGCGAAGGCCGAGGCCAGCCGCAAGACCGCGCCCAAAGCACAGCCGAAGAGCGAGCCGAAGGAAGAGCCCGCCAAGGCACCGAAGAAGCGCGCACGGAAGAAAAAAGCCGCCGACGACTGAAGCGTCGGCGCGCTTAAGTCGACTCGGGGAGGGGGACCCATCAGCTTCACTTCGGAATTCAAAGAATTCGCGATGAAGGGCAGCGTGATCGACCTGGCCGTCGGCGTCGTGATCGGCGGCGCCTTCGGCAAGATCGTCGCCTCGCTCGTCGGGGACGTCATCATGCCCGCGCTCTCTCCGATACTCGGCAGCGTCACCTTCACCGACCTCGCGGTGCAGATTGCGACCAATGCCGCGGGAAAGCCCGTGATGCTCCGCTACGGCGCGTTTCTTCAGACGATCTTCGAGTTCCTGGTGATCGCGCTGTCACTCTTCATCGTCATCAAGGGCATCAACAGGCTCAAGCGCCCTGCCCCCAACGCACCGCCTCCCGTGCCCTCCAGGACTGAAGTATTGTTGCAGGATATAAAGGATTTGCTGACAAGAAGGTAGATTCTGTCTCACTGGAGATGCAGTGTGGGTGAGGCTCACCCACCTGCGCGGGACCCAACCAGGCCGGTGGGCCGGATAAGCCGCCCGCCGTATCAGGCCGTCTCCAGGAAGGCGTCTCGGGTGAGGTTCTCGCGGCCGTCGCGGGTGACGGCGAGGTCGTCCTCGATCCGGATCCCGCCGAACTTCGAGAGCGCCTCGACCCGGGGCCAGTTGATGCAGCGCGCGCGCCGGACGTCGGCCCGCGCGGCATCGAGCAGCTGCGGGATGAAGTAGAGCCCCGGCTCCAGGGTCACAACGAAGCCCTCCTCGAGGACCCGGGTGAGCCGCAGGTTGGGGTGGCCCTCCGGACGAGGGATGTCTCCGCCCTGGGGCGAGCGCATGAAGCCGGCGACGTCGTGCACCTCGAGACCGAGGAGGTGTCCGATCCCGTGCGGCAGGAACACGCTCGTCACGGCGCTCGCCATCGCCTCCTCTGCGCTGCAGCGCGTGATGTCCGCCTCGCGCAGCAGCTCAGCGAGAAGCCGGTGGGCCCGAAGGTGCACGTCGCGCCAGTCGACGCCCGCGCGCACACCGGCGCAAAGCGTCTGTTGCATCTGATCCATCCGGCCTACGAGCAAGGCGAAATCGGCGTCCCCGGCCGAGTAGGTGCGGGTGATGTCGCTCGCATAGCCCTGGAACTGCGCTCCGGCGTCGATGAGGAGCGAGTGCCGCTCGCGCGGCGGCTGCTTCTCCAGCACCTGGTAGTGCAGCACCGCGCCGCCGGCATTCAGCGCGATGATGGGGTTGTAGGGCAGCTCCTGCTCGCGCTGCCCGCAGCCCTCGAGGAATGCCAGCTCGATCCCGAACTCCGAGGCGCCCGCCGCAAAGGCGCGCTCTGCCGCCCGGTGGCCGCGCGCACCGAGCCGGCTGGCCTCGCGGAGGCAGTCGAGCTCGTAGGGCGATTTGACCGCGCGCGGAAAATCCAGCCACCGCATGAGGTCCGGGGGATTGAGCGCGCCGACGCCCCACCGGGCGAGCTCGGCGAAGGCATCTCCGATGTAGGCGGCGCGGGAGAGGTCGGCGGGCAGCTCACGGCGCGCGCCTTCATGGTCGGCCACGGTGCGCACGTCGAAGTGCCGCACCCAGTAGTCTTGCGGCAGCTGGGCGGGCTTGTGCCAGTAATCCGCGCACCTGTGGACGATGAGACGCGCCGTGGCGCCGGGCTCGAACCACAGGAACGAGTCCGGGGCGTCCGTCAGAGGCACCCACACCTTGAAGGGGGCGTGTGCCCTGAAGGGGTAGGTCTGGTCGTCCTCGAAGACCGGAAGGCGGGAGCCTGAGTGCAGCAGCAGCGCCGTGTAACCGCAGGCAGTGAGCGCGCGGGCCGAGCGCTGGCACAGCGCCTCGAGGTGCGGACCGTAGGTGGCTTCGAGCCGCCGCTCGCCCGGGGGTGAAAAGTGCTCGCCGGACCTCATTCCAACCTGTCGCCAGTCTCGTAAAGGTCTGCCGCGGCTGTCGCCTCGGCCCGACAGCACACCGCAGCGCCGTCGCCCTTGGATTCCAGCCGTCGCCTGGTTTCCAATCGTAGCGGGATTTCTATAGAATTTGCGTCCCGCCGCCCAGGACGGGGCGCGGAACGGCCGTGAGCGGTCGTGGTCTCATCAACACAACTCTTGCTTCTCTCGGGGTACCGATCGATGAACACAAAACTTGCTCTTAGCGCGCTCGTTGCGGCGCTGATGCTGACGGCCTGCGCGAAGCAGGAATCTGCCAGCACCGACCAGGCCGCAACTCCTCCTGCTCCGGCCGCTCCGGCGGCTTCGGACTCTTCGGCCACGCCGCCGGCTTCCGGCACGGCTGCCGCGCCCGAGGCCGCGGGCCAGGCTGCGCCGCCCGCGGGCGCCGCTCCGGAGTCCAAGCCTGCCGAAGGCGCCGCCGCTCCGGCCACGCCGCCGGCCACGCCACCGAAGCAGTAAGTCGCCCAAGCTTACGGCCCAAGCACGGCTCGGACGGTTCGCGCGCGCGAGCTGTCCGGGCCGTTTCGTTTTGGGAGCCGCGGCGCCTGCTGCCCTTCAGCCATGATCGTCGAGACCGTCAGTGTGCGCGATGCGCGGGCGATGCCTGCCGACCGGCTTTGGATCCAGGGCGTCTATCGCGAATATCTCGATGACCTGAATCCCGGCACGGGCCTGTTTCCCAAGCTCCGCGAGGTGGGCCATCGGGAGCCCGATCTGATCGCGCACTGGTTCGGCGATCCGAACACGTTCCCGCTGGTGATCCTCCGGGGGAGCGAGCCGGTCGGCTTCGCGCGCGTGCTGCGCGTCGTGCAGGGCGCGGGGCAGCCGCGCATCGACTACCGCATGGCGGAGTTCTTCGTGACGCGTGCGCGGCGGCGGCTCGGCATCGGCCAGAAGGCCGTGCAGCTGATCCTGAGCCGCTTCGCCGGACGCTGGGAGATCAACGAGTATCTGCGCAACGCCAGCGCCGTGAGCTTCTGGCGGCGCGTGGTCGGCGCCTACACGCGGGGCAGCTACCAGGAGCGAGTCGTCAACGGTGAAGTGCGCCAGGTGTTTGATTCCGCGAGACCGCACCCGGTGTAGTGGCACCCGGGTAACGGGTGATGTCCGCCTGAGAGGCCCCTGACTCCAACCGAGCCAGCGGCCCTGAAAGGCAGGCAGTGCGCCGCTACTGCGCGCCGCGCAGCGTTACCGAAGTGCTGATGTCCACCTGCTTGAACTCACCCGTATCGGGGTCGAAACCGAACGCAGTGGCTGTAATGCTCGCCTTGCCCGCTGCGAAGAGTGCGGCCGCCCTTCCGTGAAAGAGCTGGGTCTGCGATTGCACCGTAGTGCTCCATGAGACCGTGGTGCTGTCGCAAGACACGAAGGCGGAGAAGAACCCGTTGATCGGCGCGCCACCGCGGGTCTGCTTGATCTGTCCGAAGAGCGTGACGAAGGAGTTGGCGTTACATGTTACGGATCCACTGATCGTGACGACGCCCGTTGAGGCACGGACGGAACCAAACTGCGCAATGCTCGGCGTGAAGGTAAAGGGCGGCGGAGCAAGCTGGAGATTAAACACCAGATTTGCAGGCGACTGCGGGTAGAGCGATCCGACCATGAAGTAATACTGCGTGCCGGCAGTGGCATCAAACCGCACCCGCGACTGCACGGTTCCGCCTGCATCATCGTTGCAGCCCATCTGGGTTAGGTTTCCGGGTGAGCCCGTGTACACGGACAGCGTCGTGTCGTAATTGCTGCCGAAGGTGTTCGCCTCGAGGCGCTCATTAACCGTAGGCGTGTAGGTGAACCACACGCTCTGATTGTTGCCGTAACACCATGGATCGCTGGGCGAAGAGGTGGCAGTCGTCGCATCCTGACTCGCCGAATTGGGAATGGAGGCAATGCGGGTTACCGAGGCGATGTCGTCATTGGCTGGCGGTGGCGGAATGACGACGATCTGAGTGGAAGCAGTCGAGGTATTCCCTGCCTGATTGTCTCCGATGAAAGTCACGATGTACGTGCCAGCCTGAGCGCTCGTCGGTGTCCAGCTGAAAGACCCGGTGCTGTTCTGAAGATCCGTGAAAGTGGCGCCCGCGGGCAGATTGGAGGCGGTGAGCACCACGCGGCGTGCCTGTGCATCGACCCCCGTCACCGTGAACATGACGTTCTGATTCTCGACTACCTGAATGTGTGTGGGGGCTGTGACCGCAACCACGACATTCGCGTTGTAGCGGATCTCGCCGCGAAGGGCGGGTACGGCCCCCTCGCAGTGCTGCTCGAAGGTGGCGTCAAAAGCGCTCACCGTGTTGTTTGGGCCATAGACGATCTGCAACACCTGGAAGCTGCCATTGTCGTTATTACAACCACGGCCGTCACCGTAGACCGCAAGCCCGGGCACGCTTGAGACCTCAAAGGGAAAGCGGGTCGCGTTGAGATACGTCCCCACTGTCAAAGGCTGATTGTTAGGTGCCGCAAAATCCAGGTTCCAGAAATCCCCCGGGGTGAATCCCTGGTACGCAATCGAGACTCCTCCGCCGGAGTTGACTGAGGCACTGAAGGTGCCATCGGTCGGAGTCAGGAAGTAAGTCAGTCCCTGGCCAACGTAATCGCCCGCATCACTCGTCATGCTGAGTGATGTCACCTGCTGACCCTGGGCGGATGGGCTTAGTGCAAACGCCGACAGCGAAACGACGCACGCGCCGGCGAAGCGGAAATTTTTGAACATGAGTCCCCCTGCGCGGGTCTTGCTTGTTACAGTAGCGTCGGGACGTATGAGGCGGGGTAGTCTCGTACGAAAGGTCGGAGGCGTCAACGGGACAGCGCCCTTCGGCTTGTCGCCGCTACTTGACCTGGCTCACTGCTCCAGAGGAGGCACGATGGAATCGATCCATCACACCGCGAATATGCCAGCGCGCTCGCCGCTCAGGGCGCGCGCGATTTTGCGGCCTGGCCGGCCGCTCCGCCGCAGCCGGCGCAACCCGCTCCGAGCTGCGCGAGCGTGCGCTCTCTCAGCGAGACGAGAAAGCGGGCGCGACCGGCGCCCGGCAGGGTGCTCAGCGCATCGACGCAGCGCAGCCGCAACCGCAGCGACATCAGCCGCCAGGCGCTGAAGAGCGCACACGCCGCGACCAGCACCGCCACCAGCACTTCCTGCAGCAGAGGATTCATGCTCTGCGGTCCTAGCTCGCGCCGCCGCCGAGCATGAGCGCCACGCGGTAGGTGACGAAAGCGCCGAGGTAGGCGAGCGCGAACAGGTACGCCGCCATGTACAGCGGGTAGCGCCAGGAGTTGGTCTCGCGCTTCACGACCGCGAGCGTCGACAGGCACTGCGGCGCGAACACGTACCAGGCCAGCAGCGACAGTCCGGTGGCGATGCTCCAGCCCTGCGCGATGACCGGCGCCAGCGCTCCGGCGACGTCCTTCGCTCCCGACATGGCATACACCGTGCCGAGGGCGCTCACCGCGACCTCGCGCGCCGCCAGCCCCGGCACCAGCGCAATCGAGATCTGCCAGTTGAAGCCAATGGGCGCGAACAGGTACTCGAGCCCGCGACCCAGGAATCCCGCGACGCTGTACTGGATCGCGGGTCCCGTCGCCCCCGCGGGCGGGGCCGGGAAGCTCGCGAGGAACCACAGCACCACCATCAGCGAGAGGATGATAGTGCCGACGCGTGTGAGGAAGATCCGCGTGCGCTCCCACAGGCCGAGCGCCAGGTTCTGGAGGTGCGGCCAGCGGTACTCGGGCAGCTCGAGCAGCAGCGGCCGGTACTCCCCGCGCATCACGGTGCGCTTGAGAACGAAGGCCACGAGCAGCGCGCTCGCGACGCCCGCGAGGTAGAGCGCAAACAGCACCAGCCCCCGCAGGTTGAAGATTCCGACGGCGCGCTGCGGAATGAAGGCCCCGATCAGCAGCGCGTACACCGGCAGGCGCGCCGAGCAGGTCATGAGCGGCGCGATCATGATGGTCGCGAGGCGGTCGCGCGAGGAGGGGATGGTGCGCGCCGCCATGATGCCGGGAATGGCGCACGCGAAGCTCGAGAGCAGCGGAATGAAGGCGCGGCCCGACAGTCCCACCCTTCCCATGAGCCGGTCGAGCATGAAGGCGGCGCGCGGCAGATAGCCCGAATCCTCGAGCGCCAGGATGAAGAGGAACAGGATCAGGATCTGCGGCAGGAACACCAGCACGCTGCCGGTGCCGGCGATGACGCCATCGAGCAGCAGGCCGCGGAGCGGTCCCTGCGGCAGCACAGCGCCGAGCGCGGCGTTGAGCCATTGAACGCCGGTGTTGATCAGGTTCTGCGGTGCCTTGGCCCAGCTGAACACCGCCTGGAACATGAGAAACAGCACCACCGCGAGCAGCGCGGGACCTGCGACGGGGTTGAGCACCACGGCGTCGAGGCGCGACAGCATCCGCAGCCGGGCCGGCACGCGATAGCCGGCTTCGTTCAGCACGCGGCGCACTTCGCGCTGCGTGGCCTCGATGTCGGCGGCGCTCGCGGCCGGCGGCGGCTCGACGCCGAGCGCAGCAGTCCCTTCAAGGGTCGCCGGCGGGAAGCGATAGGAATCGAGCGCCTCGATGAGCGCGCGCTCGCCGCCCGCGCGTACGGCCACCGTCGGGACCACCGGTACCCCGAGCGCCCGCTCGAGCGCCGCACGATCGAGCGTGTAGCCGCGCTGCGCGGCGAGGTCGCTCATGTTGAGCGCCACGATCATCGGCCGTCCGAGCCGCTTGAGCTCCAGCACCAGACGGAGGCTGAGGCGCAGGTTCGTCGCATCGACCACGCACACGAGGAGATCCGGCGCGGGCTCGGTCGCGTGCCGGCCCAGCACCACGTCGCGGGCGATGGCCTCATCGAGCGTCGCGGGCTCGAGGCTATAGGCGCCCGGCAGATCGACGACTCGGAAGAGGCGTCCGGCGCGCGGACCTGTGAGGCGTCCTTCCTTGCGCTCGACCGTGACGCCGGGGTAGTTGGCGACTTTCTGGCGGCTGCCCGTCAGGCGGTTGAAGAGGGCGGTCTTGCCGCAGTTCGGAACGCCGACCAGGGAGAGACTGAGCTGCGGCGCGGCCAACGCCGCAGCCGCGGGGGAGCTCATCGCTGCAGCTCTATCCAGATACTCTGTGCCTCGCGCCGGCGCAGCGCGAGCGTCGTGTGACCGACGCGCACCACGAACGGATCGCGCCCGGGGCGCGCCTCGGCGAGGATTTCCACCTGCTCGCCGTTCACGAAGCCGAACTCGAGGAGCCGCCGCTCGAGGGGCGAGAGGGCGGCAGCGGCCGACCCCACGCTCACCACCCGTCCGGTCGTGCCGGGCGGGAGCGCCGCGAGGCTCACAAAGCCCGGGTCGAGCGCGAGGCCCTCAGGTGCGGCAACGGCATCCATGAACGCTAGTATGGATGAGAACGGTTCGCATTTGCAATCGCATTCGCATCCGAGCCTGGTGCCGGCGATTCAGACTGCCGTATGATCAAATTAATCAAGCAGTTACAGCGGCAGAGCGGGGTCGATCCTGCCGTCCGAGGAGGGGTCCCAGGTACCGCCCAGTCCAGGACGCCTCGGTAGCGGCGATGTCCTCCGGGGTGCCCGTGGCGACGACCCGCCCGCCGCCCTCACCGCCCTCCGGACCCAGGTCGATCACCCAGTCGGCGGTCTTGATGACGTCGAGGTTGTGCTCGATGACCACGACGGTGTTGCCCTCATCGCGCAGCCGCATGAGCACGTGCAGCAGCTGCTCGACATCATGGAAATGCAGCCCCGTGGTGGGCTCGTCGAGGATATAGAGAGTCCGCCCGGTGGCACGCTTGGCGAGCTCGCGGGCGAGCTTCACGCGCTGCGCCTCCCCGCCCGAGAGCGTGGTGGCGCTCTGGCCGAGACGCATGTAGGAGAGGCCGACGTCGGCGAGGGTCTGGAGCTTGCCGCTCGCCCCCGGCACGTTCTGGAAGAAGCGCGCGGCCTCCTCGACGGTCATCTCGAGCACCTCGTGGATGTTCTTGCCGCGGTAACGGATCTCGAGCGTCTCGCGGTTGTAGCGCTTGCCCCGGCACACGTCGCACGGCACGTACACGTCCGGCAGGAAGTGCATCTCCACGCGGATCACGCCGTCTCCCTGGCAGGCCTCGCAGCGCCCGCCGCGGACGTTGAAGCTGAAGCGGCCCGCGTCGTAGCCGCGGGCGCGCGATTCCGGCACGGCCGCGAACAGCTCGCGCAGCGGCGCGAACAGCCCCGTGTAGGTCGCGGGGTTCGAGCGCGGCGTGCGCCCGATCGGGCTCTGGTCGATGTCGATGACCCGATCGATCTGCTCGAGCCCCTCGATTCCGTCGCAGGGCGCCGCCTCGACGCGCGCGCCCTGCAGACGCGCGGCGGCGTGGCCGAACAGCGTGTCGACGATCAGCGTCGACTTCCCGGAGCCCGAGACTCCGGTGACGCACGTGAAGAGGCCGAGCGGGATGTCGACGCTGATGCGCGCCAGGTTATTGCCGTGGGCGCCGAGGATCTTGATCTGGCGCGCCGGGTCCGCAGCGGTCCGCAGGCCCGGGATCTCGATGCGCCGCTTGCCCGAGAGATACTGCCCGGTGATCGAGGCCGGGCTCGCGGCGATCTCGCGCGGCGTGCCCTGCGCCACGAGGTGCCCGCCGTGGGCGCCGGCGCCGGGCCCCAGGTCGATGACGTGATCCGCCTCACGGATCGCCTCCTCGTCGTGCTCGACCACGATCACGGTGTTGCCGAGGTCGCGGAGCTGCTTGAGCGTTGCGAGCAGCCGGCGGTTGTCGCGCTGGTGCAGCCCGATCGAGGGCTCGTCCAGGATGTACATGACCCCGGTGAGCCCCGACCCTACCTGGCTCGCGAGCCGGATGCGCTGCGATTCCCCGCCGGAGAGCGTCTCGGCGTTGCGATCGAGCGTCAGGTAGTCGAGGCCCACGTCGGCAAGGAAGCGCAGCCGCTCGATGACGCCCCTGACGATCCTCGCGGCCACCTCGCCGCGCCAGCCGGCGAGATTGAGCGCACCGAGAAACTCGAGCGCGCGGCCGACCGTGAGAGCGGTAAGCTGCGGGAGCGTCCGGTCGGCGACGAACACGTGCCGCGCCGCGCGGTTCAAGCGCGTTCCCTGGCACTCGGGGCACGGGCGCACGCCGAGGTACCTCGCCAGCTCCTCGCGCACCATCTGGGATTCGGTCTCGCGATAGCGCCGTGTCAGGTTAGGGAGGATCCCTTCGAAGGGGTGGCGCCTGCGGGACTTGGATTCGGCGTCGCGGTAGCTGAACTCGATCGCCTCATCACCACTGCCGTGCAGCAGCACGTGGCGCACGTGCTCCGGCAGCTCCGTCCAGGGCGTCTCGATGTCGAAGCCGTAGTGTCTGCTGAGCGACTGGATCAGGTGGAAGTAGTGCTCGTTGCGCCGGTCCCAGCCCCGCACCGCGCCGCCGGCGAGCGAGAGATGCGGGTGCAGCACCACGCGCTCCGGATCGAAGAATTCCTGCACCCCGAGGCCGTCGCAGGCCGGACAGGCGCCGGAGGGGTTGTTGAACGAGAACAGCTTCGGCTCGAGAGGCGGCACGCTGTAGCCGCACACGGGGCACGCATGGCGGCTCGAGAACAGGAGCTCATCCAGCGTGGGCTCGTCGAGGAACGCGAGCCGCGCCAACCCGCCCGAGAGGCGCAGCGCGGTCTCGAGCGACTCCGCGAGGCGCTGCCCCGAGTCGGCCCTGATGCGGGTGCGGTCGACGACCGCCTCGATGGTGTGCTTTCTCTTGCCGTCGAGCTCGGGCAGCGCATCCATCTCGTGGATGCGCCCGTCGATGCGCACGCGCACGAAGCCCTGGCCAGCGAGCCCGCCGAGCGCTTCCTGGTGCTCGCCCTTGCGCTCGCTGACCACCGGAGCGAGCAGCGCCACCGCCGTGCCCTCAGGCAGGCGCAGCAGCTGATCGACCATCTGGCTCACCGTCTGGGCGCTCAAGTCGATGCCGTGGTCGGGACAGCGCGGCGTGCCGGCGCGCGCGTAGAGGAGGCGCAGGTAATCGTAGATCTCGGTGACCGTGCCGACGGTCGAGCGCGGGTTGTGCGAGCTGGCTTTCTGTTCGATGGCGATCGCGGGCGAGAGGCCCTCGATGCTGTCGACGTCCGGCTTGTCCATGGTCGAGAGGAACTGCCGCGCGTAGGCCGAGAGCGACTCGACGTAGCGCCGCTGGCCCTCGGCGTAGAGCGTATCGAAGGTGAGCGAGGACTTGCCCGAGCCGGACAGCCCCGTCACCACGATCAGCCGCTCGCGCGGCAGATCGAGGCTCACGTTCTTGAGGTTATGGGTGCGCGCACCGCGCACGCGGATCTGCTGCATTGAACCCTCTATCCTACGCGCTGGCGCGACTTGAGACCCTAAGCGGGGCAGGACGAGAGTTGGGGCCGGGGCCGGCGGGCTCAAGGCGGCAGTCAGGCTCGAGGCGGGCCCCCCAGGGCGTCGTAGACCAGCTGCGCCGTGGCGATGTCCTCCACGGCAAGCCCCAACGACTTGAAGACGGTGGTCGCGCCCTGCGCCGGGCGCCGCAGGTTCGCGAACACCTCACCGGCTTCGGCAAAGATCGGCGCGCCGGAGAGGATCACGTCACCGGATTCCTTCAGCGCCCCCTCGCGCGAGTCGACGATCAAGGTGCTCCCGAGCATGACGTCGTCGTCGAGCTCACGCCAGTCGGGGCGAGGCGCACCGACGGCATTGACGTGCGCGCCGGGCTTGAGCCACGCGCCCTTGAGAACCGGCTCGCGGGCGTCGGTCGCGACGACGATGACGTCCGCCCCGCGCACGGCGGCTTCGGGATCCAGCGCCCGGGCGCCGGTGTCGGCGGCGAAGCGCTGCGCGTGCGCCGGCGTCCGGCTCCAGACCCGCACCTCCTCGAAGCGGCGCACATGCCGCAGGGCTTCGAGGTGGGCGCGTGCCTGTACGCCGCTGCCGATGAGCGCAAGCACCTTCGCCTCCCCGGGCGCGAGATGGCGCGTGACCGCGGCCGAGACGGCGGCAGTGCGCATCTCGGTGATGAGACGGCCGTCGAGGAAGGCGAGCGGACGGCCGGTGGCGGACTCGAAGAGCGCAATGCTCGCCATGTGCGTCGGCACTTCCGTGCCCGCATTCTTCGGGTAAAAGGAGACGAGCTTCGCGCCCATGGCCTCGTGCGTCGCCGCGGGCATCACGCCGAGGTAGCGCTGCCCCGGCTCGACCGTGAGTACGGTGCGCACGGGCTGGATCACCTCGCCGGCCGAGAAGGCCGCGAGCGCCCGCTCCATCGCCGGGATGAGCTCCTCGTAGGTGAGCACGCGGGCGATGTCTGCCTCGGAGAAACTTCGGATCACGCTCGTACTCTATCGTTTTGCCACGAAACGTGGTTCACCAGCCCCCGGGCGGCTCCTCTAGAATAGCGGTCGCAGAGACACCCGCGGGCGCTGGCTGCGACCCGCGCCATCCTTAAGCTCAATCCGAAGGACTCACACCATGGCGCGTGGCATCAATAAGGTCATCATCATTGGAAACCTGGGGGCCGATCCCGAGACCCGCGCGATGCCCTCCGGAACCACGGTCGCGAACCTGCGCGTGGCGACCAGCGAAAGCTGGCGCGACAAGCAGACCGGCGAGCAGCAGGAGCGCACCGAGTGGCATCGCGTGGCGCTCTTCGGGCGGCTCGCGGAGATCGCGGGCGAGTACCTGCGCAAGGGCTCGCAGGTCTACATCGAGGGGAGCCTGCGCACGCGCAAGTGGCAGGATAAGCAAGGAAACGAGCGCTATTCGACCGAGATCATCGGCAACGATCTGCAGATGCTCGGCGGTCGCGGTGGCGGGGCGGGCGCGGCTCCCATGGGCGGCGCCCCCGAGAGCGCGGCCCGCGGCGGGACCGGCGGCGGCGCCCCGGCCTTTGCCGAGGAGTCCTCCGGCGGGGGCGGCGGGAAAGGCGACGACTTCGACGACGATATCCCGTTCTGACCGTGCCCGGGGCGGCCGAGGCAGCGCCGCCCGCAGCCTAGACCGAGCCCGGCGCTCCGGATGGCCGCTGCCTGAGCGCGCGGATGAACTCGAACGCCTCATCGAGGCGCGAGCGCTCAGCGAGAGTCGCACCGCCCTCCCCAGCGCCGCGCTCGCGCATCGCCACGCGCTCCCGGTAAGCGGCCTCGATCTCGAGAAGGCTCGCATCCTGCGGGACTCCGAGTATCACGTGCCAGGTGCTGCCGAGCTCGGCGAGGCTGATGCGCCCCTGCGGCGCCGCGGCGGGTGCCGTCGCCGGTGGGGCGGCGCCTTCCTGCATCCCCATGGGCACGGGCGGCTCACGCTGCTGGCGCACCACGGTGATGATCCACGAGACGAGTCCCCAGCCGATCGCGGCGCCGCCGCCGATCACGATCCAGTCAGTCAGGCTCACGCGCTTCTCCCTCGAGCCGCCGCAGCTGCTCACTGAGCGCAGAATGCGCCGCGCTGTCCTCCGGCAGCACCCGCCGCGCCGCGCCGAGCGCTTCCTGAAGCTGCGCGCGCAGCGTCGCGGCCGGAATCCCCTCGAAGCCGAGCGCCGGCAGCTCCGCCGCGGCGACCGACCAGCGGCGCTGGGCCGCGACCGAGCGGGCCAGATTCCCCGCGCACGGCAGGCACACGAGCGCCACGAGGATGGTCGAGAAGAGCGGCAGGCCGGTGAGTCGGAGCTCCTTCCTGCGCGAGGCGGTGAGAGCGCACGCCGCGGCCGAGAGCGCGAGGCACAGGAGCGTCGCCGCCACGAACAGCGGCTCGCGCCCGAAGGCAAGGGCGAGCGGAGCCACGACCCCGATCAGCGCCGCACAGACACTCGCGATGCATGCGACGGGTCTGACCGCGGCCAGGTGCGCGCGCATCTCGGCGCCCACCGCCTCGGCCGCGCCCGCGCCGCCTGCCGACGAGGGGGTCCACACGAGGCGCAGCTCCGGCCAGAAAGGCGTCAGCGGATTCGGAATGAAGGGGCGGCGGCCCGCCAGCTCGAACGGCCAGCCGAAGGACAGCCCGGCCGTCCTGCCCGAGCGGGTGCGGATCAGCGCCTCCCCGATGGCGAGGAAGTGCGCGGAGTCCGCCACGTAGACCGCCACGAGCGCGAGCGCGAGCAGTGTCTCCGGGCTCACGGGCGAGGGCGCGGACTCAAGGCTCAGCGCTCGGCCTGACGGCGCTTGAAGAGCGACCTGAGGGCCGCGGCGACCGCCGCAGTCCCGGCAAGCAGCAGCTTCCAGAAGGCCGCGATCCCGGCCACGATGAATTTCCACAGTCCCTTCAGCAGTCCCGTCTTGACCGCGGCCGCCACCGCGCCTCCGACGATGAGCCCCGTGAGGCCATACTCCGCCACCTTGTCGCCCGGGCGCCAGTCCGCGTAGGTGTCTCCACCGTTGAAGCGATAGGCGCGCAGCACGCTGTCCACGTCCGCCACTGCGGCGGTGGTGTTGTCGGGGCGGGTGACCAGCACCACCGTGGTGTAGCCCTTCCGCCCGAGGATCTTCGTGAGGAAGTTGGTCGCTTCCCCGCCCTGGGCGCGTAACAGCGTGGCCCACTCGAGGCGCTTGGTGTTGCCGTTGTACGCGGGCGGAATCGTCCACCCTACGACGTGCAGCTCTTCCCAGCCGCGGCGCCGGCGGTCCGCGTTGGCTGCCTCGGCACCTTGCTTGAGCGTCTTGAGGATCGCGTCGGCGTCGATCTTCTCGTTGTCCTTGACGTAGCCCTCGTCCTCGAAGATCAGGTACGCCGTCCATGTCAGGCTCTTCGGCGCAATCATGACCTCCTTGCCCGAGGAGAGGTTCTCGTTGAGCTCCTCGAACTTGGTGGTGTTCGCCGCGTCGAGGTAGACGTAGCCCTCAGGCAGAGACAGCGTGGCGTTGCCGCTCATCGTGAGCTCACGCGGGCCCACCACCCAGTTGAGCGCGCGCAGCTTGTCGCGAAACTCCTCGGCGCGGGCATCGGCGCTGTCCTGGGCGGACAGCGTGCCGGCCGCGGCGAACAGCAACAGGGCCGCGAGCCGTGCGAGCCTTGACATGGAGCGCTCCCGGGAAGGCGAAGTGGGGCTGCACCCTACCGGTTCTCAACCGGGGGCGCAAAAAGCACGCGGCGCATCCGGGGCGCTTCTTCGGATGAAAACGGCCTCTTCGCAAGCCCATGAGCAGCTTAGGTTTTTTACTTATCGCGGGCAGCCGGCCGTGCGGCCGAGGCCCCGAGGCCGTAAGATTTCACTCCGGCTCTCTATGCCCCGCCGCTACTTCATCAAGACCTTCGGCTGCCAGATGAACGAGTACGACTCCGCACGGATGGCGGACGTGCTGAACGCGGGCGCGGGTCTCATCCCCACCGACGATCCGGCCGAGGCGGACGTGCTCCTCATGAACACCTGCTCGGTGCGGGAGAAGGCCGAGGAGAAGGTGTTCTCGCTCCTCGGGGAATGGCGGCGGCTCAAGGCCCGCCGGCCGCAGCTGATCATCGGCGTCGGCGGCTGCGTGGCGAGTCAGGAGGGCGAAGCCATCACCGAGCGCGCGCCGTTCGTGGACCTCGTGTTCGGTCCGCAGACGCTCCACCGCCTGCCCGAGATGATCGGCGAGCTGCGCCGCACGGGCAGGCCGGTAATCGACGTGAGCTTCCCCGAGATCGAGAAGTTCGATCGCCTGCCGCCGCCGCGCGCCGAAGGCGCGCGAGCCTTCGTTTCCGTCATGGAGGGGTGCAGCAAGTACTGCAGCTTCTGCATCGTGCCCTACACCCGCGGCGAAGAGGTGAGCCGCTCCTTCGACTCGGTGCTGGAAGAGGTGCGCCGGCTCGCAGCCCAGGGTGTCGCCGAGGTGACGCTCCTCGGCCAGAACGTCAACGCTTACTCAGGTCCCATGTCGGACGGCGCGCGGGTGGATCTCGCCACCCTCATCCATCACGTCGCCGCAGTCCCGGGGATCGAGCGCATCCGCTTCACGACCTCTCACCCGCTCGAGTTCAACGACAGCCTGATCGAGGCCTTCGCGAGCGTCGACAAGCTCGCCAACCACCTGCACCTGGCGGTCCAGAGCGGCTCGGACCGTGTGCTCTCGCTCATGAAGCGCGGCTACACCGCGCTCGAGTTCAAGGAGAAGGTGCGCAAGCTCCGCGCAGTCCGGCCCGACATCTCGATCTCCTCGGACTTCATCGTCGGCTTTCCCGGCGAGAGCGAGCGCGACTTCGAGGCGACGCTCGCGCTGGTGCGCGACGTGGGCTTCGATCAGTCGTTCAGCTTCATCTACAGCCGCCGCCCCGGCACGCCCGCCGCCTCGCTCCCGGATGACGTTGAGCCGGAGGCGAAACAGCAGCGGCTGGCGCGCCTGCAGGCGCAGCTCGAGACCGAGGCGCGCACCATCAGCCTCTCGATGGTCGGCACGCGGCAACGCCTTCTCATCGAGCGTGCCGCGAAGAGGAACGCGCGCGAGCTCGCCGGCCGCACCGCCAACAACCGCTGGGTGAACTTCGCGGGTCCCGCGACGCTCATCGGTCGCTTCGTCGACGTCCTCATTACCGAAGCGCTCCCGCACAGCCTGCGCGGGCGCCTGGCGGACCTGACCAGCAGTGCCTGCGCGCCGCCGGCCGCCGCCATCGCCGGCGGCTGAGTGCCAGTGGCCGCCTCACCTCCCCAACCGCAGCGGGAATTCGCACTCGGTCCATCGGACAACGCCCGGCTCGCGAATCTGTGCGGGCCGCTCGATGAGAACCTGCGGCTCCTCGAGACGCGCCTCGACGTACGCATCCACCGCCGCGGCGGAAGCTTTCGCGTGAGCGGCGCCCAGGCCGAGGGCGCGGAAGGGGTGCTCCGGGAGCTCTTCGACCTGACCCGCCACGAGGAGGTCACCCCGGAGCGCGTCCACCTCGCGTTGCACGAGCGCGAGTCGGGCCCGCTGCCGCTCGATGCGGACTCGCGGGAGCATGGCGTGCACGTGCCGAGCGGCGGGATCCGGGCGCGCGGCTCCCACCAGCGCGACTATCTCGCGCACATCCGCAGCCGCGACCTGACCTTCGGCATAGGTCCGGCGGGCACCGGCAAGACGTATCTGGCGGTCGCCTGCGCGATCGAGACGCTGCAGGCGGATCGCGTGCGACGGCTGATCCTGGTGCGACCGGCGGTGGAGGCCGGGGAGCGTCTCGGATTCCTTCCCGGGGACCTCACGCAGAAGGTCGATCCTTATCTTCGGCCGATGTACGACGCCCTCTACGAGATGATGGGCTTCGATCGCGTCGCGCGCTTCATCGAGAGGAACGTCATCGAGGTGGCGCCGCTCGCCTTCATGCGTGGCCGCTCGCTGAACGACTCCTTCATCATTCTCGATGAGGCCCAGAACACGACCATCGAGCAGATGAAGATGTTCCTGACCCGGATCGGGTTCGGCTCCAAGGCCGTCGTTACGGGCGACATCACCCAGACCGATCTGCCCGCGGGCAAGCAGTCGGGCCTCTCGCACGTGGTCGATGTGCTGCGCGCGGTGCCGGGCGTCGCGTTCACCTTCTTCGACGCCCAGGACGTCGTGCGCCACCCGCTGGTGCAGCGCATTGTTCAGGCCTACGAGTCGCGCGGGGGCTCCTCGTGAGCTCCGCTGCGCGGCGGGCGAGCCGGGCGCAGGCGCACCGGGCCGGGCTCGGGGCGCGCGGCCTCGAGGTCGAGCTCCGGCGCCGGGTACGCGCCTGGTCGCCGACGCGGCGCGACCTCGCGCGCTGGGCGAGCGTTGCGGCGGGCCGGGCCGCCCGCGGCCGCGAGCTGGGCGTGTGCGTGGTAGGGGCGGCGGAGAGCGCCCGGCTGAATGCGCGCTTCCGCGGCCGCGACCGCCCGACCAACGTGCTGTCGTTCGCATCGGGCGAGGCGCCGCACCCGGACCGGAGAGCGCTCGGGGAGCTCGTGATCTGCGCCGGCGTCCTGCGGGCCGAGGCGCGCGCGCAGGACAAGCCACTCAAGGCGCACTGGGCGCACCTGGTGGTGCACGGGACCCTTCACCTCATCGGCTACGACCACGCGCGGGAGAAGGATGCACGGCGCATGGAGCGGCGCGAGATCGCGGTGCTCCGACGCCTCGGATTTGCGAATCCCTACCGGAGCAGCTAAGAGCCATGCCGAAGGATCTCAACGCCACCGGCCGCTGGCTGAAGCGCCTCACCCAGGGACTCGCGCCGGAGCTGCACGACCGCGAGGATCTGCTCGCGGTGCTGCGCGAGGCCGGTGAGCGCGGCATCATCGACAGCGATGTGCTCACGATGCTCGAGGGCGTGCTCGAGGTCGGCGACCTGCAGGTTCGCGACATCATGGTGCCGCGCGCGCAGATGGTGTTCGTGCGGCGCGACCAGGGGGCGGCGCGCATCCTGCCCGTGGTGGTGGAGTCGGGGCACTCGCGCTTTCCGGTGATGGACGCCGATCGCGACGACATCGTCGGGATCCTGCTGGCGAAGGATCTGCTGCGTCTCACGACCGCCTCGGCGCGCGAGCGCTTCGACATCCGCGAATACATGCGTCCGGCGGTGTTCGTGCCCGAGTCGAAGCGCCTCAACGTGCTGCTGAAGGAGTTCCGCCGCAATCGCAACCACATGGCGATCGTGGTCGACGAGTACGGCGGCGTCTCGGGGCTCTGTACCATCGAGGACGTCATCGAGCAGATCGTCGGCGAGATCGACGACGAGTTCGACGTCGAGGACGACCAGAACATCCGCCGCGACGCCGAACGGCACTTCACCGTGCGCGGCGTCACGCGGATCTCGGAGTTCAACGAGTACTTCGGTGCGCGGCTCTCGGAGGCCGAGGGCGTCGACACGGTCGCGGGGCTCCTCATGAAGCACCTCGGCCGGCTGCCGCGGCGCGGTGAGAGCGCGAGCATCGGCGGCTTCGAATTCCGCGTGCTGCGCGCCGATCGGCGCCGCATCGAGGCGCTGCGCGTGGTGGCCCCGCGCGACGTGCTGCCGCCGGACGAGCGCCCCGCCGGCGCCGCGTAAGCCCATGAAGCCGGAGTCCGAACCCGCCGCCGCTGCGCCGGCGGCAGGCCGCTACCGCCTGCCGCGACTTGAGTTCCCGGCGCTGCGCGCGGCGCTGGCGCTCGCCGCGGGAACCGCGCTCACGGCCTCCTTCGCGCCGTTCAATCTCTGGCCGCTGGCGCTCGTCTCTCCGGCGGCGCTCATGTGGCTGTGGCAGGACGCCGGGCCGCGCGAAGCCGCGCGGCTGGGATTTCTCTTCAGCGCGGCGACCTTCGCCGCCGGCACCTACTGGCTCTACGTCAGCATCCACGTCAACGGCGGGGCGCCGGTGTGGCTCGCCTTCGTGCTGATGGTGGGGCTGGTCGCGATCATGGGCCTCTATCAGGCGGCGCTCGGGTACGCGGTGGCGCGCTGGCTCCCCGAGCGCGGGGCGCTGCGGACGCTCGCGGCGCTGCCGGCCGCGTGGCTCCTGGTCGAGTGGTGGCGCGGCTGGTTCCTCACCGGCTTCTCGTGGCTCTCGCTCGGGTACTCGCAGACCGACACCTGGCTCGGCGCCTTCGCGCCGCTCGTCGGCGTCTACGGGATCAGCGCACTGCTGCTCCTCGGCGCGGGTGCGCTGCTCGAGCTCGCCACCGGAGGGCCCCGCGCCCGGATCCCGGCGGCGCTGCTGCTGCTTGCGCCGTGGGCGGCGGGGGCGGCGCTCCACGGGCACTCCTGGACGCGTCCTGCGGGAAGCCCGGTGACGGTGGCGGTGGTGCAGGGCGCGATCCCCCAGGACGAGAAGTGGCTCGAGAGCAACCGCGACACGACGCTCGAGCTCTATGAGTCGCTCACCGAGCAGGCGCTCGGAACGCAGCTCATCGTCTGGCCGGAATCCGCGCCCGCCGATGTCGCCAACGACATCGTTCCCTACATCAGCCACCTGTACGGCGAGGCGCGCGCTCACGGCTCGGCGCTCGTCGTGGGCGTGCTGCGCGCGGATGGCGGTGCCGCCGAGGACGATCCGACGCGCTACTTCAACTCGGTGCTGGCGCTCGATGAGACCGTGAGCTGGTACGACAAGCGCCACCTCGTGCCGTTCGCGGAATTCTTTCCCGTGCCGCGCTTCGTGCGCCGGTGGCTGCGCCTGATGAGCCTGCCGTACTCGGACTTCACCCCGGGAGGGCGGGATCAGTCCCCGCTCCCGGCGGCGAAGGTGCGACTCGGCGCCACCGTGTGCTACGAGGACGCGTACGGCAGCGCGATGCTGCGGGTATTGCCGCACGCCGACGCGCTGGTGAACGTGACCAACGATGCGTGGTTCGGTCACTCGAGCGCCCGGCATCAGCACTTCCAGATCGCGCGCATGCGCGCGCTCGAGGAGGGCCGCTATCTGGTGCGGGCCGCCAATGACGGCATTTCGGCGGTCATCGGGCCGCACGGCGAAGTCGTCCGGAGCGCCCCGGAATTCACCCCCGTGGTGCTGGTCTCAGCCATCGTGCCTTACAGCGGCCTCCCGCCCTACGCTCATGTTGGAAACTGGCTCATCGTGAGCCTGGCGGCGCTGGCGCTGGCATACGGGCTGTGGGTGCGGAATGATAGGGGCCGGCGCGCCCGCACGGGGTGAAGCCGGCGGTTCCCCGATTTTGTTGCTGGAAGTGTTCCCATGAATCCCAAGTTCGAGCCGAGTCTCACTCCGCTTCGGCGCGGGGCGGCCCTGTGCGTCATCGCGATCGCGCTCGGGGCGTGTTCCCGCGACCTGAGCGCCCAGTCGACCCATGCCGCCGCGGCGGGCGCCGCACCGCCTACCCCCGCCCTGCAGGCCGGGACCGCCGAGCTCGCGCTCCGGGGGCTGCCGGATTTCTCGGCGCTGGTCGATCGCTACGGGCCCGCGGTGGTGAACGTCGAGGTGGTCGAGAAGGCGCAGGCCGGGGCCGGCGGGTTGCAACTCTCGCCGAACGATCCCTTCTACGACTTCTTCCGCCGCTTCGGCATTCCCGCTCCCGGGGAAGGGCAGCGCGGCAATGTACCGCCGGCGCGCGGCGCGGGCTCGGGTTTCATCATCAATTCCGACGGCTACATCCTCACCAACACCCACGTAGTGGCCAACGCCGATGAGGTGACCGTGCGCCTCACCGACCGGCGCGAGTTTCCCGCCAAGGTCATCGGCGCGGACGAGCGGACCGACGTGGCGGTGATCAAGATCAACGCGAGCAATCTGCCGATCGTCAAGCTCGGCGATCCCGCGCGCATCAAGCCGGGGCAGTGGGTGCTCGCGATCGGCTCGCCCTTCGGCTTCGAGAACAGCGCCACCGCGGGCATCATCAGCGCCACCTCGCGCTCGGTGCCGGGCGAGAACAACTACGTGCCCTTCATCCAGACCGACGTGGCCGTGAATCCCGGCAACTCCGGCGGGCCGCTGTTCAACATGGCCGGCGAGGTGATCGGCATCAACTCGCAGATCTTCAGCCGCACCGGCGGCTTCATGGGAGTCTCGTTCGCGATCCCGATCGACGTGGCGCGCAACGTCGGGGAGCAACTCATCAAGACCGGCCGCGTGGTGCGCGGCCGCATCGGCGTCACGATTCAGGACGTCAACGCGCAGCTCGCCGAGTCCTTCGGTCTCGCCCGGCCGCACGGCGCGCTCGTGTCATCGGTGGAGAAGGACGGCCCGGCGGCGCGCGCCGGCATCCTCCCGGGCGATGTCATCCTGAGCGTCGGCGGGCATGCGATCGAGCGCTATGGGGAGCTCTCGGGGGCGATCGCGGCGATGCGGCCGGGCGCCGAGGCGAGCCTCACCGTGTGGCGCGAGGGCAAGGAGCAGAACGTCGGCGTGAAGGTGGCGGAGCTCAAGGAGCAGCAGCAGCTCAGCGCCCGCTCGGGCAAGCCCGTGCCGCGCGGCACCGAAAAGCCGGGCGCGCTCGGCCTCACGGTGCGGCCGCTGTCGCCCGAGGAGAAGGAGCAGGCGAAGACGCAGGGGAGCCTGGTGGTGGAGGATGTCGCAGGTCCCGCGCAGGCTGCGGAAGTCGAGCCCGGCGACATCATCCTCGGCATCAACGGCAAGCGCGTGCACACGGCGAAGGAGCTGCAGGACGCCACCCAGGCCGCCGGCAAGAACGTGGCGCTGCTGATCCAGCGCGGCGACGCCCAGATCTTCGTGCCGCTGCGGTTGCCGTGAGACACGGCGGCCCTCACCGCCAGACCACGATGCAGGAGGGCTACGATCCCGCGGCCGTCGAGCGCGCCGCGCAGGCCTACTGGGCCGAGCGGCGCGCGTTCGAGGTGGGCGAGGACGCCTCGCGCCCGAAGTTCTACTGCCTGTCGATGCTGCCGTACCCATCCGGGCGGCTGCACATGGGCCACGTGCGCAACTACACGATAGGCGACGTGCTCTCGCGCTACCTGCGCATGCGCGGCTACAACGTGCTGCAGCCGATGGGCTGGGATGCCTTCGGCCTGCCGGCCGAGAACGCCGCCATGAGCAATAGTGTGCCGCCGGCGAAGTGGACGCGCGAGAACATCGCCCACATGCGCGCGCAGCTCAAGTCGCTCGGCTTCGCGATCGACTGGCGGCGTGAGATCGCCACCTGCGACCCCGCTTACTACCGCTGGAACCAGTGGTTGTTCCTGCGCATGCTCGAGCGGGGCATCGCGTACCGCAAGACCGGGGTCGTGAACTGGGATCCGGTGGACCAGACGGTGCTCGCGAACGAGCAGGTCATCGACGGGCGCGGCTGGCGCACCGGGGCTCCGGTCGAGAAGCGCGAGATCCCCATGTACTACCTCGCCATCACGCGCTACGCGGAGGAGCTGCTGGCAGCGCTCGGGGAGCTCGATGACTGGCCGGAGCGCGTGCGGGTGATGCAGGCCAACTGGATCGGCCGGAGCGAGGGCTGCGACATCGCCTTCCCCTACGCCCCGGATACGGTGAAGGCGGTCGGCGCCGCTGGGGCGATCAGAGTGTTCACTACGCGCGCCGACACGCTCTTCGGCGCGACCTTCATGGCGATCGCCGCCGGGCATCCGGTGGCGCTCGCCGCCGCAAGGCGCGATCCCAGGCTCGCCGCTTTCGTCGAGGAGTGCCGCCTGGGCACCGTGATCGAAGCCGACGTCGCCACGCAGGAGAAGAAAGGCATGCCGACGGGGCTGCACGTCCTGCATCCCTTCACCGGCAAGCCGCTCGAGATCTGGGTCGCGAACTACGTGGTGATGGCCTACGGCGAGGGCGCCGTCATGGGCGTGCCCGCCCACGACGAGCGCGACTTCGAGTTCGCGCTGAAGAACCATCTGCCGATCGTCACGGTGGTGCGCTCCACCACCGGGGCCTACGAGAAGGTGCGCGCGCCGTGGATGGCGGCGTACGCGGAGTACGGGGTGACCGTGAGCTCGGGCGAGTTCTCGGGGCTCGACTTCCAGGGCGCGGTGGACGCGATCGCCGCGGCGCTCGAGAAGAAGGGTCTCGGCCGCAAGCGCGTGCAGTACCGCCTGCGCGACTGGGGCATCTCGCGGCAGCGCTACTGGGGTTGCCCGATCCCGATCATCCACTGCGGCGCGTGCGGGCAAGTGCCCGTGCCCGATGAGCAGCTGCCGGTGCTGCTGCCCGAGAACCTGGTGCCGGACGGCAGCGGCAACCCGCTCGCGAAATCCCCGGCCTTCTACGAGTGCGCGTGCCCCAGGTGCGGGAAGCCCGCGCGGCGCGAAACCGACACCATGGACACCTTCGTCGACTCCTCCTGGTACTTCATGCGCTACGCATGCCCGGACGCGCCGACGGCCATGGTGGATGAGCGCGTCGATTATTGGCTTCCGGTGGACCAGTACATCGGCGGCATCGAGCACGCGATCCTGCACCTGCTCTATGCGCGCTTCTGGACCAAGGTGATGCGGGACTTCGGCCTCGTCAGGTTCGGCGAGCCATTCACCCGGCTCCTCACCCAGGGCATGGTGCTCAACCACGTCTACTCGTACCAGGTCGAAGGCGGTCGCAAGCGCTACGTCAACCCCGCCGACGTCGACACGCGCCGCGGACCCGACGGCGCCGAGTTGTATGAGGCCGCGCTGCCCGACCTCGGCACCGTGCTTGTCACGCACGAGGGCCTCGGGAAGATGTCGAAGTCCGAGGGCAACGGCGTCGATCCCGAAGGTCTGGTCGAGCGCTTTGGCGCCGACACCGCGCGGCTCTTCATCATGTTCGCCTCGGCCCCCGAGCAGACGCTCGAATGGTCCGACGAGGGGGTGCAGGGGGCCGCGCGCTTCATCCGCCGGCTTTGGAATGCGGTGTACGAGCATGTGTCGGCCGGCGCCGCCCCGCCGCTCGACCGCGGCGTGCTCACCCCGAAGCAGCGCGAGCTGCGGCGCGTCGCGCACCAGGCGCTCGCCAAGGCGACCGACGACATCGGCCGCCGGCGCAACTTCAACACTGCGATCGCCGCCATCATGGAGCTGCTGAACGCCGTCGGGCGGTTCGACGACCCCAGCCCGGCGGCAAGAGCGGTGCGCCACGAGGCGCTCTCGATCGCGACGGTGGTGCTCGCGCCCATCACGCCGCACGTGTGTCATGCGCTGTGGCTGGCGCTCGGGCACACGAGCGCGCTGATCGACGAGCCCTGGCCCGAGCCGGATGCGGCCGCGCTCGCGCAGGACATGCACACCATGGTCGTGCAGGTGAACGGCAAGCTCCGCGGACACATCAGCGTTCCGGTGAACTCGGATGAGGCCGCCGTACAGGCAGCGGCGCTCGCCGACGACAAGGTGCGCAGATTCGTGGCCGACAAGCCGGTGAGACGCGTGATCGTCGTGCCCGGGAAGCTCGTCAACGTGGTCGTCTGATGAGCCCGCGACGCGCTGCCGCGCGCGGGGGCCCGCAGGGCGGGGTGCGGCCGCAAGGCGCGAGGCCGCCGGTCGTCGGGGCGCTGCTCATCGTGGCGGCGGCGCTCGCGAGCGCCTGCGGCTTTCACCTCCAGGGTCGCGTGCCGCTGCCCGACCCGGTGAAGACTCCGTACCTGGAGGCGCCCGACCGGCAGAGCGAATTCGTGCAGAGCCTGCGCCGCGCGCTGCTCTCGAACGGCGCGCACCTGGCGCGCGAGAAGGACCAGGCCTCCGCCGTGGTCAGCATCGTGCGGGACAGTGTCACGCGGCGCGTGCTGTCGGTGTCCGGCACGAATCAACCGAATCAGTACGAGGTCACCTATACGATCGGCTTCGTGGTCACGGCCGGGAGCAGGGAGCTCCTCGCCCCGCAGGAGATCTCCGCCACGCGCAGCTACAGCTTCGACGAGCGGCTGCTCCTCGCCAAGGGTCACGAGGAAGACATCCTGCGCGAGGACATGGCGCGCGACCTCGCCGACATGGTCATGCGGCGGCTCGCGAGCCTGTAACGCGAGGGCCTACAGCGCCCGCCCGCACCCGTGACCGCAGCGCCCGCCGTGCTCCTGCTGAACGCCACCGATCGCGTGGCCCTGGCGCTGCTCCTCGCCCGCTACGGGATGCAGCTGACCCTCGTCGCCCCCGGGGAAGGCATTCCGGGATCCTACTGGGGGCACAGCGAGGCGGGCCTGAAGGCCGATCGCCTGTACGCGCGGCTCGACACCCCGGTGCATTCCGTGCTGCACGAGGCGAGTCACTACGTCTGCATGACTCCCGAGCGGCGCGCGGGCCTCGATCGGGATGCCGGCGGCGACGACCTCGAGGAGTCGGCGGTGTGCTATCTGCAGCTGCTGCTGGCGGACCAGTTGCCAGGCATCGGGCGGGCGCGGCTGCTTTCTGACATGGACGCCTGGGGTTACAGCTTTCGTCTGGGCAGCACACGTACCTGGTTCGAAGGGGATGCCGCGGACGCGCGCCAGTGGCTGCGCGATCACGGTGTGATAGACGACGAGGACCGGCCGACCGGCGCCGTGCGACCCGCGCCGCACCGCCGTCAATGTCTGGCGTTGCCCGGCTCCTCGCGGCCGCCCAGATGAACCAGCACGGCGATGAGCGCCATCGCCCACACGATGACAGCGCTCGAGGGCAGGTCGACCACGGCCGAGAGCGCCAGCCCCACGAGGTAACTCGCCAGCGCCAGCATGTAGCCGAGTAAGAGTTGGCGGCGCGGGGGATAGCGATAGGTGGCCACCGCCGGCACGATGAGACTCGTGAATACCAGATACACGCCGACCAGCTGCACCGAGATGGTCACCACGAACGCAAACAGCACGTAGAACCCGACGCGGCCGAGCCGCTCCCGATACCGGAACCAGGCGAGCAGGAAAATACCGGTCACGATGGCGGCGTGGACGAGCTGCCGAGGCGTGACCCACAGAATCTGGCCGGCGAGCAGATCCTTGAGATCCTCGCCGCCGTGCGGATCGTTGGCGAGCAGCAGGATCTGCGCGGTCGAGGCGAGCACGAACAGCACCCCGATCAGCGCTTCCTGCGCCTCGGGGCGCTTGCGCTCGGTCCAGGTGAGGAGCAGCGCGCCCAGCAGCGCGGCGGCGGCTGCGGCGACCTGCGTGATCCAGCCGCCCGCGCCGAGGCCGGAGACGTGCGCGGCAATCACGCCAAGGCCCGCCACCTGTGCGATCGCGAGGTCGATGAACACGATCCCGCGCGCGAGCACCTGCTGCCCGAGCGGCACGTGCGACAGCACGACGAGAACGCCGGCAATGAAAGCCGGCCACAGGATGCTCAGATCCGCTTGCAGGGTGCTCATCGATTGGCCGCCAGCAGCCGCTTGAGGGTGTCATCGAAGAGACCGAACAGGTCTTTGGCCTCGGGCGTGCCGCCCACCGTGTAAGGCAACAGCACCACCGGCACGTGGATGCGTTCCGCGAGCCACTCCGCAGCCCGCGGGTCGTTGTAGGCGTTGCGCAGGATCATCTTCGGCGGCGTGGCGGTGAGCTTGGTGACGAGCTCGGCGAGGTAGCCGGCGCTCGGGGGCACGCCCGGCTTGGGCTCGATGGAGGCGAGCTCGCGTATTCCGAGCCAGTGGCACAGGTAGGCCTGATCGCGGTGGATCACCACGACCGGTACGCCGCGGAGCGGTGCGGCCTCCGCTTCCCACTTCAAGGTCGCCTGCTGCCAGCGCTTCTGAAAATCCTCACCGCGCGAGGCGTAGTACGCGCTATTCGCTGGGTCGACCAGCGCGAGGCGCGCGCTGAGCGCCTTGGCGATGATCGCGATGTTGTGCGCATCGAGTGTCACGTGCGGGTTGCCGAGCGGGTGGATGTCTCCCATCGAGCGGTCCACGGCGGAGGGCACCTCCAGCAGCGGCACGAGCGGGGCGGCCTCGAAATACCCGGGTGCACCGGGCTGGATCCTGGAATTGCCCGAGTCCTGCAGCAGCACCGGCATCCAGCCGATCTCCAGGTCCGCGCCGGTGGCGACCACGAGATCGGCGCTGCGCGCCCGGGCCACGAGACTCGGTTTGGCGTCCACGCGGTGCACGTCCTGAAACGGGCTCGTCGCCGTGTACACGTTCACCTTGTCGCCACCGAGCTCGTTGACGAGGGAACCCCAGTCGGGTGTGGTCGCCAGTACCTTTAGGGCCGCCTGCGCCGGCGGCACGCCGGCGCAGAGCACCAGGAGGGCAAGCGAAAGCAAGCGGAGGTGTCGCGGCATGAGAGTCCCTAGAACTTATGGGCGCCGTGCGCGCCGATGGCGAGGATGTACTGCAGCAGGAATTGCCGGTCGCGCACGCTCGCACGGGCGTCGTCGAGCGCGTACTGCGCCCGGAAGCGCGAGAATTCGCTCAGGCTCCAGTCGATCATGAGCGTCGTGCGCTCGGGGGAGGCCGAGGCGAGCGTCGGGAAGGCAGTCAGCGGCAGGGCTCCCGAGCCGACGAGCCCAATGCCCGGGGTTCCGGAGCTCATCGAGTCGTAGCGCACCCCGGCGCGCCAGCGCTGGATGAACTCGTAGATCGCCTGCATGTACCAGCCGGACTGCGAGCTGCCGTAGCCACCCACGAGATTCCGGCCGGTCAGATCGAAGGCGAGCTGCCCGTCCTCGGTGCGGTGCATCCATTCACCCTGCAGCTTGAACTGGTGGTGGGTCGGATCGCCGTGCGGTGCCCACTTCAGCGTGCCGTCGACGACCCAGGTGCGCGAAGTGCCGCTGAAGGCGTCGGTGATGGGCGCGCCGAACTGATCCACGTCCTGATAGGCCCGTCCCGTGGAGCGCGCATCGAGCCATGACACCCCGGTGCGCCAGCTCGTGGAATCTCCGATATCGCCGCCGAGGTGCGCGAACAGCGCATCGCTCGCGAGCGAGTTGGCATTACGCTGCGTCCCCGGGAAGCTGCGGCCGCTGCCGGCCTCGGCCCCGAGCTCGAGGAAGTACTCGCTCGGCGCGAGCCAGCGGAGCTGCGCCCCGTCCTGCCCGAGCTGTGCGCCGCCGAAGAACGCCTGATACACCAGCGGTTGGTCCGCGAAATCCCAGTTGTGCGAGTGAATCTCGTTGAGATAACCGGTGCCGGAGAAGAAACGTCCGCCCTTGAGCGTAAGGCCGTGGCCGAGCGCGAGCGTCTTGAAATACGCCTCTTCGATGTCGATGCTGTTGTCGCCCTGGATCGCGGCCGTCAGGTTCGCGAAGAAGTACGGATCGACGTTGGACGTGAACGTCAGCTCCGACTCGTCGAGATTGAAGCTGCGATTGCCCGGCCCTTCGCCCGTGGGCGGCGGAATGAAGCCGGCGATGCGGTAGCTCGCCGGATCCTGCGTGAGACTCGCATAGTTGCCCGTCAGGATCACCGAAACCGCGGGGTTGAAGGCCGTGAGATTGCTGCTGCGTGCCGGAGCCGCCGCATAGGGCGGCGCCGGCGCGGGCGTGGGGGCAGCGAGCGAAGCGGCGGAGGCGCCCGCGGCAGGGGCGTTGCGGGCCGCCAGGTTACTCTCCAGCTCCCGAATGCGCGCCTCGAGCGCCTGCACGCGCGCCGAGTAATCCGCCTTCAGCGCCTCGAGCTCGGTTCGCAGCGCCGCGACGTCATTGGGGGCGGCCTGTCCGGTATCGGGCCACCCCCAGCAGCACAACAGCAATGCCC
>Ga0209350_1000161_pt1 | contig 44349 bp, 45 predicted proteins | sample GraSoi013_2_20cm_2_FD_185822 | JGI IMG/M metagenome (GOLD analysis project Ga0209350, IMG submission 185822) | Grasslands soil microbial communities from the Angelo Coastal Reserve, California, USA - Sample 09_27_2013_2_20cm (SPAdes) (version 2) | ecosystem: Environmental > Terrestrial > Soil >...
GATTGGCAACATGGTTTCACTCATTTCCCTGCCGGGCGACGATGTAACCGATCACGCCGCAATCGCCCGGATCGCAGCGCTTTTTGGTTTGCATGCTTTTTGTTCCTCAGGTGTTGTCGCGGAGAATGACGAACTGCTTGGATCCCTGGAGATGTACAGTTGCGTGCAGCGCCGCCCCTCCACTCGCGAATTTCAATTGATTAAGCGCGCGACATGTCTGGCCGCAATTGCGATCGAACGTCACAATGCGGCAAACCATCATAGCTATGGTTGCATTCTTGGGAATCGGCCAGTGCGAGGACGTGTGCTCGAATGGCCACTTTCTATGAACTAGTTTCCAAGCGGAAGACGGACAAGTACCCCGATAAATACATCTTGCGGCATCGAATTGCCCCTGGGAGAAGGCGCTACAACCGACTCGAGACACTCCAGGGGGTCTCGGTCTATTGGGAGTATGAAAAACTTGAGGATACTGCACGAGTCCGGGACCTGAGCTTGGGAGGTCTGTTTGTCGCGACACAGAAAGGGCTGGCCGTGGGAGCAACGCTCAGGCTTGACTTTCTTGTCCAGGAAGGCACGATCAAGGCCGCCGGTGTTGTGCGGCACGCAGAACCTGGACGGGGAGTGGGACTGAAATTCACGTCAGTGCGCGGTGAAGATCTCCAGCACTTGGTGGAATTGGTGAATCGCTTGGCGGCTCATTCTAGTTTCCGGCCTTCAATGAGGCAACCAGCTGCCTACTCCGCAAGGGAAGAAAATTGTTGATACCATTTTGCTTACGCGCCGCACCTGGGCGGTTGGGCCACGCGATGAAAGCAAGGCGTGACGGACGGAGTGGCGAGTGCGAGCGAACGGGCAGGAGAGCAAGGAAGATGCCGGCCCGATTTGCGCGTTATCGAGCATTTCGACGCAATGTCAGTCTTTGGGAATTTGGTTGCTGACTGAGTATTGAGCTGTCTTCCCGAGGGTTCAAGAGGCCCAGTAGATGGAAAGGGCGGCCCGATTGAGAGCCGCCCCATTGTAAAGTCAGAATTCCGTCAAATTCTGCCAAGCAGGTTACTACGATAGCGCTCATATAGAGCATTCGTCTGCCTACAATCGGACGCTCCGCTGTTTTTGCCGAAGGTGTCCGACTAGCGCTTATCAGGCGGAAATCAAGGAGCGGGTCGGTTTAAAGGACTCCAACACGCCATATCGCCAGCCCCTCGCTACTTTGTCTTGGGTCCGGGTCTCAGCGAGCGCCAGCTACCGCTGCCATTGCGTGGGTTTCCACATTGACTTTGATCTGCTTCGGCTTCGCTTCCTCGCGCTTCGGGAGGCTTAGCGTCAGCACGCCATTGTGATAATCGGCCTTGATCGCTTCCGATTTCACGGAGTTCGCCAGCGAGAAGCTCCGGCTGAACGAGCCATACGCGCGTTCGACGCGCAGATAGTTCTCCTCGTTTACCTTATTCTCAAACTTGCGTTCGCCGCGAATTGTGAGAATGTTGTTCTCCACTCGAATGTCCAGATCCTGCGGATTTACATCCGGCAGGTCCGCCTTAACGACCAGTTCATTTTCCGTCTCGTAGATGTCAACGGCAGGAGCCCACGGGGTCAAGTTCGACTCCTCGCCCGTACGTCCTACGCCATCGCCAAACACGCGATTGATCTGTTCCTGCAAGGTCGCAGCCCCACGGAAAGGTTGCTCCCAGCGATTCATTGTTCTCATTTTAACCACCTCAGCTAAACGTTTCTGTCTTGGCCCAAGGGGCAATTTCAGATAACTCATGTCAGCTCAGATTGCCGTCAGGCTCTGTCTATACTTAACCATAATAAGTTAAGTTTATGCGTGATGTCAAGGGAAATTCTTACTTCGCTTAATCGTGCTAAGTTAAGACGAAACCTGAGATGCGCGTCTTCGATGCTCTGCAAACTCCGGCGGAAATCATGAGCCTCGTCTGCTTGGCGGTTGCCAGACTTCGTCAGCATTCTGTCTGATAAGTTCGGGTTATCCGAAACCACGGTCGGCCACATGCCCTAAGGGCCGAATCGCGCCTAGGAAATCCCGCATCCATGTGTCCCCCCCCCGATAATTTTTGCGGTTGAGGTAACGAACAGGGCCTGGATAAGAGCCGCCGTCGCTCCTTTTGCACAAAGAAAGTTTTCGATTCTCCTTGACACACGCACTTTCGAAGAACAGTATCAGTTCGAAGTTTCGCTGTTTGAGGCGAGACTCCCGCTTCTCAGTCCATTCACATTAAAGGACAAGCGCCGCATCGAGCGCCAATAGGGCAGAACCTGCTAGGTTCTTTTTGATTCCCTCGTGCGGGGCCCATCCTCCTGTCCGACGTACAGGTCTGCACACCCAAGACGCCAGCGGTTCTAGGCCGCACCACTCAAGCCCGACTCGCGACACGCGAGGAGGAATGTCTAAGATAAATTATAAGGAGAAACACAAATGAAGAGCCTCTTGAAGTTTGTTGCGATTGGGATTTTGGCTGTTGTTGCCTCCGGCCCGCTGTTTGCCCAGAGCAATCCACTGGTCGGAACATGGAAGCTGAATCCGGAAAAGTCAAAATTCAATCCCGGCCCAGCACCGAAGAGCATGACACGGACCGTCGAAGCGCAAGGCGATGGAGTCAAATATACCTTCGACGGCGTTAGCGGGGATGGAACCGCCATAGCTTACAGCTTTGCGGTCAGCTTTGACGGCAAGGACAATGCCATCACGGGTTCAATGCCTAGTGGGGCGGACAGCATCTCCGCCAAGCGCATCGACTCCAACACGTTCGACGCGACTTTGAAACAAGGCGGCAAAGTAATTGGTACATCTAAAGTCGAAGTTTCCCAGGACGGAAAAGTTACGACCGTTACATCGAAGGGTACTAACGCAACCGGACAGGCAACGAACGACGTGTCTGTCTATAACAAACAATAGGCATCGTTAACGCCACCTAAGAACTCAATACAGCAGACCTTCTCAGGCGGCTCTTCATCGGGCCGCCTTTTTAATTTCTGTTGTCGCCATTCATCCACCTAACTCCTTCCATGAGAGGGCCGGGGAGAGTCAAGTCGGTTTTTCTTCTTCCTTCCTGTTGGCCCTTATACGATTAGTTACGGAGAGGTAGGGTGCCGGCATGTTATCTCAGGTTGAGCTAATCAGCGTGACAGAATCGTTTTAGCCAATTGCGGCGCGCAGTGAAGCCACGCCGGATTGACGAAACAAGTCTACTGCCCAGCGGCGGTTTGCCTGGCCGCTGCGGCCACAATTTTTTGTCGCTTCATCGAGTAAAGTTCCGAATCTGCTTGGCACAAGAGGCTCTCAATCGAATCACCGTTTTGGGGATAGACGGCAATACCGACGCTGACGGAAAGCTTTGGTCCCTTGCCGTCATTGGCAGCGCTTTCACAGACACGTCGTGCCACTAAGTTGGCCGCCTCTGCGTTAGTCTCCGGTAAGACAAGAGCAAACTCGTCTCCGCCGAAGCGCGCAGGAGTATCGATGTCCCGGCAACAGGAGCACAAAACATCGGCCACCCGGCAAAGCGCTTGGCTTCCTCTCATATGTCCGTAACGGTCGTTGATTAGCTTCAATCCGTCCAGGTCAAAGAACAACAAGGCAAACGCTCGGCTCGTGCGCTTGCTACGCTTGATCTCCAAATCGAGCACATCTACGAGGCGGCGATAGTTGGCCAGACCGGTTAGTGGATCGCTGGCTGCCTGTCGACGGAGGTGATCCTCCAGCTCACGCTGCCTGGTGACGTCTTCGGCGATGATCTCGTAGGCGCCCAAATCGCCCTGCTCGCTGAGGACTTCTCGTCCGCTGAGCCGGACCTTCACGGTCGAATGATCCTTCCGCTTCCATTCTATTTCGATGGGATCGACGAGAGCATCCGCGCCCGATTGACCCAACAATTGCGCACGTCTGCCAGGGTCTTGAATAATGTCGCGCGTGAAGTCTAGGTCCAGAGCCAAGAGTTCTTCTCTTGACCCATAGCCGAGGATCCTCATCATCGCCTCGTTTATTTCCAGCAACCTGCCGTCAAGACTGCAGCGGCAAATTCCGTAGCTTAGATTTCCTGCCAGGGCACGGTAACGTGCTTCCGAACGTCGCAAGTCCTTTTCGGCGCGATCACGTTGAGAGCGCAACGCTTTTTCATCGAGAGCTCGATGAATGGCCACAGGTAGGTGGCCAATACTATCCATTTCAATGCATTCGGCAGCACCTTTCAGGATGAATTCTGCAGCGGTTTCGCGTTTCAAGCCATGGACCAAAAAAATGAGGGGTATATCTTTCTTCATCTGGCCCAGGAGGTCCAGCACCTGCATTTCTTGCCAGTTGGGGCTGGGGTACTCGGTCACGACAAGGTCAAAGGACTGCGAACGGAGTCGTTCGGCGAACTGCTCGGGACTCACAACTACATCTGAGCTGACCGTAAATCGCGCCCTCTTGAGTTCATGTAGGCAGTTCTCAACATCTGCCAAAGAACGATGAATAAAGAGGATTCGCACGAGATTTTGTCTTCGCCCAAGTGCGTCGAGAGCAGAGACTTGTTCAACTTGCTCCAGGTGGGGTTTTGAATTCGCCGACATAACAAGCAAACCAGAATCCCGGGGTGGTAGTTCTGTTCCGCGCCCAACTGCCCCCCGGCTCGGGCTGAGTCAACTCGTAGAAAGAATATCTAGAAAGGGTTTTTATGTCTGTTCATTTTTGGAACATATTGCCCAGTACGATACTGGTCTCTATTAACTTATACAGTATATTTGCGGCGTGCGCCGGTCCGAACCAGCGACGAGGTGATTGGGAATGACAAGTCGCGAAACCGGTCCGCTTTCCCGCTGGGACTTGTCCGCCGCGCTCGAACTGATGCAAATGGATTTTAGGCAAGCGGGACACCTACTTATGCGAGCTCGAAGAATCCAACCCAGGCGGCTCTAACTCCCCGATGAACGTTACCCGCCAAGTGCGTTCTTTCCGAATCCGCGCGCAATCGGCGGCAGGCTCCTAATAGAGCTTCCAAGCTTCCACAGCGGGACTTCAGGGTGCGATCCCCCGACATTGGAACGTCGCAGAAAAACTCTACTGCCGAGGACTTCCCCGTCTCATCGCTGGGGATTCATTTACTTGCGCTTTGCAATCGCGGCGAGTTCGGAAACGAGATGACGGCCAACCGCCCTATAGGCTTTGGGCAGGCTTGGGCTTATAACTGTTGCCCGAAGCCTTTGGTGCGTGGGCGTTCCGGTACTCGTCCAGATCGATCTCGCTGATAAGATAATGTGTTTGCGGCGGACGGTTTGAATAAGTGGCCAGCTCACGGTGGAGTCTTAGAGAGCAGATCTCGGGACCGTCTTGGTAGCATACGCGGCGGGAATTGAATGCTTCGTTCACAATTGTCAGCGTAAATTCGCGAATCTCGCTCGAAGCTTGCCTCACATGGAAATTGTATTCACGGACGAGTGCTTTCGCTTCGAAACCGACGAACTGGACGATAACGTTATCGCTCATAAGAGCCTCTTCGTTCTAGCCGGTGAACCTTTCCTTGGCTTCCCTCTTTGCTTCTTGTTGGTATTGCCTCTGCTCCCCGCCCAGCGCTGGATTGCCCTTTTCCTGCCGTTAAGTTGCACCTGTTTTTCGATGCCAGCCGCCTCCAGGTATTTATGCATCGGGGCGACTGACCCTTCGGGCTGGGACTGGCCCAGTGTTTTTTTCCGCGCGCTCTGGGCCGTGAGCGGGCGAAAATGAAGCGGGTCCCTGAGATTCTGCAATTCCCGGTAATAATAAAGCGGCGTCGGATACCTTCGGTTAAACCTCAGCTTCTTTAGAAACTCGATTTCTTCCCCGGTCGCATCGCCGCTCACAGACTGGAGGCGAAGGAATTCTTTGAGCCCGGGCTCTTCCTCAGTTTGAGGAAGTTCCCTTTCGACAAACTCAAATTTCTTTGCATAACCCGGAATCAGTCTCTGATTCAAAACGATTTCCATCCCGAAGGTTGCGAGATCGATATCCCAGGATTCGATCAGCGGATCCAGGAAGGAAACGCAGTTCTCCACTGACACGCTGAAGGCATCCGCGTCCAGGAACTCGAGGATGCTGACTCGCAACGCTTCATAACTTCGGCCCCTGAGCCGCGCCACCGAGTGGAGCCAGGTTTCACTTTCCAATTCGTCTTTTGCGACTCTCTTGACCACGTCCAAGAGCTTTTGTGTGACGAGGCGCTCGAGTTCGCCGAAGGGCTGCTTCTCGAATATCACCCGCACTTGTTTTTCTTTGCCGGGTGCGCACTTGCGGAGAATCAACTCTCGAACTTCTTTAAACAAGGGCTTGGGAGGATCGTCCAGATTTCGCTTCAGTACTTCCTTACGCTGATGATCCGCCAGCTTCGTAAGATTGCCGCCTGGGAGCTTCAGGAATTTCCCCATCTTGTCGTAAATGTCTGTCCGGCCCGGTTCCGGGGGCAATTTTTTGCGAGTCAGCAGCTGCGAAATGTAGGACTCCGTGACCTCGGCGGCGGCCGCCAGATCTCTCTGCTCCAGCCCCAATTCTTCAAGCCGCCGCTTGATCACCAGGCAAACATCCACAAGGCCCTCCACGTGGCTTAACTCAACAGATTAACCATGGAGAATAATCTCAGATTCTGCTTGACACGTCAAGTTAATTAACTCACAGTAGTTAATCACTTTGATGGGGCCATCTGGTAATCTAAACCAAAATGAGTTACCTGAAATTGCCCTTGGCCAAGACAACCAAGGAGGTTGCCATGAACACCGTTACACGTTGGGACCAGTCCCGTGGTTTGACACCTTTGCAGGAACAAGTCATTCGTTTGTTTGAGGACAACGCCACTCGCGACCGCTCGGGTCATGCCGACCTGGCAACCTGGGCGCCACCAGTGGACATATACGAAACCGAGAACGAATTAGTGATAAAGGCCGACCTGCCGGATCTCGAAGAGAAGGACATTGACGTACGCGTTGAAAACAATTCGTTGACCATCCGCGGAGAGCGGAAGTTCGAGAAGGGCGTCAACCAGGACAATTACCTCCGAGTTGAACGCGCCTATGGTCCGTTCACGCGGAGCTTCTCACTACCGAACACAGTCAGCTCCGAGAGCGTTCGGGCCGAGTATCGCAATGGGGTCTTGAGCCTGCATATGGCGAAGCGCGAGGAGTCTAAGCCGAAGCAGATAAAGATCAGCGTCTCCACGAACGGCAAGTAATCCACGTCTCATATACGGAGGTCGGTAGGAGCTCCGGCCCCGTCCTGACAACAACACAAGGAGGTTGCAATGATTGGACTCAGAGAACCATCGGGAGAAGAGATCGCTCGCCGGGCTCATGAGCTGTATCTTCAACGCGGCGGCGAACACGGAAAAGATGTCGAGGACTGGGTTAGAGCCGAAAAAGAGCTGAGCGACCAACCTGTCGCGGGACCAGCAAAAACGAGGGTCATCCAAGCGGTTCGTAACGCGGCTAATTGATGCCCGCCTTATGAGAAAACATCTTGTCTCGTAAGTGACGCGAGCGAGACAACAGACCCCCGGCTTGAGCAGCCGAGAACGGACAGATATTCTGTTTGGAGGGGGCGGGCCAGTTCCCCCTTCACTTGTCCGGCGAAGGAGAAACTGGGCGGAAAAACGAGGTTGCCAATGGTTAGGAAACTCATCCAGTTGGTCCCCATCGACGGAACTCGATGGAGAAACGAGTTTGTCAACGGCCACGAAAATCATGGAGTGGGTGTCCATTACGGCATTGCTCCTGGTCGTGTCATGGCGCCCCGCCGCGAGTTACCAAATATCGCTCGAGTTCGTGGTTTGTTGGGGCGCCCTCGTGGGGGTGCTGGCTTTATTTTTCATCAAACGCGAAATGAAGACACACTATGACGTCGATAACAGTTCCAACCCCGCGAGGCGAGTCTCTGTAAAAGGTGTGGCTGTCTAAAACTCACTTGTCAGAAATACGCAGAAAATAGATCGCATCAGGATGCCCTGCAAACGATCCTCCGCCCGCTTAACTTCACTTGATTAACTATGGGAAATAAACTGAGATTCTGCTTGACACGTCAAGTGAATTAACCTACTGTGGTTAACGGACTGAGGGAGTCTTCAGAAGTGCTGAACCATTAGTGGTTATCTGAATCGCCCCTTTGGCATCGAGAACCAAGGAGAGTGTCATGTTTGCACGCAAAGTTTCGATGCACCTGAAAAACGACGGTGCCCAGGCATTCAAGCAGAAGATTGAAAGTGAAATTATTCCCTTGCTGCGCAAGCAGAAGGGATTTGTCGACGAAATCACCCTTCTATACCCAAGCGGAAAAGAAGTTCATGCCTTCAGTCTGTGGGAAACTGCGGAACACGCAGAGGCGTACAACCGTGGAACGTATCCCGAAGTGACGAAGATCCTGGCGTCCGTGGTTGAAGGTACACCGCGAGTGCAGACGTACGAAGTCCTCAATTCAACGATCCAAAGGACCGTCGCTGCCGTAGCGGCCTGAAGCCGGCAGGCCCTTTCGCTTGGCCGGGACGGACCAGTTCCGCCCCCGGCCCGAAAATGCCTAAGGATTCAGAGTCGCCCATAGCCCTGCCGATGGAGCGAAGGGCCATGTAGCGTAAGAAACCAAGGAGAGTCCCATGTTCGCACGCAAAGTAACGACACTTCTAAAGCCGAACAGCATTGCAAAATTCAGCGTCTTGATGGAAGAAGAAGTCATTCCCATGCTACGGAAGCAGAACGGATTCCGTGAGGAACTTACGTTCTTTGCACCCAGCGAGGACGCGGTGACGGGAATTAGTCTGTGGGACAAGGCATCGAACGCGGAAGCCTACAGCCTCGGAATGTATCCGGCAGTACTGAGAAAGCTGGCAGCACTCATTGAAGGAACTCCCAAGGTTGATACCTACGAGGTTGTGAATTCAACCTTTCACATGATCGCCGCCGCGGTGGCGGCCTGAAGCCAGCAGGTCCTTTCGTTTGGAGGGGGGTGGGCTAAGTCCGCCCATCAAGTTGTCTGGCAGAGGGGGAAACGCAGGAGCACGCGAGATTTCCAATGCTTAAGATGATCAGGGAACGGGCTGCAGATGCGCTGTTACGGCCAGAGCTCCTATGCGGGGAAGCAAACTTCCGCACCTTAGCTGAAGCTATTGCGTGTGCGGTATTCATTAGTCAAGGCGAGCGGCTGCACTATGTGAATCATGCTGCCGAGACTATCACCGGATATGCACGAGAAGATCTTTTGTCCATGACCTTCTGGGATTTAGTCCATCCTGATTGTCGAGAACTGGTCTCAAACCGAGGGGGCTTGCGACAAGGGGACGCCGAGCAGCATGCGGTCAAGATTCTCACAAAGAACGGCGACGAGCGGTGGCTCGATATCAGTACAACCATGATCGAATTTGATGGAATGCTGGCCAGTTTGGTTTCCGCATTCGACGTCACGGAACGCAAACACGCAGAAGAGAAGGTACAACTTCTCGCCGTGACTGACCCGCTTACTGGTTTAGGTAACTACCGCCGGCTCACTGAAGCGCTCGACGCAGAGGTCAAACGCACCGGGCGCACCGAACGACCGTTTGCCATTTTACTGCTCGACCTGGATCAGTTGAAAAACATCAACGACCGCTACGGCCACTTGATCGGCAGCCAGGCGCTATGCCGCCTCGCCGATGTACTCCGCGTCTTTTGTCGAGCAATCGATACGGGCGCGCGATACGGTGGCGATGAGTTTGCCGTCATCCTGCCCGAGACAACGGCGGCGGCGGCAAGGCTTGTTGCATCGCGCATCCGCAGCCGGCTAGCCATGGATAGTCTCCAGCCGCCGCTTTCCGTGAGCATCGGCGTGGCGGTCTATCCGCAGGACGGCGAAACGACGGAAGCCCTGCTTCGTACCGCAGATCGCGAGTTGTACGGGATGAAGCCGGTGTGAGGAAGAACCCACTCCGTTAGTTTGTATCTTTGTGAGTTCACCGGGCAGGCTGGTTCACAAGAAGATTTCTTCGAAGAAGAGAGATCAAGTAATCGACTCGCAAGTGGACAGGGTCCAGCATTAAGTAAGCGGAGGAATGTATGTATTTACTCGCATGGATTTTCATCGGAGTAGTCGTTGGATGGGCCGCAGGAAGAGTTCTTCATGGTGAAAGTTATGGCCGGTCCATGGACATCCTCATGGGTGTTGGTGGCGCTGTAGCGGGCGGATTCCTGATGCGCTCCGCGGGTTTTGGCGGCTACGGTGGAGCGACCGTTACAACCATGGTTGCCTTGATTGGGGCAGTGCTTCTGACTGTGCTCACCGCTTACGTGAACGGCAGAAGGCTTTACGCGCGGCAACTCTAAATGTTACGTAGCTATGGAAAACTCAAATGTCAGACACCAATAGTGCAGGGACCATTTTGATCAAGGAAGACACATGTTTGCCGGCGAACCTGTCGATCGAAAGTGAAACCTTCTTGCCTCGGTGGAGAGTCGTCAAGAGTGTTGATCGCTCTGCGCTGGCTCGAAACATCGAGGGCGTGAATTGGAACTTCTTTTACCTGGCCGGTGAAATAAGAGCCACCGTCTTGGGTCGCAACCAGCCAGGAACTCTGCGCAGGGCAGTGAAGTGTGTTCTGGCGAAGCAGGAAGGGCAGAAGTTTAACTCTCTGGAGATTACGAAAGTCGTTTCGAAACGATTCCTCGGCATTCCTTTCATGAGGGTTACCGCGCATTCCCGCCATATCCAACAATGTATCGGCCTAGTCCCCGCGAAGGATTCTGCCCTGAGAATGCCTGTTGCTGCTACGCCAGAATCCGGGCTGGGTAGCGGTGGGAAACGGGTTCGCCCAGAAGTGGCCACAAAGCAATATGTGGCTCTGATTTCAAGTTCTTAGCAATTCGTAGGAGATATGAAAATGAAAACGATGCGCAGTTCGATTCTCTGCTTTGTTGTTCTGCTTCTTTTTGCGCCATTGCTTTGTGCACAAGATCTTTCCAAGTATCGGCACTTCACGCTCGGAATGAGCTTGACCAAAGTGCTGGAGCGCACGGAACAAAGGGTGGCCGATGTAAAGGTAGTACACGACCGTCCAACGCTGATTCAGGAAGTGACTTGGTGGCCGCCGAACATTTCCGAAACATCCCTCCGATCGGACGGTGTCGAACAGATTCTCTTCTCTTTCTACAATGGCGAGCTCTACAAGATTTCTGTGACTTACAATCCATCTTTCACGGAAGGACTCACTGAGGGGGACATGGTGAAGTCCATTTCGGCGAAGTACGGTCCGGCCACAATTGTGGCGCCGGAGATCGGCTCCGCGACGAACGCGGGATATGAAACGAAGCAAAGGCCCGTCGTGTCTTGGGAGGATGCGCAATATTCCGTCAATCTTGTCCGTTCTTCTTTCAGCGATGTCTTGGGGCTGGTGCTGTCTTCGAAGCGGGCCAATGCACAAGCCGACCTCGCCATTGCAGAAGCCGTGAAACTTGACGAGCAAGAGGGCCCGAATCGCGAAGCCGCACGCCAGAAAAAGCAAACGGACGACCTGGAAGTGGCGCGGCAGAAGAACCAGAAAAGTTTTCGGCCGTAGGGTCGGGCGTAGTCACAACGGGCTGAGTACTCAAGTTTTGGAATAGATCGAACGGAGGTCGAAGGAAATGACTGCGAATATTACTCCTCTACATGACCGCGTCCTCGTACGCAGGCTGGAAGAGAAAGAAACCGCGAAGGGCGGGATCATCATTCCCGATACGGCGAAAGAGAAACCTCATGAGGGCGAAGTAATAGCCATCGGAGCCGGCAAGATTGAAAAGGGCCATCGCATCCCGCTCGATGTGAAGGTGGGTGACCGGATCTTGTTCGGAAAATACACCGGCAACGACATCAACATAGACGACCAGGAGTATTTGATCCTTCGCGAGGAGGAAATCCTGGTGAAAGTCAGCGGAATCGCCAAAGCGGCATCCGGCAAGAAGTAGGTTTCACCCGAACCGAAGATTTCGGACGGGCAGAAGTGTTCAATCACCCGGGAGGGTGACGTCTAATGGCAAAACAAATTGTAACCGGTGAGAATTCACGTCAGGCGATTTTGCGCGGCGTCAACACTCTGGCTGACGCGGTGAAGATCACGCTCGGCCCGAAGGGGCGCAATGCGGTGATCGAGAAGAAGTTCGGTGCACCTATCATCACAAAAGACGGCGTGACCGTTGCGAAGGAGATCGAACTGCAAGACCCGCTCGAGAACATGGGTGCACAAATGGTGCGCGAGGTTGCGTCCAAGACCTCGGATGTTGCTGGCGATGGCACCACCACTGCGACCGTGCTGGCCCAAGCAATCTTCCGTGAGGGTGTGCGAACGGTTGCCGCAGGCGCGAGCCCGATGGCGCTCAAACGCGGCATCGACAAGGCCGTTGAAGTCGCCGTGGGAGAGATCAAGAGGCTCTCCCGCGAGGTGAAGGGCGACATGATCGCGCAGGTAGGCACAATCAGTGCCAACACCGACAAGCAGGTTGGCAGCATCATCGCCGAAGCGATGAAGAAGGTGGGCAAGGATGGCGTCATCACCGTCGAGGAGTCCAAGACGATGGAGACTACGCTTGAAGTCGTCGAAGGCATGCAATTTGACCGCGGATACCTGTCGCCCTACTTTGTGACCGACCCGGAACGCATGGAATGCGAGCTCGAAGATGTGTACATCCTGATCCACGAAAAGAAGATCAGCTCGATGAAGGATCTGCTGCCCTTGCTCGAACAGTCGGCCAAAATGAGCAAGCCGCTGCTGATCATCGCCGAGGATGTTGAGGGCGAAGCCCTGGCGACCCTCGTGGTGAATAAGCTGCGCGGCACACTGCAGTGCGCGGCAGTAAAAGCCCCAGGCTTTGGCGACCGCCGCAAGGCCATGCTTGAGGACATAGCCGTTCTTACCGGTGGGAAAGCAATTACGGAGGACCTCGGCATCAAGCTCGAGAACGTCAAGATCGAGGAGCTAGGCAAGGCCAAGAAAGTGACTATCGACAAGGACAACACTACGATCGTCGCGGGCGGCGGCAAGGCCAGCGAGATCGAAGGCCGCATCAAGCAGCTCCGTGTTCAGGTCGAAGACACAACGTCCGATTACGACAAAGAAAAGCTTCAGGAACGCCTGGCCAAGCTTGTCGGCGGGGTCGCGGTCATCAAGGTGGGCGCGGCAACCGAAACAGAGCTGAAGGAGAAAAAGGCTCGCGTCGAGGATGCCATGCACGCTACTCGAGCCGCAGTTGAGGAAGGCATTGTCTCAGGCGGAGGCACTGCCCTTCTGCGCTGCCTGCCGGCCTTGGAGAAGCTCAAGCTCCACGATGATGAAGCCATCGGGGTGAACATCGTAAAGCGTGCGCTCGAAGAACCCATTCGCCAGATCGCCCTAAACGCCGGGCACGAAGGCGCGCTGATTGTTGGACGCGTGCGCGAATCGAAAGATGAGAACTTCGGCTTCAACGCAGAGACTGGTGAGTTCGGCGACCTGGTCAAGGCCGGTGTGATCGATCCAGCGAAGGTCACTCGTCTCGCACTCCAGAACGCTGCGTCCATCGTCTCACTGATGCTAACAACCGAAGTTCTGATCGCCGATGCTAAGGGGGAGGAAAAGATGGCCATGGCAGCCGGTGCAGGCGGCTACGGCGGCGGTTACTGAGGCCATCAGTTCCCGTGGCCCCGCCCTCTTGGTGCGGTTAGACCGTTTGTGGCTCTTGGTTGTGGGTCAGATGCTGCTAAACGAAAAATCGCAGCTTAAGCCATATGCGTTTCTTCGTGGAAACAGCTCTGTCGTGAACCGCAACCGAGGAATCGGCGGCTTCACCGGGTTGTCATATTGCGAAAGAACCGCGTATCGCCTTCTCGCCTTCTGGAGTGGGTCGACGTGGCAAGGAGATAGCAAAGCGAATGTCGGTGCCAAAGACAATGTCCCTAGTAGAGACCGTGGCCCGTATCGATCTTAGCCCCCTCACGATTGAGGAAGAGACACCAGCACTCACGCCAATGCAACCGCGACCGGCGCTTCCAAGTCGAGTCGCCATCGTCGGGAATTATCTTCCGCGGAAGTGCGGGATTGCGACATTCACGACAGACCTATGCGATGCGATCCACGCTGAATATGGCGCGACGGAGCTTCTGGCGTTACCAGTCAACGATACCGGAGAAGGCTACAGTTACCCTGCACGAGTGCGATTCGAGCTTTCCGAAGATAACCTGGCGTCATACCGGCAGGCTGCGGACTTCCTGAATTTCAGCAACATCGATTTGGTTTGTCTGCAGCATGAGTATGGAATCTTCGGCGGTCCGGCCGGCGCCCACATTTTAGAACTTCTACGCCGCCTTCAGATGCCCGTGGTCACGACGTTGCACACGGTCCTTCGCGAGCCCAACATTGATCAACGCACGGTGATGGCGGAAATTGCGACTTTGTCGGATCGTCTCATTGTCATGAGCCAGCAATCCGCCGACATCCTGAAAGAAGTGTTTCACGTCTCTCCGGACAAAATCGATCTCATCCCCCACGGGATTCCCGATCTGCCGTTTACCGATTCCAGTTTCTTCAAGGATGCCTTCGGAACCGAAGGAAAAGATGTGTTGCTCACGTTCGGCCTGCTTTCTCCAAACAAGGGCATCGAAAACGTAATCCAAGCGTTGCCGAGCATTCTGTCGCGGCACAGCAATGTTGTTTACATGATTTCCGGCGTGACGCACCCGCATATTCTCCGGCGAGAAGGCGACAAATACCGGCTGTACTTGCAGAACCTAGCGAAGGAACTCGGGGTCCAGGACAGCGTGATTTTTCGTAACCGGTTCGTCAGTCCTAGAGAGCTGGTGGAACTGATCGGCGGAGCAGATATTTACATCACGCCTTACAAGCACAAAGGACAAGTCGTTTCGGGAACACTTGCCTATGCCTTGAGCGCGGGAAAAGCGATCATCTCCACTCCGTATCTGCACGCGATCGAGCTGTTGGACGACCAACGCGGCGTGCTTGTTCCCTTCGACGATCCACAGGCGATTGCCGAAAAAACGATCGAGCTATTGGACAATGGCACTGCGCGCCACGCCATGAGGAAACGTGCGTACCTCTATTCGAGGAACATGGTTTGGGATCGCGTGGCTCAACAATACATGGGGAGCTTTGAACGCGTGTACAACGAGCGCTTGCGGAATCCACGCGCCACATTTTCGGCGCAAAACACGGAAAAGGTTCTCGACCGTCTTCCGGCCGTAAAGCTGGATCATCTGCAGCGGATGACTGACCAAACTGGAATTGCAGAGCACGCAGTATTCACCGTGCCAAACTATCCGGAAGGGTATTCGACGGACGACAATGCGCGCGCGCTCATCGTCGCGATTCTGCTGGAAGAATTGGGAAGCCGTATTCCAGCCGGTTCGTCGGACCTCGCCGCTCGTTATTTGGCTTTTTTGTGGCTGGCATTTGACCCGACGACCAAGAGATTTAGGAACTGCCTCAGCTATGAACGCCAATGGCAGGAACCGGAAGGCTCGGAAGACAGCCATGGCCGCGCCCTATGGGGATTGGGAACCGTTCTCGGCCGATCCAAGGATGCTGGGTTGCGTGGAGCTGCGGGTCGTCTCTTCGAGCTGGCGATTCCCGCCGCCGTTGAGTTTAAGAGTCCGCGCGCGTGCGCTTTCGCCTTGCTGGGGCTTCATGAATATCTCGATTCCTTCCCTGGGGATCGCGCAGCTCTTGGCGCGGCAGATGAACTTGCGAATCGCCTTCTAAATTCCTATCGCGCGGTACATTCGACGGCCTGGAATTGGTTTGAATACGGCCTTGCGTACTCCAATGCCCGCCTGCCACAGGCTTTGATTCGCGCGGGAATGCGCGGCGGCAACGACGAGATGATTTCAGCCGGACTTAGAGCGCTGGATTGGCTGGGGACGATTCAGCGTTGCGAAATAAAAGGTCATTTTGTGCCTATCGGGTCACATGGCTTCTATTCGCGGAAAACGGAAAAAGCGCGCTTCGATCAACAACCGGTCGAAGCATGTGCCGTCGTATCGGCTTGCTTGCAGGCTTATCGCGCCACCGGAAAAAGCCGTTGGAGGAAAGAGGCCTGGTCCGCTTTCAATTGGTTCCTAGGAGATAACGACTTGCAGATCGCCCTCTACGATCACACGACCGGCGGATGTCGAGACGGTTTGCATCCGGATCGAGCCAATGAAAACCAGGGTGCGGAATCGACACTATCTTTTTTGATGGCACTTCTGGAAATGCGCAAGCTGGAAGAAGCGGACGTTACGGAGAGCAACTCGCGATGAACATTCTTGCTGAAAAAAGTCTTGCCAGACCGGTCATGAACAAGTACGAGACGCTATTTCACCGGCATCCCAGCAATCCTATCCTTACCGGAAGGGATTGGCCGTATTCCATGAACAGTGTTTTTAATGCGGGCGCGACGTTGCTGCCCGACGGCTGCACTCTTCTCCTTTGTCGCGTGGAAGATCGCCGCGGGCTCTCTCATTTGTGCGTGGCGCGTTCGGCAAACGGCGTGGATGGTTGGGAGATCGATCGCGAACCGACATTCACCCCAGACGTCGAGCGGTTTCCCGAGGAGTTATGGGGGGTCGAAGATCCGCGCATCACGTATATGCCGGAACTCCAGCAATATGCCGTGGCTTACACTTCGTATTCGCGTGGCGGTCCTGGAGTGTCTCTGGCGCTCACGAAAGATTTTTGCGTATTCGACAAACTTGGCGTCGTCATGTCGCCGGACGACAAAGACGCAGCCCTTTTGCCCAGAAGGATTAACGGCTCTTGGGCTTTGATCCATCGGCCCATGACGCCGCTCGGAGCTCACATCTGGATTTCCTACTCGCCCGATCTGCGGCATTGGGGCAATCACAAGCTCATGCTGGAGGCCCGCCGGGGGGCTTGGTGGGATGCCAACAAAATTGGAATGTCACCTCCACCGATTGAGACATCGCGCGGCTGGTTGATGATTTACCACGGCGTTCGACGCACGCCGTCGAGTTCCATCTACCGGCTGGGGCTAGCTCTGTTCGACCTTGAGCAGCCAGAAAAATGCCTGATTCGGGGCGATTCTTGGATGTTTGCGCCTGAAGCGGAATATGAACGTCATGGCGACGTGCAAGACGTGGTGTTTCCTTGCGGCTATACGGTGGCATCGGATGGGGACACCATAAACCTCTACTACGGCGCCGCCGATTCGAGCATTGCGTTGGCGCACGGCAGCATTCGCAATCTCTTGACCTGGCTGGACGAGAATGGCCATTCGGAACAATCTCACGATCGACGGCTACGCAAGTAATCGCCTAGTTCTGCTGCCGGCACATTCCTTGCCATGAACTCGCGAATTGACGCTATAGAGAGAATCATGAGGTCGATTAATTGCCCATACTGTCAGAGTCAAAGAATCCATCGATCCAAGCCTAAAGGTGTCCTTGAATCAGGTCTTCTGGCCATGATTTTCGTGCGACCGTTTCGCTGCGAGAAATGCGATTCCAGATTTTTCCGTTGGTCCATTAGCGAAAAGCCTGGACAGGCAAGGCCGCCCGTGACGAGTTAAGCTCAGGTAAAGTCCACGAGCAAGTGGCCAGTCCTGCGCCGGCCACATCCTGGGTGCATCGGCGGCAATTCGGAAACTATCCAGAAACGGAAGATCTGAGAAATGTAGAAAGTCCAAATCACACAACAGGTTTTTTTCCTCTTATCGCTGAGGACGAGATAATCTCCACAAAAAGCTACTTGATGTGACGTGGGGGCATTCTGCCAGGTCTTTCCGACCATTCCGTGTACCCGCGGGGTACCTCACTTTGGCGTTTTTATGGTTTTTCTCCATTTTGCTATTTCGTAGAATCAATAACTTACGTAGAATCAATCCCCCCGAGGGGTTCGACTCCGACCCTGGCAGTCCACAATTCCTGGAAGCAATCGTAGTTACGCTTTGAGCCCCCCAAATCCCAGAACACCGATTCGCAACAAACGCAGCAGCTAGGCGAAAATTGCGGCTGCTAGCATAACCATTCATGCTGGGGATCAGGTCGATCTGACGCGCAACAGTGGCTTGCCCGCAAGCCTGGTTGAGGGCTTTCTATCGCTACATTGCCGCCTCTCACTGTGATTGAGAGCTGCCTGCTCTCCTTTGAGTCGGCACTGTCCACTATGCTCACAGCACTAGCAAAGCGCTGTCCAGAATCTGCAAACCGGGCCTGACACCATAGCCAACCGGTGTACTGCAAGTTGAGATCTGCCGTGGCGCCGGCCTTGAGATCAAGAACGACCAGCTTGTACCAACCGGTTTCAATCAGGAGGTAACTGATCTCCTTTTGCGTCGCGTTCACTATTCTCAGGTTCCCGGGTCGGCTCGTCGACCCGTCATTCATAACATCGCCAAGCTCATAAATATCTTCAGATCGAAAACGAGGGTTCGGATACAAATCTCGGAAGTCACCGTCAAGAAAATCGCCCGTGTAGAGCAACTTGTGCGCGGTACGCGTACGACCATCCCGGTATACATTGAGGAACACAGCTCTTTCATCGAAAGGGAAGGGACGGTACTGAGATACCTCGACTTTGTATCTCTGACGAGGCGAAACAGTTGAGAATAAAACCCTCGTAGCAATTCTGGGTGCGACCAGAGTCGCGAGCAGCGCCGTGCAGACAGATGCAAAAACAGTAGCGGCTCTTTTCACCTTAGCCTCTCCGCAAGCGCGGACCAAGTACAGACCGCAAGGCCCCGGTCTGGATTAATCCTAAACCCTCTACGATATTTGACGAAACCAAGTCGATACAAGTCACGACGAGGAGGGGTGGTCCGGATTCTGTTTGTGTCACGGGCTAACCAGAAGTCACGCCGGGACAGAAGTCCGCTTGTGGGAGATGACGTCAAACTTAGGCACAACTCGGGAACAAACACTGCCGAATACCGTGCAAAACGGTGATGCAAGACATAGGAAAAGACAAGACGAACCAACTACTTAACGTGTCAGCGTTTACCTTCTAAGCAGAGGGTCGCGTGTTCGAATCACGCCGGGCGCGCCATCTCAAATCCTTGGCTGTCGCTTTAGTGCCATCCCCAAATCCTTTTTGCATTTCCGATCGATTTGCATTCCATGGAATTGCCCGGCAATGTCGATCGCTTCCAGTTTTAATCGGTTACCAGACTTGTGCCACACCTCCCCTCTCAGTAAAATGGCGCGTCCTTGCTTCCCGCTGCTAATCTCTCTTTTGCGTCATACCGGAGTCATACCGAATGGGGCAGCAGTACGACGTTATCGTCATCGGCGGTGGCCACAACGGCTTAGTCAACGCCGCATACCTCGCGAAGGCCGGCAAGAAGGTTGTCGTCCTCGAACGCCGCCACGTTCTGGGCGGCGCCGCTGTCACCGAAGAAATCTTCCCCGGTTTTCTTTTCTCCGAATGTTCTTACGTCGTCTCGCTTCTTCGCCCCGAAATCATTCGCGAACTCGATCTTCCTCGCCACGGCCTGGAAATCCTCCCGCTCGACGGCACGTTCTCTCCCATGCCCAGCGGCGATTATCTCTGGCGCGTAAACGATCACGCTAAGTCCATCCGCGACATTCGCCGCCACTCCCGCCTCGACGCCGAAGCCTACGACGAATTCTCCAAGATGATGACCCCTATGTGCCGCTTCGTGAAGCCTATGCTCTCGATGGTTCCGCCCGATCCCACCACGCTCAATCCCAAAGATCTCAAGCAGCTGCATTTCCTGCTCCAGCGTTTCCGCGAGCTTTCTTCCGACGAGCGTTACACTCTCGTTCAGCTCATGACCATGAGCTCCGCCGATTTTCTCGACCAATGGTTCGAAACCGACGTCCTCAAAGCGACGATGTCTGCGTCCGGCATCATCGGCACCTTCCTTGGCATCCGCTCGCCCGGCACCGCGTACGTTCTCCTGCATCACTACATGGGTGAAATTGATGGCGCTTTCCGCTCCTGGGGTTTCAGCCGCGGCGGCACAGGAGCCATTTCAAACGCCATCGCCGATGCAGCCCGCGAAGCCGGGGTCGAAATCCGCACCAAGGCGCCCGTCGGCAAGATCCTCACCAAGAACGGCCGCGCCTGCGGCGTTGCCCTTCAGGATGGCGAAGAGCTCTCCGCGCAGGCCGTCTCCTCCAGCGTCGACCCGCATCTCACCTTCGAGAAATTTCTCGAACCCAGCGAATTGCCCGGCGATTTTCTCGAAGGCGTTCGCCGCTACAAATTCCGCGGCTCTTCCGGCAAAGTCAATCTCGCGCTCGACGCTCTTCCCAATTTCAAGTGTCTCCCCAGCCCGGGTGCGCATCTTCGCGGCGCCATCTCCATTTCGCCCAGCATGGAGTACATGGAGCGCGCCTACGACGACGCCAAGTACGGCCACTATTCGCGCCGCCCCTACATTGATATGGTTATTCCCAGCGTCACCGATCCTAGCGTTGCGCCTCCCGGCAAACACGTTCTCTCTTGTTTCGTGCAATATGCGCCGTACAAACTCGCCGAGGGCACCTGGGACGAGCACCGCGAAGCCTTCGGCGACAACGTCATCAACACCATCGCCGAGTACGCGCCCAACATCAAGGACATCATCATCGGACGGCAGATTCTCACCCCGCTTGATCTCGAGCGCGAATTCGGCCTTACGCAGGGCAACATTTTTCAGGGTGAACTCTCTCTCGAGCAGCTTTTCTTCCTTCGCCCTGTAGCCGGCTGGGCTTACTACCGCACGCCCATTCGCAACCTTTATATGTGCGGTTCCGCGACCCACCCGGGTGGAGGCATCATGGGAGCGAACGGCCGCCTTGCCAGCCAGGTCATCTTGAAGGATTGGTCGCTTGTTTCGCTGGCGCGCCGGGCAAAGTCTGGTCCTTCGCGCCCGGCTGCGGCTGCGTCGAAGGCGGCCAACTGAACATGGCCCTCGGACAACGTGTAGTCCTCATCGGCGGCGGCCACAACGCTCTCATCACTGCTTTTTACCTTGCCAAGGGCGGCTTCAAGCCCCTCGTCCTCGAACGCCGCGAAATGGTTGGCGGCGGCGCCATCACGGAAGAATTTTATCCCGGTTTCAAAGCCTCGACGCTCGCGCATACTCTCGGCCCGCTTCGCGTGGAGATCGCACGCGATATGGAAATCGATAAATTTGGGTGCGAAATACTTTATCCCGGCCCGCGCATTTTCGCTCCCATGCCCGATGGCGGCTCGCTTCTTTTCTGGAACGATAACGCCAAGACCGCTCGCGGGATTGCGAAAATTTCCGAACGGGATTCCCTAAAGTACATGGAATTTGCGGACGCGCTCGATCATCTCACCGGAGTCCTCGACCAGCTCGTTTCGATTACGCCGCCCGCGATCGACAAACCCACTCCCGAGGACCTCTGGACACTGCTCAAGACCGGCCGCAACGTTCGCATGCTGGGAAAGAAGGGAATCTTCGATCTTCTTCGCTGGGCGCCCATGGCCGTTGCGGACTTCGTTTCCGAATTCTTTGAAACCGAGCTGGTCCGCGCCGTCATCGCCGCTCGCGGCATTTTCGGCACGGCTCTTGGCCCTTGGTCCGCAGGTTCCACTGCCGTCCTTCTTCTTCGTGCCGCTTCCGACACCCATCCCGTAGGCACCGCTTCTTTTCCGCGCGCCGGGCTCGGCAGCCTCACGCGCGCTCTTGCCGAATCGGCCAAGCAAGCCGGCGCGGAAATTCGCACCGACGCGGAAGTCCAGCACATTCGCATCAAAGACGGTGCGGTTACGGGCGTCGTGCTCACCAATGGCGAAGAGATCGCTGTCGATGCCGTCGCCTCCGGCTTGGATCCGAAACGCACTTTTTTCCATCTCATCGATCCGTCCCAGCTCGACCCCACCTTCGCCAATCGCCTCAAGAATTTCCGTTCGAATGGCACGGTCGCCAAAGTCAATCTCGCTCTTGGTAGTCTTCCCACTTTCTCCGCCCTCGATCCCACCGAGGGTTTCCTGGAAGCTCTCTCCGGCCGCATCCACATCGGCCCCGACATCGATTATCTCGAGCGTGCCTTTGACGCCTCCAAGTACGGCGAATTCTCTCCAGCGCCCTATCTCGACGTCGTCATCCCTACGATTCTCGATCCGGAACTCGCGCCCGAAGGCAAACACATCCTTTCCGCCTGCGTGCAATTCGCTCCTTATAAATTGAGGGAAGGGGACTGGGACCTCTGCCGCCGGGAACTCGGCGCCGTCGTCATCAGAACTCTCTCCAACTATGTGCCGGATCTTCCCAGCCTGGTCGAAGGCATCCAAGTCATCACACCCAAAGATCTCGAAACCTCCTACACTTTCACCGGTGGCCACATTTTCCACGGCGAGCTTGCGCTCGACCAGCTCTTTACCATGCGTCCCGTTCTTGATTGGGCGCGCTACAAAACGCCCATCCGTGGCCTCTTTCTTTGCGGCTCGGGCACGCATCCCGGCAACGGCCTCACCGGCGCAAGCGGCGCCAACGCCGCCCGCGAAATCATCCGCGACCTCCGGTGATGTTGCTTTATCCTTGGTGAGAACCTATGGCTGGCTACTTCCTTGTTGATCATCCCGATGTGAATCGTCTCCTAAGCGAGTGGCGATGGCTGTGCCCCCAATCCATGGGACTTGTCGCCAAAAGCGCCTTTGGAGACCTGTTTCTGCACGACGAAACAGGGAAAGTCTTCAAGTTGGACATCGCAATCGGTAAATTGACGGAGGTCGCGCAATCCGAGACAGAATTTCGGAAACTGGCTTGCACGAAAGAGAAGCGAGAGGAATGGTTCGCGGAGAGCGATGAGCTAGCCGCAATGGAGCGAGGACTCAAACCGGACCAAGATCAGTGCATAGCATTCAAGATTCCCATCGTGTTCACCGAAGGCGGCAGTCCAGACAACGCGTACGTGGGCAGTCTATATGAACGGGCATCATTTCTTGGGGACTTGAATCGACAGCTTTCACAACTCCCTGACGGCTCCAAGGTGCGGCTTCGAATCCAGAAATGAAATCCTCATTTAAGATATAGAAGAGACACTGCGCTAATCTTCGTGGGCACCGTGCCGCCAAAACCGACATTTTTCCCGACGCCAGCCGACTTCCGCGACTGGTTCGAAGCGCACCACGACAAATTCCGCGAACTCCTTGTGGGCTTCTACAAGAAGGATTCCGGAAAGCCCAGCATCACCTGGCCCGAATCCGTGCAAGTTGCACTGCGTTTCGGGTGGATCGATGGCGTTCGTAAGAGCATCGACGAGATCAGCTATATGATTCGCTTCACTCCGCGCAAGCCCACCAGCACCTGGAGCGCCATTAACATCAAATTTGTTCAAGAACTCACGAGGAAAGGCCTGATGCATCCCGCCGGCCTCAAGGCCTTCGCCGCTCGCACGGCAAAAAAGTCTGCATCTATTCTTACGAGCAACGCAAGACCGCCCAGTTCACTCGCGAGCAAGCGAAACAGTTTCGCGCCAACAAAGCCGCCTGGGAATTTTCCGTTCGCAACCTCCTTGGTACCAAAGAGTGTGCACTTATTGGGTCGTCACCGCAAAAAAGGAAGAAACAAAACGCAAGCGGCTTTCCTTGCTCATAAAGAATTCCCAGAATCGACGATCGATGCGCCAGCTCGCGCCAACGAAGAAGAAGTGACTTGACGGCCGCCGTGTACAATTTGAGTATGTGGGATAGACATTCCTGTCTGTCCTCTTTCGGTTCTCTGTGTCTCTGGGTTTCATTCTCCGTTCTTGTAAGTACGCGTGTAGAATGTTCGCGCACTGCGAACCAATAGCGAGGTCTCAATGTCCGACTATCTGCTCAAGACCGAACCTTCCGAGTATTCGTTCGCCGACCTTCAGCGCGACAAAGTCACCGTGTGGGACGGCGTTCATAATCCCGTGGCTTTGAGGAATCTTGGTGCGATGAAGCCTGGCGACAGGCTGATTATCTATGAAACCGGCGACAACAAAAGCGCCGTCGGCACCGCCACAGTCGTCTCCGTCGATACCTCCAATACCAAAAATCCCGCTGTCGAAATCAAAGCGGGAAAACCGCTCGCAAAATCAGTCACCCTGCAGCAAATCAAATCCAACAAACTTTTCACAGATTCTCCACTCGTCCGCATCGGCCGCCTCTCCGTCGTTCCGCTCACCCCGGCGCAGTACAAGGTCTTAACAGGCGACTGATTCTATAAACCCGCGTATGATGCGGAAGCAAAATAGCGAAATCACGAGGTTCCATCATATGAAACGTCCTATTTTTGTTCTGCTCTTTTTCGCGGCCGTTCCTCTTTTCGCCCAGCAACCGCCGGAAATTCGTTTCCACTCCGTTCCTGACTTTCTGAAACTTCCGCCCGATATTTATCTCGGCGAAGCCGCCGGCGTCGCCGTCAATTCGAAGGGTCACGTCTTCGTTTTCTCCCGCGGCAACACTGCGGGCCCCGCCTACGGCGCCGCTGCCGCGCAACTCCTTGAGTTTGCGCCCGACGGAAAATTTCTCCGCGAGATCGGCCACAACCTCTACGCCTGGTCCTTCGCCCACACCGTCAAAGTCGATAAGGACGACAACATCTGGGTCACCGACAAAGGCTCCGACATGGTCATCAAGTTCAATCCCGAAGGACGCGTCGTTTTGGTCTTTGGCCGCAAGCAGGAAGCTTCCGACGAAGGCACCGAGCCGCTCAAGCACGTCAAGCCGCCGTTGCCTCCCGTGGATGGAATGTTCCGCCAGGTCACCGACGTCGCTTGGGACGCTTCCGGCAACGCGTACATCAGCGATGGCTACGTCAATTCACGCATCGCCAAGGTCGATAAGGACGGCAACTGGCTCAAGTCCTGGGGCGAGCCCGGCGATCAGCCCGGCCAGTTCAACGTCCCGCACAGCCTGGCCGTCGATGCCCAGAACAACATTTACGTCGCCGACCGCGGCAACCGCAGCATCCAGGTTTTCAATACCGACGGAAAGTTTCTCCGCCAATTCACGATCGACGTCCCCGCGCCCGCCGACGCCCGCCCGGCCATCGGGAACAAACCTTCTTCAACAACCGGCACGATGTCTCCCGGCGCGCCCTGGACTCTCTGCATTACGCCCGGGCCAAATCAAGTCCTCTATACTTCTGATGCTTTTCCCGGCCGCATCTACAAACTTTCTCTCGATGGAAAAGTTCTCGGTGTCCTCGGCAAATCCGGCAAACAGCTCGGCCAATTCGGCTGGATTCACGAAATTGCCTGCCCCTCTGCCGACGAACTCTACGTCGCCGAACTCCTGAACTGGCGCATCCAGAAACTCATTCTCGAACCAGCTCGCTAGCGCTGTACCGAAAACATTTCGTCGCGTTTAAGCCGGCTCGAACAGCAGCGGAAAAAATTGGCCGCCCATTTTCTCCCCGCGAGGAATTACCGGAACACCCGCGAGCAGCGGTTCATCCGCATTGGACATTACGCCGTCGCGAAAAACGTTGATCACCGTGGCGCGCCGCGGAGCCGGCGTGTCGTTGGCGCGCGAACCGTGCATCGTTCGCGCATGGTGAAAGGAACTCTCTCCTTTTTTCAATTCGATGGCCACGGGCTTGAATTTTTCTTTCAAGTCTTCCGGCAGACTGTTGCGGATGCCGTCCATTTCTCCAGTCAGAACCGGTTTGGGCAAGTCTGGCCACTTGTGGCTTCCGGGAACGTAATTCAAGCAGCCGTTTTCGCGCGTGGAATCGTCCAAGCCAATCCAGCAAGTGAGATGCGCCAAGGGCGTCGTCCTTGTCCAGTAAGAATAATCCTGGTGCCAGGCCACCACTCCGCCATGGCGCGCCGGTTTGCAAAAGAGCTGGTCGTGCCAGAAGCGCACTGGACCGCCGAGCACTTGCGACGCCGGTACCAGGAACGCGGGGTTCCAGAGCAGGTCGTGGAAGCCTGGCAAAACGCGCCAGGCTCCGAGGGCGTGAAAAACTACGCGGTTCGGGTCCGTCGATTCGTTGGAATGGTATTCGTGGAATAAATGCCGGCCAGGATGAGCAGGATCCATGAGCAGTTCCAACTCCGCCCGCAGAGCTTCCACCTGCGCGTCGGTCAGAATGCGAACGCCCTTCAGGTAACCGTTTTCGCGGAAGAATTCGAGCTGCTTCTGGCTCAGGCGATAGCGATTCCAGTCGCCAGTAGCAGTTGAGCGGGGAAATAGCGTGCTGACGGGTTGATGATAACGGGATAAGTCTTCGATCATGGAAGACGCTCGACTTTTCTTTTTCTCTGATTTACAGCTATTTCAGTTCAACCTCTACGATTTGTCCTTCGGCACTCCCTGCGTTGGCGAGAGTGTGAGTGACCTTGGCGTCCACCCAATGGAAATCGCCGCGATTGATCTCGTGCTTGATGGATTGGCCGTCGGGCGCAGTCATTTTCAAGGTGAATCCTGTCACGGCGACGATGAGATATGGGCGTACATGTGTGTGCATCGCGGAGGTGGCGCCAGGTGCAAGGTTCCAATTGTAAATGCGGGCGCTGGGATTTTCCGCGGCAACAGTTGCGGCAGTGACTGGCGACGGCGATTGCGGACGAACCAGGAACTCGACGTCCAGCACATCATAGGGATTCGCACCTACATTGTGGACCCGGTGCGTGTACGAGCTGCCGGCGAGAGTGAGTGCTGAAAAAGTTCTAGGCTCGGAACGAGATGGCGGGCCTTCCTTCTCGTTCCATACTTGCTGCGTGATCGAGGTGCTCGAGAGGGGAATGGCGACGCGATCGTGCGTATGAGTATGGTAGAGCGTGCGCTCGCCGGGCGGCAGAGTCAGATGAATGACGACTACGGATTCATTTTTCAGCACTACGTGATGAAGCGGCTCGTTCTCGACGGGTACGGGCTCAACGGGCACAGGCGTCGAGGCTTCTTGCGCCGCAAAGATAAAGGACGAGAAAAGGAAAACTACTGAATACGTTTTCGCAGTCATAGTTCCTGCGTTCCACCTTAGGCGAAGCGACTGGAACGGTATGCTACATCGGTTTTCACGACGTGGCATTCCCCGCAGCGATTTGGCCGCGACTCGCTTTCGAGAGGGATGGGGGGTACATACACCCCCATTACACGCATGAATATGAAAACAAACGGGTTGCAAAATGGGTTCCACCTAAGTGTATGAAAAGAAAGGGGCGGATTCTTTCGAGATGAGGGACCCAAAATGGGACTGGAAGCGGGGGTGATAACGGGGAGTTCCGCGAGGGCGCAGTCGAGAGTTCACAATCCATGCTACCATGAATTACATAATTTGTCAAATACAACTATAGTACTAGTATTTAGCGAGATGACATCATTTGTTCGAATGATTTTGCAAAGAGAAGAAAACAAAGGAGTAGAGCTCACTGTGTACCCGGGCAATGGCCTAAGAGCCCTGGACGGCGAAGGGCCGATGCGAGGAGAGGGGCGGGGTCTTTTTTCAACGCTCGCTTCCCGCGAGACCAAAATGCGTTTTGCCGCAGAGGCAGCGGGTCAGATTGAATGAGTGGCAGGGGCTGGCTTGTCCGGTGGTTTGCAAGCGCAGTAGAATGGGTGTTTGCACGCCGAGGAGGGATCCGCCATGGCTACTGCCGAAAAGATTGTGCACGTTTCGGAATTCACCAACGAGCCGTTTATCGATTTCTCGAAGCCGGAAAACCGGACGCGCATGCAGGAGGCACTGAAAAAGGTGAAGGCGGAGTTTGGGCGCGAATACCCGATGTGGCTGAACGGACGCCGGACAATCACAACGGAAAAGCGCACGTCGACGAACCCTTCGCATCCCATGGAAATTATCGGTGTTTTCCAGAATGCCGCGGCGGACATGGCCAGAAAAGCAGTCGAAGACGCCCACAAGTATTTTGATACGTGGAAGAAAGTGTCGCCGCAGGAGCGGGCGAAGTTTCTTTTCCGCGCGGCGCAGATTGTGCGGGAGCGGAAGTTCGAGCTGAACGCGCTGGTGTGCTACGAAGTGGGGAAGACGTGGACGGAAGCGGATGCGGACATCGCGGAAACGATCGACTTCCTGGAATACTACGGGCGCGAAATGCTGCGTCTGGGCGAGCCGCAAAGGCTGGTGCCGATGCGCGGCGAGCGCAACTACCTGGTCTATATTCCACTGGGCGTAGGCGTGATCATTCCACCGTGGAATTTTCCTTGCGCGATCATGGCGGGAATGACGGCGGCGTCGCTGGTTACGGGAAATACGGTGGTGCTGAAGCCGGCGGCGGACTCGCCGACGATCGCGGCGAAATTCATCGACATCCTTTTTGAGGCGGGCATTCCTAAGGAAGCGGTGAACTTCATCACAGGGCCGGGGAGCGTGATTGGCGACGTGCTGGTACAGCATCCGAAGACGCGGTACATCGGGTTTACGGGGTCGAAGGAAGTGGGCCTGCGTATCAGCGAGCTGGCCGGGAAAACCGTGCCAGGACAGATGTGGATCAAGCGCACGGTGCTGGAAATGGGCGGCAAGGACGGAATTGTGGTGGACGAGGAAGCCGACATTGACGCGGCAGTAGAAGGCACGGTGCAGGCGGCATTCGGGTACCAGGGGCAGAAATGTTCGGCATGCTCGCGCGCGATTGTCTCGGAGAAGATTTACGACACGTTCGTGCAGAAGCTGGTGGAACGCACGAAGAAAATTACGGTGGGGCCGAGCGACGATCCCAACAATTACATGGGGCCGGTGGTCAGCCAGTCAGCGATGAAAACGATTCTGGATTACATCGAAGTTGGCAAGAAGGAAGGGAAGCTGCTGACAGGCGGGAAGCGCGCGGCGGGAGACGGCTACTTCATCGAGCCTACGATTATCGCGAATGTCGATCCGAAAGCGCGGCTGGCGCAGGAAGAAGTGTTTGGGCCGGTGCTGGCGGTGATCAAGGCGAAAAATTTCGATCAGGCGCTGGAGATTGCGAACAATACGGAATTTGGACTGACCGGCGCGGTGTACTCAAAGAATCCGGAAAAAATACGGAAGGCGGAGGAGACATTTCACGTCGGCAATCTTTATCTGAACCGGAAGTGCACGGGCGCGATGGTCGGAGCACACCCGTTTGGCGGATTCAACATGTCCGGGACGGACTCGAAAGCGGGCGGGAAAGATTATTTGCTGCTGTTTATGCAGGGCAAGTCGATCGCGGAAAAAGTGAGCTAAGGACTTTTTCCCGCCATAGCGTCGGCGCGCTGCGTGACCCACTTCAAAACGCGAAAGACCGGATAGCTGAGCACGAGCATGCCTAGCGCCAGCGGAGCGTTCTTCTGGTCGGTGACGATCGAACCAATTAGAAAGAGCACGGAAGCGGCGAGGGCGATTCCCGTGGACCACGGATAGCCCCACGCGCGGTAGGGCCGCGCCATCTGCGGCTCGCGCTTGCGCAACGCGAAGAGAGAAAAATAGGAAAGCGTATAGTTGGCGACAAAGAAGAACGAAAGCATGGCAATGACGCGTTCGAAGGCATTGGCGCTGAGGAAGGAAACGAGGACAAAGAGGACGCCGACAATCGTACTGAGGAGCAGAGAGATGGTCGGAGTTCCTCCGGCATTGACTCGCGTGGCGCGGCGGAAAAATAATCCGTCACAACTCATGGCATAGAGAGTGCGCGAACAGAAAAGCTGATTGGCGTTTAGACAGCTCAACATGGAAATGATCATGATCGAGCGAATGATGGGGTCGCCAAGAGTTCCAAAGACGCGGTCGGCGACGGCGCCAAGAACGAAATTATTCCCGGCGATTTCCCGCATCGGCAGGACGTACAACGCGATGAGATTCAGCAGCAGATAAATCCCCATGATGGAGAAGACGCTGCCGAAAATGGCGCGCGGAACGTCGCGGCCGGGATTGCGGACTTCCTCGCCAAAATAAATGACACCGTCCCAGCCGTCGATTGTGTAAATCACGGCCTGCAGACCGAGCATGACGGCGATGGCCAGGGGCCACCCAGCGGGCAAAGGAAGCGATGACGAGGCGGATTGCACCGCCGCTTGGTGCGCCGGGCCGCCGAGAAGAAAGCAAGCGAGCACCAAAACAAAAAAGGCGCCGGTCTTCATCGCGGCAGTGAATAGTTGCGCGCCACTGCCCCACTTAATTCCGCGCCATTGCAAGATTCCGAATCCGCAGATGATGGCAATGGAAATGATTTCTACTCTCGTGTCGCCGGCGAGAACAGGGAAAAGGTGCCCGCTGTATTCGGCGATGACGATACCGACAGCGGCGGCAGTGCCACAAGTGGAAAGCCAATCGCTCCAGCCGACAATGAAGCCGGCGTAGTCGCCAAGAGCGCGGCGAGAAAAATTGTACTGGCCGCCGCTGCGGGGAATCGCTGCGCCAAGCTCCGCCATGGAAGATGCGCCGGAAAATGCGTAGAGTCCGCCGAGAACCCAAACGCCGAGAAACATCCATACGCTGGGAAGAAGTTTGGCGACGTCGCCAGGCGTTCGAACGATGCCAGCGGCGATGGTGTTTCCGATGGCCGCGGCCATACCAAACCACATGCCGAGAACCTGAAGCAACCGGCCGCGCCCAACTGTGCGCGTGGAACTAGCGATGGAAGAGGCTTCCGTTATGCCAGACAATGTGGGATCTCGAGGGATGCGTGAAACGGAGCCATCATATCGGGGGGAAGGGAAAAAGCAAGTTGGAAGTGGGAATTCGATTGCGGGTCGATTCGAGAGTGTTAATGGGGAGTGCCGACGAAATTCCATTTGCCCCAAGCGAAATGCTCGTGCACGGGGACGAAGTGAGCGCGGGCAATTTTTTTGATGAGTTCGGGCTGGCCGAGCCATTGCTCGTAGGTGCGGCGCTCGTAATGGGTCATGGTGGCGAAGGCGTCCATCTTGCTGGAAATTCTTCGCACGGGAGGGAGTTCGGAAATGAAGTGCACAAAAGTCAAAAAGGGAGTGCACCACGGCTCGACGAACATGACGCGACCTTCTTTTCGCAGGACGCGCTGCATTTCCGAGAAGGTTTGATCGAGATCGTTAGGCAAGGCGGGGAGATGGTGCAGACCGCCCTGAACAATCAGGACGTCCTTGCTACGATCAGGGAAGGGAAGTTGGCGGCAATCAGCAAGCGTGCATTTCGCGGAGCCCTTAAATTGCGCCAGGAGGCGGGGCGAGAGGTCCACGCCCTCGATGCGGGTGAAGCCGAGGCGCTCGAGGGCGATCAAGCCGTTTCCGCGGCCGCAAAAAAGCTCGACGATCTCGGCGTGGCGCGGCCATTGCGGCGCGCCCAATCGATTGAGGCGCGCGATAAATTTTTGAATTTCCTGCTCGGGCGTTTCGAAGCGCAAATACGCGGCTTCCCAAGGATCAGGGATAAGCTTGCCCGGCGTGTCTGCTTTCAAAGTGTCAGTCGTATTTTCCATTTGTGATTCACCAAGTACTTTAGCGCAAGTCGGTGGCAACTAAACAGGACTCGAACTCAAGGAATAGCTTTAAGAAAATACGGAAACTGTCGATTTCGTGGCCCCTCAATCGACATATAGGTAGAGCCAAGAAGAAAGGAAAAACGGGAGGCGGCCATGAACGGACAACTTACTAGCTCTCGGAACTGGGAACGAATCGTGGGAGCGGCCATTGTGGGGGTCGCGCTTGCCACTTTATTTTGCAAGGCCGATGGGGCGGCACATGGATGGAACCCTTTCGACGGGACGGCATGGGTTGTGTTAGAGGTATTGCGCCCGGTTATCCTGGCGGGCTGGCAATGCGTGCCGACGTATTTTGCTGAAAATGCAAGATGTTTGCAGCACTTGCCACAAATTGTGGCATCCATCTGGCCATTGCTTGGCGTCATGGGCGGCTAGGACAGTGTGGGATCCGGGCAGATGCGGTGTTTTGACACGCGAATCCGTAACAATCTTTTTCAGAAAAAATACCGAAGCTGTCGATTTCATTGGCGGTCGCTCGACGTATAAGTAGAGGCAAGTTTGGCTGGTGGAGACGGGCGGAAAACCCAGTTTTTGGGCTTAAACGAGAAGGAGACACAACCATGCGATTCATGATGCTGATGATCCCGAAGGGATACGAGAAGGCCGAGCCGGGGACCATGCCCGACGCGAAGGCCGTAGCTGCGATGATGAAGTACAACGAATCGTTGCAGAAGGCGGGCGTGCTGCTGGCGCTCGATGGCCTGCACCCGCCTTCGATGGGCGCGCGGGTCTCTTTCTCCGGAGGGAAGCCCAAGGTGACCGACGGGCCTTTCGCCGAGGCGAAGGAGATCGTTGGGGGGTACTGGATGATTGAGGTGAAGTCGAGGGAAGAGGCGCTGGAATGGGCCAAACGGTGCCCTGCTTCGGACAACGAGGTGATCGAGGTTCGGCAGGTGCAGGAGTTCTCGGACTTCCCGGCGGATGTCAAGGAAGCCGCAGCGGGGTTTTCCGAGATGCAGGTGCAGTCCAAGCAGCGCCAGGGATCATGAAATTGCAGCCGCCTCGAAAAAAACGTCTTGGCAGTGTCGATTTCGCAGAGGGCCGTTCGTCGTGCTTATAGAGGCCGGGTTTTTCAGGCCAGAGTCAAACAGATTTAGTCGTAGGAAACCGCGACCGTTTTGCTGGGCGCGGCTTCGAACTCAAAACAAGGAGAAGACAATATGAAATTCCTAAGCATGTATAAGAGCGTGGAAAAGGGCGTTCCTCCCTCACAAGAGGAGATGGCCAAAATGGGCAAACTTGTTGAGGAAGGTTTTAAGGCCGGCTGGCTGTTGGCGACCGAAGGCTGCCTGCCCAGCGCACTTGGCGCGCGGGTGCGCAACTCGAGCGGGAAGGTGACGGTGACCGATGGCCCCTTTACAGAGGCGAAGGAAGTTGTCGGCGGGTTCGCTATCCTTCGGGCAAACTCCAAGGCAGAGGCCATCCAATTAGCGAAAGATTTCTTGCAGGTCGTTGGCGAGGGTGAGTGCGAGCTTCGACAGATCTATGAAGCGGACACGTGCATGCACCAGGAAAAGGCCACGACGGCTTAGTTGTAATCGTTGCGGCGTGCCGCAGCCTTGAAAGCAGAATTAGCTTCGAACCAAAAAAAAGGAGATGTGACGATGCGATTCATGATGATAGTTAAGTCGTCTGAGAGTTCGGGCCGTCCGCCCCAAGCATTAATGGACGCCATCGACAAGCTCGGGCAAGAGGCGAACAAAGCCGGCACGATGGTCGCAAGCGGCGGGCTGGCCCCCACTGCGGTGAGCACGCGCATCCGGGTTTCTCGAGGGCAGCTAACGAAGATCGACGGACCTTTCACCGAGGCCAAAGAAGTCATCGGCGGATATGCGATCTTTGATTTGAAGTCGAAAGAAGAAGCCATCGAAGGGGCGCAGCGCTTCATGGAACTGCACAAGAAACACTGGCCAGGGTGGGAAGGCGAGACGGAAATTCGCCAGATCTTCGGGCCGGAAGAGTTCGCTCACAAAGCATAGGAGTTCTCGGGCGCTCGGATGGCCGCGAACCTATAGTCGCCGCACGCCTGGACTTGCAGGAGGGGATTGAAGATGATGTGATGGGTAGCCGTGACGGCTATCGACACACATCGCGCGATTGACGCCGTCTGGCGAATCGAGTCGGCCAGGATCATCGCCGGGCTGACGCGCATTGTGCGCGACGTCGGCCTTGCCGAGGAGCTCGCGCAAGACGCTCTAGTCGCCGCACTCGAACGATGGCCAGAGTCGGGCATCCCGGATAACCCAGGCGCCTGGCTCATGGCCACCGCGAAGCATCGCGCGATCGATAACATTCGCCGGAACAAACTTCTCGAACGCAAACATGAAGAATTAGGTCGCGAGCTCAAGGCGCAACAAGAGGCGGCTGTGGCGGATTTTGAAATCGCGCAGGACGATGACATCGGCGATGATCTTCTTCGCCTCGTATTCATTTCTTGTCATCCGGTCCTTTCTACGGAAGGCCGTGTTGCGCTAACGCTTCGTTTGCTCGGAGGTTTAACCACCGACGAAATTGCACGCGCCTTCCTGGTGCCCGAACCGACTGTCGCGCAGCGCATCGTCCGGGCCAAGAGGACTCTCAGCGAGGCGAGCGTCCCCTTTGAGGTTCCCCGCGGGCCCAACCTTGCCGCCCGTTTGTCATCCGTGCTGGAAGTGATCTACCTCATCTTCAATGAAGGCTACTCGGCGACGTCCGGGGACGACTGGATGCGCCCTGCGCTTTGCGAGGATGCGCTGCGTCTCGGGAGAATCCTTGCCGGACTCGCTCCGAACGAGCCGGAGGTTCACGGGCTGGTCGCACTGATGGAGATTCAGGCGTCTCGCGCGCGAGCACGAACTGGTCCGTCGGGGGAACCGATCCTGCTGCTGGACCAAGACCGCGCGCGATGGGATCAACTCCTGATCCACCGCGGTCTCGCGGCACTTGAGCGTGCCGAGCAGTTTGGAGGCGCGTCTGGTGCATATGCGCTGCAGGCGGCCATCGCGGCGTGTCACGCTCGCGCGCGTACTCCTGCGGAAACGGATTGGCGACGAATCGCCTCGCTCTATGACGCGCTCGCAGAGCTTACGCTCTCGCCCATCGTGGAACTAAATCGCGCGGTCGCGTACGCTATGGCCTTGGGTCCGGCCGCTGGACTTGAGCTCGTCGACGCGCTGGCTTCGGAGCCGTCTCTCAAGTCCTACCATCTCTTGCCCAGCGTTCGCGGCGACTTTCTTTTCAAGCTTCGCCGCTTCCCCGAGGCGCAGGCAGAGTTCGAGCGCGCCGCATCGCTCACACGCAACGGCCGAGAACGCCAATTGCTGCTCGACCGCGCCCGAGCGTGCGCGGGAGGGCTGTCACAGCCCTAGCCGCGATGAAGAAGACCGCAAACTGGCGTAATGAAAATTTGAACGGGGCGAGTTATCATGGGCTCGCATGAAGACAACGCTGGTTTCTGACAGCGCGCTGCGTGAAGCGACCGGCGAAACTCGTCCGGTCGAAGTGTCCGTGGTGATCCCATGCCTTAATGAAGCGAATTCGCTGGCGTACTGCGTGGACAAAGCCAGGAAGGCGCTCCAGGAGGCAGGGCTAAGCGGCGAAGTGGTGGTTGCGGACAACGGGTCGACGGACGGTTCGATTGAGATTGCGGAAGAGCATGGCGCGCGCGTGATTCGCGTGGAGCAGCGGGGGTACGGCGCAGCACTGAGAGCGGGCATCGCCGGCGCGCGAGGTCCCTTCATTATTATGGGTGACGCGGACGACAGCTACGACTTCAGCGACGTGCCGCGATTCGTGGAAAAGCTGCGCGAGGGCAACGACATCGTGCTGGGCAACAGATTCCGGGGAGAGATCAAGCCGGGGGCCATGCCGCTTCTTCACAAGTACTTCGGCAATCCCGGCCTGACGGCTGTGCTCAATACTTTGTTTCATGCGCACATCGGAGACGGTTACTGCGGCATGAGGGGACTCACGCGCAGCCTCTACGACCGCTTGGACCTGCGAAGTTCAGGGATGGAATTCGCTCTGGAGATGGTCATCAAGTCCGCGCAAATCGGGGCCCGCATGACAGAGATCCCCATCGTTCTGTGGCCGGACAAGCGCGGGCGCGCGCCGCATCTCCGCAGTTTTCGCGACGGCTGGCGCAGCCTGCGGTTCATGCTGCTGTACGCGCCGAACTGGCTTTTCCTGCTGCCGGGCAGCTCGCTGGTGCTTGCCGGGCTCGCACTCGTGTTTTGGCTGTTGCGGGGACCACGCCAGATTTCTTCCCACGTGGTGCTGGACATTCACACCATGATTTTCGGAGTGATCTTCACGTTGCTGGGAGTACAGATTCTCTCGATCGGGGCGTTCGCAAAAGTATTCAGCTACGCGCACCGGTTTGACCGGCATTCCGTTTCCTTGAGGCGTGTCCTAAAGAGCGTGACTCTGGAGACGGGTTTGCTTGCGGGAGGCGGACTGTTTCTGATGGGATTTGCCGGGTGCGCGTGGATTACCTGGAAGTGGGCGGCGAGCGGTTTCGGGGAGCTGCACGAAATCCGGGAGGTACTCTTCTGGTCCATGTGGTTGTTCCTCGGATTACAAATTATTTTTGCCGCTTTCTTCCTGAGCATGCTGGGCATCAGCCGCGAAACTTTCATCGGCGACTACGATTTAAGATAATTCTCGATTCCACGGCGCCGGCCATGACTCAATAATTTCCTCCTGCCGCTACTTTGGAGGCGAAGTTCGCGGCGCTTGATAGGGAACTAATTCCGTGTTGTCCCTGTCGGGTTCGACGAGCCAAATCTGGCGATCTCTAAAATATGCGAAGAGCCTGGCATTTTGTTCAGCAGCGAGTTCGCGCGCCCATAGAACTTTGGCCGTATCGATTTCCGCTCCGTTGTAGACCCATTCGTCGTGGAGGTTGTGATCTTCTTCGTAGCGCACCATGATCAAGTGCTTGCCGGGGGTGCCAGCGAGCTTTTTTGCAATAACCGCGCGGCTGGGGTCTCCCTTACAGGCCCAGTCCAAATGGTCGCAGACATGTTGCTGCACGGAGAAACCAACATTTGTCGCGAGAAGTAAAATGGCGGCCCAGGAAAGCGCGTGGCCGAGCGGGCGTCCACCTGGACGGATGGTTCGGAGGTGGCGAATCGCCTGTACGAGAAGGAGAAAAATTAAGGAAGTCAGGGGTGCGGCGTAATGTGGCATGGACCAAATCAAAAGCAGGAATCCGGACGTTCCCAGTAGAAACATCAGAAGCGGAAAACGCATCTTGCGATCGAAAAAAGCAAAAGGCAATCCCGGCAAAAGCAGCAAAGCACCCCACCAGAAGTAGGTACTGCCACTGCGCGTCAATTTTTCAACTGTAACCTTCCAAACGTCCGGCCAGGTATTGCGATAATCCTCGCGCTCCCAACCGTTGTAGAAATCCTCGAACTGCTCATTGTTGTATTGAATCGGCTCTTTAGGATGGTTCCACAAGAATAGCCCGGTCGTGCGATACGTCCGCGAGTTTAAGGCATAAGGGAAGAGGAGGGCGTTACCAGTCAGCCGCCAATTGTAGTAGCCAATGAAGCCGGCGGTCAGCAGCAGAACAATGGCCAGCGGCGCGAAAACGCGGACGACGCGCACGCGCGGCGGGGCGGCCGATTTTGTTTTTCCTACGAGCCACCAGAGGAACCAGCCTGCGACGGGGATAGAAAGGAGCAAACCCTCGTAGGGACGGGAGTTCGCGAGGATGGCGATTCCCAGGCCAAGCAGCAAAGCATCGCGGGTGCGCGCGCGGCGTATGATGCACGGCATTGCGCCGAGCACTAGAGCGCCGCCAGTGGCGGCGACTGCTCCGCCCCAGTAGCTGTTCATCCAATAACTGGCGATTCCGAATTTCAACGCGGCCAGCGCGGCGCCAAGGAGTGCCCACCTTGCCGGAAGCCAGGCCTGCAACATCCAGAGAATTGCGGCGCACATGACAGCAACGCTCAAGAGCACGCCGATCCAGGGATGGCCCAGCAATTGACCAAGCGCTAGGACGGCTCCCTGCCCGGGCGGATACTTCGACGCATAAGCGGGAAACCAATTCACGTGAAACGATTCGAAACTGATCCACATGGGATGAGGCGGATTGGCGAGACGGCCGCGAGCAAGCGTGTCCCCGAGAAGCAGGTAGCTGTATTCGTCATGGATTCCAGGAACAGGGACGTGCAATCGCGGAAGAACTGCAATCCGGACACCGAGGACGATGAAGAACACGGCGACCATCACAAGCGTCGTGCGTTCTGCCAAGCGGGATAGACGAGATTCAACTGCGTGAAATATCCTTGAAATAAAACCCGGCAGATATATGGCAAGAAGCGAAGAAAAAAAGGCCATGCCCAGGGTCGCGCCGAGCACAGGAGGTACGCGCATCAACAGAATGTCAATGAAGGCACCCATCGAGTATGCAAGATTTCAGTATTGAATTGTGGCACGCGGCCGAAAAACTAGAAAGCAACCAAGTTAGGGAGTCAGCTCGAAGAGAATGGGACGGCTGATTTAGCGTTCGATTTCGATCTCGGTGGTGTGGTTGGGATCCTGAGCCGCCGGTTTGCGTGCAGATTGTTGTTTAGGGCGATCCTCGAGGTAATCGGCCATTTCCAGGCGCAGATTTCCCGCATTGGTCGAATACGTCAGTCCGGTTTCAAAGTCGACGATTCCCGCGCGAACGAGCCTGTCAATCTCGCCATCGAAGTGCTGCATGCCTTCGGTGCTGCCATCGCGCATGGCATCGAGAAGCGACTTGCCTTCGGCTTCGCCTTTCTCAACATACTCGCGCGTGCGCATCGTGGACTTGAGGATTTCCACCGCGGCGATACGTCCCTTGCCATCCTTCCGCGGAAGCAGACGCTGGGAGACGATGTATCGGAACGCCTTGGAGAGACGTGTGCGAATGGCTTGTTGATCGGCCATGGGAAAAACTCCAACGATGCGTTCCACGGTCTTCGACGCATCAATGGTATGCAGCGTGGACATGACCAAGTGACCTGTTTCCGAAGCTTCCAGAGCGATCTCAATGGTTTCCCGGTCGCGCATTTCACCGACAAGAATGACTTTTGGCGCTTGGCGAAGGGCCGCGCGCAAAGCCAACGCAAAGGTTGGCGTGTCCGAATGCAATTCGCGCTGATGGATGGTCGCTTTCTTGTGACGATGAAGAAACTCGATGGGGTCTTCAATGGTAAGAATGTGGTAAGCCTTCTCCGCGTTCATTCTATCGAGGATGGCAGCGAGAGTGGAAGATTTGCCGGAACCGGTTGGACCTGTCACAAGCACGACGCCGTTGCGCAGATCGACGATTTCCTTCAGAGCCTCCGGCAGATGCAGCTCCTCGAATCCGGGGATCTTGTCCGGAACGACGCGCATTACAATGGCGCAGCTTCCGCGCTGCTTAAAAATATTCACGCGAAAACGCGCGACACCGGCTATGCCATAGGAAAGGTCAGCGGAGCCGTTCTGCTCGAGCTTGCGGATAGGCGTCTCGTTCTTCCCCATGATGTCGTTGGCAATCGAGAGAGTGTCTTGAGAACTGAGACACTCCAGGCCCTTATATTTGAGCTCCATGAGCTGGCCGCTGACTTCGATTTGCGGGGCGCGGCCGGGCGAGAAAATCAGGTCGCTGACGTGCGGGCTGGCCTTCAACATGGCAGCGACGAGTTGTGCTGTATGAATCGTCCTTTGCACGGCAGGCGCAGACGAGGGTGCTGATGCCTGAGTAGGGGCAGCCGGTGGCGGCACCGTCGGGGCTAGTGTTTCCATGGCTTGAATTGTGTCCTTGCGAGGCCCGAGAAACGAGGGCCATACGCGCAAACTCCAGCAAAAACGCTTCTCAATGTGACACTGTATTGTAGGCGAACTGACACCCACAACCAGTGAAGGTTCACGCTTAATTTCTTGAGAAGCACTGTACGAACGGGTAGGTTATGCAGGGCACGCACTACTTTGTTCGGCGGCCGAGAAGCAAGAAGTCTTGGTCCGCTGACGCGGAATCCAGAAAAAGCGCAGCACAGTCATCGACAATCCAGTCGGAGCCAGCTTCCTGAAGTTCGTCGTCGGTCGCGGTGGTGCGCAGGGCGATAACGCGCGCTCCTGCTGCCTTGCCGGCTCGAATTCCGGCGGGAGCATCCTCGATGACAATGCAGTCGCTTGCGGGTACACCGAGGAATTGTGCGCCTTTCAGATAGGGTTCAGGGTCTGGCTTGCCATGTTTCACATCGGTTGAGGTGACCAGATGCCTGGGTTTCGGCAGGCCCGCCGCTCCGATGCGAACTCCTGCCAGCGGCCGAGTGCAGGAGGTGACGATCGCCCAGCGCCGTAAAGGGAGCGCTTGAAGCAACTCCATCGCCCCAGGCAAAGGGATAACTCCGTCGACGTCGGCAATTTCGCGGCGTTCGACTTCGCGGTCTTCGGCGGCGTGATCGGCATGCGGCAGGAGTTCCCGTATGGTGGCGATACTTGGCCGCCCGTGCGCTTCCCTTACGACTTTGTCAGGGTCGAACCCGCGCTCACGCGCCCAGCCCGCCCACACACGCGCAACCGCAGGCGTCGAATCCACTAAGACGCCATCCAGATCGAAGAGTAGACCGCGACACTTCATCGGAATTATCTATCAATGATAATTGGAACAGGCGAAACGTTATGCGGAAACCGCGTAATTTTCAGAGAGAAATAACCAAGTGCAGAATGTTTGGGGTGGGAGACGGGGATTGAACCCGCGACATTCGGTGCCACAGACCGACGCTCTACCAGCTGAGCTACTCCCACCACTGACTGACAACAAACAGTTTACGCTACTTTTTGGCCAGTGCAAAAGGGGGTCAATGGGTCAATCACGTCAATTTTATTGCCAATCAGAGAGGGAATTGAGGCTAAAACACGCGAGCGATACTGTGGGCGAAGATGCGTGTAGCGCCTAACCATTCTCTCTGATCCGTGGCCGATCCATGACTTGATCACCTCAACGGGCGTGTTGTTCTCCACCAAGAAGGATACCCGCCCATGTCGGAAGCCGTGCATCCCGCCTTCGGGGATGCTGCGGCGTAGTCACCTTAGCTTGTTTGAGGATGAATAGGGAGGATGCTTGCTTGTAGTGCGCGAAAGCCCATTTCACAAGTTCGCGGCAGAACGGGCCGAGTTCCATACTTTCTCTGTCACCGCCCGTTGGATTTTTTCGGCGGTCATTTCGTTAATGCGGAAACAGATTTGCTTTGAGTTGCCCGGGGTCATGGGACATTCCTAGGTTGTGATACTAAAGGGCTGTTTTCGGCATTTAACCGAACGGCCCTTTTCGTATTTCGTCGCGCCACGACTTAATCTTTGGTTTGTGGGTTTTGGTGCACCTGGCTTGCTTCGTGTTCTTCTTGACGTCCTTGTTGGCTTCCTTGGCCTTGGCAGTATCCTTGCCCTGAGCCTGTCCTACACCCGCTGTCATCAGTCCCGCGAGGGCAAGGGCGAGCATGCCTTTGCGAACGAGAATGTCCGGTCTCATTTTTTCGTCTCCTACGACGTTCGGGGGCTGAGAATCGATCCCACTCCAGAGAATACACCGAAGCCGGAACCAAGTCGCGCGGGCCGCTGGCCTTTGCTCTTCTCATTGGTTTCCTTTTCGTTTCGCAGCCCAGTGCGGGCCAAATTGTATCGCACCTATCTTCTCGCGCCAGCGATCCGGTAAAAAATCGCCAGTGTTTATGGGGGTTTCTGCGTATCTTGAGGGGTCAATCAGAGGGGATGATTTAAGGAATGAAGTTTGCACGATAAGCGGTGCCGATTCAGCGTGTTAAGGTACTCTACCGTGCAAGCCACAGACCGACGCTCTACCAGCTGAGCTACTCCCACCATCCGTAGAACTTCTTTAGTTTACGCTAATTCCCGCGCGCCTAAAAGTAGGCGGATAAGTTGACCCGGCGTCCACTCCGGAGGCAATGCCAAACAATTCCAAAAGCGCTCTGTTCGCGAAACATCGCGCTTCCGCGAGACTTATCTTTCAGGTTGCAGCCAGGAAACGACGGCGCCACGAACTTCCTGCGTATTGCTAGACTAATTTAACAGGACACGCGTCTCCGCGCATGAGCCCACATCAAACTGACCAGCAGCATTTCGAGCGGCAGATTGTTTATGCGCGCCCGATTTTTGTTTTACTGGCGCTGCTCGCGGTTCTCGAACAGCCGCCGACGCGCGGAGGGCGCCGCTCAGCCTCATTCTTGGTCGCCTATCTGATTGTCGCGCTCCTGGTCACACAACTAGAGCGCCTATTGCGCAAACGTTCCTGGCATTTGCCCTTGGCCTGCGATCTTCTGGCTCTGGGCTTCTTCATGTACATCAGCCCATCCACTGTACCGGTTTGGTTTCCGTACATGTTTCTGTGTTACGCCGCAGGCATTCGCTGGGGCGTGGAATTGACGCTCCCGCTTGCCGGGGCGCTCTCCCTTATTCTGGTTTTGCTCACGGCTGTGAAAGGCGACATCCATTGGATGCGGGTCGTCTCCTGGCTTGGCATCACCACGGGCACGTTTGCGGTCGGGGCAGGCCTCGCTTTTCTGGGCGATCGCAACCGCCGATTCTCTTCACAAATTGAGTTTTTCTCGAGCATCAGCGCAACGATGCAAGTGGATCAGGGATTGGCAGAATCGCTGCGCATGTTCCTGGAAGAACTGGCGACCACTTTTAACGCGGAAGAGGCTCTCTTGCTTTACCGCGATACAGATCTTGAGCGCATTTTTCTCTGGCGCCTGAAGTCGGGAGAAAGCGAGCGTCTCGTTCCAGAAAGTATGCCCCTGTCGCGCACGGACGGGTTCCTCCTGGACGACATGGACGCCACCATTTGCTGGAACTCATTAGCAGGGCCTGGTTCCGGGTTTGGCTGGGACCGGCGCGACGGAAGGGCTATCAAGAACTTGCCTCGGCTGCCCGGTCCGGCGCAGCAGGAGTTGAAAGTGAACTCCTTTGTGACCGTAGCTTTCGACCAGAATGGCCAGCCAACGGGGAGAATCTTTCTTCTAAATGGCCGCAAGCCATTCCAAAAGCAGGACTTAGCCTGGCTCGAGAGCATCGCAGCACACGTCTCCCCTGCCTTGGAGAACATCTTTCTTTTGAGGCACTTACGGGCCCGGGCTATCGAAGCCGAGCGCAGCCGCATCGCCCGCGACCTCCACGATGGTATTCTCCAGACCCTCCTAAGCATCGAAATACAGCTCGATGTCCTACGGCGCCGCCTGCCAGCCGCCCCTGACCAGGCCGTAAGTGGCCTTGCCAGCCTCCAGCAAACCGTTCGGAACGAGGGTGCGGAGCTGCGCCAGACGGTCACGGATCTCCGCCCCCTGCGCGTGCAGAGCGCGGATCTGGTTGACCTGATGCGTGGCTTCGCCGAGCGCTATCGCAACGAATCCACGGTCGCCCTTGATTTGCTGATCGATTCCGCCGAATTACGCGCTCCGGACCGCGTTTGCCGCGAGATTTTCCAGATTTACCGAGAAGCACTTAACAACATAAAAAAGCATGCCAAGGCTTCCCATGTCGTGGTAAAACTGTCGCAGGATGACAGCCGTCTAGTACTCGTAGTAGATGACAATGGCGAGGGGTTTAGCTTCGCCGGCCGGTTTACCGGAGACGAATTAGATCGGCTGCGCTTGGGTCCCATTTCCATTAAGGAGCGTGCGCGTACCGTGGGTGGGGTTTTGACTGTAGAGTCAAACCCGGGGCATGGAGCGCGTTTAACGATAGAAGTTCCGCTCGGTTGACGGGTTTCAGGGTTTGTACTTGCAAACCCTGACATAAATTAAGTTTCAGGGTTTGCTTTACAAACCCTGACATACATATGGCCAAAACAGCAAAACAACAGATACGGGTACTACTAGCCGATGACCATGCGATCTTTCGCGACGGCCTAAGAAAACTTCTCGATTCCGACGAAGACATCACCATTGTGGGCGAAGCGCAGAATGGAGCGGAGTGCATCAAGCTCCTCGCCAAGCTCAAACCGGATATCCTTCTCCTCGACCTGCGCATGCCGGACAAAGATGGCCTAGCCGTCCTCGAAGAAGTCAATTTCGATACGTTGCCCACACGGGTCGTCGTTTTAACCGCCGCGGAAGACGATCGCGACGTGGTTCGTGCCATGCGTCTTGGCGCCCGCGGCGTCGTGCTAAAACAGTCCGCAACGGATCTCTTGGTGAAGAGCATTCATCGCGTGCATGCCGGCGAAATTTGGCTTGACAATCGTATGACCGCCGAAGTGATGAAGGCGTTTTCGAAGTCCAGCGAGGCAGGCCCACGCCGCGAAAAGCCTTTGCTCAGCGACCGAGAGAAAGAGATCGTTCAGCTTGTTGCACAGGGCTTCCGGAACAAGGAAATCGGCGAAAAACTTTTCATCTCCGAACAAACGGTAAAAAACCATCTGCACAATATTTTTGACAAGCTCGGCGTCTCCGACCGCCTCGAACTGGCGTTGTACGCGATTCATCACAGGCTTATAGACCAGTCGTAGCGCGGCGTCGGCTCTGTTGGGCCCATTCATTACCCTGATCGACCAATCGTAACTGCATTCCGAAGCCATTCGACACGAGCGTGGGCTAACATGACATGGAGCCTTTTGTGTGAACGTACATCCCTCCTCGTCGCTCGTAGGTTTTATTGCGGGTTAAGGTCTTTACCGTAGCACTTTCTGCGGTATTCACCTGCTTCTGCTTAAGTCCTATCTATCATAGTTACTTTCCTCCGCGTCCCCGGCTCCAGGATTTTTGACAGAATTCAGTTGTATAGAATCATGAGGTACTTCACGATTTTGACTACGACGGTTGCCTTGGCCCGAGTGCTCACCTCCTTCTTAGTGTTGCTGCTGTCACTGGCTTCACCAGGTCACCCTCAGGATGGCGCCTACAGCGCGCCGGCGGATCTGGACACGCTGGTTCAGAATGCTCAAACCGTTGTCCGTGGCCAGGTGACGTCGGCTAGACTTGAGCCTCATCCTCAATTTTCAAATCTTCAGACTGTTGTTGTTACGCTTACGGTCGGCAAAGTCTTGAAGGGCGAAGCAA